>Ga0207720_100491_pt1 | contig 26039 bp, 25 predicted proteins | sample A23P2SouthBayCA_2_FD_187751 | JGI IMG/M metagenome (GOLD analysis project Ga0207720, IMG submission 187751) | Aerobic enrichment media microbial communities from Eden Landing Ponds, California, USA - A23 E3 (2) (SPAdes) | ecosystem: Environmental > Aquatic > Marine > Unclassified | place...
GTCGGGGTCGAAGACGTGCCGCCACTGTCGCCAGACGTCGGCGTCGGGGAGCGGGTCGGAGAGCGTCGCGTCGGTCCAGGAGTCGCCGCCGTCGGTCGACACCTCGACGCGCTCGATCCCGCGCGTCCCGGCGTAGGCGTGGCCGGACAGCTCGATCCGACCGTCGTCGCGCTCCGTGATCCCCTCGTCCCAGAGCTTGGAGACGGTCTTCACCTCACCGGTCCCCTCCCAGCCGCGCTCCTCCCAGTAGCCGTCTTCCTCGACGTTCAACAGCTCGATCTCCGAGAGCCACTTCACGTTCGTCTCCCCCCAGTGGCCCGGGATCAACACGCGAACCGGGTGGCCGTGGCCGGAGGGGAGCTCCTTCCCGTTCATCCCCCACGCGAGGAACCCCTCGGCGAGCACGTCGACCGGGAACTGGACGTAGTACCTGTCCTCGCCGCGAAGCATCGCGCAGTTGCAGTCGCCCTGCGGGTCGACGGATTCGAGGAGGGGACGGATCGGCGTGCCGGTCCAGACGGCGTTGTCCAGCTTGCGGCCGTTCAGGTCCTCGCCGACGCAGCGCAGCGTGACCGCGCGGTGTTCGACGGGCCGGTCGATCAGATCGTCGAAGGTGACCGTCCGGTCGGTGCCGGTCTCGCCGGTGAACGTCAGCGCCCACTCGGTCGCGGTGACCTCCGGGTCGAACTCCGCGATGTCGACGTTGTAGAACTCCCCGATCGGGCTCACCAAGTCGTGGAGGGCGTCGCTCTCGACCGCCAACGAGGCGGCGTCGAGCTCCTGGAGCCGCGCGGCCGCGCCCTCCGACCGCGGGGCGTCGGCGAGCGGGTCGTCGTCGCTCGCGAGCGCCCGCCGCCCGACCACGGTCGCGGCGACGAAGCCGAGCGTCCCGGCGACGACGCCGAGCGTTCGTCGCCGAACCCCGTCGACACCGGTGGTCAGGCCGCCCGCGTCCTCGGAGTCGGTCCCTACCGAGTCGGCCGCGGCGGGAGATGCGGCGTTGCCGGCGGTCGCCCCCTCGGCCGTCGACGGCAGCCACCCTATCCCGACGACGGCCGCCGCGGGCAGCGCCGCGCCGAGCGCCTGCGTCGAGATCCCGGTGAGCCCCGCGGCGATCAACCACGATCCGCCCCCCGCGACCCCGACGCCGACCGCGCGGCGGTCGGTGCGCGCTGCGAGTCGGAGGCCGACGAACGCGACCGCGCCGAACAGCCCGACCACGACCGCAAACGCCATCGCGATGTGGATCAGGTGGCCGGCGTCGCCGAGGGTCTCGATCGCGAACGTCACGACCGGCCCCGGCGTCAGGTTGACGATGGTCTGATCGATCGGCCTGACGGCGAACGACGGGGTCCATCCGGTGATCAGGTAGGAGCCGCTGACCGCGGCCGCCCCGGCCGCCGCCGCGAGGAACGTATCTCGCTGTTTGGTACTGCTACTCATGTCTTACGTCGGGGTTACAGTCACTCGGATCACATCCTCGACGGCCGGAGTACTCGTGGCCGTCGTCGACATTTCTCAACCGGCACACGGCACCGTTCTCGGTCCGGATTCCGACCGTGACCGACTCCGTCATCCGTCCTCCCCGTCCATCTCGTCATCGCCGCTCATGCCGTCGTCCTCGTTGTCCATCCCGTCGCTCTCGTTGTTCATCCCGTCGTCCTCATCGCCCATCTCGTCGTCACCGCTCATGCCGTCGCTCTCGTTGCTCATCTCGTCGTCCTCATCACCCATGCCGTCGTCCTCAGTGCCCATCCCGTCGCTCTCGTTGCTCATGCCGTCGTCCTCATTGTCCATCCCGTCATCGCCGTCCATCTGGTCATCAGATTCACCATCGTCGAGGCAGCCGGCGAGCGCCAGCGTCACGAGTCCACCGCTCATCGTCAGGAACCGGCGCCGCGTGTTGTGGTCCGTCATGCTTTCGCCGAGGGCGATGACGGGGATATAGATTTTTCAACTACCGGACAACTTCGGTACAGAGTCGGGGCTAAATCCGTTCAAACTTCGTCCGAAATTCGGACGCAGTCGGGGATTCACGAGGGCACGAATCGACGGTAACGAGAACGTACGCAGGTCGTCGAGCGAAACGGCGGCGGCAAGCGACAGCAAGCGGTCGGCGTCGCGTCAGGCTTCGCCGAGATCGCGGAACATCGCGCGGTAGTCGTCGGACGACAGCGACTCGCCGAGTTCGTCGATGTCGGCGTCGAGCGTTTCGAGCCGCTCCACGAGCTCGGCGTACGCCTCGTTCCCCTCGCGCTGGGCCGCCGGCTTCTGGGCGTTGAGCACCGCGCGCTTGCTCGCCAGCGCCGCGGCCTCCTGGATCAGGTCGTCGTACTCGCTGCGGTTCAACAGCGTGTCGATCGCCGCCAGTAGCTTCGAGCGGCTGACGGGCTTGGTGAGGTAGAGGTCGAACCCCATATCGATGATGTCGAAGTCGGGTTCGACGGCGGTGACCATCGCGACGCGGCAGTCGTAGCCCGCCTCGCGGATGTGATCGAGCACGTCGTCGCCACTTCCGTCGGGGAGCCGTCGGTCGAGCAACACCACGTCGACCGCGCCGTCGACGCGATCGATCGCCTCTGTGGCCGTCTCGGCGAGGTCAACGTCGTACCGCTCCTCGAGGAAGCCGGCGTACAGCGCGGCGATGTCGGGTTCGTCCTCGACGACGAGGACCGATGGATCGCTCACCGCCGATCACCGCCGAGGTCGACGGGGGACGCTTCACCGGACATACAGGAAGGGGCGGTGTGTCGAGGAATAAACCTGTCGCCGTCCGTGCGATGAGTCCGTCGGATCGTCTTTTATATACTCCCGTCGCCAACAACGGGACGAATGTCAGAACTCGTCTCCACCGGGGTCGAGGGACTCGACTCGATCCTCTCCGGCGGAATCACGGAGCGGTCGACGGTCCTCGTCTCCGGCAACCCCGGTACCGGCAAGAGTATCTTCGGAATTCAGTATCTCCACCACGGCGTCACCGACCACGACGAGCGCGGGGTGTACGTCTCCTTCGAGGAAGACGAAGAAGACATCCGCGGCGCCGCCGAGTCGATCGGGTTGGCGGGGTTCGGTGACTCCGTCGACAGCGGCGACATCGTCATTCTCGACAAGCGCGAAATGCTGCGCGAGACCGACTTCTCGACGGCGGTCGACAAGCTCCTCGACACGATCGAGGACGGGGAGTTCGACCGGCTGGTGCTCGACTCGCTGTCGATGTTCCAGCTCTTCTTCGACGCCGAACAGGAGAAGCGGACGTACCTCCTCAAGTTCTCTGACATCCTCAAGGCGAACGGGCTCACCTCACTGCTCATCAACGAACAGGGCGCCGTCTTCCCCGACACCGAGGTCGGACTGGAGAACTTCCTCACCGACGGGAACATCTACTTCATCCAGACGCCGACGGACTCCGGCGTCAACCGGTACGTCTGGGTTGCGAAGATGCGGAAACAGGACATCGACACCGACATCTTCCCGATGGAGATCGGCCAGGGGGGGATCACCGTCCACGAGCGGGCCGGCGGGTTCTCGATGATGGGGCGGTCGGACGAGCCGTCCTTTTAAGAATCGACGAGAGAGACGGTCCGGCGGGCGAGTCGGGGGCGGAAACGGTGGTCGCGGGGACGAGCGCAAACTACTGTCCGGACGAGAGGTCGCGCCACACGTCGTCGAGGCGGTTCTTCACCGCGGAGCGCTCTTCGACCTCCACGGTGAGCCCGTCGCGGAAGTCGACTTCGACGCCGTCGACCTTCCGACGGTACACCTTCACGCGGCGGTGCTCGTCCGAGAGCGGGCGGTCGTGAAGCTCCAGGAGATCGGCCTCTTCTAGTTCGTTGATCCGGCGGTAGCACGTCGCGATCGGGACGTCGAGTTCGTCGCTGAGGTCCTGCGCGGACATCGCGTCGCCGGTCGCGGTCAGGATGTCCGTGTTGTACTTGTTGCCGAGCACCGTGATTAGATCGTCCCCCACCATTCACGTTATCGCTGTTGATTCTTAGAACGTAAAAGGGTGCCGGTGATCGATACGGGTCGAGAATCCGGCCCGGTAGCGCGTCGGTCGCCGTCGCGACCGTTCACTCGATCGAGGTGATTCGCGAGTGTTATCGCCGGTGATAGTCGCCACCGTAGGTTTATACGTCGACTCCAGCCACGGGGCGTATGGAACTCATCGAGGGGTTGTATCTCGTGACGACCACCGTGCTGGCGGGCGCGAGCGCGACGCTGCTCGCGTTCGCGGTCTCCGCGTATCGGTCGTCGGGGCGGACGGCGATGGCGTACCTCGCGGTCGGGTTCGGACTCGTCGTCGTCGCCGCCGTGGCGACGCCCGTTGCCGCCTTCCGGACCTCGTTCGCGAATCCGCAGGCGCTGCTGCTCGTCAACACCGGTCTGATAGCGGGATCGATGGCGCTCGTCGCCGGAAGCCTCGCGGTGTACGAGCCCGGCACGCAGGAGTTCGTGATCCCCGACTCGGAACTGGCGCGGATCCAGGACCGCTAGGCCGGCGCGGACACACAGACGACGTGCTCGACATCGCCCGTTGCTGACGCACTGAGAGTTCTTCGATGCTTACGCCCACCAGCGTCACAGCCGTGTCGTCGATCGCTCTCGATCAGGCCGCTCAACCGGAGTAGTCCCAGATCCAGCGACGATAACTTCATCACGCGATCGTTGAACTATTCAAAAACTACTACTGAGAAAATAAATCAAAAAACGCATGACTGCAGTTCTTTATCAGTTCGAATAATCGGTACGGAGTCTTTAATAGGTAAATTCCACTCCCTAGCGATAACGCCCGCCGGGCAGGCCGGGGGCCAACGCAACACACAATGTTCGAAACACTACTGGACGAGGAAGAGCGCGGTCAAGTGGGGATCGGGACCCTCATCGTGTTCATCGCGATGGTGCTGGTGGCGGCGATCGCCGCCGGCGTCCTGATCAACACGGCCGGGTTCCTTCAGACGCAAGCGGAAGCAACGGGCGAAGAGAGTACGAGTCAGGTGAGCGATCGACTGCAGGTCGTGAGTCAATCGGGGAACGTGACGGGTGACAGTCCTCGTGTCGTCGATCAGCTGAACATCACCGTGGCACAATCGCCGGGGGCCGGTAACATCGATCTCAACGAAACGAGCGCCGAGCTCATCGGTACGCAAGGTCAGGATACCTTCCAGCTCGACGCCGACTACGTGACGATCGATATGTACACCGGGGATCCGGGAGACGTCGTTCTGACGGACGCCAGCGACCGTGCTGATGTCGGAATTAATCTAGAGTCGAATCAACTTGACTACGGATCGCTCGAAGGCGGCGAGCGGCTCGAACTGACCTTCACGACGGCGTCGGGTGCGACCACGAGCTCGGAGCTCCGCGTCCCGACGACGCTTACCGATGATCAGACTTCGGTGAGGCTGTAACAATGTTCGAATTCATCAACGCCGACGAGGACCGCGGTCAGGTCGGTATCGGGACGCTCATCGTGTTCATCGCGATGGTGCTGGTGGCAGCGATCGCCGCCGGCGTCCTGATCAACACGGCCGGATTCCTCCAGTCGCAGGCTGAGGCGACCGGGCAGGAAAGTACGGACCTCGTCTCCGAGCGCATCGACGTGACGAGCGAAGTCGGTATCGTGGGCAACAACAGCACGGGCGAACTGGAGTCGATCAAGGTCAGCGTGTCTGGTGCCGCCGGCTCCGATCAGATCGACCTGTCAGAAACCACGATCCAAGCGGTCGGACCGAACGGACAGGCAAATCTCGTGTTCACAGATGAGCCAGCCAACGGCAGTACCGACACGGCCAATATCGGGAACGCAAGTCATCTCAACGCAAGCACGTTCGCTGTCCAGAACACCAACGGGGAATTCCAGCCGGCTGGTGACGCCGTGTTGGACAGAGACACGGACTTCACGATCGTGATTAACCCCGCAGCGCAGCCATTCGGTAACCTGACTGCTAGTGAGATCCACGATGGTAAGGTTGCTGGAGACTTCGCATACGCTCATGATCTGTCTAATGCCACCGCATTCGGTGAGAGCGACACGTCGTCCCTTGAGATAGTCTCGCCCGCGTCGGCGACGACCTCTCTCGAACTGACGTCGCCCGACCTCTACAGCGAGGACGGCGAAGCGGTCAGGCTCTAACGAGCCTCGAATCGGCCCCTAACAACTGTCCCGGCGGATCCCTCCGCCCGGAACACCTATTTTCTCGCGTCACCACGGCTACGCCATGAGTGACCACGACGCACCGGCGGCCGACCCGGACGCGCCACCGGCCGATCCCGACGAACTCGACTTCACCGACGACGAGAGCGTCGTCGAGATCGGGGAGAGCCGGTACGTCGTCGGGACGAACGGCCGGCCCAACGTCCGACGGGCGCAGCCGGAGAGCCGCTCCGCCGACGAGACGGGATTCACGTCCGCGGACCCGGCGAACCCGGACGAACGACGACCGCCGGATCCGGGGGGCGGCGCGGGGGGTGCAGGCGCCGGCGGGAGAGCCGGAACCGACGCGCCCCGCGGTGCAGGCGGTCAGGCGCAGGGAGGTGCTCCTACGAACCGTCGCCAAGGCGCCCGCGACGCTCCCGAGGTCGACCGCCAGTCGGTGAGCCGGTGGCTGGCGAGCTCCTTCGACGACGACGGGTTCACCTACGGGATCGACGCGACGCTCCACGTCGACGGGGACACCACCCGCCAGCGGATGGTCTCGAACGACGTGACGGCGACGTTCGACTCGCTCGTGACGTGGTTCGCGTCCAACGCCGGGCCCAGTTCGCCCACGCCGGAGGCGCTCGGACTCCTGCTCGTCGCGAGCGAGACGACCGTCGACGTCCCGCCGGTGGCGATCAAGCGCTTCGCTGCGAGCCATGGGCTCACGGCGAGCGACAGCATCGGTGACCTGGTACGCGCGGCTGAGGACTCGGGCGGGTTCCGGATCGAGTAGGGAATTATAAGAGCACGAGCAGCGCCACGCCGAGCAGCGCGAACACCGCGTACAGCCCGGCCATCACTTCGCGTTTCAGTGGACTCCCGAGCGGCTCCGCGGTCAGGCGGCGGATCGGCGGTAAGATCGCTATCCCACCGAGTATCAGGGGGAAAGCGCCGATCTGCGGGACGCGCGTGAGCGCGACGACGATCGTCCCGTAGCCGAGGACGTAACAGCCGCGGCGCCAGAGCTGCTCGCGGTCGGTGAGCTGATCGGTCGGAACGAATCCCGACTCACCGCCGCTTCCGTCGTTCCCGCCGCCTGCACCCCCGGAGTCGGCGGTCATCTGCTGGGCCTGCCGCTGCACGTACTCGTCGAGTTCCTCGGCGGCGTCATCCGTTTGGGGGGCGCCGCACTCGACGCAGTAGCGGGCCTCGTCGTCGAGCGACGAGTCACACCGGGGGCAGGTCTTCATCCTCATCGGAAGGGCATTACGGGCGGACTTAACTCTTCTGAGCTTTGCTGACGGCCCGATCTCGTTGCTGTCCGCCGATTCGGTTCGTTTCACCCCCTCGATGAGCCGATCCGGTTCTCCGACGCGATAATCGGGAGGGTACGCTTTAGTCGCTGAGATCCCGAGGGCGTACCAACCGACGACGGGCCGTCGGAGCGGCGCGGCCCGTCACGACGAAAACGAACACTACGATGACCTCCAGAGCTTCACCGGACGACGCGGAGACAGACGCGAAGGCAGCGCTCCGCGCGCGACTCTCGGACCTCGGCGTCGCGGTGGTCGCGCTCGCGGTGCTCCTCTCAGTTCTCGGTGCGGCGGCCGCGGGTCCCGCCGCGGCGGCCCTCGCGGAAGGAGACGCGACGGCGCCCGGTGGAGACGCGGCTCCCCCGGCGATCACGACCGACGGCGAAGCGGAACCGGGCGGCGCCACCCGCCAGGAGATCAGCGGGGGGTTTAGCCGACCGATGTACACCGGGACGGCCGGGGATCCGGTGGAGATCAGACACACCCTCGGCGCATCCGGGAACGACAGCGCGTACCTGCTGATCGGTGGCAACCGACTCACCGATTCGGGTGGGACTGTCGGGTTCGTCGACGTCGTGAAGGCGACCGGCGGGTCCACGACGATCAACACGCGTCTCATCGGAACGAACGAGAGCAACGTTAACAGCTGTAGCAGTTCTAACGTGAGTTGCGACCTCGAGTTCAGGAACGGGGACGGCGACGTGATCGCGGAGAACCTCTCGGAGCTGTCGGGGGCGACCGGGGCGGGCGGCCTCGCGAGGCCCCTCGTTCCGCAGCGATACCGTCTCGCGGTCACGAACGGGACGTTCATCGTCCGCGACTCCGGCGCCGTGGACCCGGTTAAAGTGGCTGCGGAGTCCGATCTCGTGTTACGGCAGCCGACGTTCCACGACGAGGTCGAGGTGTTCACGACCGCGGACAGCGAGGTGATCACCGACGGCGAGGGTGGAACCGAGTCGATCGACGCGCTCCGGGAGGGGGGGCTCGACCGCACGGCGGTGACGAAGGGCGACCGCGTCGTGCTCGGCTTCGAGTTGACCGGGATCTGGGGCGCCCTCGCGCATTTCGCCGAGGAGCAGTCCGCCGGATCGATCGACGGGGAGTCGCAGATCGATCACCGGGCCCTCGCCGACCTCTTCGAGGCCGGAGAGGGCGTCTCGCTGCGGGTCCGAGAGACGAACCCCAACGGAAACGATCAGACGGCGGAGTTCGACCTCGCGAACGCCGACCCGGACGACGTCACGCTCTATCTCGCGGAGGGAGAGACGCTCGAACGCGGGGACAGCGATCGGGCGCCCAGCCGATTCTACCTCGCGATAGACACGAGCGACGGTGGACCGTTCACCGCCGACCCAGATCCGGGCGACGAGTTCGCGGTCGAGTTCGCCCTGGAGGGGACCGAGGGCGAGCAGTACGCGTTCCGCGACGGACAAGAGCCGCCCGAGGCGTTCGAACCGAAATCGACCGCGGACGACCAGGTGTCCGAACAGTACCCGTACCACGAGAGCGCGGACGGCCGGGTGAGCGCCGAGGCCTCGTTCAGCGTTCGCGAACGCTATCTCCGATACGATCGCGTCACCGACGAGGGCGACCTCCTCGTCGAGCCCGACAACGGGACCATCACCGGGACGACCTCGATCCTGCCCGTGACGGAGCTGTCGGCGACGGTCGTCAGGGACGGCGACGGGGACCCGTCGCGGACGGAGTCGGAGATGGTGATCGACGACGGGAACTTCTCAGTCGACACCGGACTCACCAACGTGACGCCGGGAACGACGGCGAGCTACCGGCTGTACCGGGGGCAGTCGCTGCAGGACAGCCGGACGGTGCTCGTCGTCGACGACGCCGAGAACCCGTCCCAACTGCGACTGACGAACGAGACGACGACGAATCTCACGGTGACTCGGGGGGAGTCGCTAGCAAACCTCACCGCAGCGGTGCGAAACGTCGGGCAGGTCGAGACCCGGGAACGGCTGTCGATCGACGTCGATACCGGGAGACTCGTCGAGGGGCGTCACGTTACGGTCGGACCGGGGGCCTCGAAGAACGAGACGTTCGGCGACATCGACGCCGAGTTAGAGCCGGACGAGTACCCGTACATGCTCGCGATCGACGGGCACACGGTGAACGGAACGCTGACCGTGGAAGCGGACCCGTCGGTGACGCGTGTCGACGAGGACGACGGGAACGGCACCGACGAAGGCGATCCGGCGACGACCGACGGCGAGAGCGGGGACGGCGGGGAAGACGATGACGGCGGAGAGGACGCGGAGAGCGCGGACGGTGACAGTGGAGAGGACGCGGAGAGCGACGATGGCACGGGAGACGGAAGCAACTCGACCGACGAATCCCCGGACGAGGAGTCTTTGGAGAGCGGCGGCGGGGACGGAGGCTCCCCGGACGAGGAGGGCCCGGACGACGCGCCGGCGACGTTCCTTCCCTTCGGTATCGGGACGCGAGAGACGTTCGGGGGGACGGTTCTCGTGGGTGCGACGTACCTCCTCGGTCACTGGGTGTAGCCTCTTCGGTCACTGGGTACGAGCGCGGTCCGTCTCACCGGTTGTGGTCTTCTCGCGATCGGTTCTCAGCGCTGAGAACCGCGGGGGAGTCGTTAAGTGAACGCTGTCCCGCCTTCCAGATAACCATGGCTACGCGCGTGCTTATCGCAGACGACTCGGAGTTCATGCGGAACCTGCTCCGGGAGATCCTCGAAGGGGAGTTCGAGATCGTCGGCGAGGCGGAAAACGGTGTGGAGGCGGTCAACATGTACGAGGAACACGGCCCCGACCTCGTGATGATGGACATCGTGATGCCGATCCGGGACGGCATCGAGGCGACGACGGAGATCCTCGAAGAGAACCCGGAGGCGACGGTGATCATGTGCACCAGCGTCGGGCAGGAGGAGAAGATGAAGGCGGCCATCAAGGCCGGCGCCGAGGGGTACATCACGAAGCCGTTCCAGAAGCCGAACGTGCTCGACGCCATCGGATCGGCGGTATAATGCGCGTCGACGTCCGAGCGCTCGGCGCCTGCAACCGATTGGCGGAGCGGGGGGCCGGACAGGCCGCCGGCGCGCTCACCGACCTGACTGGGACCGATCTGTCCGTGGAGGTCACGGGCGCCAGCGTCGCCAGCGGCGAGGACCTCGCCGAGGCGTTCGCCGGTCGGGAGTCGATCGGCGTGAGCGTCGGGCTCCGCGGCGGACTGGAGGGCGAAGCGGTCCTGGCGTTCGACGCGGATAACGTCGACGCCCTGCTCTCGCTCCTGCCCGGTAGTGCGTCGATGGAACGCAGCGCGGTGACCGAGGTCGGCAACATCGCGCTCGGCGGCTTCCTCGACGGCTGGGCCAACTACCTCGGAACGGCGATCGACATGACGCCGCCTCGGTACTTCGAGGCCGACGGCGCCGCCGTCCTCCCCGACGGGGCGCTCGCCGGCGACGGCGTGTTCCTCTTCGAGAGCCGATTAGACGCGACGACGACGGACCTGGACTTCTCGATCTACATGCTTCCCGACTCCGGGCAGTTCCGCGACCTCGTCGTGGGGAAGACCGCGCCGGCCGCGGCGCCGGGCGCTGACGGCGGAGCCGGAAACGACGGCGCCGACAGCACGGCGGTCCCCTACGAGTCGCTGTCGACGTTCGCGTCGCTGGCGAAGCGCGGCTCCGCGAACGCCGCCGACAACATCGCGATGATGACGGGCCTCGACACGAGCGTCGACGTGAGTCGGCTACGGTTCGTCCCGCTCGCCGACGTGCCCGCCGAGGTGGGCGTCGAACCGCACGCGGGGACCGTCTTCGAGTTGCAGGGGGAGCCGAGCGGCTACCTCGCGATCCTCTTCGAAGAGGAGTCCGCGGCGAAGATCGCCGCCTCGATGCTCCCGACCGAGCCGGACGAGCCGCTGGGCGGGATGGCGGAGAACGCGCTCTGCGAGCTCGGCAACGTGATGACGAGCGGGTTCATCGACGGCTGGGCGAACGTGCTCGGCACGTCGATCACCCACTCCCCGCCGGAGTTCGTCCACGACATCGGTTCGGCGGCCATCAGCCCGCTGATCGCCAAGCTGAGCCGGCGGCAGGACTACGGGTTCGTGATCGACGCCGCGATCCAGACGGAGGGCATACAGACGCGGTGCGACGTGTACGCGCTCCCGGATGAGCGCGAACTGGCCCGCGCGCTCGACCGACTCTCGGAGTCGTGAGCCATCCTTCGTCGTCTCGCGAGGGAACGCTCTCCCGCGCTCCCGACGCCGGTCGGATCAAGGTCGGGGTCAGCGATCTCTCGGTCGCAACCGGCGGCGAGACGCTGACGACGAGCGGTCTCGGCTCGTGCGTCGCCGTGGCGCTCGTCGATCCGTCGACCGGCGTTCGCGGCCTGTTACACGCGATGTTGCCCAACGGTACCGAGACCGGCGCCGGCATCGAGCGACCGGGCAAGTACGTCGACACCGGCATCAAAACGCTGATCGCGGAGCTTGAGGCCGCTGGCGCGTCCTCCGCCCGACTCGAAGCGCGCGTCGCCGGCGGCGCGGAGATGCTCGACCTCACCGATGCGGTCGGACCGCGGAACGTCGCCCGCGCCGAACAGTGCCTCGACGCGGCCGGGATTCCGATAGTCGAGCGCGCCGTCGGCGACGGCGTGGGCCGGACCGTCCGATTCAGGGCGGACGGCCGACTGGTCGTCCGGGCGGCCGACGGGTTCGAGCGGACGCTTTGAGACCGAATCGGGAGCGGACACCGCGGTCTCCGAATCGTCGAGGGACGCCGCAGTCTCCAAACCGCCGAACGACCGCCTCCGTCTCGCCGGCGCCCCTCCTGCGTGACGCCTTCTCATAGCTGATATTTTGAGGGGTGAATTGAAGTGTGTTCTGGGGGTTGTACACGGTAATGGGCCTCGAACTACCGGTGTGGGGAGCTCCAACGGCCGCATGGATAGTCGCCACGCTGGGGCTCGTCGGTGCGAGCGTCCTCGACAGGTTCCTCGACGATGACGGCTCCGACGACGACGATTCCGGGGGCATGGGTGGCGACGACGACCCCTTCGGCGGCGGCGGGATGGACGGCGGCGGAGGGATGGGCGGCGGGGGCGGCGGAATGGGCGGCGGCGGGGGCGGTGACGGCTTCGACGACTTCGACGGGATGGACGAGTGGGACGACGAGTTCGACGACGGCGGCGGCGGCGGTGGCGGCGGCGCCAACACCGACGAGCTGGAGAACCGGCTCGACGACTTAGAGAACGAGGTCGCCTCGCTCTCGTCGACGGTCTCGACCGTCCGCTCGGAGAACGAGGAGATCTCGGCCGCCGTCGACGACATCGAGGAGGACGTGCGGAACTTACTCGACATCTACGAGATGGTCACCCGCGGCATCAACCCGTTCGTCGACGACTCCAGCGGCTTCGACGGAGTCGACGGCGGCGGCGAGGGCTCGTTCGGCCTCTTCGACGACGACGAGGGGGAGGACGCGGGCGACGACGACCTCGACGAAGACGTCGCGAACGCGGACGCCGACGGGTTCTTCGACGACGACCTGCTCGACGACGACCTCGAGGACGACGACGAGTTCGCCGAGCTGGACGAGGAACCGGGCGACGAGCACACGGACGACGGCGACCCCGCCGACGCCGCGTCCGAGACCGCGGCGGCGGACGACGGAGACGACATGAACGACGATGGAAAGAGCTTCAGCGAGCTGAAAGAGGAGTACGACGCCGGGGAGGCCGACTGGGCCGACGAGGACGGCGCCGAAACGGACGCGGGCGCGGAGGAGGACCCGTTCGACGACGGGGGCGACTCGTTCGAGGAGGACCTCGGCGACGAGCCGGACCCGTTCGACGACGAGCCCGACGACGGCATCGACTTCGACGACGGGATGGACTCGTTCGACGACGAGCCCGTCGACGACGGTCCGGCGACGAACGGTCACGAGCCGGAGCCGGATCCGGAGCCAGAGCCGGAACCCGATCCCGCCCGCTCGCGCGGCCAGCGGCCCGGCGGCGACCCCGCCGAGGCGAACGGCGGCGGGTTCGAGTACGTCCAGCAGGACGAGCTCTCGGGGACCCGCGGCAAGCCGTACCTCACGGAGCTGCCCGGCGACTACGTCGGGGACCTCCTCGTGATGGAGTGGCTGGAGTTCCTCGTCTCCGAGAGCGACGTCACCGACGCGGTGCGCGCGATCAACTACTACGAGCGCATCGAGTGGGTCGGCCCGGAGGCCGCGGCGCGGCTCCGCGACTTCCTCTCCGGGTTCGGCACGATCGACCGCAATCTCGTCGACCGGCCCGGGACCGACCGGCTGGTCCGCGAACACCACACTCGCAGCCTCAGGTACGTCACCCAGCTCAACGGGACGAGCGGCCACCTCCTGTTGCTCGACCGCTGGGACGACCTCGCCGGGGGATCGCTGATGGGCGGCGGGCCGCCAGTCGGATCGGGTCGCGGCGGGCGCGGCGGATACGGGCGACGCGAGGGCGGTCGCGACCGCCGCGCGCCCGACCGCTCCGGCGACCGCCGCGACGGTCACCGCCACGGGCGCGAGGACCGCAACGGCGACGGCCGCGACCGACGACCGAGCGAGAACGGCCACGGCGACGCGGAGCGACGGGGCGACCAGACGGACCGCCGGGACGGTAACGCGGACCGCCGCGGGTCCGAGGGCCGCGAGCGCAACGGCGGCTCCCCGCGGCCGATGAACGACCCGAACCCGCGTTCCGACCGCGCCGACCCGGCCGACGGAGGGTGGGGCGATGGGCGTTAGCGTCTCCGCGTCGACGGCCATCATCGTCGCGGGGTTGTTCTTCGCGTTCACGACGTTCTACCCCGTCGCGGCCAACGGCTTCGACCGCGTCAGCGACGCGCAACACGGGATCAACGAGCGCGCGCTCGAACGGCAGAACACGGCGTTCGCGGTGTCGAACGCGACGTACGACAGCGGGACCGGCAATCTCACCGTCAACGCCACCAACGACGGTTCCGTCGGCCTCGTCGCCGGCGACGCAACGCTGCTCGTCGATAACGAGTACGTCGACGTGGGCGGAGCGAACGCGACCACGACCGTCGACGGCGACGGCGACACCGAACTCTGGCTCGAAGGCGAGACGCTGACTGTCGTGGTCGACGAGAACGACCTCTCGACCAACGTGACCGCGGGCGAGACTCGCGTCGTCCTCGTCGTCGAGTCCGGCGTCCGCGACTCCGCGGAGGTGAGCGCGTAGATGGCCAGCGTCCCCGTCTCGCACCTCATCCTGTTCATCGCGAGCCTCGTGATCGCGGCCGGCGTCGTCGGCACGATCACCACGGGGGTCGACCGCGTGAGCGCTGCGGTCGACGACGCCGGGCTGGACGCAACCGAGAAGCTCCGAACCGACGTGACGATCATCTCCGACGCGAACGCGGGCGTGTACAACGCCAGCGGCCAGCGGAACGTGACTCTCTTGATAAAGAACACCGGCACCTATCGGCTCGCGGCCGACGGCTCGGGGCTCGACGTCGTCTTCGACGGTCAGTACGTCCAGCCGAGCGCGCTCGACGGCGAGCTCGTCTCCGCTGACGGCGGCGCGGTCTGGAGCCGCGGCGACGTGTTGCGGCTCACGATAGACGTGGGACAGCTTGACGACACCGCGGACGGCGGGCTCGCTGACGGCGACCACCGGGTGTACGTCACCGCCAACGGCGACGAGGAGCTGTTCCAGTTCCGCGTGGAGGGGGGTAACTGAGATGCCCCACGACAACCTCCTCTCCTTGGGCCTCGGCGAGCGCGACCGACTGAACAAGGAGCTCGGCGGGGGGATCCCCCGCGGCAGCATCGTCCTCATGGAGGGCGACTACGGCGCCGGCAAGAGCGCCATCTCCCAGCGGTTCGCCTACGGGCTCGTCGAGGAGGGCGCGTCGGTGACGATGATGTCGACGGAGCTCACCGTTCGCGGGTTCATCGACCAGATGCACTCGCTGGAGTACGACATGGTGAAGCCGCTCTTACAGGAAGAGATGCTCTTCCTCCACGCCGACTTCGACTCCGGGGGAGCGTTCTCCGACGACGACGGCGAACGCAAGGAGCTGCTCAAGCGACTGATGAACGCGGAGGCGATGTGGAACTCCGACGTCGTCTTCCTCGACACGTTCGACGCCATCTTCCGGAACGACCCCACCTTCGAGGCGCTCGTTCGGAAGAACGAGGAGCGGCAGGCGGCCCTGGAGATCATCTCCTTCTTCCGGGAGATTATCTCGCAGGGGAAGGTGGTGGTGCTCACCGTCGACCCCTCGGCGGTCGACGACGACGCGATCGGCCCGTTCCGGTCGATCGCCGACGTGTTCCTCCAGCTGGAGATGATCGAGGTCGGCAACGACATCCGCCGACAGATCAACGTGAAACGCTTCGCGGGCATGGGCGAACAGGTCGGCGACACGATCGGCTTTTCGGTCCGCTCGGGGACCGGAATCGTCATTGAAAGCCGGAGCGTCGCCTAAACAGATGACCGAATCGACGCATAGCCGTCCCGGCGACCGGGACGCGACCGATCCGGCAGGAGACACGGAGTAGACCATGACCGAACACGGCACAGCGAAACCGTCGGACGAACTCCGGAAGGCGGCCATGCGGCGGCCACACCTCCGCGAGCACCTGCGGGAGTTCAAACAAATCACCGGGGAGTTCCCGCAGTTCATCGAGGAGCCGAAATCCGAGTACGAGTCGAACCGCCCCAACGTCATCTACCCCGTCGGCGGGCCGATCTACAGCCACATCTACGGCGACCTCGGGCAGGACACCAAGTACTATGCCATCGAGCCGGAGGTCTCCGGCCCGCAGGCGGAGGTCCTCAACGAGGTGAAAAACCGCCTCCTCAGGGTGAGCGGTCAGCACAGCGCTCCCGACTCGGAGGCAGAATACGACGACCTCATCGAGGAACTGCTCGAGGAGGTCACTCACGTCGACGAGCAGAACCAGGGGTTCCGCGGCAGCCTCTCGAAGGTGCTCAACATGGGGAAGCTGTCGGTCACCGAGGAGACGTACGAGAACATCCGCTACCGACTCAACCGCGACATCGTCGGGCTCGGACCGCTCGAACCGGTGATGCGCGACCCGGCCAACGAGGACATTCACGTTATCGGCCCCAAGGAGTGCCACGTCGATCACGGCACGTACGGCATGCTGGAGACGACCGTCGACTTCGGTACGCCCCAAGAGTTCGACAACTGGCTGCGCAACATGGGCGAACGGATCGGCGACCCCCTCTCCGACTCCGACCCCATCGTCGACTCCACGCTGCCCGACGGGTCGCGTATCAACATCATCTACTCCGACGACGTGTCGCTGAAGGGCTCCTCGCTCACGATCCGGCAGGGCGAGGAGGTGCCGCTGTCGATCAACCAGATCACCAACTGGGGGACGCTCTCGCCGCAGTTGGCGGCGTACCTCTGGCTCTGCCTGGAGAACGAGCAGACGGTGTTCGTGGTCGGGGAGACGGCGTCCGGGAAGACGACGACGCTGAACGCCATCCTCTCGTACATCCCCGACGACTCGAAGATCTACACCGCGGAGGACACCGCCGAGGTCATCCCGCCGCACAGCACCTGGCAGCAGCTGTTAACCCGCGAGGGCGGCGGCGAGGGCTCCTCCGACGTGGACATGTTCGACCTGGTCGCCGCCGCGCTGCGGTCGCGTCCCGACTACATCATCGTGGGCGAGGTCCGTGGCGCCGAGGGGCGCATGGCGTTCCAGGCGGCCCAGACGGGACACCCAGTCATGCTGACGTTCCACGCGTCCGACATCGTCTCGATGATCCAGCGGTTCACCTCCGAGCCGATCAACGTCCCGGAGACGTTCATGGACAACGCCGACGTGGCGCTGTTCCAGAACCGGGTGAAACAGGGAGACGACGTGCTCCGCCGCGTGACGAGCGTCCAGGAGATCGAGGGCTACTCCAAGGAGATGGAGGGTGTCGTCACCCGCGAGGTGTTCAGCTGGGACCCCGTCGAAGACGAGATCGTCTTCCAGGGAATGAACAACTCCTACGTGCTCGAAGAGCAGATCGCGACGCTTCTCGGCTACGCCGACACCCGTGATATCTACGACGACCTGGAGTTCCGCGCGGAGCTGATCGAGCGGATGATCCAGGAGGGAATCCTCGGCTACCACGAGGTGAACGACGCGATAAACTCCTACCAGCGCGACGGCGTCGAGGGGCTTCCCTTCGATATGCACCGGAACGTCAGATAGCCATGGCGGTGAAGGAGGTCGGCAACGGACTCGCGACCGCCGCGGAGCTGACCTCCGCCGTCATGGAGTCGTACGACAAGCTCGACATCTCGAAGCGGAAGTACGTCGGGCTCGTGTTGATCCCGGCGGTCCTCGTCTTCCTCGCGAGCGTCGTCGGGCTGTTCGTCCTTCCCCTGCCGTTCGCCGCCCGGGTTCCCGTCCCGATGTTCGGCGGGCTGGTGTTGGTGGCTGCGGTGATCTACCCGAAGATCTACCTCTCCAGCCTGGAGAATCAGATCGACAACCAGCTGCATCTCGTGATGACCCACATGACCGTGCTGTCGACGACGAACATCGACCGCATGGAGGTGTTTCGAACCCTGGCGAAAGAGGAGGAGTACGGCGTCGCCGCCGAGGAGATCGGCCGCGTCGTCCACCTCGTCGACACCTGGAACCAGAGCCTCGACGACGCGTGTCGCCGGCGCGCCGAGGAAGTCCCCTCCGACGCGATGGCCGACTTCTTCGACCGCCTCGGCTACACGATGGGGGCGGGGCAGTCGTTAGAGGAGTTCCTCGTCTCCGAGCAGGACGTCATGCTCGCGAAGTACGAGACGGTGTACGAGTCCGCGCTGTCGAACCTGGAGGTGATGAAGGACCTGTACATGTCGATGATCCTCTCGATGACGTTCGCGTTGGTGTTCGCGATCGTCCTCCCGATCTTGACCGGGAACGACCCCACCGCGACGGTGGCGGCGGTCATCGTCCTCTTCGTGTTCGTCCAACTCGGGTTCTACGCGATGATCCGGGCGACCTCGCCGTACGACCCGATCTGGTTCCACCCGGACGAGCGCGCCCCCGGCGACATCAAGCTGTGGGCGTCGCTCGGGATCGGTGGCGGGCTCTCCTTCCTCATCATCGGGATCACGGCCGCCGGGATGTTCGGCTACGGGCCGGGCCTCCCCGGCCTCCTCTTCTTCATCGACGACGTGCGGCTCCCGCTGTACCTCGCGGTGCCGATCTCCCCGCTCTTTATCACCGGCGTCGTCCTCAGGCAGGAGGAACAGCAGATCACGGCCCGCGACGGCGAGTTCCCCTCGTTCGTCCGGGCGCTCGGCGCCACCGAGAGCGCCAAGCAGTCGACGACCACCGACGTGTTGACCACGCTGCGCGACAAGAACTTCGGCGACCTCTCGCCGGCGATCGAGCGGCTCTACCGCCGGCTCAACATGCGAATTAGCACCGAGGGTGCGTGGGAACAGTTCACGTACGACACCCGATCGTACCTCATCCAGAAGTTCTCCGAGATGTACCTCGTCGGCCGGCGGATGGGCGGCGACCCCAAGATGCTCGGCGAGCTGATCTCGAAGAACATGAACGCCGTGAACCAGCTCCGCGAACAGCGCCGGCAGGCGGCGATGACCTTCATCGGCCTGCTCTACGGGATCACGGCGGCGGCGACGTTCGCCTTCTTCATCGGGCTGGAGGTCGTCGCCATCCTCGCGGACCTGACCGCCGACTTCCAACTCGACCAGATGGACATCGGCCAGATCGTCTACCCCGGGGCGTACGACATCCCTCTCATCGAGTACCTGCTGCTCACGGTCGTCCTCTTCAACGCCGCGCTCTCCTCGCAGATGATCCGCCGGATCGACGGCGGGAACCCCGCGAACGGGTACATCCACTTCGTCCTGCTGACGTGGCTCGGCGCGGCGACGGCGATCGCGACGAGAACGCTGGTGAACGCGATCCTGTCGATTTAGGCGACAGAGCGCTCCGTTGGTTGTTTATAAGCGATTCTTGACGGTGCGGTGGTCGTTTTCCGATCTTCAGGGATTGTTTATAAACGGTCGATACTTGGTCAGCAGTGAACACCACCAAATCCCCAGCCGAGAGGCCCTTCACGTCACCGCACGTCCTATTTATAAAGTATCTACTCTCCGAGCGCGGCGACGACATCGTCGATCGTGTAGAGACGTATATCGCCGCGCTCGGTGGCGGCTTCGCGGACGCTGTCGGTAAACCCACTCCGGGAGAACAGCGCGTATTCGACGGTTCGCGTGCCACCGCCCGACGGCTGCCAGCGGAGTTCCTCGACGTGCGTCTCCAGTGACGCCAGCGCGCCGTAGTCGAGTGGCGATGCCTGATACTTACACTCGCCGACGACGAGCGTGTCCTCGTCGGTGAGCCCGACAACATCGATCTCGTGGTCCTGATACCACCACTGTCCGACATCGATGATCGGCGTCTCGTCGTACAGCGTCCACAGGGCCTCACAGCACAGTTGCTCGAAAGCGGGGGCGACGAAATCGGTCATCTCTGGTTCGACGAGCCGTTCGTAGGCCTCCTCACCGAACTGGTCGTAGCGATCTGCACTCCCGTACAGGAACCGGAACCAGAACCGGAACAGGGGGTCCCGAAGTCGGTACTGGCTTCGCTTGGATCGTTCAGGTTTCTCAGTCACCGGTACGTGTCGTTCGATGAGCCGAAGCCGAGAGAGCCGGTCCAAATACGTCGATAGCTGGTTGTAGTCGATACCTGTCACGCCAGCGATCTCGTTGCGGCCGGTCGCCCCACCGGCGATCGCTTCGAGGATCGAGAAGTAGCGCGTGGGCTCCGTCAGCTCCATGCGAAGGACGTACTCCGGCTCGTTGCGCAGCGATCCGTGACGAGTTAGCACCGTCTGCTGGATGTTCTCGCCGAGCGATCGGTCGGCGTCGAGTTCCTCGAGGTAGTAGGGAACGCCTCCGAACACGCTCCACGCGCGTACGGCCTCGTTCGCCGTTGTATCGTCCGGTAGAAACTCCGTCGCGGCGTCGAACGAGAGTTCACCGATGTCGAGCGTGAGCGAGGTCCGGCCGTACAGCGGACTGTCTCCGAGCAGCGTCGCTTCCTCCATCATGCTGATCGACGATCCGACCAGCACAAACGTCGTCTCCGACTCGTCGAGCTCGTGATCGAACAGCGCCTGTAACACAGACGGAAGGCTCTCGTCCTGTTCGATCAGGTACGGAAACTCGTCGAGGACGACGATCGCATTCCGGTCCGCCAGATATCGGAACAGTCGCTCCCAATCGGGGCGGATGTCTTCGATACCGGGAAACGCGTCGGCCGCGGCCTCGACGAACTGCTCTAGTTGGAGATCCCGCGTCTTCTGTCGTGCCTGGTAGAAGACTGCGCTTTCTCGTCCCTCAAGCGCCTTCTTGACGAGCCTCGTCTTTCCCAGCCGTCGCCGTCCGTACACGACGGCGAGCTCAGCGTTCTCCGAGTCGAAAAGGCCGTAAAGCCGATCTAACTCCTCCGAGCGGTTCACGAACTCTGTCATAGCGCTGATTTAGTGGGTGTTGGATAAAAATATTCTGAATAATCATATTCTAGAATATCATATTTGGAGATATTACCGACTGAGAATTCTACGAAACAAAATTAGAACAGATCCGAGACCGGACATATACACTGCCAAATCTGTTAGAAATACTACTATCTGTGTCAAATCCCTCGATGGCTGCGGGGGTATTATACGGACTTCTCCGTCCGATCTACCGCTCGAACAGCGTCGGCTCGGAAACGTCCTCGTCCGCCGCCTCCCGCCACGACCGTTTCGGCTCCCACCCGAACAGCCGCTCGGCCTTTTCGATCGCGTAGGCGCCCCGGTCGTCGCCCTCGGAGAGCGCGCTCCCGTCGACCGCGCAGTCGTCGGGGACCTCGCCGTACGACTCGCGCAGGAGGTCGAGCAGGGGGCGACCGAGCGCGTTGTCGGCGGCGACGCAGTTGACGGCCTCGTGGGAGCTGGGAGCCACCGCGGGGTCGGACCCACCCGTGCCCGCGACCGCGGCGGCGACGAGGTCGGCGACGTCGCGGGCGTCGACGTACGACCAGAAGTTGCCGGCGCCGGCGTCCAGGTCGTCGACGTAGTCGTCGCCCCGGCAGGCGTACTCGCCGGGGAACTGGATCCACGAGGGACGGATCGACACCGCCGGGACGCCCTCGCGGCGCGCGACCGCGCCGGCGGCCGCCTCGGCGGTCACCTTCGAGAGGCCGTAGGGGTCCTCGGGCTGGAGGGGATGCGCCTCGGTGATCGGCAGTTCGTCGGGGAACGGCGTCGGGTCGGCGAAGAAGAAGCCGTACGCGCCGTCGCTGGAGGCCTGCACGATCCGGGCGTCGGCGCGGCCGGCGGCGTCGAGGACGTTCTTCGCGGCGCGGACGTTCGTCTCGAACACGCGCCCGTCGGGGTGGGTGCCGGCGACGGGGATCGCGGCCCAGTGGACGACCGCGTCGGGGTCGACGGCGGCCACCGTGTCGAGGGCCTCGGCGCGCTCGGCGAGGTCCGCCGCGCGGAACGTGACGTTCGGGGCCGGGTCGGTGTCGGGGCCGGGGTGCTCGTAGTCGACGACGACGACCTCGTAATCGCCCGCGAGCCGGTCGACGACCCAGCGTCCGGAGGCGCCGCGGCCGCCGGTGACGAGAACCGTGTCCATGCGTCCGGGTAACCGGGGCGGGGCAAAAGCGCACCGACGCGGCCGGGAACCGTCCCCGGCTCCGGCAGGCTTTAACGCACCGAGAGGTAACTCGCTGGTATGGAATGGAAGACAGACTGGGGACTCCGTGGACGGATGGGGTTCACGATGTTCCTGCTCTTCGCCCTCTACGTCGTGTTCATCGGGGTCCTGATCGAGGTGTTCAACGTCGGGATCATCTTCACGCTCGCGATGTTCGGCGCGTTCTCGTTCGCGCAGTACTTCTTCAGCGATAAGCTGGCGCTCCGGAGCATGGGTGCCCGCGAGGTGAGCGCCGACGAGTATCCGGACCTCCACCGCCGGATCGAGCGGCTGAGTCAGCAGGCCGACCTCCCGAAGCCGGCGGTCGCCGTCGCCGACACGCAGGTGCCGAACGCGTTCGCGACCGGCCGGAACAAGAAGAACGCGACCGTCGCCGTGACGACCGGGCTGCTCCGCTCACTCGACGACGACGAGCTCGACGGCGTGCTCGCCCACGAGCTCGCCCACGTCAAGAACCGCGACGTGATGGTGATGACCATCGCCTCGTTCCTCTCGACTATCGCCTTCTTCATCGTCCGATGGGGGTGGCTGTTCAGCGGTGACAACCGACAGGGCGCTCCCGTCATCGTCGCGATCGTCGTGTCGATCCTCGTCTGGGTGATCTCGTTCCTGCTCATCCGGGCGCTCTCGCGGTACCGCGAGTACTCCGCCGACCGCGGCGCGGCGCTGATCACGGGGAAACCCGGCGCGCTCGCGTCCGCGCTGATGACGATCGACGGTCGGATGGACCGCGTGCCGAAAGAGGACCTCCGCGAGGAGGCGGAGATGAACGCGTTCTTCATCATCCCGATCAAGGCGGGGTTCGTCGGGAAGATCGCCTCGACGCACCCGTCGACGGAGAACCGGATCGAGCGCCTCCGCGAACTGGAGCGTGAGATGGAGTCCGCTTAAAAACGGAGTCAGCTACGAGAGCCGCACCGCGATTACTCTTCTCGGTCGTCCGATTCACCGACCAGCTCTTCCGCGACTATCTCCGGGCTCATCAGGTCCGGGTCGATCGCGAGGTCGGCGACGCCCGAGACGAACTGCGGGAGCGACCGGTCCGCGTACGTCACCGCGAGCACGTCCGGGTGCAGTTCCTTGGCGATCGGGATGCCGGTCGCCTCCTCCACGTCGGTGAGGACGAAGTAGGCGGCCTCAGAGATTCCGGCCTCGGTGAGCGCGTCGGCGGTGACGAGCCCCTGGATGCGGCGAATCTCGACGCCGAGCGCTTCGAGTTCCTCGCCGAGTCCGTGCTCATCGGGGCCGGCGACGACGGCGAGCGAGCCCTCGACGCGACCGCCGTCGGGCCGGGCGGGGGTCCCCGCCATCACTCGTACTCGATCGTCGCGGGCGGCTTGTGGGTCACGTCGTAGACGACGCGGGCGACGTTCTCGTTCTCGCCGGTGATCCGGCTCTGGATGCGCTGGAGGGTGCTCCAGTCCAGTTCCTGAGCGCGCGCGGTCATCCCGTCGCGGCTCTCGACCGAGCGCACGGCGACGACCCAGCCGTGCACGCGGTTGTCGCCTTTCACGCCGGTCGCCTTCCCGAGCACGGCGGCGAACGCCTGCCACGGGTCGTACTCCTCCAGTTCCTCCTCGACGACGTGGGTCGCCTCGCGGGCGACGTTCGCCTTTTCGGGAGTCACCTCGCCGACTATCCGGACGGCGAGCCCGGGCCCGGGGAACGGCATGCGCTCGGAGATGATCTCTTCGAGGCCGAGTTCGCGAGCGACCTCGCGGACCTCGTCCTTGTAGAGGTCGCGGACGGGCTCGACGATCCCCTCGAAGTCGACGACCTCGGGGAGCCCGCCGACGTTGTGGTGCGACTTGATGTTCCCCTCCGACTCGATGCGGTCGGGGTAGATCGTCCCCTGCACGAGGTAGTCGGCGCCCACGTCGCGGGCGACGGTCTCGAACTCGTCGATGAACCCCTCGCCGATGACGTGGCGCTTCTCCTCGGGGTCGGTGACGCCTTCGAGGCGGTCGAAGAAGCGCTCTTGCGCCTCGATAACCCGCAGCGACTCCATGAAGTCGAAGGTGTCGCGGATCTCGTCGGTCTCCCCCTTCCGCATCAGCCCCGTGTCGACGTAGACGGGGGTGAGCTGGTCGCCGACCGCCTCGTACGCGAGCGTCGCCGCGACCGAGGAGTCGACGCCCCCCGACAGGGCGATCACGGCATTCGCGTCGCCGATCGCCTCTCGGATCTCCGCTTTCGCTTCCTCGATGAAGTCCTCCGTCTCGACCATCTATAGCCTCACATCCGCGTTCCGCTCGGTTGTGTCCGTCGATCCCAGCGCCGCCTCGACAAGGGCGACGAACGGCGGGCTGGCGCGGTCCGGCCGCGACCGGAACTCGGGGTGCGCCTGCGTGCCGAAGAAGAACGGGTGGTCGGGACGTTCGAGGATCTCCATCCGGTTGTCGGCGCGCCCGGAGAACGTCAGCCCGTCGGCCTCCAGTTCGTCGATGTACTCGGGGTTCACCTCGTAGCGGTGGCGGTGGCGCTCCGTACAGGCGTCGGCGTCGTACACCCGCGCCGCGAGCGTACCGGGCTCGATGTCGGTCTCGTGCGCGCCGAGCCGCATCGTCCCGCCCATGTCCTCCGTCTCGTACTGCTCGGGGAGCAGGTCGATGACGGGGTGGGGCGTGTCGGGGTCGATCTCGGCGGAGTGGGCCCCGTCGAGCCCGAGAATGTTGCGCGCGTGCTCGACGACGGCCATCTGGAAGCCGAGACAGAGCCCGAGGAACGGCACGCCGTTCTCGCGGGCGTAGCGGATCGCCTCTATCTTCCCGTCGGTCCCGCGGGAGCCGAAGCCACCGGGGACGACGACGGCGTCGGCCTCTGCGAGGCGCTGCTCGTGTTCCTCGCGGGTCTCGTCGGCGTCGACCCACAGCACGTTCACTTCGGTGCCGGTCTGGATGCCGGCGTGTTTCAGCGCCTCGTGGATCGACATGTAGGCGTCTTCGAGGGCATACTTGCCGACCAGGGCCACGTCGATCGCCTCGTCGCGGTCGCGGGTGACCAGGTCGCGCCACTCGGTCGACCGCTCCGCCTTCGGCAGCGCCTCGTCGGCGAGCCCGAGCCGCTCCATCACGTACTCGTCTAACCCCTCGTCTTCGACCATCAGCGGGACGTGGTAGATGTCCTCGACGTCGGGGTTCGAGAAGACGGCGTCCGTGGGGACGTCACAGAAGAGCGCGATCTTCTCTTTCGTCTCCGGGTCCAGCCGGTCCTCCGAGCGCCCGACGAGGATGTCGGGCTGGAGGCCGATCGACCGAAGCTCCTTCACCGAGTGCTGGGTCGGCTTCGTCTTTTGCTCGCCGTTCTTCGAGTAGGGGACGAGCGTGACGTGGGTGAAGAGGATGTCTTCGTCGTCCTCCTCGTGGGCGAACTGACGGAGCGCCTCTAAGAACGGCATCGACTCGATGTCGCCGACCGTCCCGCCGATCTCGATCAGACAGACGTCGGAGCCCTCGGCGGCCTCGCGGATGCGCCGCTTGATGTCGTCGGTGACGTGGGGGATGATCTGGACGGTCTTGCCGAGGTAGTCCCCGGCGCGCTCGCGCTCGATGACGTGCTGGTAGGTCTTCCCCGTGGTGACGTTGTGGTCGAACGTCATGTCGGTGCCGAGGAAGCGCTCGTAGTTGCCCAGGTCGAGGTCGACCTCGCCGCCGTCCTTTAAGACGTACACCTCGCCGTGCTCGTACGGGTTCATCGTCCCGGCGTCGACGTTGAGATAGGGGTCCACCTTCACGGCGGTGACGTCGAAGCCCGCGTTCGCGAGGAGGCGCCCGGTGCTGGCGGCGGTGATACCCTTGCCCAGTCCGGACATCACCCCGCCCGTGACGAACACGAACTTC
>Ga0207720_100493_pt1 | contig 25956 bp, 24 predicted proteins | sample A23P2SouthBayCA_2_FD_187751 | JGI IMG/M metagenome (GOLD analysis project Ga0207720, IMG submission 187751) | Aerobic enrichment media microbial communities from Eden Landing Ponds, California, USA - A23 E3 (2) (SPAdes) | ecosystem: Environmental > Aquatic > Marine > Unclassified | place...
TCCGGTGCCTACGCCGGCGACAAGCAGAGCCCGCTGTCGGACACCACCAACCTCGCGGCGGCGGTGACGAACACCGACCTGTACGATCACATCAACGCCATGCGCCTCGGCACCGCCGTCGCGCTCGGCCTCTCGGTCGTCGGCTACGCGGTCCTCGGCGCCTTCGTCGTGACCGGATCTGGCGGCGACACCGCCGCCATCACCGAGCCGCTGGCGTCGACGTACGCGCTCGGTCCGCTGGTGTTCCTTCCGCTGGTGGTCACGTTCGGCCTCGCGATCCGGGGGTACCCGGCGCTGCCGGCGCTGATCGCCGGCGTGTTTGCGGGCGCCGGGACGACCGTGCTCGCGCAGGGTCGCTCGTTCACCGCCGCCTGGGACGCGTTCCTGAACGGCACCGCGCCCGAGACCGGGAGCGAACTCGTCAACGGTCTGCTGTCGACCGGCGGGCTCGCGGGCTCGGGCTGGACCATCGCCGTCGTCGTCGCGGCGTTGGCGTTGGGCGGCCTGCTGGAGGGCACCGACGTGCTCGCGGTGGTCGCGGACCGCCTCACTGACGTGGTGTGGTCGCGCAACTCCCTCGTCATCGGTACCGGCGCGGCCGCGCTCCTCACGAACGCGTTCACCGCCCAGCAGTACATGAGCATCGTCGTTCCCGGCGTGAGTCTCCGGGAACTGTACGACGAGTACGGTCTCGACTCGCGGGACCTCTCGCGGGCCGTCGAGGCCGCCGGTACCCCCACCGGGCCGCTGTTCCCGTGGCACGCCGGCGCCGTCTTCATGGCGGCGGCGCTCGGCTTCGAGTCGTCGTGGGCGTTCGTCCCGTACTACTTCTTCGGGCCGCTGTCGGTGCTGGCGCTCGTCGGGATGGCGCTGGTCGGGCGGGCGACGACGCCGACGGAGGCGCCGGCGGGGGCCGTACCCGCCGACGACTGAGGCGAGACGCGAGCGAAGCGAACGTCTCGGGAGATCGGCGTTCGCAAATCGCTCCGAGATTTGTGAGCTCACGAGACCGGAGGTCTCGTGAACGGAGCGGTCCTGTGCCGCTCCGCCCTGGAAGGCGAGACGGGCGTCCAAAACGTCCTCAGAAACAGTCAGGAGGGTCCGAGACGCCCCGCCCGCGCTCCTACCGCAGCGCCTCGACCAGTTCCTCGCCCTCGACGTACGGGAAGCCGTGGCGCCCGGCGTACTCCCGGGCGGCCGCCGGCGACAGCGCCCGGCCGGTCTCGTCGTCGAGCATCTCACAGACGACGACCGCGGGCGGCTGGTTCGTCTCGGCGGCCATCGCGAGTCCCAGCTCCGTGTGACCCAGGCGGTCCGAGAGGCCGTCAGGAGCACCGCGGAGCACGTGGACGTGGCCGGGCGCGCGGAACTCGGCGGCGAACTCCTCGGGACCGTAGTCGACCCCGGCGTCGACGGCCGAGGCCATCGACGACAGTTCCGTGATCGTCAGCGCCCGGTCGTCGTCGGTGATCCCGGTGAAGGTGTCGCGGTGATTCACCGGCAGCGAGAACGACGACCGGTCGTCGTACGCGAGGTCGTGGCTTCCGGCCGCCGGGTGGTCGATCTGATCCTCGAGGAACGGCAGCCCGGCCGCGTCGGCGACCGGGTCGGAGACGGCGACGCAGATCAGCCCGCCGGCGTCGTTGCGCATGCGCGCCACGTCCGCCGGGGCGACCGCGCCGGCCGGGTACACCAGATCGGTCTCCCCCTCCCGATCGTCGAAGTCGTGGACGAGCACCGGCTCTCCGGCGCGAAACGCCGCGAGCGCGCGGTCCAGTCGTCCGGCTTGGCTGCTCACGCCGACCCCCCGAACTCCGCGGTCTCGGCCGGCGACGCCGGCTCGTCGGCCCGCTCGGCGTCGGTGACACGGACGCGGACCTCGTCGCCGTCGTCGAGGTCCAGCTCCTCGCGCAGCTTCGCGGGCGCGATCAGTTCGAGCTGGTCCTCGTCGTGGTGGGTTCGCTCGGGGACGATGACGTGGACCGGCTCGAACGCCTCGCCGTCGGCGACCACCTCGGCCGCGTAACACGTCGCCGGTCCGAACGTCCGGTCCTCGTCCTCCCAGCCGTCGATGGGGACGCCCTCGACCGAGTCCAGACCGGCCCGGGCGCGGACGGCCGCCTCCGACAGATCGACGTTCAGCGTGCCCGGGAACGGCTCGTAGCCGAGGCGCTCGACGAACTGCTCGTGGTAGCCCGACAGCTGGATGTAGTGGCGTCCTTCGCCCATTCCGGAGGTAACCGTCCCCGGGAGGGTGAGCCCCGCATCGCCCTCGAACAGCCGGCGGTAGTCCGTGTACTCCGCGCGCAGGCGGCGCTCGCCCGCGTCCGTCACCGTCACCCACTGCCCGTCGCCGACGACGTCGCGATCGAGCAGCCCCGCGGCCTCGAGCCGCTGGAGCCGCCGGGAGGCCGTCTGACTGGAGGCGTCGAGCCGCTCGCCCAGCGTCGAACAGGAGACCTTCACCGGCTCGCGGAGTCCGCCCCGGAGCGCGACCGTCTTCAGCGCCGCCACCTCGTCGTGGCCGACGGTCGTCGTGGAAGTACTCATTACCCGCGTCTCGGTTCCCGCGGCCCAAAAGCATACCGAATGCGGTACGCATAACAGAACCGTTACGCTTCGTCACACAACCGAGAGTCCTACCGGAACTGCGGACCCGATACACCAAAAGGCGTCGGTGTCGGTGAGCCGGGATGTCCCGGAGGCGATCGCGGACGCCGCCGGCGACACCGTCGGCGGCGCGGTTCGGAAACCCATTTATCGGCGGCGGGGAAAGCCACGCGCATGTTCAGACAGTTCCGGTCGGCCGTGGCGGGAGCGCTGACGGACGCGCTCGCCGACCTCGGCTATCCGACCGACGACCTCGGTATCGAGGACCCGCCCGACGGCGTCGACGCGACGCTGGCCTCCAGCGTCGCCTTCAGGCTCGCGAGCGAGGCGGGCGCGCCCCCGCCGCGGGTCGCCGCCGAGGTCGCCGAGGCGGTCGACGTGGCGCCCACGGAGTACCTCGCGCGCGTCGACACCAGCGGTCCGTACGTGAACTTCTTCGTCGACGAGGCGTACCTCGCTGACACGCTCGATGCCGCCCGCGACACGGAGTACGGGCGGCTCCCGCCGAAGGACGAGTCGGTCGTCGTGGAACACACCTCCGCGAACCCGACCGGCCCGGTCCACGTCGGGCGCGCGCGCAACCCGATCATCGGCGACGCCGTCGCCAACGCCGTCGACTACGCCGGTTACGACGTGGACCGCCACTACTACGTCAACGACGCCGGCCGCCAGATGGCGATCTTCACGTGGGCCTACGAGACGTTCGACGAGTCGGAGCTGCCCGAACCGGCCCGTGAGAAGGACGACTACGACCTCGTGCGCTACTACCGCAAGGGCAACGAGGTACTGGAGGAGGGCGACGAGGAGGCGATCGAGGCCGCCGAGGCGGAGATCGCCTCGATCCTGCAGGGTCTGGAGTCGGGCGACGAGGAGACGTACGAGCGCGTCAGCGAGGTCGTCGACACCGTGCTCGCGGGCATGGAGGCGTCGCTCGCGCGTCTCCCGGCCGCGTTCGACGAGTTCGTCAAGGAGACGCGCTTCATCCGCGACGGGTCCTGCGACGTGGTCGCCGAGCGTCTGAAGGCCCTCGACGAGTCCGTCCTCGAGGAGGGCGCCTGGCAGGTCGACCTGAGCGAGTACGGCTACGAGAAGAAGCTCGTGTTCCTCCGCTCGGACGGCACCTCGCTGTACACCACCCGCGACCTCGCACACCACGAGTGGAAGTTCGAGAACTACGACCGCGCGGTGACGGTGCTCGGGGAGGACCACAAGCTGCAGGCCGGTCAGCTGCAGGCCGCCCTCGAGCTCCTCGGCAACGACACCGACCGCCTGCAGTCGACGTTCTACTCGTACGTGAACCTCCCCGAAGGAAAGATGTCCACGCGCGCGGGCACGGCGGTCAACCTCGACGACCTCCTCGACGAGGCGATCGACCGCGCCCGCGAGGAAGTGGAGCGCCGGATGGACGACCGCATCCGCGACGACGACCTCACCGACGAGGACGTCGACCGCATCGCCCGGCAGGTCGGCATCGGCGCCGTCCGCTACGACATCGTCAGCAAGCAGCCGACCAAGTCGATCACCTTCGAGTGGGACCGCGCGCTCGACTTCGAGGCGCAGTCGGCGCCGTACGTCCAGTACGTCCACGCGCGCTGCTGCGGCATCGTCGCCGAGGCGGGAGACGAGGGGCTCGCCCCCGACGCCGCCGTCGATCCCGAGACGCTGTCGACGCCCGAGGAGCGCGACCTGCTGAAGGTCGTCGCGCACTTCCCCGCCGTCGTCGAGCAGGCGGCCGAGGATCTGGAGCCACATCGCGTCGCCACCTACACCCGCGAGTTCGCCGAGACGTTCAACGCCTTCTACCGCGAGTGTCCCGTGCTCACCGCCGACGACGAGGCGACCCGCGAGGCCCGCCTCGCGCTCGTCGCGGCCGCGCGACACACGATCGCGAACGCGCTCGACGTGCTCGGGGTCGAGGCGCCCGAGTCGATGTAGGAAGGGAAGAACGCCGCGGTCGCCACTCTCGTCCCCGTTTTCGGACCGGGCCGGCTACGCTGCCAGCGGCAACAGCGCGCCCGACGGCGTGATCAGGCTCCCGCCGACCGAGAGCACCGCGATAGCGCCCAGTCCGAGCGCGAGGACGATGAAGACGAGGATCCACCAGATCGGCACGGAGTCGTTGCCTGCTTCGCTCATACTCGTGAGAGGCGGGGGCGACGAAAAGAAACTCCCGGTTCGAGTCCCACGGACGGCTACGACGACCGGAACAGCCGGCCGAAGAAGCCACCGCCGTTGCGGTCGTCACGGTCGTCGTCCTCGCCGTCCGTGTCGTCGTCCGACTCCTGCCGTTTCGCCTGCTCGGTTCGCTCCTTGCTCTGTTGCGCGAACGGGATCACGTCCTCGCCGATCTCCGCGGACTCGCCCGACTCGGCGTCCTCGACCGTCGGCGTTCCCCCCTGATCGCCCCGATCGGGCTCGTACTCGTCGCCCTCGAGCACCGTGCTTCGAGCCGCTGTCGCGGCGTCGTCCTCCGCCTCGTCGTCCCCGGCGGAGTCGTCGTCGAGAATGACCGCGTCGTCGACGGTCGGCACCGAGCCCGTCTCGGCTCCGTCGCCCGCGTCGGCCTCGGCGTCCGGACCGATTTCGGCATCAGCATCGACTTCGGCCCCCACATCGACTTCGGCGTCCGCGTCGGCGCGCTCCGCGTCCGCCTCGGTATCCGTGTCCACCCCGGCCTCCGTGGCGGCCGCCTCCGGCTCCGGGTCGGCGACCGTCTCCGGCTCGCCGTCCACCTCCGGCAGATCGAGCGCGGCCTCGGGGTGCTCGTCGGTCGCGGCCGCCGCCTCGTACTCGGGGTCCTCGGGCGCCGCCCCGGCGTTGTCGGGAGTGACCGCCGGGCGGATCGGCTCGCCGATGAGCGAGGAGGCCAACGACCGGTACGCCGCGGCGGCGTCGCTGTCGGGCGCGTACATCGAGAGGGGACTGCCGGCCGCCTGCGCCTCGGCGACCAGCGGGTCGTCCGGGATCGCGCCGAGTACCGGTACATCGATGTCCCCGGTGTCCTCCTCTCCCTCGGCCTCGTTGAGCGCGAGGCCGGCGACCTCGCCGCCGAGCTTCTCGGTGAGGTCCTGCGTCTTGCGGGTGTTGGCGAGCCCGTCGCGCGTCGGCGTCGACACGAGAAGGACGCCGTCGGCGACCGACAGCGGGAGCGCGGTCTGGTGGGTCAAGCCGGCGCCGGTGTCGACGATCACGTAGTCGGCGCCCGTGATCGCTTCGAGCACGTCGACGATCTCCCCCGGCTCGGCCTTCCGGAAGTGTTCGAGGCTGTCGCCCCCCGGGAGCACCGCGAGGTCGTGTGGTCCCTTGCGGATCGCCTCGGCGGGTTCGGCCTCGCCCGCGAGCACGTCGTGGAGCGTTACCGCCCCGGGTTCGACCCCGAGCGACGGGCCGAGGCTGGCCGACCCGAGGTCGGCGTCGACGGCGACCGTCTCGTAGCCGGCGGCCGCGAGCGTAGCCGCGAGATTGGCGGCTGTGGTCGTCTTGCCGACCCCGCCTTTGACGCTCGCGACGGCGTAGATCTTCGGCATTTACCGTGGCTACGGCGGTCCCAGGTGATAAATGTGGGTCCCCTCACTCGGGTATTCAACAGGTACTTACGCCGCGGAGGGCCTACTAGCCCGTAATGAGCAGCGACGCCCAAGAGGGCCAACCGAGCGAGGACCGACGGAAGTACGAGTTCCGGAAGGTCCTCGACGAACTCGACGACTTCGAGGGCTCGGGGACCCAGCTCGTCACGATCTACATCCCCGACGACAAGCAGATATCGGACGTCGTCGCCCACGTCACCCAAGAGCACAGCGAGGCGTCGAACATCAAGTCCAAACAGACGCGGACGGCCGTGCAGGACGCGCTCACCAGCATCAAGGACCGCCTCCGCTACTACGACGTGTTCCCGCCGGACAACGGGATCGTCATCTTCTCGGGCGCGGTCGACTCCGGCGGCGGCCAGACCGACATGGTGACCAAGGTGTTGGAGTCGCCGCCCGAGCCGATCCAGTCGTTCCGCTACCACTGCGACTCGGACTTCCTCACCCAGCCGCTGGAGGACATGATGACGGACAAGGGCCTGTTCGGGCTCATCGTCCTCGACCGGCGGGAGGCGAACGTCGGTTGGCTCAAGGGCAAGCGCGTCGAGCCCGTCAAGTCGGCCTCCTCGTTGGTTCCCGGGAAGCAGCGGAAGGGTGGCCAGTCCGCCCAGCGGTTCGCCCGCCTGCGCTTGGAGGCCATCGACAACTTCTATCAGGAGGTCGCGGGGATGGCGAACGATCTGATGGTGGACAAACGCCACGACCTCGAGGGAATCCTCGTGGGTGGGCCGTCGCCCACGAAGGACGAGTTCCTCGACGGCGACTACCTCCACCACGAGCTGCAGGACCACGTGCTCGGGAAGTTCGACGTGGCCTACACCGACGAGTCCGGTCTGTACGACCTGGTCGACGCCGCCGGCGACGTGCTGGCCGACCAGGAGGTGATGAAGGACAAGCGGGAGATGGAGGAGTTCTTCGAGAACCTCCACACCGGCGACAAGGCGACCTACGGCTTCGAGCAGACCCGCCGCAACCTCATCATGGGCTCGGTCGAGCGCCTGCTCCTGTCGGAGGATCTGCACCACGACGTCGTCACGTACACCTGTCCGAACGGTCACGAGGAACGCGAGGTCGTCGAGCGGCGCCACTCCACGCCCGAGCACGAGTGCGAGGAGTGCGGGGAGACGGTCCCCGCGAGCGACGCCGGCGAGCGCGAGGACATCGTCGAACACCTCATCGACATCGCCGAGCAGCGCGGCACCGAGACGAAGTTCATCTCCACCGACTTCGAGAAGGGCGACCAGCTCATGGACGCCTTCGGCGGCGTCGCCGGCATCCTCCGCTACTCGACGGGCGTGTAAGTCGATCCCTCGGAAATCGTCCCCCTCGAGATGCTTCCCTCGCGCCCCGTCCCGGCCCCTCTCTCCTCAGCCCTCCGTTCCGTTCCACGTTTCGCCGGCCTCACTCGCCGGCGGTCTGGACCAGCACGACACCGACGACCACCAGCGCGCCGCCAGCGAGCATCGGCGGCGTCACCTGCTCGCCGAGGAACGCGGCGCCCAACGCGACCGCCACCGCCGGCTCCGACGTCGAGAGCACGCCCGCCCGGCCGGCGCCGACGCGCGCCAGTCCCGCGAAGAACGCGAACATCGCGAACGCGGTCGCGACGACGCCGAGCGCGACGACCGCCCCCCAGCCGGCGGCCGTCACCGGGACCGTGATCGCGTCGGTGAGCGCTGCCACGAGCGCCAGCGAGGCGGCGGCCGCCGGGGCGACGTAGGCGGTGAGCACGCGCTCGTCGGTCGTCTCCAGCGTCACCCGTGAAACGACGATGTACGCCGCGTACAGCCCCGCGGCCGCGACCGTCGCGGCCGCACCGACGGGGTCGAACGCGCTCGCCCCGGTCCAGGAGATGAGGACCACCCCTCCGAGGGTCAGTCCCGCGGCGACGATCGTTCTCGCTCCCACCCGCTCGTCGAGGAACCCCGCCGCGAGCGCGACGACGAACAGCGGGTACGTGTACAGGAGCACGGCCGCGAGCCCGGCGCTCATCCGTTCCACGCCGACGAAGAAGCCGTAGCTGACGCCCGCGTAGCCGACCGCACCCAACGCGATCGCGGTGAGCGCCTCGCGGGGCGGCAATCCGAGGGTGGGACCGGTGCCCCCGATCGCCGCCCGATAGCCGAGCAGTCCGGCCCAGAGGACGAACGACCCGACGGCGAATCGGAGCGCGAGCGTCGACGGCACGGACAATCCCGCCCGAAACGCCACCTCGCCGAGCACGCCGAGCGTCCCGAAGGCGGCCGCCGACGCGAGTACGAGGAGGCTCCCGGTCGTGTCGCTGTCCATCGGTTCTCGTTCGGGTCGGAGGCCGACCGCCGGGATACGTCTTGCCGTTCGGCTCGTCCGGTCAGTGACCGTCCAACAGGGACTCGAGCTGTCGAACTCGCCGTTCGAGATCGAAGTCTGGGACGAGCTCCGCCTCGCGAACCGCCTCGATCAACCGGTCGAACGCGAGGGCGGTGTCGACGCCCTCGCGCTCGGCGTGCTCGCGAAGCGCACGGGCGGACGCCTTGTTGAGCGCGATGGACGGCAGCGTGCCGATCAGCAGCGCGAACGCGACGCCGCCGTCGCCGCCGGGGAACGACTCGTGGACGCGCTCGAACTCGGGGGCGGCGTCATCGGCGATCGCCTCGCTCCCGTCGGCATCGGCGACCCCGTCGACGGCTTCGACGGCGAGACAGTGGGGACAGATAGTCGCCTCCGTGGCTTCCTCGGGGGCGTGCGCACGGAGGGCGTCCGGGACGTGGAACGCGACGACGGCGGTGTCGCAGTGGGGGCAGGTCATACGCGGCGTCGCGGGCGAACCGATATAAAATCCGGGGCGGCGGCGATCAGTGCGACGGCGAACGGGGCGGCGGCGTCAGTCGTCGCTCTCGGCGACGCCCGCCTCGAGCGCCTCCGTCTCGGCTTTTGCGGCCGCCTCTTCGGCCGCCTCCTCGGCCTTCTCCTCTTCCTCCTTCTTCGCCTTGATCTTCTTGAGGCGGAAGATCTCCTCCCGCTCCTGCTCCTCGAGCTTCTGCTCGATGTACTCCTTGTTCTCGTTGAGGTCGGGGAGGAGCTTGAACTCCAGCGCGTTCACGCGGCGCTTGGTCGTCTCGATCTCCTCGAGCATCTTCTTCATCGCCGTCTCGACCTCCGCCGCGAGGATGATCGACTCCAGCAGTTCCTCGTAGGCGTCGGCCGCCTCGTCGATCCGGGCGGATGAACCGAGCACGCCGTAGCCGCGCTCGTCGAGGTCCTTCCGCACCTTCGAGGACTCGATCTGCGGGACGACCACGCCCATGATGTTCTTCGACTGGGTGGTGATCTCGGGGTGCTCCTTCAGCGCCGCGGCGGCGCCGCGAACCGCCACGTCGCCCTCCATCGCGCGCGCCTTGTTGATCTTGTCCTGGGCCGTGTCGTAATCGGTCTCCAACTGGTCGCGGACGTCCTGTGCCTGGTCGAGGATGTCCATGAACTCCATGATGAGCCCGTCGCGCTTCTGTTCGAGCGTGTCGTGGCCCCGCTCCGAGAGGTCGATCCGGTCCTCTATCTCCATGAGGTTCTTCCGGGTCGGTTTGACGTCGTTCGCCATAGTCTTACACGAGCGTTGCGCGGCGAGGGTGTTAATCCTTGTTAGTCGGCGTGCGCGCGCGAAGGACGGATCCGTTCATCAGTCGGAACGGGTTCGACCCCGACGTGGCGACTCCCGTTGTGAGCGGCTGAGCCGTGTACAGTCCGAAAAACGAGCGAGCGACGGTACGCTCAGTCCGCGGAGACTTCCTCGGCCTCGGCGTCTGCCGCGGCCGCGTCCTCGCGGTAGTGCTCCTCGATGAGCTCCTCGTCGACGCGGTTCAGCTCCGTCCGCGGGAGCGTCGACAGCAGATCCCAGCCGAGTTCGATCGTCTCGTCGATCGTCCGGTTGGTGTCGAAGCCCTGCTGGACGAACCGCTCCTCGAAGGCGTCGGCGAAGTCGAGGTACTTGTTGTCCCGCTCGGAGAGCGCCTCGCGGCCGACGATGTTCACGAGGTCGCGGAGGTCCTCGCCCTCCGCGTACGCCGCGTACATCTGGTCGGACACGTCGGCGTGGTCGGCACGGGTCAGTCCCTCGCCGATCCCGTCGTCCATCAGCCGGGAGAGGCTGGGGAGGACGTTCACCGGGGGCTTGATGCCCTGGCTGTGCAGCGGGCGATCCATCATGATCTGCCCCTCGGTGATGTACCCCGTCAGGTCGGGGATCGGGTGCGTGTCGTCGTCACCCGGCATCGTGAGGATCGGGATCTGCGTGACCGAGCCCTCGCGGTCCTTGAGGCGACCCGCGCGCTCGTACAGCTGCGCCAGGTCGGTGTACATGTACCCGGGGTAGCCACGCCGACCGGGGACCTCCTCGCGGGCCGCGCCGATCTCGCGCAGCGCCTCGCAGTAGTTGGTCATGTCCGTCAGGACGACGAGCACGTGGTACCCCTTGTCGAACGCGAGGTACTCCGCGGTCGTCAGCGCGAGCCGCGGCGTGACCGTCCGCTCGACGGCGGGGTCGTCCGCGAGGTTCATGAAGACGACCGAGCGCTCCAGCGCGCCCGTGCGCTCGAAGTCCTGCATGAACTCGTTGGCCTCCTCCTGCGTGATACCCATCGCGCCGAAGATCACCGCGAACTCCGACTCGTCGTCGTCGCCCTCGCCCGCTTCCTCCGGGACGGTCGCTTGGCGGGCGATCTGGAGCGCGAGGTCGTTGTGCGGCAGACCCGAGCCCGAGAAGATCGGGAGCTTCTGGCCGCGCACGAGCGTGTTCATCCCGTCGATGGCCGACACGCCCGTCTGGATGAAGTCCTCGGGGTACTCGCGGCTGTACGGGTTGATCGCCGCGCCGACGATGTCGCGCCGTTCGTCCGGGACGATGTCCGGGCCGCCGTCGATCGGGTTGCCGGAGCCGTCCATCACCCGACCGAGGAGGTCCTCGGTGACGGGCATCTTCAGCGTCTCGCCCAGGAACCGGACCGAGGCGTTGCGGTCGATGCCGGTCGTTCCCTCGAACACCTGGATCGCGACGACGCCGTCCTCGCTTTCGAGGACCTGGCCGCGCTTCGTTTCGCCGCTCGGCGTCTCGATCTCGACGATCTCGTCGTAGCCGATGGCCTCGTCGACCTCGGCGAACACCAGCGGGCCGCTGATTTCCGTGATTGTCTGGTACTCTTTCATGGTTCAGTAGAGCGAGCGGATCTGCTCGGTGATGTCTGCTTGAAGCTCCTCGACGAACGCCTCCCAGTCCTCCTGGGTGGCGATCCGGTTGAGCTTCGGCGCCGCGTCGATGGACGTGATGTCCTCGATGGGGACGCCGGCGTCGAGCGCGTCGAACGCCTCGTCGTTGTACGTCTGGATCGTCGAGAGGATCGCGTACGTCTTCTCGGGCGGACAGTACATGTCCACGTCGATGAAGGCGTTCTGCTGGAGGTAGCCCTCACGCAGGTAGCGCGCGATGTCGAGGGTGAGCTGCTGGTCCTCCGGCAGGGCGTCCTTCCCGACGAGCTGGACGATCTCCTGGAGTTCGCCCTCCTCGTCGAGCGTGTCGACGGCCCACTGCCGCCGCTCGGGCCAGTCCTCGGCGACGTTCTCCTTGAACCACGGGTCGAGCTGGTCCTGGTACAGCGAGTACGACTCGTTCCAGTTGATCGCCGGGAAGTGGCGGCGCTCCGCCAGGTCGGCGTCCAGCGCCCAGAACGTCTTCACGATGCGCAGCGTGTTCTGGGTGACCGGCTCGGAGAAGTCGCCGCCGGGCGGCGACACCGCGCCGATCGCCGAGACGGACCCCTCCGTCCCGTTGACGTTCTCGAAGTAGCCGGCGCGCTCGTAGAACTGCGCGAGCCGGGCGGCGAGGTACGCGGGGTACCCCTCCTCGCCGGGCATCTCCTCCAGCCGGGAGGAGATCTCGCGCATCGCCTCCGCCCACCGCGAGGTGGAGTCGGCCATGAGCGCCACGTCGTACCCCATGTCGCGGTAGTACTCGGCGATCGTGATCCCCGTGTAAATGCAGGACTCACGCGCCGCGACGGGCATGTTCGACGTGTTGGCGATGAGCGAGGTCCGGGCCATCAGCGGGTTGCCGTTGGCCGGGTCCTCAAGCTCGGGGAAGTCCTCGATGACCTCGGTCATCTCGTTGCCGCGCTCGCCGCAGCCGACGTAGACGATGATGTCCGCGTCGGCGTACTTCGCGAGCTGGTGCTGGGTGACCGTCTTCCCGGAGCCGAACGGCCCGGGAATCGCGGCCGTCCCGCCCTTCGCGATGGGGAACAGACCGTCGAGGATGCGCTGGCCGGACACCAGCGGCGTCCGGGGCGTCTTCTTGTTCTCGGAGGGGCGCGCCTCGCGGACGGGCCACTCCTGGTGCATCGAGACGTCCGTGCCGTTGGCGAGTTCGGCCACCGTCTCGGTGACGTCGAACGAGCCCGACTCGATCGCGGTGACCTCGGTGGTCTCGCCCTCGTCGAGGGCGTCCGGCGGCACCATCACCTTGTGGTCGATGGTGACCGTCTCCTCGACGACGCCGACCACGTCGCCGCGGCCGACCTCGTCGCCGACCTCGACGGTGGGTTCGAACTCCCACTCCTTTTCGAGGTCGATACCGGGCGCGTCGACCCCGCGGTCGAGGTACGGACTGCCCATCTTGCCCTCCAGCACGTCCAGGGGACGCTGGACGCCGTCGTAGATGGCGTCCAGCATGCCCGGACCAAGGTCGACCGACAGCGGCTCGCCCGTGTTCTCGACGGGCTCGCCGGGGGCGACCCCGGAGGTCTCCTCGTACACCTGAATGGTCGTGATGTCGCCTTCGATCTCGATCACTTCCCCCATGAGGCCTTCGTCGCCGACGTAGACGACGTCGTTCATGCGGGCGTCGAGGTCGCGGGCGCTCACGACCGGACCGCTCACGCTTTGGATAACACCGTCTTCGCTTATGGTGGTCTCCGTGGATTCTGCTTTACTCATATTAGTCGTCCTCCTCCATCAGGTCGATCCCGATGGCTCGTTTGATCTGGTCGCGCAGCCCGCCGCTGCCGGCGCCGGACCCGCCGAGCGTCACGAGCACGGGCTCGATGCTCCCCTCCACCGCCTCGCGGGTCCCCCGCGAGAGGTGGTCGAGGTCGTCGTCGTGCATCACGACGATGCCGGTCCCCTCGTCGTCGAGAGTCCGTTCGACGGCGTCGTCGAGCCGCTCGTCCTTCTCGTCGTCCGGTACGTTCTCGAACTTCCGCACGCCGGCGAGCCTGAATCCGGTTGTGAACTCGGGGCTCCCGACGACCGCGATCTCCTGGCTCATGTTATCACCAGCTCCGATTCGATCTCGTCGGTCGACAGTCCGGCCTCTTTGCCGCGGGCGATCGCCCGGATGTTTTCGACCTCGCGCTCCTTCGCGAGGATGTAGGAGATGATCGGAGTGATCGACACCGGGTGGATCGTGCCGAGCCGGTCGCCGTACGCCAGCAGCGCGGCGTCGGTCGCGTGCTCGAACGCGATGAGGCTGTCCGCCTCCTCGAGTTCGCGCAGCGCGGGGCCGAGCTCCTCGCCGTACTGGCTGTCGGCGATGTGCTCCACGAGCTCGTCGAGGTTCCGCGCGAGTCGCGCGAGCGACCCGCGAGTGAACAGCTCGCCGCCCTCGATGAAGTACGCGGCGGGGTCGATGTCCGCGCCCGACCGGGCGAGCCGGAGGGCGTTCGTCGCGTTCCGAAAGTCGACCTCGGCTTTGAGGAACGCCTCGTACTGCCGGGTCGGCTCGTCGCCACCGAGCCCCGACAGGAGTCGCTCGTAGACCGCCCGGTCGACGGCGTTCTCCAGGGGGACCAACACGCCCGTCTCCTCGTACTCGGTGTACGCCGCGCGGAGCGGATCCCCGTAGATGGTGTCTTCGAGCACCTCGACCACCGCATCGATCGAGTCCGCTTCGAGGAGTCGACGGATCCGCCGGTCGTCGAACTCGCCGGCGCGAATCAGGTCGGACTCCACTGCCGACTGGTCCGCGTCCGTGTAGGCGCCGCGGATGACCGTCTTCACGTTCCAGGCGTCGAACTTCCGGAGGTACCGAGCGATGAGGTCGTACAGCGACCCCTCGCTCCAGTCGAGGATGTCGTCGAACTGCTCGGCGAGGTTCCGGTTCAACGCGTACTCGATCAGGTCCACGCCGCCGTGGCGACTACCGAGCGCGTTGATGTCCGCGCCGTAGCTCGACTCCTCCATGAACCGGGCGATCTCCGCCGGGCCCATCCGGGTCAGCTTCCGGTACTCCTCGTCGCCGTAGAGGCTGCCGCGGCGGGCACGAACCCGCGCGACGACGTACTCTGGGTTCGAGCTCCCGACGGCGCTCATTGGTCGAACAGTCGCTCCGAGATGTTCTTCAACTCGTCGTCCCAGACGGACTCCAGGAGCGAGTCGAACGTGTTGTTCACGCGAACGCGAGAGGTGTCGCTCTCGGCGACGACGCCGCCGAGGCAGTCGACCTCTCCGTCGACCTCGGCGTTGCGGCCGTCGACGAGCTCCTCGACGAGATCGACGTCCTCGGCGCGGGTGTAGACGGCGACGTCATCGTCGTCGTCGAACTCCGCGAGGGTCGCGTCGAGCAGCGTCTCGGTCAGCTCGCGGCGCCGGTCGCCGTCGAGCCCTTCGATGGCGGCCTCGACGTCGTCGTAGACGTCTTCCAAGACGTCTCGACGGGCGCTGAGCCGCTCCTGTTTGGCCTCGAGCTTGGCCGAGGAGAGCGTCTGCTCGCGCTCTTGGTCGATCTGTCGATCGACCTCGGCGAGCCGCTCTTCGCGGATCCGGTCGGCGTCCGCCTCCGCCTCGGCGACGATCTCGTCGGCCTCGGCGTCGGCCGCCTCGCGGATCTCCTCTGCACGCGCGCGGGCTTCGTCTCGAACGTCCTCAACGACAGTGTCCAAACTCATTGTGAAATGAGGCGTTGTTACAGGAACAGGAAGACGACGACCAGTGCGAGAATGACGATCGTCTCGGGAAGGACCGTCAGAATAAGCCCGTTGACGAAGAGATCCTCGTCCTCGGCCATCGCACCGACGGCGGCAGACCCGATACCCCGCTCCGCATAGCCCGCACCGAGCGCCGCGAGCCCGACAGCAAATGCCGCGGCAGCAGCCGGCTCGTTAAGTGTTTGCAATACGACGGACCCAACTTCGGTGGTAGCTTCAAACATTGGTGTAGTTGTGGGCGCTCGTTTCTGAGCAGTCGATAATGCGATCACAGCACGCATAAAACTTCTCAAAGTGTTTGGAGTAGCGTTGTGAGTGGGTTTCAGAGATAGCGAAAAGGGACCGACGAATAGCGCGAACGAGTCGGCTCACATCACCGAGACGCCCCACCGTAACGAACCGGACCGTTCGGCTACTGGGGCGTTCTTTCGTTTCACGGTACGGCCCGCAGGATCGGCGTCAAAAACAGGAAAACTGGACCGAACTCAGTCCTCAGACGTGTATTCTCTGTCGCGGCCGAAGGGCAGGTACGCCCGACCGCCGCCCTGGTAGAAGTTCCCGAAGAACTCCACGTACTCGAGGCGCACGGCCTGAATACCGGCGGACGTGATGCCGAGCAGGAGGACGACGAAGTGTCCGACGACGGCCATGAGGATACCGCCGACGAGGGCGAGGACGCCCACGGCGCTCGGATCGAACGCGGTCGTCAGTCCCGAGAAGACCATCACGTAGTCGCCGCCGTTCGCCACGGTGTGCTCCTGCACGTACGTGAGGTACTCCGGCGTGAAGATGAAGTGGAAGCTCCCTTCGCCCTCCCCGTCGATGTACGCGCCGAACGCGAGCAGGTTGACGGCGAGCGCCATCCCGCCCTTCGCGAGCAGGACGGCCATGAGCCGGGCGTACGAGATGGCGTTGACGAGCGGCGAGAGGAACTCGGCCAGCTCCGGCGGTTCACCGATTCCGAGCAGGACGAGCCCGAGAATGGCGGCGGCGCCGCCGGCGTAGCCGACGACCGTCGGAAACCCGGCGAACGCGATCCGTTCGAACGTCAGGATGTACACCGAGTCGAACAGGAAGTTGGGCTTGAACCCGGCGACGTGCTGGCTGAAGACCCAGATCCACGCCCCGTTGAGGATCAGCAGCCACGAGCCGGCCTCGTACACCGCGTGCTTGAAGTCATGGTGCTGGTACGTGCTCACGAACGAGAGAATGTGTCCGGCGTTCAGGTGGATGATGCCGAACACCACGCTGGCGACGAGGAACGAGAGCCCCCAACTGAGGTCGCCGGGGGAGAGCCCCTTTCCGGCGACCGGCCAGTGGACATTGCCCGGCAGCAGCTGGTAGGCGTGGTAGCCGAACACGTCGATCCCGAAGTAGATGCCGAACAGGATCGTGAAGCCGCCGGCCCACAGTGCGACGGCGCCGAGTTCGCGGAACGCGCCGTCGTACCTGCTGTACAAGAAGTACCCGATCGCGGCGTACAACACGCCGTACCCGGCGTCGCCGATCATGAACCCGAACATGAGCGGGAACGTCAGGAACACCAGAAGCGTCGGGTCGAACTCGGAGTACTTCGGTCGGCCGAACGCCTGCACGAGCACTTCGAAGGGACCCGCCGCGCTCCCGTTGTCCTGAACGACCGGCGGGTCGTCGGAGCCGTGGGTCGCGTGACCGCCGTCGGTGGCCACCTCGCCCTCGGCGCCACCGCCGTCGGCGACCGACTCGGTGTGGTGGTCACCGTCGGACGTGAACGACGCGCGCTCCAGCTCCTCGACCTCGGCGTGGTCGCCGACCGCCTCGGCGATGGCCGCCTGCAGGTCGGAGAACGTCTCGGTCGGGACCCATCCCTCGGCGATGAAGGCGTTCTCGGTGGTCGCGAAGGAGAGCGGCGCCTGCTTCTTCTCGGCCTCGATGGTGAGTTGCTCCTCGGCGCGCAACAGGAAGCCGGTCGCCTCCTCTTTCACCGCCGCGAGCTCGTCTTCGACCTCGTCGAGGTCGTTCTGGAGTTCATCGCGTTCGCGTTCCAGTTCTGCGACGTACTCGCTCGGGCTCGCGTCCGCATCCGGCACTTCGAGCAGCGCGATGTCGACGCCCACGAGCGAGTCCTGCAGGACGCCCTCGTCGGCCCCGTCCGCGGGACGCGCGAAGATCGCGACCACGTCGCTCCCGGCGAACACCTCGAACGCGTCGATCCCCTCCGCGTCGGCGAGGGTCGCTTCGACCGCGTCCGGCTTCGCCTCGCCGACGATCACTTCGAGCGAGTCGTAGCCGCCCAGCAGATCGAGCTCGATGCCCAGGTCCGCGAACGGCTCCATCCGATCGATCTCCTCCCCTCGATCGCGAATCTCGGCTTTGAGGTCGTCGCGACGGTCGTTGAGATCGTTGACTCGCTCGCGTACGTCGGCGAGCTCCGCCTCGAGCTCCTCGTCACCGAGCGAGCGGACTCCGTCGGGCTCCTCGTCCTCGATGTCGAGAATGCTCTCCAGCGAGCGCACGGTGACGAGCTTCTCGTTGACGGTTTCCGCACCGTCGAGCGACTCGCCGGGTGAGAAGCCCTCGTAGCGCTCGTCGTAGTCGGTGACGTGTAGGGAGTGGTGTTCGTACGTCGCCTCGATCACGTCGTCGATGACGCGCTTCGAGCCCGTCACCGACACCTTGCTCATCCGCTCAGGCCTGAGCATCCACCGCCTCCTCGGCTTGTTGGTTCACCGCTTCTTCGAACCGTTCGACGGCGTAGTCGACGGCCGAGTCCACGCGGTCGCGGGCCTCGCGTTCGAGCTCGTCGCGGTCGGCACGACCCGATTCGAGGATCTCCTCGCGGCGTTCCTCGATTTCCTCGCGGGCCGCCGCCAGCCGGTCGTCGGCCTCGGAGTCCGCCTCTTCCTCGGCCTCCGCGCGGATCTCGTCCGCGCGTTGTCGAGCCTCGGCGAGGCGCTCGTCGGCGTCTGATTCCGCCTCCGCGATGATCTCGTCCGCCTCCGTTTCAGCCTCCTTGATCCGGTCGAGCACCTCTGGTCTCGCCATGCTACTAATCACCTGAACCTCCACAAGCGACGTATAAGGTGTTTGCGAAAGTGAGCGGGTAGTTCCGCCGATTCAGGCGGTCGATCGAGCCGGAACGCCGCCTCGATCGCCTCGCCGCCGCCTACATTTAAGTACCAGTCGCCGGACCCTCACCGTATGGCAACGGTGTATGCGGTCGCGTCGGCGAAAGGTGGGGTCGGGAAGACCACCACGACCGCGGCGGTGGCGACGCTCTTGGCGGACTCGGGCGCCGACGTCGTCGCGATAGACGCCGACCTCGGCATGGCGAACCTCGCGGCTGCCGTGGGCGTGGCTCCCGGCGGGATCACCCTCCACGACGTGCTGTCGGGGGCGGCTGACCCCCTCGACGCGGTCCACGAGGGGCCGGCCGGCCTCCGCGTCGTCCCGGGCGCGGCGGACCTGGAGGCGTACGCGGCGGCCGACCCGTCCGGACTCCGCGAGGTCGTCGCCGCGTTCGACGACGCCGACTACGTGTTCGTCGACGCCGGCGCGGGGCTCTCGCACGACTCCACGCTCCCGCTCGGACTCGCGGACGAGACCCTGCTCGTCTCCACGGCGGAACCGAGCGCCCTCGGCGACACCGAGAAGACCCGACAGCTGACCGAGCGGCTCGGCGGCGCCGTCGCGGGCGCCGCGATCACCCGTCTCGACCCCGCGACCGCCGCCGGCGACGATCCGATCGACGCGGTTGAGGAGACCCTCAACGCCCCCGTGATCGGACGGATCCCCGAGGACGAAGCGGTGTTGCGCGCGGCGGAGTCGGGCGAGCCGCTCCCCCTTTTCACCCCGGACGCCCCGGCGACCCGGGCATACCGGGACCTGACCCGCGCACTGACCGGCGCGCCGATCGACGGACTCGGACTCGCCGCCGGTGACGAACCGGGCGACGGAGCTGACGAGGGGAGAGACGGAGGGACGGACGCGACAGAGGATGACTCATCCACGGACGCCGAGCAGGCGGACCAGACTGCCGAGCCGGATGCCGCCGCCGAGACCGCGGAGTCCGGGGGGAAAGACGTTGCGCTGGACGAGGAGGAGATCATCGTCGCCGACTCCGAGCAAGCCGGTCTCAGCGAGCCGGGTGACGAGGAGGACATCATCGTCGCCGCGGAGTCGCCCGTTGAGGACATCGGAGAGGCCGAACCCGGCAAGCCCGCCGAGGACGACGCGGTGGTCGAGAAATCGGACCCTGTCGACGACAGCGAGGCCGACGCGGGGGCCGACGCCGAGAGCGGGGAGGCGACCGCGCCCGATGCGGTCACCGGCGAGACGGAGACGGTCGGGGAGGACCACGTCGACGGCGACGACCTCGAAGCGATGATCGAGTCCGACCTCGGTCCGGAGCAGTTCGACGACGGGGATGACTCGACCACCGCCGACGAGCCGGCAGACGACGTGACGGACGTCGGGCGCGCTGCCGACGAGCCAGCAGACGATGAGCCGGCGAGCGGGACTCCCGCGGACTCGTCGTCGAGTGGCATCCCCGACGCGGAAGCGGAACCGGACCCTGTGCCGGCCTCGGAGTCCGCGTCGGAACCGGAATCCACGCCGAACGAGGCGCGGGAGTCCGACCCGGACGACGAACTCGCCGGTAGCGTCCCCTTCCGCGACGACGACACCGGGACGATGAACACCGTCCTCTCGGAGGAGGAGAACGACGACGACGAGGATGACGAAGAGGAAGGCGGCTTCTTCAGCCGGCTGCTCGGCCGGTAGCGACCGCGGCGCTTTGGGGTGCAGGGCTTGTACGAACGTGTCGGCGGGTAGGTCAGTACGAACGCGAGACGAGTTCTCTCAGCGCTCCGACGGCGCCCGATCAGGCCTCGGACGGCGCCTTCGCCCGGTCGCGGATGAGTTCGCGGATCTCCTCGGGGTCGGTGATTCCGGCCAGCTCCTCACAGGAGACGAGGGCGGTGCCGTCGACCGACTCGCGCTTCTCGTCCTCCTCGGTGAAGTAGACCGAGCGGGTCTGTGCCACCTCGCCTATCGAGGACATGATCCGCGCGCGCTTCTCCGCGGCCGGGGTGAACGTCGAGTGGCCGGTGAGAACCCGGGTCACGGCGCTCCCCTCGTCCTCGGAGACGGCCTTGAACGGGGCGCGCGCGGTCGGGTGGACCGTGAATCCGGCGTTGGTGAGCACGTGGAGGACGTGCTCGTCGTCGGGGTCGGTCTCTGGCGCCGAGGGAGTGGGATCCGAGTCGCGCACCTCGTCGGCGCCGTCGAGCACGTCGACCGGGCTGGAGAACGGCTCGTTGAACAGCTCCTCCAATTGGATCGCCACCTCGATGGAGGCGTTCATGCCGTCCTCGTACTTCGAGACGGTGCGCCGCGAGACGCCGAGTTCGGTGGCGAGACGGCCGAGCGACCAGCCGCGCTCCTCGCGCTCGTCGGCCAGCAGGTCGCCGTCGAGGCTGACGTAGAGCCCGCCGGGCGCCGCGTAGATGAGCGGCGGCATCTCCTCGACGAACAGGTCGTACCCCGTGTCGGGGTTGATAACCGGGACGCCGTGCCTGAAGTAGACGACGCCCGGTTTCAGCTCCTCGTCTCGGGTCCGGACCCCGATCACCATCGGCGTCGCCTGCAGGTACTCGCCGAGCCGGCGCATCTCGGCGCCAGTCTCCGCGTCGAGCGCGTCGACGTTCCCGAGGATCTTCAGGAGGACGAGGTCCTCGCCGCGTCGGGCCGCCACGTCGAAGCTCTTGGGCCGGACCGCACACCGGTCGCTGACGAGGAACCCCGCGTCCTCGAGCATCGCGGTGACGTTCTCGATCAGCGCAGTCCGGGACATAGCCGAAAGTAGCGGCTCGTCGTATATATGCGTTGTGTCAGTTGCACGCGACCGAACCCCTCGCCAGCCTGCGGTTTTTACGATAGACGTGTCGATGCAGTTATATACTCGCTCACCGGCTCCGACCCGTTCTGCCCGCCCCTGTCTCGCCCCGAAACCGGTTTGTTCGGGAGCGCGAAAGAGCGCGTATGCCCATCGTCGCCGTCGACGACACCGACTCCCGCGAGCGCGGGATGTGCACGACGTACGTCGGCGCGCGGTTGGCCGAGCGGATCGACGCGGCCGGCGGCCGCGTCCGCCGTCGGCTCCTCGTCCGGCTCAACCCCGCAGTGAAACACAAGACCCGAGGCAACGCCGCGGTCGCGCTCCACGTCTCCGGCGTCGACGCCGGGGCGGCGTTCGACCTCGCTGCGGCGACCGTCCGGGAGTTCGCGGCGGCCGACGACCCCCGGACCTCCCCCGGCGTCGTCGCCGCCGACCTCGACGCGGCCGATCCCGGCGGTGGCGTCACCGGCACCCCCTTCGGATCGAGCGCCGAGCCGATCCCGACCGACGTGGCCGAGTTCGCCCGCCGCGCGCTCCGGTGTCGCCTCTCGCTCGACGAGGCCCTCGAACTCGCCGACGAACACGGCTTCCGCCACGCGGCGTTCGGGTCCGGCGGGGAGACGGAGACGGCGGCCGTCGCCGGACGCGGCCGGATCGGCGCGCTCGCGGCGGTCGGCGCGCCGGCCGCGTTCGACGACTGGACCGTCGAGCGCATCTCCTACCGCGAACTGGAGCGCTGCGGCACGCCCCGCGACGTCGACGTCCAAAGCCTCTTCGCGGCCGCGGATCGCGGCTACCCGACCGTCTGGGACACGGTCGACCGCGGGACGGACGAGGCTGTCTGCGTCCCGAACGCACCCGGACCGATCCTCCACGGGATCCGCGGCGACGACGCCGACGCGTGTCGCGAGGTCGCCGAGTCGATCGCCTCCGAGCCGATCGAGCGCGCCGCGACGTTCCTGACGAATCAGGGGACCGACGCGCACCTCGCGCCCGGCGCGATAGGCGACCTCCGCGACGGCGCGGGCTACCGCGTCGCGGGCGTCGTCGCGACCGAACCGGAGACGAAACGCGGGGGACACGTTCACGTCGACGTGGCAGCGCCCGACGCCGACGATCGCACTCCGCGCCTCCGGTGCGTCGCGTTCAAGCCGACCGGTCGGTTCCGCGACCGCGTCCGAGCCCTCCGCCCCGGCGATCGCGTGACGGTGTGTGGCGAACACGAACTCCGGGCGGTCGAGGACGGAACCGGAGATGGTGGTGCTGACGGCGGAGGAGGTGATGGCGGCGGAGGTGACAGCGGTGGAGGCGACGGCGGTGGCGGCGGCGGTGGCGGCGACGGTGGCAGAGGCGACGGCGATCGGCCGACGGCGACGCTGAAACTGGAGAAATTCGCCGTCCGCGACCTCGTCGAGACGGAGCCCGCCGTCCCGACCTGTCCCGACTGCGGGCGGTCGATGTCCTCGGCGGGGCGGAATCAGGGCTACCGCTGTCGCGACTGCGACACCGACGCGCCCGGGAAGGTCTCGGTGCCGATCGAGCGGGAGGTAGAGCCCGGCTGGTACGAGGTCCCGCCGAGCGCCCGCCGCCACGTCGCGAAGCCGCTCGTCCGCGGCGGATTCGACGCGCCGGTCCACCCCGAGCGGTGAGGGGGGCGGGATCGAGGCACTGGTGAGCGGCCGTCAGTCGCGCGCGACCAGCTTGTAGAACATCCCGGCCTCGTCGGAGCTCTCCGGGTTCGGGGCGCGCTCCGCGTAGTAGACGCCGTCGTCGGTCACGGTGGGTGCGCTGGTCACCTCGCCGCGGCCCTCGACGGACCAGGTGACCGACCCGTCGTCGCGGTCGAGCGCGTACAGGGTCTTGTCGTACGACCCGACGAGCACGTGGTCGTTCGTGGCGACCGCGCTCCCGGTGATCCAGCCGTCCGTCGCGGTCGACCACAGCTTCTCGCCGGTCTGGAGGTCGATACCGTAGACGTTCCTGTCGTGGCTCCCGACGAACACCTCGCCGTCGTGGACCGCGGGCGCGCACATGACGCCGCCGGTGCGTATCGGATCGGGGCCGTCTTTCGACGTCTCGCCGCCGTCGGTCTCGAACTCCCACAGCATGGACCCGTCCTCGACGTCGACCCCCGTGACGGTTCCCGCCCACGAGGGGACGACCGCGACCCCGTCGCTGATCGCGAGCGGGAGCTTCACGTCGCCGCCGGTGTCGTAGGTCCACTCGCGCTCCAGGTCCGGGAACGACCACGCGTAGCAGTGTCCGTCGTTGGAGCCGAAGATGAGACGACCGTGTTCCCGGTCGATCGCGACCGTCGAGTGCGGATGGTCGGTGGGCCACCCGTCGCGCCACTCGATATCGCCGCTTTCCGCGTCCATCTTGACGAGGCTTCCGTCCGGGGGCGAGTGCTCGACCGCGACGTAGAGCTTCCCGCCGAGGTAGGTCGGGCTGGCGGCGGCCGCGTCCCCGACCCTGTTCTGCCACAGTATCTCGCCGTCGTCGAGCGACAGCGCCGAGACCACGCCGTCGTAGGTGCCGACGTACAGGCTTCCGTCCGCGATCGCCGGCGTCCCGTGGCTGCCGCGGTCGTGATCGCTGATCGAAGTCGCCCAGTTCACCGATCCGTCCGGCGCGATCGACCGCACCCGGCCGGTGTCGTCGGCGAGGACGATCGCCCCGTTCGGCGCCTCCACCGGGCTCCCCTTCGAGGCCGAGTGCTCGGCGCGGTTGGTCGGTAGTTCCCACGCGGTCTCGACGGCGTCGGGTATCGCCGCGTCGATGTACCCGGTGTTCCGGAGCCCCTTCCGGAACTGCGTCTTCACTCCGTCGTCGACCGCCGCCGCTCCGTCTCCGCCATCGCTCCCGTCTCCGGACGTGTCGCCGTCGCCGGTTCCGGGGGAATTGAGCCCGGAGCAGCCGGCCAGTCCCGCGGCGCCTGCGGTGCTCGCGGCACCGAGGGCGCGGAGCCAACCCCGACGCGTTCGTTCGGTCATGGTGCCCTCCTACCCGCACCGAGAATAAAAACCCACTCCCCTCGGCGCTGCACCCGCGAGACGGTCCGGCCGCGTCCCGGCGATCTGTCGTCGATGTCCGGTTGCTTTCCGGCGATCAGTCGTCGATGTCGCGCGCTTCTCGCCACCCCGCCGCGCGGTCGAGCGCGACGTCGCGGTCGTCGAACCGCTCGCGCTCGTAGGTCGACTCGTCTTCGGCCTGTTCCATCACGTCAAGGCGGGCGACGAACCCGCCGTCGGAGCGCTCGCGGATCCGGACCGTCGCGTAGCCGTCGGAGCGCTCCCACTCGGTGATCACGTCGTCGTCGCGTCCCAGAGACCAGGGCATATCGGAGAGGGTGCGCGGCGCGGCTAAAGCGGCGTGGTTCCCGTCGGCGACGGCGCTCCGGTCAGACCCCGTCGACCGCCGGCGCCGTCGTGTGCGAGCACACCGGACAGACCGCGTAGCCGAGGCCGTCGTACGGCACCGACGCCGAGGGGGCGGTTACGTCGCACTCGGGACAGTCGAACGTCGACTCCGTCTGCATGCTCATACGCACTCATGCGAGTGCTTCGCATATGGTTATGCGCCGCTTGCGCCCCCTCAACGACTCCCTACTTATAAGCGAGTAGGGGTCCGAACGCGACCGTGACCGAAGACGTTCACGCGAAACGGCGCGAGCGTGTGGCGACGCGGCTCCGGGAGACCGGCGCCGACGGGCTCGTCTGCTTCCCCAGCCGGAACCTGCAGTACCTCACCGGCTTCGCCGAGGAGCCGAGCGAGCGACACCTCTTCCTCGTCGTGTCGGCGGATGACCCCGCGGCGGACGAGGCGACCGCCGCCGTCGAAGCGACGCTCCTCGTTCCGACCCTCTACGAGACGCAGGTCCGGGAAGAGACCACGATCGGTCCCGTGCGGACGTGGGCCGACGGCGACGACCCGACCGCCGCCGTCAGGGCCCTCCTCGGCGACCTCGGGCTCCGCGAGGGGCGGCTCCTCGTCGACGACACGATGTGGGCGACGTTCACGCAGGACCTCCGGGCCGCCGCACCGGGGGCGGAGTGGGGACTCGCGAGCGAGGCGCTCGCAGACCTCCGCATGCGGAAGGACGAGACCGAGTTGGACGCGATGCGCGCGGCCGCCGAGGCCACCGACGAGACGGTCCGGGACCTCCGCGCTCTCGGCGCCGACGCGGTCGGGATGACCGAACGCGACCTCGCCGACCGGATCGCCGACCGGCTGGCTGCTCACGGCGGCGAGGGGGTCTCCTTCGAGACGGTCGTCGGCGCCGGGCCGAACGGGGCGAAACCGCACCACGGCCACGGCGACCGCGCGATCCGGGCGGGCGAGCCGGTCGTGATCGACTTCGGCACTCGGGTCGACGGCTACCCGTCCGACCAGACGCGGACGCTCGTCTTCGACGGCGACCCGCCCGCCGAGTACGAACGCGTCCACGAGGCCGTCCGGGCGGCGCAGGCCGCGGCGGTCGAGGCGGTCGAACCGGGCGTCGCCGCCGCGGCGATCGACCGGGTCGCCCGCGAGATCATCGAGGACGCCGGATACGGGGACGCGTTCGTCCACCGCACCGGGCACGGGGTGGGGCTCGACGTCCACGAGGAGCCGTACCTCGTCGCCGGCAACGACCGTGAACTGGAGCCGGGGATGGTCTTCTCGGTGGAGCCGGGGATCTACCTAGAAGGGCGGTTCGGCTGCCGGATCGAGGATCTCGTCGTCGTCACCGAGGACGGATGCGAGCGGTTGAACGACACCGGCCGCGGCTGGCGGTGAGGTGGGTCCCGGACCGCCCCGGTGCCACCGGTTCGCATCGAAACCATTAGTGTCACCGGAGCGAAAGCGCGAGGTATGAGCGACACCGACGAGGCTGAGTCCGAGGCGGAGGAACCGGCCGTCGAACTGGGCGAGGGGCCGGACGTGGCGGGCG
>Ga0207720_100500_pt1 | contig 25724 bp, 18 predicted proteins | sample A23P2SouthBayCA_2_FD_187751 | JGI IMG/M metagenome (GOLD analysis project Ga0207720, IMG submission 187751) | Aerobic enrichment media microbial communities from Eden Landing Ponds, California, USA - A23 E3 (2) (SPAdes) | ecosystem: Environmental > Aquatic > Marine > Unclassified | place...
CCGAGGGCGTGACCGCTCGGGAAGCCGAACCCTTCCTCGACGGCGCCGGGCGGTCGCGGGAGCGCCGCGGCGGTCTTCAGCGTGAACGTCAGCGTCAGCGCCCCCAGGCCGACGGCGACGACGCAGGCGATCCGCGAGCGGTCCGCCCCCGACACGGGTGCGACCACGTACAGGAGGCCGAGCACACCCATCAGGACGAACGGATCCCCGAGCCGCGTCACCACCGCGAAGGCGGTTTCGAGAGTCTCCGGCAGTGACTCCGCAACCGCCGTCCCGCCGACGCCCCGCGTCGCGAGCGGCGGCACAGTCGACGGCGACGGCGCTCCCGTGGCGGCCGACGACGCTGTAGCTGCTGACGACGCTGTGGCTGCTTGCGACGCTGTGGCGGCCGAGGAGACGGAAGACGCCAGGGTGATGGACGGCGAACCGTGCGGCGACGTCATGCCGGGGACGTGTGAACCGATCCCCAAAAGATCGCCCGATTCCGGCGGGTGTCGTCCCCCGACCGACGGTCGAACCCGGAGGACGCCGTTCGGTTGTGACGCTACCGTCGGTCGCGGACGAAGTCGGCGGTCTTGCCGGGGATCCCCAGAAGGTTGAGGCCGACGCCGACCGCGACGAACACCGCGTACAGTCCGAGCGTCGAGAGGAAAGTGACGAGCATCGCGAGGATGGCCCAGACGCCCTCCAGGAAGTAGAAGGCTCCCAGCGCCAGGACGACGCCGTACAGAAGCACGAGGTACGGCCCCCACCCACGGGCGTGGCCGCGGCGCATTCTCGCGCGGACGTACCGTTTGAGCTCCGCTTCGACCGCCGGTCGGTCGACGGTTCGGTCCTCGATCTCGGATTCGAAGGCGTCGAGGTCCGCCCGGAGCTCGGCGACCCGTTCGTCGAGCGCCGCGACGTCGGGTGCGCCGCGCGGTTCGACCTCGTCGTCGGCGTCGGTGTCCCCGCTCATCTCGGTTTGTGTGCCACGTCGGTCCGGCCCCTGTTGTAGCTGCCGGTCCGGCCGGGCGGTCGCGGGGTCGGCGTCGCCCGATCCGCCGGCCTGGCTGCCGGCCGGGGACGGTCCCCCGGCGTCGGCAGCGGGCGACCCCGCGTCGTCGTCCCTGCCCGCGAGCACGACGTTCAGTACGGCCCCGGTCAGCACCACCGTCGCCGAGACGTAGAACCAGGTCACGAGCAACAGCACCCCGCCGAGCGCTCCCGAGGCGTTGCTCCCGATCGCGTCGACGTAGACGCCGAAGCCGATCCCGAGGCCGGTCCACCCGACCGCGGCGAAGGCGGCCCCCGGGAGCGCCTCGCGGACCGTCGTCTCGACGTCGGGGAACAGGTAGTACAGCGGCAGGAACGCGAGCGACAGCGTCCCCAGCAGGGCGACCGGGGCGAGGAACTCGACCAGCGGCAGGTCGACGAGGGCGACGGCCGCCCCGAGCACGACGACGGCCGCGAAGCCGAGCGCGAGCGAGCCGAGCGCGACGGCGCCCTCGGTCAACTGGGACGCCAGCCCGCGGGTCGGCACCCCGTAGATCCGCGAGACGGCGGTGTCGAGCCCCCGGAACACCTTCAGCGCCCCCCAGGTCGTCAACCCGAAACTGAGGACGCCGAGCCCGCCCTGGGAGGTCCGGTCCGCGAGCGCCTCGCTGACCACCCCCGCCCCCGTCGGCAGCAGGTACCCCGCCACGACCGCCTCGATCCGCTCGGTGAACCCCGGCCCCCCGATGAGGCTCGCGACCACGACCGAAAGCACCAACAGCGGGATCAGCGACACCAGCGTGTAGTAGGCGATGCTCGCCGCCAGAAACGTCACCTCGCGGTCCTTGACGGTGGTCACGACGGCCGCGCCGGTCGAGAACAGCGTGCGTACTGAGGCCACGGCCGTCGTTACGTCGGCCCCGATATGAATCCGTGGCCTTGCCGTGTCCGGCCTCTCCCGTTCTAACCGCGTCTCAGCCCGTCGCTCGCGGTCCCCTATCCGACAGTGCCGCGGTTCCTGTTCCGACAGCGCCGCGGGTCCCGGTCCGACAGCGCCGCGGTTCCCGGTCCGACGGTGACGCAGCCCGGTTTACAGCCCCGCGGTCGCCTCGCGGATCTCGGCGACCGTCGCCGTGCTCTTGAAGGCGGTGCCGTGGTAGTGGGCGCGGGTCGCCTCGTACCCGGCCGCCCGCAGGGTTTCGAGGAACTCGTCCATCCCCGGGGCCGGCCGCGACCACGCCTTGCAGAGGCGGTGCTGGTCGTAGTGAGTCGGGGCGTCGAGTTCGGCCGCGACGGCGTCAAGCAGGTCCCTCGCCTTGTCGGCCTCGCCCATCCCGTCGTCGACGGCGTCCCGGACCGACCGTGCGAACTCGCTGTCGGTCACCTGGCCGAGGTGGATCGGCCCCGCGACCAGCACGCGGTCGCTCCCGCAGGCCGGGCAGGTCTCGGGGGCGTCCGCGATCAGGCCCCGCTCGTGCTCGCGGTGGAGGCAGTCCTCGCAGTGGACCAGGTGCCCGAGCCGGTCGATCCGGTCGTTTGCGACCCGCGCGCCACGGTCGAGTTCGAGGTAGGTGCGGACGTAGTGCCGGGAGACGTGCGAGAGGATCGGCGTGGCGGCCACGTCGTAGCGGGCGGCGGTCCGGACGAGCGCCGACAGCAACACCCGCAGCCCCATCTCGGGGTGGTACTCGGTGTTCCGCGGGACGGCGCCGTACTTCCGGATCCCCGACTGCATGTGGGCGCCACACAGCGGCGCGGTGTCGGTGGCGGTGACACAGACGAGGTTCCGCGCCGACGACAGCGCGGCGTCCGCGAAGGGAACCGGGGTCCCGAACGGGTCGATGTCGACGATGTCGAACGGCCCCCCCTCGTGCAACAGGGCGTTGGCGTCCCGCCGGACGACGGTGCCAGCGAGGTCGTTGCGCGTGAGGTTCGCCCGGGCCTGCTCGACGGCGTCGGGATCGAGATCCGCGCAGGTGACGTCGTAGTCGGCCGCTGCCGCGCGGACGCCGCGGATCCCCGAGGCGGTCATCGCGTCGAGGTACGTCGACGCCCGCGGCTCGCGTTCGCGGTAGGCCCGGAGGACCGCCACGGTGACGTCGCGGTTGAGCTCCTGGGTGGGGTTGAAGAAGACGCCGTCGCCGCTGCCCTCGCTGGCGCCGTCGCGGGCCTCGTCGACCTCGACCGCGACGCCTCCCTCTCGGACGATCATGGCCTCCCTGGGCGGTCGACGGCGAAAAGTCCACGGATGCGGGGCCGTCGTCGGCTCTCGCCTCGCCGTCGCCGCCGGACGGGTCGTCCCGTCGAGAGCGTTCCGCAAACACCTTATATCGCGTTCCGCAACTTCTCGGTGATACGAGTATGCCGAGACCAGAGGTTCTCGAACGGGTCAAGACGGCCGAGGCGGACGCCGAAGAGATCATCGCGGACGCCGAGGCCGAGCGCGACGAGCGCATCTCCGAGGCGCGTCGCGAGGCCGAGGAGATCCGCGAGCAGGCCGAGGAGGAGGCCCACGAGTGGGCTGAACAGCGCCTCGAGGAGGCCCGGGAGGAGATCGAGTCCCGGCGCCAGGAGATCATCGAGGAAGGACAGGAAGCGAGAGCCGAACTCGCGGCCGAGGCCGAGGAGCGGACCGAGGAGGCCGTCGAGTTCGCCATCGAGCGGTTCGAGGAGGCGGTGCATGCTCAGACCTGAGCAGATGAGCAAGGTCTCGGTGACCGGGTCCAAGCGCGTGATGGACCAGGTCATCGAGATGGTCCACGAGCAACGCCAGCTCCACGTCACCGAGTACGACGACTCCTGGGAGGGGTTCGCGCCGGGTAACCCCGCGGCGGAAGCCGACGACACCTCCGAGAAGCTCGTCACCGTTCGTTCGCTCGAAAGCATCCTCGACGTCGAGGACGACGACGCCGGTCCCACCCGGATCGTCACCGACGAGGCCCTGGAGGAGGAACTCTCCGAGGTCCGCGACCGGGTCAACGATCTCGACGACCGGCGCGAGGAGCTCCAGTCGGAGCTCCGTGACGTCGAGGAGCAGATCGACGCGATGGACCCGTTCGCCACGCTCGGCATCGACCTCGACCTGCTGTCGGGCTACGACAGCCTCGACGTCGAGGTCGGCGAGGGCGATCCCGAGGCGATCGAGTCCTCCCTGGCCGACTCGGACGCGGTCGGGGCCTTCGAGGTGTTTGCCGGGGACGGCGTCGTCGCCGTCTTCGCCCGCGTCGACGAGGGCGAGTCGCTCTCCGACGCGCTCGTCGGCACGGCGTTCACCGCGCTGGAGATCCCCGACGCCGAGGGGTCGCCGGAGGAGTACGTCGCGGAACTCGAACACCGGGCCCAGCAGCTCCGCTCGAAGCTCAACACCGTCGAGGACGAACTCGAAGAGGTCAAACTCGACGCGGCCGGCTTCCTGCTGGCCGCCGAGGAGCAGCTGTCGATCGAGGTCCAGAAGCAGGAGGTGCCGCTCAGCTTCGCGACGACGGAGAACGCCTTCGTCGCCGAGGGCTGGGTCCCGACGGAGGAGTATCCGGCGTTCGCAGCCGCCATCGACGATGCGGTCGGCGACCACGCCGAGGTCGAGGAGATCGAACGCGCACAGTACACCGCCCACACGAACGAGGAGATCCACGAAGAGGTCTCCCACGACGCCGGCGACGCCGAGGAACCGGCGGCGCCGACTGCCGCCGACGGCGCCGGCGCCGACGCCGACGACACCGCCCGCGCCGACGGCGGCAACGTCGTGATGCGCGACGACTCGCCGCCGGTCGTCCAGAGCAACCCCGGGCTCGTGAAACCGTTCGAGGTGCTCACCAAGGCGGTCTCCCGGCCGACGTACGCCGAGTTCGACCCGACGGTGATCCTGTTCCTCACCTTCCCCGCCTTCTTCGGGTTCATGATCGGGGACGTCGGGTACGGCGCCCTGTACACCCTGATCGGCTACTACCTCTACTCGTCGTTCGATAACCCGACCTTCCGGAGCATGGGTGGCATCACGATCTTCGCCGGCGTGTTCACGATGCTCTTTGGCTTCCTGTACGGCGAGATCTTCGGGCTGCACCTCATCACCGAGGTGGTCTGGCACGGTAGCCTCGGCATGGAACACGCCCCGATCGAGAAGGGGCTCGACGCCCGCGAGTGGGCGCTGGCCTGGCTCCTCGTGAGCGTGCTCGTCGGGATCATCCACCTGAACGTGGGCTACGTCTTCGACTTCGTCGAGAACCTCCAGTTCCACGACGTGAAACACGCCGTCTTCGAGTCCGGCTCGTGGCTGCTGATGCTCAACGGCGTGTGGGTGTGGGTGTTCTCGCGCCCCCAGGGTCCGAAGCCCGGCTTCCTGTTCGAGGTGTTCAACCACGGCGAGGAGGCGGCCTTCGCGCTGGGCTTCGGCGGCTTCCCGCCGACGGTCGGCCTCGTGGGGCTGGCGGCCTTCGCGCTCGGGTTCGTCCTGCTGGTCGCGGGCGAACCCATCGAGGCCATCGAGTTCCTGGACGTCCTGGTCAACACGCTGTCGTACACCCGGATCGCCGCCGTGCTCCTGGCGAAGGCGGGGATGGCCTTCACGGTCAACCTGCTGTTCTTCGGCGCCTACGAGCACGATGGCTTCCACTTCATGATCGACTACGGCCCCCAGTATGTGGCAAGCGAGTACGGCGCCGAGGCGATCATGTTCCCGGGACTGATGCACTCGGGGATCGCCGGCCTGCTCGGCGGCCTCCTCGTCTTGGTGCTCGGCCACGCACTCGTGCTCGCGCTCGGGGTCACGTCCGCCGGCCTGCAGGCGGTTCGTCTCGAGTACGTCGAGTTCTTCGGGAAGTTCTACGACGGCGGCGGCCGCGAGTACGAGCCGTTCGGCTACGAGCGCCGCTACACGACCGAGGACTGACCTCCCCCGAGGATCGAGCGCGCCGGCACGGCTCGTCGACGTCGTCGTCGGCGCGGGGGCGTCGGCGGTCGGCGCGAACCGCGACGCTCGACGGGGACTGTGACGGTCGGCCATGGTGACTCCCTGCGCTCCCGTCGCCCCCGCTCCCCCCGTTGCCCCCACGCGCGAATCCATGAGATAGCCGTTTGTCCGCACCGGCGTCTGGGGGCCTCTCCGCTGCGTTTGGGAAGCTTTATACCTCCCGTAGAGGCACATACGAACGTTCCGAGAAGCGCAAACGGACACCCTACCAACCAAATCATGAGTATGGAACTCGCACTCGCTGACGCCGCAAGCACCGTTCTTCAGACTGAAGCCGCTTCTGCTCCTGCCATCCCGCCAAACGCCGCCGCTGCTCTGGCGGTCGGGCTCGCCGCCTTCGGTGCCGGCTACGCTGAGCGTGGTATCGGTGCGGCCGCCGTCGGCGCCGTCGCCGAGGACGAGGACCTGTTTGTCACCGGGCTGATCTTCACAGTTCTCCCGGAGACACTCGTCATCCTCGCGCTCGTCGTCGTGTTCCTGGTCGGATAACTCCCCCTCCCCCTTTCACAATGAGTCTGGACACAGTCGTCGAAGACATCAGAGAGGAAGCCCGCGCGCGTGCGGAGGAGATCCGCGAAGACGGCGAGGATCAGGCCGCCGAGATCCGCGAGGCCGCCGAGGCTGACGCCGAGGAGATCCGCGCGGAGCGCGAACGCGAGGTCGAGCGCCAGATCGAACAGGAGCGCGAGCAGGCGCTCTCTTCCGCGAAACTCGAGGCCAAACAGGAACGCCTGGAGGCTCGTCGCGACGTCCTTCAGGACGTCCGCGAGCGGGTCGAGTCCGAACTCGCCTCGCTGTCGGGCGACCGCCGCGAGGAGCTGACCCGCACGCTGCTCGAAGCCGGCGCCGAGGAGTTCGACGACGACGAGGTGTCGGTGTTCGGTGCCGCCTCGGACGCCGACCTCCTCGAGGATCTGGCCGGCGAGTTCGACGGCTTCGAGTACGCCGGCGAGCGCGACGTGACCGGCGGCGTCATCCTCGAGAGCGAGACGTCGCGAATTCGAGTGAACAACACGTTCGACTCGGTGCTCGAAGACGTCTGGGAGGACAACCTCAAAGACATCAGCAACCGACTGTTCGAGCAATGAGCACCGCCGGGAGCTCCAATCCGGAGTACGTCAACGCCCGCGTCCGGTCGCGCCGAGCGGCGCTGTTCGACGACGAGGACTACCGGAAGCTCGTCCGGATGGGCCCCTCCGAGATCGCCCGATTCATGGAGGAGTCGGTGTACGACACCGAGATCAACGCGCTCGGCGCACGTCACTCCGGGGTCGATCTGGTGGAGTACGCGCTGAACCGCAACCTCGCAAAGCAGTTCAACGACATCCTCAGGTGGGCTGACGGTCGGCTGTACAGCCTGATCGCCCGCTACCTGCGCAAGTTCGACGTCTGGAACGTCAAGACGGTCATCAGGGGGATCTACTCGGACACCCCTGGCGATCAGGTCGAGACCGACCTGATCCGGGCCGGCGAGTTCGACGACGCCCTGCTGGATCAACTGCTCACCGTGGGCTCAATCGAGGAGGTCGTCGACCTGCTGGAGGGGACGCTGTACGGCGAGCCCCTCCGCGGGGCGATGGACGCCTACGAGGAGAGCGGCGTGCTGGTCCCCCTGGAGAACGCCGTTGACCGGGCGTTCTACGAGAACCTGCTCGGCGACGTCGCCTGGGACGAGGCGACCGAGCAGTACCGGGAGTTCCTCACCGCCGAGATCGACTTCCGGAACGCGCGTAACGCGCTCCGGCTGGCGCGGTCGGGCGCCGACATCGACCCCGCCGAGTACTACATCGACGGCGGAACGCTGTTTTCGGCGGCCGAACTCGGGACGCTCGCCCGGAACGTCGACGAACTGGTCGCGCGGATCCGTGAGTCCTCCTACGGCGACGAGCTGTCCGAGGCTCTCGACGACCTGGCCGAGGCCGACAGCCTCATCGACTTCGAGCACGCCCTCGACGCGGCGCTGCTCGAATACTCGGACAGCCTCGGGACGGTCCACCCGCTGTCGGTGGCGCCGGTGGTCTCGTACATCCTCGCCAAGGAGCGCGAGGTCGACAACATCCGCGCCATCGCCCGCGGTCGCGAGGCGGGGCTCGACCCCGACCAGATCGAACGGGAGCTGGTAATCCAATGAGTCAGGAGATCGCAGTCGTCGGCAGCCCCGACTTCACGACGGGATTCCGGCTGGCGGGCGTCCGGAAGTTCGCTAACGTACAGGACGACGAGAAAGAGGCAGAGCTAGACGAGGCCGTCACCGGCGTGCTCGAGGACGACGACGTCGGCATCGTCGTGATGCACGACGAGGACCTCGAGTACCTCTCGCGGACCGTCCGCGAGGACGTCGAGGGGAGCATCGAGCCGGTGCTCGTCACCCTCGGCGGCAGCGGTGGCAGCAGCGGCCTCCGCGACCAGATCAAGCGCGCCATCGGCATTGACCTGATGGACGAGTAAACTATGAGTACGACACAGGAGACCGTCCGCGAGGACGGCATCATCGAGAGCGTAAGTGGGCCGGTCGTGCAGGCAGTCGACCTCGACGCCCGCATGAACGACGTCGTCTACGTGGGCGACGAGGGCCTGATGGGCGAAGTCATCGAGATCGAGGGCGACATCACGACCATCCAGGTGTACGAGGAGACCTCCGGGGTCGCCCCGGGCGAACCCGTCGAGAACACGGGCGAGCCGCTGACGGTCGACCTCGGCCCGGGACTGCTGGACTCCATCTACGACGGCGTCCAGCGCCCGCTGGACGTGCTGGAGTCGAAGATGAACAGCGCGTTCCTCGACCGCGGGGTCGACGCGCCCGGCATCGACCTCGACGAGCAGTGGGAGTTCGAGCCGACCGTCGAGGAGGGCGACGAGGTCTCGGCCGGCGACGTCGTGGGCGTCGTCGAGGAGACCATCAGCATCGACCACAAGGTCATGGTGCCGCCGGACGCCCTCGACGACGACGAGACCGCCGAGGTCGTCGCCATCGAGGCCGGCTCCTTCGACGTGACCGAGACCGTCGCCGAACTCGACAACGGCGCCGAGATCACGATGCACCAGGAGTGGCCCGTCCGCCAGGCCCGCCCCACCGTCGAAAAGCAGACCCCGACCGAACCGCTCGTGTCGGGCCAGCGCATCCTCGACGGCCTGTTCCCGATCGCCAAGGGCGGTACCGCGGCCATTCCCGGGCCCTTCGGCTCCGGGAAGACGGTCACCCAGCACCAGCTCGCCAAGTGGGCCGACGCCGACATCGTCGTCTACGTCGGCTGTGGCGAGCGCGGCAACGAGATGACCGAGGTGATCGAGGACTTCCCCGAACTCGACGACCCGAAGACGGGGAACCCGCTGATGGCCCGGACGAGCCTCATCGCGAACACCTCGAACATGCCCGTGGCCGCCCGAGAGTCCTGCGTGTACACGGGGATCACCATCGCGGAGTTCTACCGCGACATGGGGTACGACGTCGCGCTGATGGCCGATTCGACCTCCCGGTGGGCCGAGGCCATGCGCGAGATCTCCTCCCGGCTGGAGGAGATGCCCGGCGAGGAGGGGTACCCCGCGTACCTCTCGGCGCGACTCTCGCAGTTCTACGAGCGGGCCGGCTACTTCGAGAACGTCAACGGCAGCGAGGGGTCGATCTCGGTGATCGGCGCCGTCTCGCCGCCGGGTGGCGACTTCTCGGAGCCGGTCACCCAGAACACCCTGCGCATCGTCAAGTGCTTCTGGGCGCTCGACGCGGACCTGGCCGAACGCCGGCACTTCCCGTCGATCAACTGGAACGAGTCCTACTCGCTGTACCGGGATCAGCTCGATCCGTGGTTCCAGGAGAACGTCTCCGAGGACTGGGACGAGATCCGCCAGTGGGCCGTCGACACCCTCGACGAGGAGTCCGAACTCCAGGAGATCGTTCAGCTCGTCGGCAAGGACGCCCTGCCGGAGGACCAGCAGCTCACCCTCGAAGTCGCGCGGTACCTTCGTGAGGCGTACCTCCAGCAGAACGCGTTCCACGACGTGGACACCTACTGCTCGCCCGAGAAGACCTACCTCATCCTGACGGCGATCAAGCAGTACAACGACGAGGCGTTCGACGCGCTCGACGCGGGCGTTCCCGTCGAAGAGATCACCGCCATCGACGCCGCCCCGCGCCTGAACCGCATCGGCGTCCAGGAGGACTACGAGTCCTACGTCGCGGACCTCAAAGAGACCGTTAGCGAGCAGCTCCGGGAGAAATACTAATGAAAGAGTACCAGACCATCACCGAGATCAGCGGACCGCTCGTGTTCGCCGAAGTGGACGAGCCGATCGGCTACGACGAGATCGTCGAGATCGAGACGCCGGACGGCGACACCAAGCGCGGCCAGATCCTCGAATCCAGCGACGGCCTCGTCGCCATCCAGGTGTTCGAGGGCACCACCGGCATCGACAAGAACGCCTCCGTTCGCTTCCTGGGCGAGACCCTCAAGATGCCCGTGACCGAGGACCTCCTCGGGCGCGTGCTCGACGGGTCGGGCCAGCCGATCGACGGCGGGCCCGAGATCGTCCCGGACGAGCGACACGACATCGTCGGCGCCGCCATCAACCCCTACTCCCGGGAGTACCCCGAGGAGTTCATCCAGACCGGCGTGTCGGCCATCGACGGCATGAACACGCTGGTGCGCGGCCAGAAGCTTCCGATCTTCTCCGGATCGGGGCTGCCCCACAACGACCTCGCGCTCCAGATCGCCCGCCAGGCGACCGTTCCCGAGGAAGAGGAGGAGGGCGACGAGGGCTCGGAGTTCGCCGTCATCTTCGGCGCCATGGGGATCACCGCCGAGGAGGCAAACGAGTTCATGGAGGACTTCGAGCGCACCGGTGCGCTCGAACGCTCCGTGGTCTTCATGAACCTCGCGGACGACCCCGCAGTCGAGCGGACGGTCACCCCGCGGATGGCGCTCACCACTGCGGAGTACCTCGCCTTCGAGAAGGATTACCACGTGCTGGTGATCCTGACGGACATGACCAACTACTGCGAGGCGCTGCGCGAGATCGGCGCCGCACGCGAGGAGGTTCCGGGCCGCCGTGGCTACCCCGGGTACATGTACACCGACCTCGCCCAGCTGTACGAGCGCGCCGGTCGCATCCAGGGCCGCGAGGGGTCGGTCACGCAGATCCCGATCCTGACGATGCCGGGCGACGACGACACCCACCCGATTCCGGACCTCACCGGCTACATCACCGAGGGGCAGATCTACGTCGACCGGGACCTCAACTCCCAGGGCGTCCGCCCGCCGGTCAACGTGCTGCCGAGCCTCTCGCGGCTGATGGACGACGGGATCGGCGAGGGGCTGACCCGCGAGGACCACGCCGACGTCTCCGACCAGATGTACGCCGCCTACGCGGAGGGTGAAGACCTGCGGGACCTGGTGAACATCGTCGGTCGCGAGGCGCTCTCCGAGCGTGACAACAAGTACCTGGACTTCGCCGACGCCTTCGAGTCAGAGTTCGTCGACCAGGGCTTCGGCACCAACCGCTCGATCGACGAAACCCTCGACATCGGCTGGGACCTGCTCTCGACGTTCCCGAAGGAGGAACTCAACCGCATCGACGAGGAGATCATCGAGGAGTACTACCGCGACGAGGAGAGCGAAGCCGTCGAAGCCGAGGCCTGAGTCGGCTTTCGCTTCAGTTCGGGTTCCTTTTCGTTCGGATCGGCTCCACTCTGTCGTCCATTCTCGACGTCGCGTGCTTCGAGGCGCTACAGTCCCAGCGACCGCCACACCTGGCTCAACCCAGTCGCCCCCAGTATCTCCGACAGTTGCGTCCCGGATTCGGACGGCGCCGGCGCGGCGGCCGTCCCGTTCGGCGTGTCGGTCGTTCCGGTCGGTGTCTGCGTCGCGGTTTCGGTCGGCGTCTGCGTATCCGTGGCAGTCGCGGTTGGTGTCGCGGCGGTCGTTGTCGTTGTCGTATCGGTCGGCGTCGCCGTGGGCGTCTCCGTCGGCGTCGCCGTCGGTGTTGCCGTCACCGTAGTCGTGGTGGGCGTTGCGGTCGGCGTCGTAGTAGGCGTTTCAGTCGGCGTCGTAGTGGGCGTTCCAGTCGGCGTCGTAGTGGGCGTTCCAGTCGGCGTCGTAGTGGGCGTTTCAGTCGGCACGGGAGTGGGCGTTGCGGTCGGCGTGGGTGCCGCTATCGTGAACGTGTAGGATTCCCCGCCTTCGACCGGCACGGTCGCGTTCCCGTCGGTCGCGTTGGCGCGGGCGGTGTACGTTCCCGGCGCGAGCGTCTCGTTGCTCGACGACTCCGGGCCGACCTGGACCGTCCGCCGATCCGTGTCGTTTTCCACCGTCACGGTCACCGCGACGTCGTTGGGATTGTCGAAAGTGGCCGTCCGGTTTTCCACCCGGACGGTCAGCGTCTCGAAGTCCGGGTCCTCGACCACGACCGGCGCGTAGGTGCCGTTCTCGCTCAGCGTCGCGTCGACTGCATCCTCGCCGACGGTCGTCGCGGTCGCGGGCACCGGCTGCCAGTCGGTCCCGTTGTACCGCCACAGTTCCACGTCCGCCCCGGGCGGGGCGTCGTCGATGGCGATCCTGGCGTCGAGTTCGTCGTCGACCCCCGCGACGCTCGGGCCGCCGCCGACGGCGGTGACCCGATCCGGTAGCGGCGGGAGGTCCTCGCTGTCGACGGCGTCCAGGTCGAGCGCCTCGGCGTCGAACGCGAGCGTGGCGACCGGATCGAGGTCGAGGTCGTCGGCGTCCACCGACGACGGCGTCGCGTCTCCCCCGGACTCGACTTCGAGACCCGCGTGGCCGCTGACGGTCACGTTCCGGAGGGACTGATCGGTCGCAGCCTCGAACCGGACTCCGGTCTCGCCGTTGTTCACGACCAGCGCGTCCTGGACGACGTTCCCGCTGTTGTCGCTGAACTGCACCCCGAAGCGGCCGTTGTCACGCAGGATCAGGTCGGTGAACGCGTTGTCGCTCACGCTGTCGCTCCCGTAGAGTCCCCTCTCCCCGTTTCCGGCGGCCCGGACGTCGACGAACTCGCTGTTCCGGACGAGGTCCGTGAGCGCGATGCCGTCCTCGTCGTTGTCGCTCGCGGTGACGTTGGTGAACGTCAGGTTGCTGCTCTCCCAGGCGGTGATCCCGTCCCCGTTGTCGCTGGCGACGAGGTTCTCGGCGACGGAGTCGTTCGCGGCGACGAACCGGACCCCGCGGACGTTGTCGGTCGCGGTGACGTTGGTCAGCCGTGCCTCGACCGGAACGGCGTCGCTGAAGTTGCTCAGGTAGACGCCGTCCTCCCAGCTCTCGGCGGTGAGGTTCCGGACGGTGACGTTCCGAATCTCCTCGACCCCGGGACCGTACACGTGGACCCCGACGCTGCCGTTGAGGCCCGCGCCGGAAACGGCGTTGTCGTTCCCTTCGAGCAGGACGTCGCTCGCGGAAATTCGGATACAGGCCCCGTCGGCCTCGGCCGCCACGTCGTCCACGAGTTCGTACTGGCCCGCCTCGTCGATGACAGTACAGGAGTCGATCAGGCGGTCCGGTGCGGCCGCGTCGTCGGCGTCGTCGGTCACGTTTTCGTCGGCGTCGTCGGTCGCGTTTTCGTCGGCGTCGTCGGTCGCGTTCTTGTCGGTGTCGTCGGTCACGTTCTCGTCGGCGTCGTCGGTCGCGTTCTCGTCGGCGTCGTCAGTCGCGTTCTCGTCGGCGTCGTCAGTTGCGTTCTCGTCGGTGTCGCGTTCGCTCACGCTGAACTCGAAGGACGCCTCGCCGTTCAGCCGGACCTCCCGCTCGTCGGTCGCCCCGGCGGTCAGCGTGTAGTTCCCGGGTTCGAACGCCTCCGTCTCTGTCGACTCGGCGTCGACCCCGAAGCTCCGCTCGTCGCCCTCGTCCGGCGTCGCGGTCACCGTGACGCCGACCTCACCGGGGTTTCCAACGGTGACGTTGCCGCCGTCGACGTCGACGTCGAGGTCGATCGGCGGCGCCTCGACGCTGACCGAGTCGGGGTCGACTCCGACGTCCCTGCCGTCGATCGTCTCCGCGTCGAGGTCGTAGTCGCCGGGCGCGAGCGCCCGCTCGACGCTCCAGCGCCGCGGCACCTCGATCCGCCGGGTCTCGTCCCCGCCGGTCGCCGACACGACGACCCGCAGGTCGTTCGGGTTCTCGATCCTGAGCCGCTGGTCCTCGACGGTCGCGAGCAGGGGACGAAGCTCCGTCCCGACGGTGACCGTCAGCGAGTCCCGACCGGCGAGTTCGACGTCGCGGTCGTCGTTCGTCTCGGCCGTGAGGGCGTAGGTTCCCGGACCGAGGGACTCGGTGGTCGATTCGCCTGGCGACAGCGTGACGGTCCGGAACTCCTCGTCGTCGCTCGTCACCGTGACCGTGACGCTCACGTCGTTCGGGTTCGCCAGGAACAGTGCGTCGTCCTCGATCGACGCGAACAGGCTCCTAAGGCGCGCCGGGTCGTCCCCGTCGTCGTCATCGTCGGCCTCGTCCGGATTCTCCGCGGCGCCCTTGGCGTAGTTATAGATCGTCACCTCGACGTCGACGTCGATCTCGGCGGCGGTCGCCGCCGTCTCCGTCGCCGCCCGTTCCGTGGCGACCTGGACCTGCTCGATCGACACCGACTGGCCCTGGGTCAGCGAGATTCCCCCTTCGCTGGCGCCCCGTGCGGCCGACTGGATCTGGACGACCGAGGCCTGCTGGTGCTGACTCAGGGCCCCGCCCGCGGCGCTCTCGGCGACGATCTGTATCTGGACGACGTTGATCTGTTGGATCTGGACGACGGACCCCTGCCCCGCGCCGGCGGCGGCGGCCTGGATCTGCTCGACGTTCGTCACCTGCTGCTGGGCGGCGGTCCGCGCCGCGCCCGATGCGGCCCCGGCGGCCGCGTACTGTATCTGCACGATGTTCACGATCTGGACCTGGGTCAGGCTCCCCCGGGCGCCCCCGGTCGCTGCGGCCTGGATCTGTCGGACCGTCGCCTCCTGGTACTGGGAGATCGCCCCCTGTGCGGCCCCCGCCGACGCCTGCTGGATCTGCGAGACCGTCACCCGCTGGCTCTGTGCGAGTGCCCCCTTGCAGGCGCCGCGTGCGGCCGCCTGGACCTGGGTCACGCTCGCGCGCTGGCGCTGGACGAGTGCGCCCGTGGCCGCCCCCATCGCGGCCTCCTGGACCTTCTTGGGGTCGAGTCGCTTCCGGCGGTCGTCGGCCTCGTTTTCGTCTTCGTGTTTCGCCTCGGCGCCGCCCTGGGCGGCACCGTACGCGGCCGCCTGTAGCTGCCGGACCGTGACGTTCCCGGACTGGGTGAGTGCCCCGTAGGCGGCCCCCTGGGCGGCCTCCTGGACCTGCGTGACGATCGCGTGCTGGGCCATCACGCTCCCGTTCGCCGCGCCGGCGGCGGCGCCGTGTGCGGCGGACTGGAGCTGGGTCACGTTGGCGCGCTGGTGCTGTGCGACGCTCCCGTGGGCCGCGCCGTAGGCGGCGGACTGGAGCTGGGTCACGTTGGCGTCCTGTGCCTGCGAGAGGGCGCCCCCGGTGCTCCCGTTCACGGCCGCCTGGATCTGGGTCACGTTAGCGGACTGGCTCTGGATCAGGGCGCCGTAGCTGGCTCCCCTGGCGGCGGCCCGGAGCGCCTCGGTCGAGGCGTTCTCGGCGTCGCTCGCCGCCAGAACGGCGCCGTCGATCGCACCCTCGACCTGCGCCTCGGTGGCGTTTACGCCCTGCTCCCGCGCGAGGCTGGCGCCCTCGCGAACCCCTTCCTCGACGGCGTCGCGTTCGTCCTCCGGCAACTCTACCTGCGTCGCCGTCGCGTCACCGGGCGGCTCCAGCGCGGTGGCGCCGTCGGTGGCCGGGGATCGGTCCGCGGCCGGTGGCGCGTTGCCCGCCGACGGTGCGTCGTCGGCCGAGGCGCCTCCGGCTACCGCTGTGCCCGCAACGACCGGACTGGCGACGAGCAGGACGGCGACCGCGAGGGCGGCGATCCGTCTCAGCGTCGCGAAGCCGGCTCCCCGTCTCATTGTCGGGACCGGTCCTTCGACAGTTGGTGTGGGGCCAGCGCGACGGGTCGGTCGGCGTGTCGGTTGGTACGTAACATCGGTTGTCTCCACCCGCGAGCGGTCCCCGCGATCGACCGCGGAAAACTCACTGTTCGGCGTCGGAACCGCTCGAATCACCGTATCCCGGCTTCGCTGAAAACCGTTGACACGACAAGGGTTCTCGTGGACAGCTATGGCTGCGACGTGTCCACGAATACGTACCAGCCACACACCACGCGTCGTCCGATCGCTGTCGACGGCGGCTCCGTGCGGTGTGTCCGGCCCCGCGCGCGTCGCGGTGAGGCTAGCCTCGTTGGTCGGTTCGCCCCCGTCGCCGTTCTTTCTACCTTCGCTACGGGAACGCCACTAGGCCGAGCGTCACGATCCCTCCGTTCTGGAGCTGTTCGAGACCGATCCAGCCGACTATCGCGAGCGCGACCGCCGCCGCGAGCATCGCGGCGGTCCCCTTGCCCAGATACCGTAGCACCGTCCGAAACTCCGTCGCGTCCGAGACGGTGAATTCGTCCGTCTCCGGGCCGTCGCCGATGAACTCCTGCCGGTCCCCCGGCGGATCCCCGTCGGTCGCCGTCCGTTTCTGACCGAAGACGTGGACGTGGTCGCCGGGTTCGAGGCGGCCCTCGTACTTCCGCGTCCGGGCGCCGCCCCCGACCCGCTCCTCGTCCAGCGACACCGTCGCTCCCTCGGGATCGACCGCCACCGTTCCGGTGTCGTCGCTCACGTGAAACGACCGGGCGCGCTCGCCGCTCTCGACGGTCTCCCACTCCCACTCGGTCTCCCCGTCTGCGTCCCGTCGCCGCCGCTTCTCCTTGCGTTCGTACTCGTAGGCGAGTGATTTCCGATCCGTGTACTGTGCACTGAGGACCTCGCCGTCGATCGGTTCCGCGACCCCCTGGACCTCGACGATGCCCTCCTCTAGGTGGACTTCCCCCACGTCGACCGGATCGTTCCGCCAGATGGTCCAGCCGTTGCTGAACTGTTTGGCCCCCCAGTAGAGGAGGTAGATCGACCCGAGGACGACTCCGACCCCGATGAGCGTGGCGACTAGTCCGTCCGCTTCAACCACGGCGACCACCGACCGGCCTCACGGTGCGTGCGATCATATTCAGGATAACTGACCATTATGTGCAATAGTTGTTCGGGGGGCCTTCGGAAACTGGATGGGCAGCCACCGACTGGGACCGTCCTTCTTAGACTCTTGGCAGTTCGACCCGGAAGACGCTCCCTTCGGGTTCGTTGTCGTCGATCCAGACCTTCCCACCGAACATATCGACCAACGTATCGACCAGATACAATCCGATCCCGGATCCGGGACTCTCAAGCCCCATCTGCCCCCGTCCGAAGACTGCCTCCTTGCGGTCATCCGGAATACCCGGACCGTTGTCCGCGACTGCCACCTGAACCCTGTCAGCAGCCACTTCGAGGTCGATACTCACCTTCGGAGATTCCTTGTCGTTGTGCGTGACGGCGTTGTTCAGGAGGTTTCTGAACACCGACGAAAGCATCTCGTTTGCTTTGACGGTCAGTTCGTCGGACAGTTCACCGTCGACGGTGAACTGCGCACCGCCGTGTGCAGACCGGGATTTCTCGATTTCGGTCCGGAGCACGCGACCGAGATTATAGGAACGAAGTTCGGCATCTTGGTCTCCTTCGAGGATGTTCAGAAAGTCGCCCACCGTTTCAGTCAATTGCGTGATGTGGTCGGCCGCATCGAGCATCCGCGACAGGTATTCCTCGCCGCTAGGTTCAACGTGGTCTTCAAGCGTCTCTCCCCACCCGATGAATACCGCAACGTCGTTGCGGATGTCGTGGCGGACGATCTGATTGAGGACGGCAAGTTCCCGATTCCGATGTCGGAGTTCCCGCTGCCGGCGTGCCCGCTCGATCGAGTACCGGATCGTGCGCTGGAGGAGTGCCGGTGAAACCTGGTCCTTGATGAGATAATCCTGTGCACCCTCTTCGACTGCTTGTACTCCGAGTTGCTGATCGTCTACCCCGGTCAGCACGACGGTTGGTGTCGTCTCAGCCGACGTCAGCATCGACTGGAGGGTATCGAGTCCCGTGCTATCCGGCAAATTGAGGTCCAGGAGGATGAGGTCCGTTTCGTCGCTTAGTGCTTCGATCCCATCCGCTAATCGGTCGGCATGGACGATTTCGGGAACTCCCTCGGTTTCCACTCCCCACTGCCGCTCTCTCAGATACTCCTCGATCAGGCGAGCATCGCTCGGGTTGTCCTCGACCAGGAGGAGCGTGAGGTCACTGGCTATCATGGGTAAGTTGCGGTAATTTCGCCGTATGGAGCCAAAAAGCTTCGAGTTGTTCCGCGATCGATTCACACTCGTCTATGTCCATCGGCTTCACGAGATAGGCGTTGGCGTGGTTCCGATACGCCGCCTCGATGTCGCCAGGTGAATCCGAACTCGTCAGTAGCACCACCGGGATGGCCTTCAGATCGGCGTCCGTCTTGATAGACTCGAGCACGTCGATACCGGATCGGTGCGGGAGGTTGAGGTCGAGCACCACGAGATCCGGCCGTGGCGCATCCTCGTGTGGAGGCTCCTGTTTCAGGAACTGCAACGCCTCCCTTCCGTCACTCACCCAGTGCAAGTGACTGTGGAGGTCGTCCGAAAACCCTTCCCTGAGCAGTCGCGCATCGGCGGGGCTGTCTTCGACGTGGAGGATCACTGGCTCGGTGCGGGTCGGGTCGTCAGTCATCGTTCACCGCCGGGAGCGTGAAGGAGAACGTCGCTCCCTCGCCCTGTTCGGAGTCGACCCAGATGTCGCCCCCGTGGCGATCGACGATCTTGCGACACATCGCCAGCCCGATACCGGTGCCGGAGTACGACTCCCGGCCGTGAAGTCGTTCGAAGATCTCGAACACCCGCTCCGTCTCTTCGGGGGCCATGCCAATACCGTTGTCCTCGACGGCAATCACCCATCGACCGTCGGCTCTCTCGGCCGACACGTGAACGCGGGGGTCTCTGTCCCCGGTGTATTTGATCGCGTTGTCCAGCAGGTTCTGCAGTAGCTGGACGAGCTGGCTTTCGTCGCCCCGGACCGTCGGGAGGTCGTCCGCCGTGATCGAGGCGTCGCTCTCCTCGATGGCTACGTTGAGATTTCGGCAGGCCTGTTCGTAGACGCTGCCCAGATCGGTGGGATCGAGCGGGTTCCCTCGCGTGTCCACTCGCGAGTACTCGAGCAGCGCTTGGATCATCTCGTGCATGCGCTCGGCGCCGTCTACGGCGAACTCGATGAACTCCTCGGCGTCGGTGTCCAATTCGTCTCCGTAGCGTCGCTCCAGCAACTGGAGGTAGTTCGACACCGTCCGCAGAGGTTCCTGGAGGTCGTGGGAGGCCACGTAGGCGAACTGTTCTAGATCCTCGTTGGACCGCTCCAGTTCCGCACGGGTCTCCCGGAGCGCTTGCTCGCGTTCGGCCCGAAGCATCGCGCTCGAAACGGTGGAGGCAAACAGTTCGAACAACCCGACGTCCGTATCGCTGAACTCGCGTTCGGACGTCGTTCCGGTGCTGATCACGCCCTGATCGCCGAGGGGGACGATGACCTCGGCGCGGATCTCCGTCTCCTCGACGTGCCGTCCCTCGACCGTCGAAACGTCCTCGAAGACGGCCATTTCGCCGCGTTCGAACACCTCCCACGTGAGGCTACTCCCCGGCTCGAATCGGGGTGACGATCCGAACAGTTCTCGAGCCCCCGGCGTCTCGGTGACTGGGAGCAACGCCTCCTGCTCCTCGTCGTACGTCCAGATCCCGGTTATGTCTAGACCGAGTATCCGCTCGGCGGAGCCGACGGCGACCTCGCCGATCTCGTCGATCGACCCCGCTTCCATCAGTTCCCCGGCGACCTCCTGGAGGTCGCGCAGCTTCCCCTCTAGGCGATCCCGTTCTAGCTCGTAACTGACCCACTGAACGAGGAGTTCGACGAATGCCCGTTCCGATTCGGTGAAAGAGTGCTCGCGGGCCGCGTCGCCGGCAACACACAGCGTCCCATAGAGGGACTCGTTGACGACGATCTTCCCGCCGAGGTAGCATCCCAGATCGAACCGCTCGTAGGCTGGGTCGGCTGCCCACCCTTCGTCGGCTGCGTCCTGCACGCCGAGCAACCCCGTCTGCTGGATCGTCTTACGACAGTATGCTTCCGAAAGCGGGCCGGATGCACCCGCCTGGAGGCGGTCGTGGGCGCCGACGGCCTCGACGACGTGCTGGGTGTCGCCGTCGATCCGCGTCAGGAAGGCAAAGGGAAGGCCGAGCCGATCGCGGGCGAGTTCGAGGATCCGGTCGAGTTTCTCCTCGAACGACAGGTCAGTATCGGACGTGATCCGGTAGAGGTCACGGAGTGACTCCTCGCTCTCACGGAGCGAGTCCTCCAGCCGCTTTCGTTCCGTGATGTCGATGAGGTACCCGAGGTAGTGGGTGATCTCCCCGTCGTTGCGGACGACCTTGGTGTTGTCCAGGACCCACCGCAGATCGCCTGCGTCGGTCACCATTCTGTACGGCTCGTGACTGAACCGCTCGACTCCGCGTTGACTGTGTTCCTCTACTTCCGCGCTGACGCGGTCGCGATCATCGTCGTGGATCAGGTCTGTGTATGGAACCTCACCCGATTGCAGTTGTGTGGGCGTGTAGCCGAGCGTCTCGGTCACGTTATCCGAAACGTACTCGACGGGCAAGCCCGGTGCGTTCTCCCATTTGAACACGACGGCTGGCCCCTGGGCGAACGTGTCCCGTTCCTCTTCGAGAGCCTTCCGTGTCTCCCTGCGCTCGGTCACGTCGATGTGAATGCCGACGGCCCGCGTCGGGTTCCCCTCGTCGTCGCGCTCGACGATCTCGCCCACGGTACGGATCCACTTCCAGTCCCCGTCCTCGGTCTGCATCCGGTGTTCGCAGTCGTACCGCTCGGATTCGCCCGCGATGTGAGCGGTCAACTGCTGTTCGACCCGTGGCATGTCCTCGGGATGGACGCGTTCCTCCCACGTCTCGAGTGTGGGTTCGATCTCCTCGAGTGAAAGCCCGAGCATCTCGGCCCACTGCTCGTTGAACGTGACCCTGTCCGTCTCCATGTTCCAGTCCCAGACGCCGAGGTTCGCACCCTCGACAGCCAAGTCCAGCCGCTCGGTGAGTTCACGCAGGTCCTGCTCGTTCTGCCGGCGCTCGGTGATGTCCTGAAAGATGCCACGTGCACCCACGACGGCTCCGTCGTCGCCGAACAGGGGGTCTCCGATAGCCCGGACCCAGCGGACCTCGTCGGCGGCCGTAACGATGCGCAGTTCTAAATCATACGACTCGCCCTCGCTGCGCAGGGCTTCGAACGCCGCACTGATCGCCTCCCTATCGTCCGGATGATAGAATTCGATGCCGTCCTCGATGGATACGTCTGTCTCAAGCGGCAGGCCGTGAATGCGATACACCTCCTCAGTCCACCGCAGCGTTCCACTCTCGAAATGGACCTCCCAGCCGCCGATAGACGCAGTCTCCTGGCTTTTTTCGAGGAGCTCTTTCGTCCGTTCGAGTTCCCGCTCGCGTTCCTTGCGGTCCGTGATGTCCTCGAGGAACGCCACCACCTCGATCAGTTCCCCGTCGGCGTCATACAGGGGCGCTGTCGAAAGCGTCACGTCGACTCGTGCACCGCCTCTGGTCCGGCGCTGGAGTTCGACTTGCGAAAACGACTCCCCGGAGAACGCGCGCTCCCTGATGGAGTCGTGCTCGTCTCGCTTCCCCTCCGGAATCACGGGGTTGAACCCGCCCAGTACCTCCGCTTCGGTCCAGCCGAATATCTCCTCGGCGGCCGGATTCCAGAGCGTGACGTCGCCGTCGGGATCGATCGCCATGATCGCCACCGGTGAGGCCTCGACGAACGATTCCAGTCGGTCCTTGGTCTCCCGAAGTTCCCGCTCTCGCTGTCGTCGTTCGGTGACATCCGTCACGGTGAGGAGCGACGTACCCTCCGCCCCCCGTCGGGTGATCGGCGTTTTCCGTGCCCAGAGGTGCCGCTGATCGCCGTCGACCCGGAGCGTGCACTCGGCAGTTCCCTCCTCGAACGCCGGTTGCCCCGCGAGTTCGTCCCGGAGCACGGACCGGAACGGTTCGCCGACCGGGTCGTCGACCTCCGGACGGAGGCAGGGCGACGTACGGCCCGCCCGGTTCGTCTCCACGACTCGCCCCCCACTATCGAGGACGAAGACGGCGTCGTCGAGTGATTCGACGAGCGCCTGTCTCGCAATGGGAACGACATCAAGCAGCTGGAATCGGAAGACACCAACCGCCAGAACGATCACGCCGAGGGCGAAGCCCAGCGGCGTCAGGTCGAGATACTCCGGTCCGATATCGCGGACGACTGCCAGATTCACCACCCAGGGGACGAGTGTGCCGGCCACGACGGCCATCGTCTGTGTCCTGTAGAGTTCGTTTGATGTGAGGGCGAACCGCAGCAACAGGACGGTGCCCAGAAGGAATAGACTGTAGGAGTACGCCAGGTGGATCCAGAACGCGGGACCGGCGTTTGCGGACGTCCAGACCAGGAGCGATAGATCGCCGACCTGGGTGAGGCCTACGCCCTGATAAAATAACCCATGACCGGGGTTCGTCGCCAGTGCGACGAGCGTGAACACGGGATGAACGGAGAGTGCGGCGAGAACTGGGCGGGACACCCATTCTGCCCGCCCAGTGAATCTGAGCGCAAAGACGAGGAAGGCAGCTGGAAGGATCACGAGCCCACCGTAGGCTACCAGTTCCCAGAGGAATTTCGCCCCAAGGTCGGCAGTGAACAGCCGGACCGTGAACGCGATCACTGTCAGCGCGATTGCGCCGACAAAGACACCGAACGCGCGCTCTGTCGCCCCGTCCCGGTGGCGCCAGAACACGTAGCCAGCGAGTGTGCTCGTCCCAGCTGCTGCAAGGAGGTATCCCGCGACACCGAACAGGAGGGCGTCTGGAACAGCCATCAGAACGGTGACCTGCCGCAACGCGGAATCGTCGCCGTTTCCCCCACGATGGCGCGTCGGGGTCGGCGGTCACTTTTCGGGAGCGCCACGATGTCACTCATCACGCTGCCTCCCCCGTTACGATCGGGCGGAGCACATCGTCGGGTACGTCGTCGATTTCGGTTTCGAGTTCCTCGATCCGGGTGACGAGTCGTCCGTACTCCTCGTTTTCCTCGCGGTATTCCAACGGCAGTTCGGCTTGAAGGAGCGCCCGTTTCGATCGGAGGGCGAGGTATTTCTGAACCAGGGTACTGTACTCCTGACGCTCGATAACTGTGTCCACGATATCCAGTACCTCGGACCGTTGGGTTGGTTTCGTGAGATATTCGTCGAACCCGAGATCGGCGATATCCGTATCGGGGTCCTGTGAGGTCACCATTACGATACGGATGTTGAGGTGGTTGTCCCGGATATAGTCGACCAGTTCATCTCCCGGGAGACCGGGCATCCGGCGATCGAGGACGACTAGATCAACGTCGTCGTTGAGTGCTCTGAGCGCCTCGTCGCCTGCGTAGGCGACGCGGACATCGTACTCCCGGTCGAGCCACTCGGCGTGCATATCGGCGAGCCGTCGGTCGTCGTCCGCGACGAGCACGGTCGGCGGGCCCACCTCTTCGGCGAGGTGGCGCTCGCCCCAATCGGCCAGTGACTGTCTGGTCGTCTGTAGTTCCTCGCCTCTGGGCGTGAGTGAATATTCGACTCGAAGCGGGCTCTCGCTGATTTCTCGTCGTTCGACGAGTTCGTTTTCCCGCAGTTCTTCCAACGCGTCGGTCAGGACCTTCGCCGAGATGGAATCGAGATTCGACTGGAGGTCGCTGAAGCCCATCGGTCCAACGTCGGAAACGATCTGAATAACGATAGGATGCCACTTTTTCGAGATGAGGCTGGCAGCTTCGGACAGATACTGTGTCGCATCCGAGCCACCCCCGGAGGAGCGGTCCCTGTTCGGCATGGATTACGTTCGGCATGTGGAAGTTAAACTCTACTGGTGAGGTGTACAAACGCTACAGCCAGAACCCGACGAGCGTCTTGAGAGACTGTAGATGTTCCTCGACGTCCATGGATTTCGGGAGATACGCGTCTGCGCCGAGATCGTACGCACGTGCCATGTCGTCCTCGCCGGGATTCCCGCGAGAGAAGCGAGCGGGAAGTCAGCGAGGGAACGGGTCGAACGTAGTGAGACGAGTGGACTCGCCGGGATTTGAACCCGGGGCCTCTTCCTTGCGAAGGAAGCGATCTGCCACTGATCTACGAGCCCGCAACCGATAATCCGCCCTGCAGTTCACTTGTACCTTCCGTTCCCACCCGAAGAAACGTCACGACCGGGATGGGCCCGGGCGCGGCGCCTTAGCGGCGTGAGTCCGTCGAAGGCACGCGAACGTCAGTCCTCGAGGACGATCTCGATGCTGACGTCGTTCGGAACCTGGATGCGCATCAGCTGCCGCAGCGCCCGTTCGTCCGCGTCGATGTCGATGAGGCGCTTGTGGACGCGCATCTCCCAGTGCTCCCAGGTCGCGGTGCCCTCGCCGTCGGGGGACTTGCGACACGGGACTTCAAGCGTCTTGGTCGGCAGCGGGATCGGCCCGCTGAGACTGACGCCCGTCTTGCTCGCGATCTCCCTGACGTCGTCGCAGATGTCGTCGAGGTCCTCGGGGCTGGTGCCCGCGAGGCGAACGCGTGCCTGCTGCATTCTATCGCTCGTCGACGCTCAGGACTTTGCCTGCGGCGATGGTCTGACCCATGTCGCGGATGGCGAAGCTCCCGAGTTCCGGAATCTCCGAGGACGGCTCGATGCTGAGCGGCTTCTGCGGGCGCACGGTGACGACCGCGGCGTCGCCGGACTGGATGAAGTCCGGGTTCTCCTCGGCGACCTCGCCGGAGGCGGGGTCGAGCTTCTGGTCGATGGACTCGATGGTACAGGCGACCTGTGCGGTGTGGGCGTGGAACACCGGCGTGTAGCCGGCGGTGATCACCGACGGGTGCTGCATGACGACGACCTGGGCCTGGAACGTCTCGGCGACCGACGGCGGGTCGTCGGCGGGGCCACAGACGTCGCCGCGGCGGATGTCGTCCTTGCCGACGCCGCGGACGTTGAATCCGACGTTGTCGCCGGGGCCGGCCTCGGGCACCTCTTCGTGGTGCATCTCGATGGTCTTGACCTCGCCACCGACGTCGGAGGGCTGGAACGACACGTTGTCGCCCGTGTTCATGATCCCCGTCTCGACGCGGCCGACCGGGACGGTCCCGATGCCCGAGATGGTGTAGACGTCCTGGATCGGCAGGCGAAGCGGCGCGTCCGTCGGCGGCTCCGTCTCCGGCAGGTCGTTCAGCGCTTCGAGCAGCGTCGGGCCGTCGAACCAGTCCATGTTGCCGGACTTCTCGGCGACGTTGTCGCCCTCGAAGGCCGAAATCGGGATGAACGAGGCGTCCTCCGTGCCGAACCGGACCTGCTGGAGCAGCTCCTTGACTTCCTCGGTGACCTGCTTGTAGGAGTCCTCCGAGTAGTCGACGATGTCCATCTTGTTGACGCCGATGATCAGCTCGTTGATCCCGAGGGTACGGGCCAGGAAGACGTGCTCGCGGGTCTGGGGCGCGACGCCGTCGTCGGCGGCGACCACGAGGACCGCGTTGTCGGCCTGGGAGGCCCCCGTGATCATGTTCTTCACGAAGTCACGGTGGCCCGGACAGTCGACGATGGTGAAGTAGTACTCGTCGGTGTCGAACTCCTGGTGGGCGATGTCGATGGTGACCCCGCGCTCGCGCTCCTCGGCGAG
>Ga0207720_100502_pt1 | contig 25576 bp, 22 predicted proteins | sample A23P2SouthBayCA_2_FD_187751 | JGI IMG/M metagenome (GOLD analysis project Ga0207720, IMG submission 187751) | Aerobic enrichment media microbial communities from Eden Landing Ponds, California, USA - A23 E3 (2) (SPAdes) | ecosystem: Environmental > Aquatic > Marine > Unclassified | place...
CGAGGCCCTCTCGGACGGCTGTTTCGTCGCGCCGACGCTCATCGACGACATCGACCACGACAGCAAGGCCGTCCAGGAGGAGATCTTCGGGCCGGTCCAGGAGGTGTTCACCTGGAGCGACTACGACGAGATGATCGAGCTGGCCAACGACGTCGAGTACGGCCTCGCGGCGGGCGTCCTCACCGAGGACTTGACGAAGGCTCACCGAGCCGTCAGGGACATCGAGGCCGGTAACGTCTGGGTCAACACCTACAACGACTTCCCGGCGGGCCAGCCCTTCGGTGGGTACAAACAGTCCGGGATGGGCCGGGAGACCGCCCAGGAAGCCGTCGAACACTACACGCAGACGAAGACGGCCAACATCTCGCTGGAGTAGCGTGACCGTCCCCTTCCCGGAGCGATCCGACGCCGACGAGCGGGCGGGGGGCGCCGACGAGCGAGCGGCGGACCCGAAAGTCGACCTCGCGCTCGCTGGCTGGACCTCGCTGCAGGCCGACGGGATGACCGACCGGGTGAACGTCGACGCCCCCGACGGCTTCGCCGATACCGCGGTCGTCAGGCGGTTCGATCGCTCGCACGACGCGGGGTCCATCGCCGTGGCGCACCACCCCAGCGGCGAGGTGCGCCGGTGGACCGACCCCGCCGCCGTCACGCTACTCGAGACGTCGGAGGAGGCGCCCACAGCCCCGAAGACGGGCCCGACGGAGTGAGAGCCCGTGGCCGCCCCGACCGGTCCCTCTCTACGCCGTCGGGGAGCCGAACGACTCGTAGCCGGCGGTCGCGGTCAGCGACCGGGAGCCACATTCGCGACACTCCGGTGCCTCCAAGTCGGTGACCTGCTGTACGTGCTGGCAGTCCTCGCAGACGACTTCTCGCATGGCTACAGTACCGTCTCAGGGCCCCTTGAAGGGGGAACGACGTTGCTCGGATTTCGTATATTTCGGACGTTCCCGGCTGCGAGTGGGGGCCGCATAATCGGACGCGAGATGGAGCCAGACGCCCGATCCGCGACCCCTCCGGAAACGGGTCCGAGCGGAGGCCTGGGCGGTGTTTGTGACAGGGTAAGCGGCAGTTTTCCGGGAGTAGTGGCCGATTTCGGCGGGTCCGGTCGGGACCGTGATGCGTCGTTCGCCGACCAGAGAGATCGATCCGGTCGGTCCCCTGGCGAGCGGGAGTAAGGGCCGATTGCGGCGCGGGAGCGAGCGACGGTTCGCCGGAAACGGAGTGTCGAGGGGGAGAGGAGATGGGACTGGCAGTGAGGTGGGCAACGAGCTGCTCGGGGCCGAGGCGGTCCCCTGTCTCTGGGAGCGCGACGAGTGAATAGGCGATGCGGACGGTGGACAGTGAAACATCGGTTCAGGTAGCCCGAGCACGGCCGAAGTCAGACGACCCCACCGAGCTCGCGATCGTCTACCGGCGAAATAGAGTCGACCCCACTGTGTCCGCTGTTTTCCACCACTGAACGGAGAGAACAGCGGACACAGTGGTGTGTTCGTTTTGTAATCGATGCAAATAGAGGTAGTGTCTGAGAGTACGTAGCAGTAACGGGTGAATCGCTCAAGAGCGCGTCTCTCAGGAAACCAAGTGTAAATACACCCCACCGTGTCCGCAGTTTTCCACCACTGAACGGAGAGAACAGCGGACATTGCGGTGTGAATTGAAGGATGGGTATCAGTCAATGGCCGCGATCGTGGTGTCGAGACCGCCGAGAGTAACTGAGAGACTCTCTGATCGGAAACTGATCGCTCTCGTGAAAGTGAGAACCACCGGGCCCAACCGCGAGGTGGGTCGCTCAGAGAGAAGATCCGATTCCAGCCAAGATCTGTATTGCTGGGGAAGGTCACGGAAGATACTGGAGGCAGAACTGCAGGACCAGTAGAGGCCACACCCCCACCCCACCATGTCCGCTGTTCCTCCGATGAGAGACGGGGAGGATGTTCAACCGGGTTATCAGAGACAACATAGTTCTAGAAAAGATATGATCTAGCTATCATTCGGATAATACGTGGGTCCAAATACTAAATCTTTCTCTCGCTGGATTTTCTCTGTGTTCCCACCCCACCACTAGATGAGAATTACTGCGGACAAAGTGTGGTGGGAGGGAACCCCAATTACTTATATACTCGCCGAACAGCGGAAACTGCGGACTCGATCCCGGGGGGTGGTTTTATTACGAACTCAGGAAAACAAGGTCACAGGCCAATGGGGATGTTCGAACCGGACACCGATATCTACCGGAATCGTGATGCCCTTCGAGAGGATTACCAACCTGACGAACTCGTGGGCCGTGACGAAGAGCTCGACCGATACAAAACTGCTCTCCAGCCCGTTATCAACGGAGAGCAACCGAACAACATCTTCCTCTACGGAAAGACTGGTGTCGGGAAGACAGCGGGCACGCGATTCCTCCTCGACCACCTTATCGAGGACGCAGCCCGCTACGATGACATTCAGCTTACCGTCAAAATGCTCAACTGTGACGGGCTCTCGAGCAGTTATCAGATAGCCGCCCGCCTCGTCAACAAATTCCGCGGTGAAGCCAATCAGATCTCCACGACGGGTTACCCCCGTTCCACCGTTTACGATATGTTGTGGGAAGCATTGGATGAATGTGGTGGGACGGTTCTTATTGTCCTCGACGAGGTGGACCACATCGAAGACGACAGCATCCTCTATCAGCTTCCACGTGCTCGCGCCAACGATAATCTCTCCAAAGCGAAGATCGGGATCATCGGCATCTCGAATGATTTCTCCTTCCGCGACGACCTCTCTCCGAAGGTCAAAAGCTCCCTCTGTGAAGAGGAACTCCAGTTCCCGGCCTACGATGCTCGGGAACTGATCCAGATCCTCCACCAGCGTGCTGAAGTCGCGTTTCATAGCGACGTACTCGAAGACGGCGTCGTCGAACTTTGCGCCGCCTATGGCGCCAAAGATGCGGGTGACGCTCGCCAATCTCTCGACCTACTAATGAAAGCCGGCGATTTGGCTCGCGACCGAGATACCGATACTATCACCGAAGACCTCGTCAGAGATGCCAGAGAAGAGCTCGAACGAGGACAAATTCGAGAGGGGATCTCTGGACTCACGCAACACGGCCACCTCGTTCTTTACGCACTCGTCACTCTCGAACGGCAAGGCGAGGCCCCAGTTCGCTCTCGCGATATCCGACCACGATACACCAACTTCGCGGAACAGATCGGTGTCGATCCGCTCGTTCCGCGCCGGATGCGTGACCATCTTGGCGAACTCTCTATGCTAGGCATCATTTCGGCTGTCGAACGAAACGAAGGTCGCCGAGGCGGCACGTATCGAGAGTACTCCGTCGCGATGGACATCGAGATGATTCTGACTGCGCTCAGGGAAACTGTAGGGGAAGTCGGCATTCACGAGTCCATCGCCGACCTCCTCGATCATGATACGAAAGTCGGCGAACACTCCTGAAACACCGACCGGCACTGCGGACATCGCGGAATCGGAGAACAGCGGACACAGTGGGGTGGTTCACGACCAGTAGCGGCCAAACCATGCATTCGGTGGCGGCAACTCCAGCGGGAACACTGAACGAGACAGCGCCGTTCACTCGTGGAGTTCGGAGACGTCGAAGACGGGTTTGCAGGTTTCGCCCGCGAGGAACGCCTCGAAGGCCTCGTCGGCGTCGCGAAGCGAGAACCGCTCGTCCAGCAGCGCGTCGGGATCGACCGTGTTGGCCGACATCATCCGGAGCGAGCGCTCGAAGTCCTCGTAGGTCGACCCGTAGGAGCACTGCAGCTGGACCTCCGAGCGGACGAGCGGCGAGTAGGGCATCGTCGTCTCGCCGGTCTGTCCGACGAGGACGATCTGGCCGCCCTTTCGGACCTGGTCGACCGCGCTCGTGAGGCCGGAGGGGTGGCCCGTGGTGTCGAACACGACGTCGAATCCGACGCTGTCGGTGACGGCCTCGCGAGTCGCGTCCAGGTCGCCGGATTCGACGTCGACCGTCTCGAAGCCGGCGTCCGCGGCGAGCGGGAGGCGGTACTCGGCGTCGCGGCCGACGCCCGATACGACGACCTCGCCGCCGTTCGCCCGGGCGATCTGGGCGGTCAGTTGCCCGATGGGGCCCGGCCCTTCGACGAGAACGCGATCACCCGAGCCGACGCGCGAGTTCGCGACGACGGCACGGGCGGCGATGCTCGTCGGCTCCACCATCGCGGCGTGGACGGGTTCGACGTCGTCCGGCACGGGATGCAGCGCATCTTCGGGAACCGCGACGTACTGTTGGTACGCGCCGTCGATGTCGACGCCGGTGATCGTGGCGTGCTCGCAGATGTTCGGCTCGCCTGTCTCACACTGGTAGCAGTCCCCGCAGGACCGGATGATGCGTTCGACGACGCGGTCGCCGACGGCGAACTTCGAAACCGCGTCGCCGACCTCGACGACGCGACCAGTGTACTCGTGGCCGATCACGGTCGGGAGGTCCATCCGCTCGAAGGCCGACTCGAACTCGTAGATACCGGCGTCGCTGCCGCAGAGGCCCGCGTATTGGACCTCGACGAGCGCCTCGTCGGCTGCGAGCGTCGGTCGGTCCCGGTCGACGAGTTCCATCGCCCCCGCACTGCGAGCCGTCTTGGCTAACCCTTGCATACGCCCACCGACGACTCGATAGATGATAGAAGATGCGGATGCGCGCGGGGAGCGGAGCGTGCGATTTCGGTCCGAGTCCGGGTGGGTACTCGTCCGTCCAGTGTGGCAGGCACCGGTACTGCTATTCGGCACGCTGAAATGGCCCGTACACGCACACGCTGTATGGTTGAGTACGACCACACACCAGTCACCGTCGACGGCGAACGAGCCGTCGTCGTGGGTGGAACGAGCGGCATCGGAGAAGCGATCGCGCTCGGGTTCGCGAGCGAGGGTGCAGACGTCATCGCGACGTCCCGCTCGGCGGAGCGCGTCGAGGAGACGGCGGCGGCGCTCGAAGACCGCGGTGCGGACACGCGGCGGGTGACCTGCGACGTCACCGACCGCGAGAGCCTCGACGAGCTGCGCGACGCCGCCGTCGACGCCTTCGGCGGCGTCGATATCGTCGTCGCTTCGCAGGGCGCGATATCGAGAGAGACGGTGCTCGACATCGACGACGAAGCGTGGGATCGAGTACTCGACATCGCACTCGACGGCGTTCGGCGCGTGACCCAGGCGCTGGCGCCGGCCATGGACTCGGGCGGGTCGATTATCAACATCTCGTCGCTGGCGGCGTCGCTCTCGATGGCGAACCTCCCGGCCTACTCGGCCGCGAAGGGCGGCGTCGACGCCTTCACCAGAGCCGCCGCGAAGGAACTCGCGCCCGAGATCCGCGTCAACGCCATCGCCCCCGGGTTCGTCATCACACCCCAGAACGCCGACGTGTACGCCGAGGGGACCGAAAAGCGCGAGCGGATCGACGAGCGCGCGCCGATGGGACGGGTCGCCGAGCGCGAAGAGATCGTCGGCGCGGCGACGTACCTCGCGAGCGACGCGGCGTCGTACGTCACCGGCGAGGTCATCACCGTCGACGGCGGGTTCGCCGACAGCGCTTTCTGATCGCCGGCGGCGGGAGCGGGCCGGTCGTTCACCGGAAACCCGGTGTGGGCGGCCGGTCCGAGATCCGCGAGCGGATCTCCGGGGGGAACTGATATGTAGGCCGACACGCAGATGTCGGTATTCAGGATGGCAGTCTTGGACGATCTCTCGGGATTCGAGTTCGAGGACCTCATGGAGGACGTGTTCCGGAACCTGGGGTACGAGCGGGTGCGCCAGGCGTCGAAGACCGCAGACGAGGGGCGGGACATCCTCATGGAGGAAGTAGTCGACGGACAGCGACGGGCCGTCGTCGTCGAGTGCAAGCACACGGGGACGGTCGGGCGACCGGTCGTCCAGAAGCTCCACTCGGCGATCGCGACGTTCGACTTCGAGGGGCCCAAGCGCGGGATGGTCGTCACGACCGGGCGGTTCACCGGCCCGGCCGAGGAGTACGCGAGGGACCTCCGGCGGACCGACGACCCCTATCCCATCGAGCTGGTCGACGGGACCGACCTGCGTGAGATCGCCGAGGAGGGCGGGCTCGACCTCTACAACGGACGGATCGAGATCCTGTGCGACGAGACGCTCCGGCCCGCCGACCCGGCCGGCGGCGTCCATCGCCCCGTCGAGACCGCGCTCCGAGATATCGAGAACCTCGACCCGGCGACGCTCCCGCGACCGCACGCCGAAGCCACGTTCCGACCGGTGGTGTCGATCACGGCCGACGCCGACGCCGTGTTCGAAACCTCGGTCGGCGTCGTCCACCGCGTCGACGACCGAACGACCCTGCTCGTCCACGCCGACCGCGGCCACCCGGAAGTCGCCGACGGAACCGTCGCGCGGCTGGTCGGCAACAACCTCCACGCCCGCGTCGACCTGGACGACGATCTCACCGAGGCGTTCGACGCGGTCACCGAACGGCGGTTCGGCCAGACCGAGACGGAGTACAAGGAGTGGGCGGTCGACCGCCTGCGCGAGCGGTACACGTCGACGGTCTCCTACACCGGCGACAACAACGTGACCTACGAGAAGACCTGCGAGCCCACCCAGTCGGACATCTCGGTCCGCTCTATCGACCCGGTGTATCTCCCCCAGGTCCGCCAGACCGTCGAGTCCGAGGAGTACGCCTACCCGTTGGAGTACTACGCGGCCGGTCCCTCGCGGGTCACGCTCGAAGACGGGGTCCACGCCTGCGTCCACTGCGAGACGGCGGGTGCCGACGAGACCTACACCTACTGCGAGAACTGCGGGAGCATCAACTGTCGGGCGCATATCGAGACCGAGCGGCTGGTGGACGAGCCAGTCTGTACCGGCTGCGCCGTCACCGAGCGGTTCGCGCTGCAGACGAAGTACTTCTACGACGAGGCCAACCGCGACGCGTTTCGCGAGGAGTACGAGGCGATGGCCGTCCACGAGAAGGCCGGGGAGAACCCGGCGCTGGCGGTCGGCGGCGTCGCGGCGGTACTGCTGGTGCTCGTGGGACTGCTTCTGTCGACGGGGCTGGTGTAAACTACCCCACCCTACTCCCTCGGCGCTGGGCGCCTCGGTCCTTGACTGACCCGGGCGGGAACGTCGACGGGGTCAGTCTTCCGTGAGACGGGTTTCGACCGCCGAGAGACCGAACAGTGACCAGTCGGAGTCGAGTTCGTCTTCGAGGCCGTCGACGAACCCGCTCTTGGAGAAGAGCGCGAAGCGCTCGTCGCGGTCGCCGGGCCCCCAGCGAACGTTCTCCGCTTTCGCTCGCAGGCGCTCGACGAGGCCGTGCCCGACGGGTTCGGAGGTCCACTTGCACTCGGCGAGGAGAATCCGGTCGTCGTTCGGCGCGAGTCCGACGATGTCGATCTCTTCGCCGCCGTACCACCATCGGCCGACGTCCGAGTACGGCTCGACGGCGCCGCGTCGGATCCCCGCCCAGACGGCCTCGCGACACACGTCTTCGAACGTGGTCGCGACGTGCATCGGGAGGTCGGGAGCGATCGTCCCTTCGTACACGACATCAGGTGCCTCCTCGATACCGGAGCGGTTCGGCTCGACGTACCGAAACCGGAACCGGAGAAACTCGTCGGCGACGCGGTACCGAGACCGTTTTGACTGCTTGGCCGACGCCGTCACGGGAACCTCCCGCTCGATGAGCCGCAGCCGCCGAAGCGTCTGTAAGTACTTGGACAGCGGGCCCGGATCGATACCGGTCGCGCCCGAGATCTCGTTCGGCGTCGTGTGCCCCAACGCGACCGCCTCGAGGATGCTCGTGTACCGGGCCGGGTTCCGCAGTTCCGTCCGGAGCAGGAACTCGGGTTCGTTATACAGCACGGCCGACGGGGACAGGACGCGCGACCGGATGTTCGCCGCGAGCGACGCGTCGTAGTCGAACAGCGTGAGGTACATCGGCGTCCCACCGGTGACCGCGTACGAACGGATCGCGTCCGCGATATCGTAGCCGATCACCTCCCGCGCCTGCCGGAACGAGAACGGCGTCACGTCGAGCTGGGCGGTTCGGCGGCCGTACAGAGGACTCTCGTGCCCGAGTATCTCGGATTCCATCGTGCTCACGCTCGACCCGCAGAGGACCAGCATCGACTCCGTGCCGTCGAGGCCCTCGTCGACGAACGCCTGGACGTACGACGGCAGCGACTCGTCCGCTTCGACGAGATACGGGAACTCGTCGACGACGACCACGAGGTCCTCACGGCGGAGTTTCTCACCGAGGTACCCGAACGCCTCGTCCCAGCCGTCGATTCGAGGGGGGCGCTCGTCGAAGCGGTCCGCGATCTGGTCGACGAACTTCTCGCGTTGCCGATGCTCGGCCTCCTGAGCGGCGAGGAAGTAGACGTGCGGCCGGCCGGAACAGAACTCCTTGAGCAGTTCCGTCTTCCCGACGCGGCGTCGCCCGTAGACGACGACGAAATCCGCGCCCGGCGATTCGACCGCCGACGTGAGCGTGTCGAGTTCCGCGTCCCGGTCGTAGAAGATCATACTCTAGATAATGATTATCTCGATAATGACTTGTGGATTCCGGCGGCCGTCCGGCCGGAGCGAGTCTTATGTAACACACCGGTGGATTCAGCGGATCGATTGTTACATAAGACAGGTCGACGCGCGGGAAACGTGGCGGCCGTCACCACCGAAGGTCACACGCGATCTCGGCCGTTCGGGGGCCGAGACGACTCGGGAGGTCAGGCGACGGTGAACGCGTAGGTTCCGGCGCCGACCTCGACGAGGCGGTCGCCCGACTGGGAGTCCGTGCGTCGGATTCCGTCGGGAAGGCCATCGTCCAAAGCGGACCCGGACTCGCGGACGGTCGCCTCGGCGGCGTCGGGGAGCCGGACGGTCGCCGTCGCGTTCCAGGGGACGGTCACCGACAGCGAGTACCCGTCGTCGGTGCGCTCCCAGGCGCTCGCGAGGTCACCGTTGGGCGTCTCGACGCTCGCTTCGGCCCAGTCGAGGTCGTCGACGAGGGCCGGCGCGATCTCGACGTGGTCGGTCACGGGCTCGTCGCCGACGCGGAGCCCGGCGAGCACCTCGTAGAAGAACTCCGAGACGTGGGTAAACGGGGAGTGGTTGAGCGAGTTCATCCCGGAGCCGACGCTGTCGTCGGAGTCCCAGCGCTCCCACATCGTCGTCGCGCCCTGCCGGGCCATGTAGACCCAGCCGGGCCGCTCGGGCTGGCTGACGACCTCGTAGGCCACGTCGGCGTAGCCGTGGGCGGCGAGGGTGTGGATCAACGGTCGCGTGCCGAGAAAGCCCGTCCGGAGTTTCCCGCCGTCGGCACGCACTTGCTCGGCGAGGGTCGCGGCGACGCGGTCGACCTCGTCGTCGGGGACGAGGCCCACGAACAGCGGCACGGCGAACGACGACTGCGTGCCGGGACCGTACTCGCCGGCGTCGGCGTCGAAGAAGCGCTCGTCGAACGCCCCCGCGATATCGTCGGCCCGGTCGCGGTAACGCTCGGCGTCGGCGTCGTTGCCGAGGACGACGGCGATCTTGGCGAACGTCTCGGTCACCTGGTAGAGGAAGGCGGTGTTGAACAGGTCGTGGGGCAGGCCGCGCCGGGGCTCCTCGGGGTCGGTGTTCTCGAAAGCGAGCCAGTCACCGTACTTGCCGTACTCGCCGCCGAGGATCCCCTCGTCGGCGACCGAGAGCCAGTAGTCGACGTAGTCGCGCATGCCTTCGTAGTGCTCGCGCAGCACGCCCACGTCGCCGTCGTGGCGGTAGCAGTACCACGGGAGCATCACGCGGGTCACCGACCACGTCGGGTCGGCGGGGTTCTCCGGCGACTTGTCGGGGATCACGTCGGGGACGTAGCCCATTTCGGAGGCGGCGTCGGCGTGGTCCCGTTGCCACTTCTCCTCGAAGCGGACGGCGTCGTAGTTGAAGAGGAGGGCACGGGTCGAGATCTGCGCGTCGCCCGTCCAGCCGAACCGCTCGTCGCGCTGTGGGCAGTCCTCCGGGACGCCGTGGGTGTTGCCTCGCAGCCCCCAGACGGCGTTGTGCTGGACCTGCGCGAGGTCCTCGTTCGAGCAGTCGAAGGTCCCCCGGCGGTCCATCGCCGTGTGGACGGCCTTTGCGGTCGCGTCGTCCGGGTCCAGTTCACCCGGATAGCCCGTCACCTGCGCGTAGCGAAAGCCGTGGTAGGTGAACCGCGGCTCGTACGTCTCGGTCCCGTCGGCGTCCCCACGGGCGACGTAGGTGTCGGTGGCGTCGGCGCTGCGGAGGTCGGTCGTCGAGAGGTCGCCCGCGTCGGTCAGCGCCTCGGCGTGGCGGACGGTGATCTCGTCGCCCGCCTCGGCGCCCTCGACCGCGAGTTCCACGTGGCCGGTGAGGTTCTGGCCGAAGTCGAGGATCGGTCCGTCCGGGTGGTCACGGACGTGGTCGGGGTCGAACGTCTCGACGATATCCATCGGCTCGACCCGCTGGGGGCGGAGGGCGCCGCCGGGTGCGTCGACGACGGTCGCCGGGTCCCAGTCGGTGTCGGCGTCGATGGTCGCGTCGGCGTCGACGGACTCCGACGCGGTCGCTTCGGACCCGGGCTCGGCCCAGCCGTCTCGCTCGCGCCGGGCGTCGTAGGTCTCCCCGTCGTAGACGTCGTTCGCGACGATGGGGCTCTCGCTCGCCTGCCAGTCCGGCCCGGTCGCGATCCGGCGAGTGCGCCCGTCTTCGAACTCGACGGTGAGGACGGCGCGGGCGCGGGGCGACCCGTCGGCGAGCCAGTGGGCGCTGCGCTTGCCGAACCAGCCGCGACCGAGCCAGATCCCCAGCGCGTTCGCACCCGCCTCCAGCCGGTCGGTCACGTCGTGGGTCGCGTAGGGGACGCGGGACTCGTACTCCGTCCAGACGGGGTCGAGGCGCCGGTCGCCGACGCGCTCGCCGTTGCAGTACAGCTCGCCGTAGCCGACGGCGGCGACGTGGACCCGCGCCGACGCGACCTCGCCGTCGAGCGAGAACTCGCTACGGAGCAGCGGCGAAGTGGACGCCAGTCGCGACTCGGTGACACCGTCGACGAGGTGGTCGCGTCCCCAGGCCTCCGTCTCCACGGTCGAGGAGGCCGTCACGTCGCCGTCGCGGGCGAGGTCGGTCCCGTCGCCGCCTTCGACCGTGAGCCCGGCGAGCGCGAAGCAGGCCCACTCGTCGTGGGATTCGACGCGGCGGTCGGCCTCGCCGGAGGCGGGTGTCACCGAGGGGAGGTCGGTCGCGATGACGCGGACGTATCGCCCGCGAGCGTCGGCGTCGTGGGTTCGGGTGCGGACCGCATCCGCCGGCTGGCCGTCGGACGCTTCGTCGCTGGTGGCCACGTCGTCGGCGTCCGAGCCATCCGAGACCTCGGCGACGACTGTTCCGGTCGCGAATTCGGGGTCGTCGGCCACCTCGACGCGGTAGGCGTCGGGGAACCCGAACTCGACGAGCGGGTCGTCGTCCCAGGAGGTCGTCACCGCGTAGTCGTCGGGCGTCCGAACGACGGTGACCGGGTCGGCGGGATGCACTCCGACCGCCGCTATCTCGCGTTCACCGCCCAGATCGACCTGCACCCACGGCTCGGTTCCGTCCCCGGCGCCGACCGCGTCGGGATCGCGCCAGCGGCTCCGCCAGCCGTTCGTGTCGCCGTCGCCCGGCTGGTGGGTGATCCACTCGCCGCGCCAGTCTTCGGGCGAAAGCGCCGTCGCGAACTCGGCGGGGTCGGCCCACGACGTCTCGCACGCGTCCGTCCACAGCTTCACCGACCAGTAGTAGGTCTCGTCGGCCCCGAGGTCGGGTCCCCCGTAGGCGACGTTCGTCGCGCGCTCCGCGTCGACCCGTCCGGAGTCCCACAGGTCGCCGCGGCCGCCGGCAACTCGCTCGCGGTCGTGCCCGACGACGACCCGATAGGCGGTCTGACGGGCGTCGCGGCGGTCGGTCACGACGCGCCAGCCGAACCGTGGTGACTCCGTCGGGTCGACGTTGCCCGGCGCTCGCTCGTACTCGACGGTCAGATCCGTCGGCGCCGGCGGAGTCCGTCCGTCAGGTGAGTCGTCCATGGCCCGTACCGCGGGGAGCAACCACCTAAAGCGTCGGGACGCGGCACCCCTCGCCGCGTGCAGAGCGCCCCGCCGGAACTCCGCGGTCGTGGGCCGTCGATCGAGGGATTCAACGGCAGTGAATCCCTATCGTCGGCAATGGTAGAGCGCACGTATCGGTGCTCGAACTGTCTCGACAGCACCGTTACCCGACCCTTCGACGTGTCACACCTCTCGGTGACCTGCGAGGACTGCGGCGAGTTCGCCCGGTTCGTCAACGACGACGTGTTCGAGCGGTACCGTGCCTTCGAAGAGTCGCCGCCGGATCACCTCGACTGGGACCGACTCAGCCGCGCCGAGAAGTTCGTGGTGAGCGACCAGATCGTCCGCGAGGGCCGGTCGATCGAGGACTTCGAGATCACCGAGGCGTAGTCGCTCGCCGCTGTCGTCCGTGAGTGTCGTCTAAGTATTCGTACTATTCCGCCGACTATCCATTCAATGGATACGTTCGAGACGACGAGGAGATGGCGACGGACCGAAACGACTGCGACTGCGTGCCCGTTCGGTACTGTCCGTTTTAGGGGAATTTCAGGCAGCTACCGCGGGAATCGGCGCCCGGGAATCGCGCTCGGACCGGTCGCAGCGGTCTGTACCTCCCGACGGTCGCGGTCCGACGGTGGCGCGAACACACACTCGCGCGAAGTGGCCTCTATCGGGATATCCTGCGGATCGAGCCACCGAACCACGGACGGCCGAGCGCCGAGGGCCGACCGCAGCACAGTGATCGAGTGGACGACATATACGACATAGAGATATACTCGAAAACGGGTAGGTTCTGACCGAGCCAGTCGGTACCGGCGGGCCGTCGTCAGTCCTGTGCGGGGACGGTTTCCTCGGGGGTCTGTTCGGCGACGAGGTCGAAGCCACGGGCCTCCATCTCCTCGAAGTAGCGGTCGGCGTCGAGACCGCTGGTCTCGGTGATGAAGATTCCGTCCTCGTCGACGGCGCCGTCGGCCATCAACTGGAGCGTCACGGAGAGCGGGACGCCGACGTAGCAGCCGTACTCGCGCATCAGCGTGATGTCGTTGCCGTCGAAGAAGGGGAACGGCTGCTCGAAGTGGAAGACGGCGCGGTCGTCGCTGCCGGCCGTGCTGCCCGTCACCTCCGCCGAGAGGATCGTCTGGGGCGTCCAGTCGGTCTCGGGCGACAGCTCCTCGGGCGGCTTCCACTCGGATTCGAGCGCCAGGCCCTCAGCCTTGACCTGCTCTTGCATCACCTCGACCGGGTCGACCTCCTGGCCGTCCACCTCGACGCCGTCGGACTCGAAGGCGCCCGAGGCGTGGAGCGTTCGCTCGTAGCGCTTCCACTCGTCGTGCCAGGCGCCACGGGTGATGATGCGGTCGACGTTCTTCTCCTGAGCGACGGGTGCTTCGGGGAACGTGATCGGCTCGGGGTGGGAGATGACGTATGTGTCCTCCCGGCCGATGGGCTCGGGGAACTCGAACTCGCGGGCCTCGCTGAACGCCGGCAGGTCGTCGATCACTTCGCCGTCCTCCCACTTGGCGCGTTCGTCGACGGTCGGGTCGTGTTCGTAGGTAACCGTGTCGGTCAGGCCCGGCGTCGTCTGGGTGAGCAGGCGCCACATGCCCCAGTAGAAGTTTACGTCGGCCACGTCGTCGAACTCCTCACAGCCGACCATCCCGAGGGCGATCGTGCTCACGAGGCCACCGTTGGCGAACCACAACGAGTTCCCCGCTTCGGCGAACTCCTCCGAGCGGCCCAGCACCTCGTCGAAGTCGAAGGCGTTCAGGTCGACGCCCGTGAGGTCACCGACGCGCTCCATCGCGTCGAGGACGTTCGACTCGAACGCGTAGGGCAGCCCGTTGACCACGTAGTCGGCGCCCTCGAGGACGCGCTCGATGTCGTCCGTATCGGTCGCGTCGACCGGTTCGAACCGGAACCGGTCGTCGTCGAGCGTGTCGACGAGTCGGCGTGCGTTCTCCTCGTCCGCGTCGGCCACGACGACCTCGTCGAAGTCGCTCGTCTGGGACAGGTCGTAGACGCAGCCCGACGTCATCGCTCCGGAGCCACCAAGTACGACGGTCTTGCTGCTCATGAATCGTTTTATACATGCTCACCTATCCCATTTAAAATTATTGAATTCGTCCCGATTTCGGGCGGTCGAGGAGAGGGTCGCTGCGTAAAGGCTATCACAGCGGACCGAGCACGTCGAGATGCGATGGGCAAGACAGTCACCTTTGCAGTGGGAGCGATGGCGCTGTACACCGGCTGGGCGTTTCTGGCCAAGCTCGCGACCAACGGGATCCCGGCCGAACAGGCCGTCGTCTACACGTACGCGGCGGGGATCGGCGTCGCGGTGACGTACGTCGCCGTCAGCGGCGACGCCGTCGTGACCGCGCCCGGGAGTATCGGGATCGCGCTCGCCGCGGGCCTGTTCCTCGGGGCGGGGACCATCTCCTACTATCTGGCACTCAGTGCCGGGTCGGCCGCCGTCGGGACCGCCATCAGCGGGATGTACATCCTCGGGACGGCGGTGCTAGCCATCGTCTTCCTCGACGAGTCGTTGACCGCGAGTCAGCTGGCGGGGCTCGGATTCGCGGTCGTCGCCGTCGTCCTGCTCTCGAGATGAGCACACACCCACCGACGAAACGCCGACCGACGGGACGCGGCCGTGGGCGGGTGTTCGAGCGTCGATGTTAGAGACGGTCCGCGGCCACGACGGTCGCCAGCTGAACGTTCACACCCTGGGTATCGTCGTCTCGTTGTCCGGCATCCTCGTCGTCGCTCCGCTGTTGCCGTCGATCGTTTCCGAGTTCGGGATCACCGACGCGGCGGCCGGCGCGTCGATCTCGTTCATGTGGGCGTGTAACGCCCTCGCGCAGTACCCTGGCGGCCGATACGCCGAGCAGCTCTCGGCGAACGTCGTCCTGCTCGCCAGTCAGGGTGTGATGACCGCCGGGTTCATGCTGTTGTTCTGCTCGGCGACGTTCCCCGTCTTCGTCGCGGGCCTCGGCCTGATCGGGTTCGGTTACGGCCTGTTCGAGCCGGCCGGGATGGTACTCATCCAGAACCGCTTCGACGAGCGGCGCGGTCGCGCGTTCGGGCTCAGAGACGCCGCCGTCAACCTCGGGAGCGCGCTGTCGGCGCTGCTCGCGATCACCGTCGTCGGCGCGACGGCCTGGCGCAGGGTCTTTCTCCCCGTCGTCGGCGTGCTCGCGTTCGTCGCGGTCGGCTACCACCGAGTCGACCGCGACCCCTACCCCGTCGCACGGGTATCGCTCGACGTTCGGTCCGTCCTCGCTCGCCTCTTTCGCTCGCGGGAGACCTACGCCCTGCTCGTCGCGCTGTCCGTGTTCAACTTCGTCTGGCAGGGCAGCGCGAGCTTCGTCCCGACCTTCCTCCGGGCGGAGAAGTCGTTCACCTCGGTCGAGGCGGCGGTGGCGTTCGCCGGACTGTTCGCCGTCGGCATCGTCGTCACCCCGGTCGCGGGCGCGCTCTGCGAACGCTGGACGCCGATCCGCATCGGCCTCGCCGCGACGGGGGCCAGTATCGGCGGCCTCGTCGTCCTCGTCGAGGCGGCCGAAGCGGTCGTGGTCGCGGCCGGACTGGTCGTCTTCGCCGTCGGACTGACCGCCATCTGGCCGGTCATGTACGTCTACCTCGTCGACGTCCTGGACGCCGAGACCGTCGGGAGCGACCTGGGCGCCCTGCGCGCGGTCTACTTCGCCGTCGGGAGTCTCGGCCCCCTCTACGTCGGGACCGCGGCGACCTACGTCGGATACGCTCGGTCGTTCGCCAGCCTGATCGCGTACTTCGGACTCGCCGCGGTGACGCTCGTCTGGCTCGGGCGCCGGTGAGCGGTTCGCGACTGGCCACCGACCACCCTCGCAGCCCCGGTAGTTCTTTCACCTCGGATCGAGTGGTCGACGTATGGCGATCGTAGCGGCAGTCGACGATTCGGACAGAGCAACGGCCGTGCTCGCGGAGGCGGCGACCCTCGCGAGCGAGTTCGGCGAGGAACTACACGCGCTGCACGTCCTCGAACGCGCGGAGCTGGTCGAGATCCTCGAAAAGGAGATCGAGGGCCAGGACCCGACGGACAACTACGAGGTCCAGCAGCGCGCGGACCGCATCGTCTCGCGAGCGCTCCCCGAGACGACGCAGGCCGACCCGACGGTCGCGGTCCGGGTCGGCGACCCAGGCGCGGAGATCGTGGGGTACGCCACGGAGCACGACGTTCGCTACGTCGTCGTCGGCGGTCGACAGCGCACGCCGACGGGGAAGGCGCTGTTCGGGAGCGTGACCCAGGCCGTGATGCTGGAGTCGCCCGTCTCCGTCGTCAACGTCGTCCTCGAATAGCGACCGAACGGCGACGCCGGGTCACGGCTCCCCGGCGACCGTACGCGACAGCAGGTCACGCGGGTCACACTCGTCTGTGCGGCCACGGTTTTGCGGTCGAGTACCGGTCGGAGACGGACACGGCGACGCGGCGAGACCGAGAACGGTTCGGGAGGTGCGGGACCGAGAACGGTTCGGGAGGTGCGAGACCGAGGTCGGTCGCCGAACTGCGCGACAGCGTTCGGCCGGCGCGCTGGTGCGCGGAACTCGTCGGTCAGTCGTCGGCGCTGCCCATCCAGCCCGGGCGGCGATCGGAGAGGTAGCCGGCGACGGTCTGCTGGTCGGTGTCGTCCGCACCGTCGTCGTAGCGCTCGGTGAGCAGGACGGGGTCGAGCTGTTCGAACTCGGTGACGAGGCCGACGACACAGAGCCCGAGCACGAAGGCGATCGGGAACCCGAGCAACACGACCAGGTCCTTCAGCGCCGGGAGCCCGCCGCTGACGAGCAGCAGCGAGGTGAGCAGACCGACGAGCGCGCCCCAGGTGATGCGGTTGGCCGTCGAGGGGTTCTCGCTGCCGTCGGTGGTGAACATCGCGAGACTGAGCGTCGTCGAGTCGACGGTCGTGATGAGGAAGGTGAGCACCAACAGCAGGTACGCCGCCGAGAAGACGCCGCCGAAGGGGATGAGCGTCTGGAACAGCGGGAAGCCGGCGACCGCTCGACCCTGCTCGAAGACGATCGAGAGGATGTCGAGCGTCCCGCTGGTCTGAACCCACAGCGACGAGCCGCCCATGACGATGAACCACGGGAACGTCGCGGCGGTCGTACCGACGAGGCCGGCGAAGACGACCTGACGGATGGTGCGCCCGCGGCAGATCCGCGTGATGAAGATGCCGATCATCGGGGCGAACGAGAACCACCAGGCCCAGTAGAAGACGGTCCAGCCGCCGACCCAGGAGACGCCGCCGGCCGCGTTCATGTAGAGGCTCATCCCGACGAAGTCGTTGACGTAGCCGCCCAGCGCCTCGGTCCCGGTCGTGAGCAGGTAGGCCGTCGGACCGAAGACGAACGCGACGACCAGCAGCGTCAGGAACAGGTACATGTTGAACGTCGAGACGCGGCGGATCCCGCGCTTGACGCCCAGCGCCGCCGAGGCGGTGAACCCGACGGTGAGGCCGACGGTCACCAGTATCGTGCCTGGGTCACCCACCTCGACGCCGTAGTTGTAGGACATGCCGGCGAGGAACTGCGTGACGACGAAGCCGAGCGAGACGGCGACGCCGCCGACCGAGATGACGACCATCAGCAGGTCGAGCGGTTTGACCCACTTCTTGTCGAGGTTCTCGACGCCGATGAACGGCGCGAAGACGGTCGAAGGCTTGATCGGCGCGCCCTTGCGGTGGACGTAGTAGGCGATGGTCACGCCGACCAGGAGGTACGCCGACCAGGGGGAGATCCCCCAGTGGAGCATCGTGTACTGCACGGCGTCGGGGGCGATGGCGGCGGATTCGGCCGCCGAGCCGAAGAAGGGCATCCCCGAGGAGAAGTGATACAGCGCCTCTGCCGGCCCGTAGAAGACCAGGCCGGTCGACAGCCCCGCCGAAAACAGCATCGCGAGGAACGAGAAGTACGAGAACTCGGGGTCCTCGTCGGGGTCGCCGAGCTTGATCGACCCCCAGGGGCCGACCAGCAGCCACAGACAGAAGATGACGGCGAGGAACATCGCCCACAGGAAGACCCAGCCGAGCTCGCTCCACAGGAAGTTGTTGGCGTTCGTCAGCGCCGTCGCCGCCTGGTCCGGGCGAGCGGCGATCAGGGCGATGGCGATAGCCGTGATGAGGGCGCCGCCGACGAAGACGAACGGGTCGATCTTCTCGCGGAACGAGGCGCCGGTGCTCGATTCCGTACTCACAGGTACACCACCACCGTTCCCTGCTCGACGTCGACCTCGTAGGTCTCGACCGGGGGTTCCTCGCCCTCGAGGTCGACGCCGCATCCCTCACAGCCGCCGTCGGTGGCTCGCTGCTCGCCCTCGATGACGTCCACTTCGCCGTCGGGCGTCCGCGAGTCGTCCTCGGCGGGTTCGACACTGGCCTCGAAGGTCTTGGCTTTCACTTTGTGCGGGTTGAACACGGATTCGCCGGAAGTTACGTCGAACTCCCAGCCGTGCCACGGGCAGCGGACGACCTGCCCCGGCTTGACCCAGTCGTACTCTCCGGGGGTGTCCGACTCGGTGGTCCCCCCGAGTTTGCCCTCGCAGAGGGGGGCCCGCTGGTGCGGACAGTCGTTTTTCATCGCGTGGTACTCCCCGTCGACGTTGAATATCCCGACCGAGAAGCCGTCGAGGTCGGCGATCCGACGCTCTCCGGACTCGAACTCCGCGGCCGGGCAGATCTCGAACCGTTTCGTTGTCATCGAAATCACTGAAGTTCGCTGCCGTCCGTGGGCAGGTCCCACAGCTCCGCCGCGTTCTCGTGTTTGACCGCTCGTTCCATCTCGTCGTCCATGGGCGGCAGCCCCCAGGTGGGGTCGTCGCCGTCCCAGTGGGGGTAGTCCGACGCGTAGACCAGGATCTCGTCGGCGTGCATCATCTCGAGGATCTGGTCGTGGTGCTCCGGTCGCTCGGGCTCCTCGACCGGCTGGCTCGCGAACCAGACGTTCTCCCTGATGTAGTGGCTCGGCTTCTCCTCCAGCCACGGCACCTGCGAGCGCAGCCCTTTCCAGTTCTTGTCGAGGCGCCACATGAAGTGGGGGAGCCAGCCGTAGCCGCCCTCGATGAACGCCCAGCGGAGGTCGGGGTACTCCACGAGGACGCCCTCCGTCACGATAGAGGCGAGCTGGCCCATGTAGTAGGCGCCCAGGAGGGTGTGCCACTCGATGTAGTTGTTCGGGTGGCCCGCGCCCGTCGGCGGGTTGCTCGTCCCGTGGCCCTCCGAGAAGGGGTGGACGGCCATCGCGAGGTTCTGCTCCTCGGCCGCCTCGTACATCGGCCAGTACTGCGGCCGACCGTAGGGCACTTCGGCGCCGCCGGGCAGCATCACCTGGCGGATCTGGGGGTGGTCGCCGTACTCGCGGATCAGGTCGGCCGCTTTCTCCGGAGCTTTCGGCGCGACGTACATCGAGCCCATGAACCGGTCGTCGACCGGGAGCACGTCGTTGACGAGCCACTCGTTGTGCGCGCGGGCCAGCTCGTGGGCGTAGTCGCGGTGCGGGAGCGCGGCGAGGTTGAACCACGAGTTGCCGGTCAACATCGCGTAGTCGATGTCGTGCTCGTCGAGGTGCTCGTCGGCGATCTTCTCCAGATCGGACCCCGGCTTGCCGCCGTCCTCGGTCGTCTCGTCCTGGCGGAGAAACTCTCCCGGGTTACGATACAACAGCTCGGGGAGCACGAGCCCGTCGTCTTTGTACCGTTCGGGGAGGTACTGGACGAGCGCCTCGTCGTCCGCCCACCGCTGGTGGACGTCTGCGTCGACGAGCGTGAGCTCCGACTCGGAGCGACTGTCGGGGGTCGCCCCCTGGGCATCCTGTGACATGAGTCCGTATAGCCATACGGAGACAACCCCAGTTAAAGATTATTATACTCATTTGACCAGATCGTACACAGAGCGGTTCAGTCCCGTAAATTCGACCGAATCGGTAGTTCGTTCGGACTTAAACAGAGGGTACTACGTTCGTGATTGTCGAATCTATTGTCGTAGTTTCGACACAGAGTGGGGTGATCGAGCGGGGCCGGACGGAGACGAAGCCGCCGTACGACCGAGAAGATTCGACAGTACCGAACGACTATGAGTGGTGGGGTGTTTGTAGGGGCATGGACGGAGATGCGAATCGGCCTATCAAGGCGTTGCTGACGATGGACGACATCGTGACAGCGCTCGAAACGGAGGGGGCGACGAGCGTGACGGATCTGAGTGACGCCATCGAGCGGCCACAGAGCGTCGTACACGACTACCTGAGCACGCTCCAGCAGCTGGGATACGTAATCCAGACCGACGGCGGGGCGTACGGGCTCAGCCTCAGGTACCTGGAACTGGGCGGAGGCGTCCGGGAGGACGTATCGCTGCACGAGGTGGCGAAACCGGAAGTCAATCGGCTCGCCGAGCGTTCGAGCAGCGAACTCGTCACGCTATCGGTCGAGCAGAACGGGCTCTGCGTCGCACTCGACGTCGTCCAGAGCGAGCGGAACGTCGCCTACGACTTCTCCGAGGGGACGCACTTCCACATGCACTCCTCGGGCGTCGGGAAGGCGATGCTCGCCCAGTACGGCGACGACCGCGTAACCGAGATCCTCGACCGCCACGGGATGCCCGCACGCACGGAAAACACGATCACCGACCGACGCGAACTCCGCGAGGAACTCGACCGGATCCGCGAGGCGGGGGTCGCCTTCGACCGGGAGGAGTACAGGACGGGGATGACGACCATCTCGACGACCATCGAGGACTCCGCCGGCGTCGTGCTGGGCGGGCTGAGCGTCACCGGCCCGGCGCACAGGCTCGCCGAGTCCGACGTGCAGGAGGAACTCCGGAGCGAGCTCCTCTCGACGGTCAACGTCGTCGAACTCAACTACAGCGCGCGATGACCGACGGGCGACCCCACCAGACCACCACGCTCTCGAAACCGCGTCGAACGCGGTTCGACTGGGTTTCGCGACTGCCTCGCGACGCTTCGGCGTTCTGACTTGCAGAACGGATTGGACCTCGGACGTTCGAGCGTATTACCACAGATAGGAACTCGATACGCACAGCATCGAGTCCAGTGCCGACAGAACGGCGTCCGCCGGCCGAGTGATACCTCGCAATTTAGATTACAGTCATACCACTGTAATCGGTGTGTGAGTGAACCCCGTGGTCGGTGTCTTGTGGTCGGGAGCGCGGGAAGTTCCGGGCAGACCGGGCGGCCACGTTCTGTTAGTCAGAACGAGCCGTGGGAACAGGTACAAGTAGCGGAGGCGTCTCCTGTGGATATGAACCGTGAGAACGCCCCTATCGCGTCGGTCCAGACGGTTCTCGCCATCGTGGAGTACCTCGAAGCGGCCGGATCGGCCGGCGTGACCGAGATCGCGGACGGCGTCGGTAGCTCGAAGAGCACGGTTCACAACCACCTCACGACGCTTCGGGACGGCGGCTACGTCGTCAACGAGGACGGGCAGTACCGGCTCGGCCTCAGGTTTCTCGGACTGGGCGAGTCGACGCGCCTGCAGACCGACCTCTACGAAGTCGCGCGGCCACAGATCGAGGACCTGGTCGAGGGGACCGACCTCGTCGGAAACCTCGCCGTCGAGGAGGACCGGACGGGCTACTACCTGTATCGCTCGCGCGGGAGCGACGACATCCGGTTCTCGACACGGGCCGGCGAGACGTACGACCTCCACTGCTCGGCGACCGGAAAAGCCCTGCTAGCACATCTTCCGCCCGACCGGCTCGAGTCCGTGCTCGATTCGCTCGATCTCGAGCGCCACACGGAGCACACGATCACCGACCGAACGGAACTGCTGGAGGAACTCGAAGCAGTCCGCGACAGCGGGCTCGCGTTCGACGAGGAGGAGTACGGCCGCGGCCTCAGATGCGTCGGCGTCCCAATCTTCGGTGTCGACGACGCGGTCGTCGGTGCCGTCAGCCTCTCCGGCCCCGCGGCCGAGATGACCGGCGAGCGCTATCGCGAGACGCTGCCGGACCGGCTCCGAGCCGCGAAAAACCGGATCGAGGTCAACCTCCGCGACTACTGATCCCCGACCGGCAGACACTACGCCGGCCCCGGTGGTATCGTATACGCAGTGAGACTGCTTTCGATACGTAACACACGAGATATACGTATCGAGAACGCACCCCACCCGACCGTGGGAGAACGCGGGTGCTTGCGCCACCGACGCCGCTCGAGGCCGCCGGGAGTCGATCCCCGTCGGTCGGGGCGATTCGGGTAGACGAGACGGACAGTCCGGCTCGGTCGTTCGCGGCCGGAGCGGAGCGTCGCAACGATCGGACGGTGACCGGGGTTCGACCCCCTCAGGAAGCGACGGGGCGTGACAGGTCGAGCCGACTCGCTCGTAGTCTCACGATCCCGATGGCACTGGGCGTTCGCTTCGTCTGTAACGCGAAAGTGACAGATGCAAAAATAACTAAAATAATGGACTATAATCGGATCGAGACGGGTATCACGGGTACCGTGCCAGCTGGATCCGATCGGACGGTCGACCGGGTCGTATGTAACGAGTCGTGTCGGAAGCCGCTCGCTGTTACATAAGACTGGGACGGTTGGAGGGCCGGACGGGGGTGATGATTCGGCGGGTGCCGGTCCGGGGACTCCCGAGACTCGTCGGTCTTCGAGCGATTGGGTGAGCGTTTTCCACCGTGCGGTCGTACCCCCGAGTATGAACGACGACCGACCGGCCGCGCGGATCGGTGACGCACTGAGCGAGCGCGGGGAGACGCTGGCCGTCGCGGAGTCCTGCACTGGGGGACTACTGGGGTCGACGATCACGGGCGTCGCAGGGTCCAGTGACTACTTCCTCGGCGGCGTCATCTCCTACACCGAACGGACCAAGCGACAGTTGCTCGCGGTCTCACGGGAGAGCCTGGAAAGCCACGGCGCGGTCAGCGAGCCGGTCGCGAGCGCGATGGCGCGGCACATCCGCGACGAGACCGGCGCCGACTGGGGCGTCTCCACGACCGGCTACGCCGGCCCGAGCGGCGGCGACGCGGACGCGCCCGTCGGCACCGTCTACATCGGCATCGCGTACGCCGGCGGTGACGGCCGAGGACCCTACGCGACCGTCGAACACCACCGCTTCGAGGGCGACCGCACGACGGTGAAAGAGCGCATCGTCGAGCAGGCGCTCCGGTCAGCGCTGGCGGAGATCGAGTCGGTGACGTAGTCGTACTGTGACGAGAGCATCGATCGCCGTCCAAGCGGCTCCCGCCGATAGTTCTTTTATTCCTCGTTTCGTTAGATCAAACAGTGTCCGAAAAGATGAACGGAGGGATAAAGATCGACGTCGAGATCCCACCGGAGGGGGAGACGGCAGTGTTCCGGACGAGCGTCGCCGACGACGTGGTTCGCCTGCTGGCCGATGCGAGCGGGACTGAGTTCACGATCCCTGAGATGGTCGAGGCGACCGGCGCGTCGAGATCGACGGTGTGGCGAGCGGTGAACCTGCTGGAATCCGTCGGCGTCGTCCGCGTCCGGGAGGCCCCCCAGCGCAACTACGTCTCGGTCCGCCCGGAGAGCGTCGAGACCGGCGACTCCGTCGAGGGGATCCCCCAACCCGAGTTTCGCGAGCCAGTCCTGGCGTTCGTCGACGCCGTCCGCGAGCGCATCGCTGGGCCCGAGGATGTGGATCGGCTGCTGGGGGTCGTCGTCTTCGGGAGCGTCGCCCGCGGCGAGGCCGATCGGCGGAGCGACGTGGACGTGTTCGTCGTCGTCGAGGGCGACCGGACCAGCGCGCGTCGACTGGTAGCGGGCGTCGCCGAGGAGATAGGACAACGTCGGTTCGACGGCGACCGGTTCGCGTTCGACCCGTCGGTCGAGACCGACGAGAGCGCGATACGCGCCGGATCGAAGCTCCGCGAGGTCTTCGTCGAGGGGGTCACCGTCGAGCGGACGGACGAACTCGACACGATTCGAAAGGCGGTGTTGACCGGCGAGTAGCACGCGGATCGAGACGCTGGTCGATGAGGTGCAGGCGGCGTTCGACCGTCGACCGACGGCCGTCGAATCGGGGCTGGACGTGGACGACCCTCCCTGCTGCAGCTCCGAAAGGCGTGTCGACTGCTGACCGGAGCGGAGGCGCTTCACGGAGCGGGGTTCTACACGCTCGTCATCGAGGCTTCGTTCGTGGCGATCGAACGGACGATCGAGTTCCGGTTGTTGGACCGAGGGGCCGTGGACCCGACCGACCTCCCGGGGACGCACGCCGGCGTGTACCGCCAAGCGGCCGAAATCGGCGTCTTCTCGGAGTCGGTAGCAGCGGACCTAGCCGACCTCTGGCGGGATCACCGGGCGAAGACGTACTACCGGGACGGGCTCGCGACCGCCGAACGAGCCGAACGGGTGCGCGAGTTGGCCCGCGAGATTCACGGGTTCGTCGTCGGACGGTCCGCTCAGGGGTTCGAGTGCCGCTGCGACGACTCGGTCTGACCGAGCCCCCGGCCGACGGCTCCACACCACCGGTCGCTCACTCCGTCGCCGACGAGGCAGACTCGACAGACTCACCGACCCGCAGACACGCCGCCGGATGGTTCCCGTCGACACCCTCCGCTTCGTCGGCCGGTTCGAGTACAGGGTCCTCGTGCTCGCAGACGCTCTCGAACGCGGCGAGCCGGTCGGCCGCCTCGTCGAGTCGGCCGCCCGCGACCGCCTCGACCGCCGCGCCGAGGACCCGTTCGGCGTCGTCGTCGCCGAGTCGGTCGGGAACGCCGAACGCTTCGCGGACGGCGGCGGGGCCGTCGAAGTCCTCGGCGGCCACGTCGCCGTCCTCGACGGCGAGGCGGAGGTCGAGTACCGACCGGAACGCCCCCCGCTCGAGGTCGAACGCCTCGGGGGCGATAACGCGGTGACAGCGTGGGTGAAACGAACAGCCCGTCGGTGGGTTCGAGGGGTCGGGCACGTCGCCGGTCAGTTCGACGGCGTCGTCGCGAGCCGTCGGGTCGGGCTCGGGGATGGCCGACAGCAGCGCCTCGGTGTAGGGGTGGCGCGGGTCGTCGAACAGCGCCTCGGTCGGGCCACGCTCGACCACTTCACCGAGGTACATGACGCAGACGCGGTCGCAGACCTGGCGGACGACGCCCAGGTCGTGACTGACGAGCACCATCGCGAGACCAAGCTCGGCCTGGAGGTCGTCGAGCAGCGAGAGGATCTCTGCCTGGACGCTCACGTCGAGCGCGCTCACGGGCTCGTCGACGACCAACAGATCCGGATCGAGCACGAGCGCACGGGCGAGGGCGATCCGCTGTTTCTGCCCCCCGGAGAATTCCCGGGGGTAGCGGTCGGCGTCCGTCTCCGAGAGACCCACGCGTTCGAGTGCGTCGACGACGATCTCCCGACGGCGCTCGGCGTCGGCGAGCCCGTGGATCGCGAGCGGCTCGGCGACCGACTCGCCGACGGTCAGTCGCGGGTCGAACGCCGAGTTCGGGTCCTGAAAGACGATCTGGGCGCGTCGGCGGAAGCGGTCGCGCTCGCCGGCGGCGAGGTCGGCG
>Ga0207720_100503_pt1 | contig 25568 bp, 28 predicted proteins | sample A23P2SouthBayCA_2_FD_187751 | JGI IMG/M metagenome (GOLD analysis project Ga0207720, IMG submission 187751) | Aerobic enrichment media microbial communities from Eden Landing Ponds, California, USA - A23 E3 (2) (SPAdes) | ecosystem: Environmental > Aquatic > Marine > Unclassified | place...
GCTTCGTCGTCGATCGTCCCGGCGCGGTCGGCGAACGTGGCGAACTCCATCGGCGGTGTCTCTTACCGGGAGCAGTAAAACGGTTCTGAGACGGGGTCGAAAGGCAGTGGCGATAGAACGGCGCGGTCTGCAGTGGACGGGCCGAAGCGAGTGTGAATTCAGTGGAGATCGGACGCAGACGACGAATTGGAGACGGTGACCTCTCCTGTGGCAGTCACAGTCACGTCGTAGCCGTCATGGGTGAACGTTACCGACCCGGTTCGTGTGTCACCGCTGTACGTCGAGCTGAACAGGGCATTGAGCGCGTCGGGATCGATCGTCTCGAAAAGCGGCGTGAGAACGCCGACGGTTTCCATGGGAGCACTCGCGTCCGACTCGGTTGTCACACCCTCGGCTTCCCGTAATGCCGCGATGACAGCGTCGCTCAGAGACTCATCGTCGGCCGCGGTGTAGGTGAGCGGTTCCCGACGGACATCGGCGTCTGCGTGCGTAGATCGGTTTTGTCTCGTGGCCATCAGTATACCAGTATGAACTGCTATTGATTAGTGACTACCCGGGTTTAGTGATCAACGGTTTAACTGTCCCTGTCGTTTGCGATCGTGCTCCGGACGAGCGCCTTCTGGCCGCGCCGAATGAGCGCCGAGAGCGCTTGGCTCGAGATTTCGAACTCCTCAGCCAACTCTTCGGCCGAGGTCTCACGCGGCACCTCGAAGTAACCCTGTTCCAGCGCGCGATATAACACGTCACGCTGGCGAGCGGTGAGCCCGTATTTGGCCGACGCTTCTGCATCGTTTTGATAGAGGCGACGGAGCGCAAACGAGAGGTCGGCCTCGTCACATCGGTCACGATAGCTCGAGAGCGCCTCGCGGCTCGGGATCTGCGCGCGGTACTCCATCGTCGTCCCCATCGCTTTGATCTCGAGAAACGTGATCCCGAGTTCGATCGCATCGATATACGTCAGGCCACGTTCGCCCGCTGACGATAAGGTGATACGAAAGAGCCGTCGCCCGGAGAGTTCCGCGAGCGTCTCGAAGCTCGTAATCGTCGGATCGTCTGGAAGCTTTCGGAAGAAGCGATCGAGTTCGCCTTCCTCCCCCCGTGCCCAGAGGGTTAGCCGCGAATCGTCTTCCAGCGCCGGCTGCTCGTCTTCGACTTCGACGGTGATCTCGGGGACCGCTTCCCTGGTCTCATACAGGATCGGATTCGAGAGCGTATACTCCGCAATGAAGCTCATTCGGATCGCCCATCGGGAGTTTCAACGATTCGTTCAGTACCCTCGGCTGGACACGGTGGCGGGCCATCGGCCGTTACGAGTCTCGCCTCGGCAGTGTGATCTCGAGTACACATCCCGTCCGGCGTGTAGGATCGCAGAGAAAACATAACTTTTTGTTACGCTGGCGATAGCTATCTGGTCGCTTTGATCCCGACGAACGAGCCGTCGCCGTACCCCTCTTCGATCGGTTCAGGGCCGTCGATCTCGTCGAGCCAGCGGTAGATCGTCTGGACGAACTCGAAGTCGGTAAAACCAACTGCCTCGAGTGCGTCGACGAGTTCATCCGTCGAGACGAACGTCGCGTCGCGATAGAACGGGTTCTGCTCCTTTTTCTCCTGATATTGCCGGCCGACGGGACTGTCCTTGTCGATGTAGCCGATCACGAGACTGCCCGACGGCGTAAGGATGCGGTCGGCTTCCGCGAGCGTTTGCGGGATGTCGTCGACGAAACAAATCGTCGTCACGATCAACGCGGTGTCGAAGCTCTCATCCCGAAAAGGGAGTGCTTCGGCGACCCCTCTAACCACGTCGATACCCCGTGTTTGGGCGCGCTCGAGCATCGCCGCGGCCGGATCGATGCCGACGTCGAGCTCGAGGGGAGCTGCAAAGCGCGCGCTGCCGACGCCGATTTCGATCCCGCGCCCGGTCGCCGGGACGAGTCGCTCGAGTGCCTCGAGCTCGGATCGGTACGCGTCCTCGTGTGCTTCGAACCAGTCTTCGTAGCGGTCGGTGTGTGTCTCGAACGGGGCTGTTTTCGGCATGCCTGCACGTAGGCTGTGTGGTACTACGAATATTGGGGACGACAGGGCTGCTATGAACCCATGAAAGGTTTGTGTTGACATGGCTCGTAGGGCTCGACATGACCGATTCGTCAACGGCAGAGAAGGGTGGCGCTGCGGCCGACGGCGTCAGACTGCTTCTCTGTGAGAACCCACTGCCACCGATCGATGAAGCGATCGCTGCTGCCACGAGCGAGGTCCCACATAGTAATCACTATACAGAGCCCTATTCCAACCCGTTGCGCGAGGTCCTCGCCGACCGGCTCGGCGTTCGACCCGCACAGATTCACGTCAACGCAGGCTCCGAACTGATCCTCCGTCAGTTGTTCGACCGCTTCGGCCAACACGTCCACCTCCTGACGCCGACCTACCCGCTGTTTACGGAAATCGCCGAGCAGTATACCGAAACGCGGCTGCAACCGGAGGCCGACTTTCAGTTCGATCTCCGACAGCTAGACATCCCCGACGAAACCACGCTCGCAGTCATCGTCAATCCGAACAACCCGAACGGGGGTGGCTTCGACATGCGTCCGCTTCCGGACCTCCTCGAGACCAATCCGGAGACGCGGTTCTTGATCGACGAGGCGTTCGTCGATTTCGTCGACGAATCGGTCGCCCATCTCGTCCCCGAGTACGACAACCTCTTCGTGACCCAGACGTTGTCGAAAGCACACAGCCTCGCGGGTTTTCGCATCGGTTACGCGATTCTCTCCGAACCCATCGCCGACGAGCTGAACGCGAACAACGACGCCTATCCGCTCACGCGGCCGAGTCAAGCCGCCGCAATCGCGACCATAGAGCACGAATCGAAGATCCGCGCACGGATCGACCGACTCCAGTCGTGGACGACACAGTTGGCCGACGACCTCGAGTCACTGGGAGTGACGACGTTCCCGAGCGAGACGTACTTCTTCCTCGCGGATTTTAGCCCACACGACGCACACGATGTCGCAGCACAGTTACGAGAGCGAAACATCGTCGTCAAACCACTCGAGAACGATCGGCTCGGCCCCGGCTACATGCGGGTCACGACGTCTCGACCCGAAGACAACGAGCGGGTCGTCAACGCGCTCGCGGAGATCCTATAGTTATCTCGACTCGCTGCCGTTTTGCTGGCGATCACATACCAGTCTCCCTGATGGTTCAGGTATCGTCGACAACGTATAGGTTGTTACAGCGGTTTTCTCTCTGTCTATGGACATCTCCGCGGTTTCCGTTTCCCACCTCGATCGCGATCCCATCGCGGCACGACCGACGGAGTTCGTCGAACGGAAGGGTCTGGGCCATCCGGATTCGATCTGTGATGGGATCGCCGAGGCGGTTTCGCGACGCCTCTCGCAGTACTATCTTGAGGAGTTCGGACACATCCTGCATCACAACACCGACAGCGTGCAACTCGTCGCCGGGACGACGGAGCCAGCGTTCGGCGGCGGCGAGATCGTCGACCCGATCTACGTGCTCATCAGCGGCCGGGCGACCACGACCGTCGATGGCCAGGACGTTCCGGTCGACGACCTCGCAATCGACGCCGCTCGAGACTACGTCGACACGACTTTCGACGACCTCCCTGCCGATGCGGTCGAGTTCGACCCGCGGATCGGTGAGACGTCCGCCGATTTGAAAGCGCTGTTCGACGAGCAGGGAGCCACGCGAGCGAACGACACCAGCATCGGCGTCGGCTACGCGCCGCTGTCCGAACCGGATCGCATCGTTCGAGGGCTCGAGCCAGCGATCCGCGAGGAGATTCCGGCGGTCGGTGAGGACGTCAAGGTACTGGGCTGGCGTACGGACGACGAACTCCGGCTGACCGTCGCCGCGGCCGTCGTCTCTCGGTACGTCGCGACTCTCGAGGAGTACGTCGATGTCGTCGCGCAAGTCGAGGACTTGGCCACCCGCTACGCCAGCGACCGCACGGAGCGCGCCGTCCACGTCGACGTCAACGCCGCCGACGACGTCGACGCCGAAATCGTCTACCTCACCGAAACTGGCCTCTCCGCCGAGATGGGCGACGACGGGAATGTCGGGCGTGGCAACCGCGTCAACGGGCTCATCACGCCCCACCGGTCGATGAGCCTTGAGGCAACGGCCGGCAAGAATCCGGTCAGCCACGTCGGTAAACTCTACAATCTCGTCGCGACCAGCGCTGCAGAACGGATCAATCAGGAACTCGACGCCGAGTACACCGGGATAAAACTCCTCTCGCAGATCGGCGCGCCGGTGGCGGAACCCCAGGCTATCGATGTGGAGACGACGGCACGCGACGACGACGAACTCCGGCGGCTCGTGGCCGCCGAACTCGAGGGGATCGACTCGCTCGCTCGTGACATCGTGGCCGGCGACGTGCAACTGTTTTAGCGCTGGTCGACGTCGGGTCCGTGAGGTATCACAGTGACAGCACGCCGACTGCGAACCAGTCGATCGCGGGACGAGGAGCCACTGACCGACGGTGGGTCCGGAGTAGCCGGGACGCTCGTCGGACTCGCGACGCGAGACGGCGTTCTTCTCGCGGCCGACACGCGGACGAGCCAGGGCACTGTCGTCCGCAGCGAGCGCGTTCAGAAGCTCGTGCAGGTTCACCCGACCGCCGCGATCGGATCGACTGACCACCTCGGTGCCGCACAGTCGTTCGTCCGAACGATCCGGCTCGAGGCCGACCGCTACGAGACCGACCGTGGCGAGCCGATGACGCTGCCGGAACTGAGTACGGTTGCGGCCGGAACACTCCGGTCGGAGTCCGAAGCGGGGACGTTCGTCCTCGGCGGCGTCGACGCCGAGGGGGCACACGTCTTCTGCCTGCACCCGGACGGCGGCGTCCTCGAGGACGAGTTCGTCGCAGTCGGTAGCGGCCAAGAGGTCGCCACGGGCGTCCTTGAAGCCGAGGCCACGGACTCACTGCCGATGGCCGAGGCGCGACGGGTCGCCGGCCGCGCCCTCGCGAGCAGTGCCGAGCGCGACGCACTGACCGGTGCCGGCGTTCGCATCGCCGAAATCACGGCCGCTGGCGTCGAGACGGCCGACTCCGAGTCGGTCGACGAGTTCCTGTAGGGCGATCAATCGCGTCGCCTGGCGTCCCGGCCGAGCTGCCGTTCGACGGCATCGACCTTGTCGCTGGCTCGTTGCTCGACCGTTCGTTTGTCGTCGACTTTCAGCGTCGTGATCACTCGCGCTTCGTCGACGGCTGCGTGTGCTGCTGCTGCGGCGTCGAACAGTTCGCTCGCGTCGTCGGCTTCGACGACCGTTCCCATCGGATTGGTCTCGTACGCGACGTCGAAATCCTCGAGCGCGTCGATTGCCTTCGCGACCGCTTCGGACAGACTGCCCTCCCGAACGGGCGTGACGTTGAGCTCGCCGATCGCTGTCATGTCTACCGGTACGTTGGCAGCGGATATAATGGCGCAACTTGCTCGAACGAGGGTTCTTTGCCGGCCTGCCCTCGACACCCCACCATTCCTATATATCCGTCCGGCGTTGTCATCCCTACCCACGATGAACGTTCAGGGTATGGGAGGTCGGCTATGGTAGCGGTCTCGGCGGAGTTCTACTGGATCGCGGGGTTCGCCATCGTCGCGGCGCTCGTAAACAGCGCGGGGATCGTCGCCATCTTCCGCTATCGAGAATGGGCGGAACGATACCTCACCTATTTCATGTGTTTTGCCGCGGGGGTCCTCCTTTCGACGCCGCTGTTGCTCGCGCTGCCGAACGCGATCGCGAACAACTCGAATGCGGGATTTAGTGCTCTCGGCGGGTTTCTGTTCATGTTCTTCTCTAACAAACTGATCACGTATCGCACCCAGCAGGAGAGTCTCGCGTTCGGGGTGACGGCGGCGGAGGGCATCGGGATCCACTCGCTGGTCGACGGCGTCGTGTACACCGTCACGTTTAGCGTGTCCCTCCTGACCGGGATCCTGGCAGGCACCGGGTTAGTCGTTCACGAGTTCGCCGAGGGCGTTATCACGTATCTCGTCTTGCTGAAAGGGAACGTGACGGAACGAACGGCGGCGGTGTACGCGTTTTTCATCGCCACGCTGACGACGCCAATCGGCGCGTTCGTCGCCTATCCGCTGGTCACCAGACTTGGCCAGCGCCATCTGGGACTGCTACTCGGTTTCGTCTCTGGTGTGTTGCTTTACGTCTCCGCGTCCCACCTGCTCCCCGAAGCGAGCGCACACGAGCAGAAACACTCGACCGTTGCCCTCATGGCCGGCGTCGGACTGGCACTGTTCATCGTGTTCTCGCGAACGGTGTAGGAGGGCTGGAAACCCGTGTCGGTACCGAATCGCTCGTCATCTCGAGAAACGTGCTTTCAAGTCAGTCGGGCGCACACTCGGAGCTATGCCAGAGGAGGAACTCGCCGCACGGGTCGCGGACGTGCTGGCAGTCGACACTGCTGACTTCCGCCAGCAGGCCGAGGCGGATACCGAGGTGATCAAAGACGCCGTCGAGGAGGGTGTCTTCGATAACCCGCAGGCGATCGTCGGCCTCGAGTACGAATTCTATGCGATCAAGGCTGATGACTGCACGTTGCGACGGGTTCCACGCCGGCTGCTCGAGCTGATCGGCTTCGAGAAGGAACTCGGCTTGCACAACGCGGAGATGACGACCAGCCCACAGCCGCTGAACGCGCCCGGGCTGGCGGCTCAGGAGTCGGAAGTCAAAGCGCGCCTGCAGACGGCACTCGATGTAACCCAGTCCGAGCGGATGCGGCTGGTCAGCGACGGGCTCTGGACGATTCCGCCCGAAGGCGAGTCGGCGGGCACGTACCTCACCGACAGCGTCGAGCGCACGGCAGCCACGCCGGAGGGAGACGACCGCTCGATCCGCATCGCGACGAACATGAGTGACTCCGCCCGCTATCACGCGATGGCTAACACCGCTCAGTCCGACTCTGCGGGGATGCGCATCGAGGCACCGCACGTCTCGTTACAGGCCGAGACCGTCATGCCCGAAAGTCTCATCACGTCGATCCAGCCCCACTACCAGGTTCCACACGCGCCCGACCTCCCCGAATACTTCAACTACGCGCTCCGGGTGGCGGGGCCGCTGCTCGCACTCGGCGTCAACTCGCCGTTTTTCCCTGCCGATCTGTACGACGAGGACGCGACCGGCGACGAAATCCTTCAGGACGGCTGGATGGAACACCGCATCAGCGTCTTCGAGACGATGCTCAATGATCCTACGACGGGCGAAGGGAAGGTCCGGTTCCCCCACGATCTCGAGACCGTCGACGAGGCGATCGACCGGGTTGCCGACGACGATACGATCGTGCCGATGCCGGTCGAACCCGGCGAGCGCTTCGACGACCAGTTCCCACATTTCCGGCGCAAACACGGCACCTACTGGCGGTGGGTCCGTCCCGTCTTCGGCGGCCCGACGCGCTCGGCGGCCAACGCTCGCATCGAGTTCCGGCCGATCCCCGCCCAGCCGACGGTCCGCGACTCGGTCTCGTTCCTCGCCGCCTTCGCCGGCCTGATGGAAAGTCTCACCCGGCTCGAGCACCCCGTTCACGAACTCGACTGGCAGCTCGCTCGCGAGAACTTCTACGGGGCGATGACCGACGGTCTCGAGGCCGAGCTGACGTGGATTACCAACGACGGCCGGGAGGTTACCGACGGCCTCGAACTCTACGAGGACCTGCTGGCCCACGCCGAGGACGGGCTGGTCAACCGCGGGCTGAGCGAGGAAGACGCCGCCAAGTACCTCTACCCGCTTCGGCGGCGGGTCCGACAGCAGGTGACGCCGGCAAGCTGGAAGCGCGAGCAGGTGCGGGCGGCCCTCGAGGACGGTGTCGACTTCGCCGATGCGCTCGAACGGATGCAACAGCGCTACGTCAGCCGGCAGTCGGAGACGTTGCTCGAGGGAAGCTTCGCGGACTGGATCGGCGACTAGCGGTTCGTGAGCGGTGTGATCGGCAAAAAGCGTTATCGGGCCGGTTCGACGTTCTGGTTCATCCGGAACAGGTTCTCCGGATCGTACGCGGCCTTGACCTCGGCCAGCCGTCGCTGGTTCGTCCCGTAGGCGAGGTCTTCCTCGCCCTCGTCCTCGCTGATGAAGTTCATGTAGACGCCGCCGGTCGCGTACGGAGCCATCGCGTCGAAGAACTTCCGTGACCAGTCGATACATCGATCATCGTCCGCCGGGTCCTCCCAGCGCGTGTGGACGTTCATCCCGTATTCCGCGTCGCGGTGGGGAAACGCCGTCGCGTCCGCCGGGACCCGCCCCATTGCGCCGCCGAGCTGTCCGAAGAAGATTTCGGACAGCGGGGAGGGGAGGTCTCGTGCGTATTCGACCACTGTATCGATGGCGTCGTCCGAGACCGTACTGAAGTTGTGTGACTTCCAGTAGTTCCGGGCACCCTCCTCGAGCAGTGGATCGAACGCTTGCTGGAACTCGGCGTACTGGTGTGGACCGACGACATCGGCGATCGGATCGCCATACTCACGAATCGGGGCAAGTACGTTCTCGCCTGCTTCCATGTCACCGGCGTAGAACGGAACCACGACGAGGACGTCCTCGCCGTGAACGTCCTCCGGGAGGAACGGGAGCGGTGGTGCCTTGCGCAGGACCATCCAGACGGTCGACTCGTCCGGTGCCGTTTCGTTGAAGTCCCGCACGTGTCGGAGGACGTCCGGTGCGTCCGCACCGTGGTAGACGACCATCCCGGTGAGCACCTCCGGTCCGACCTCGTGGAGGTCGAACTCGAACGACGTGACGACGCCGAAGTTGCCACCGCCGCCGCGGACCCCCCAGAAGAGATCCGGGTTTTCGTCGTCGCTCGCGTGCCGCAGTTCGCCGTCTGCGGTGACGATATCGACCGACCGCAGGTTATCCACTGTCATTCCGTACCTGCGAGTCAGCCACCCGAACCCGCCGCCGAGCGTCAGTCCCGCGACGCCGGTCGTCGAGTTGATTCCCAGCGGCGTCGCCAGCCCGAACGCCTGTGCCTCGTGGTCGAAGTCGGCGAGGGTCGCCCCCGGTTCGACTCGAGCCGTCTGCCCTTCCGGATCGACCTGCACTGACCGCATCGTCGACAGGTCGAGCATCAATCCGTCGTCACAGACCGCGTTCCCCGCAATGTTGTGTCCGGCACCGCGAACCGCGAGTACCATGTCTTGCTCGCGGGCGAAGTTCACCGCCGCGATTACGTCCGAGACACCCATCGCTCGAGCGATGAGTGCTGGCCGCCGGTCGATCATCCCGTTCCAGATCGCTCGCGTCTCGTCGTAGTTCGGATCCCCGGGGCGGAGCAACTCGCCGTGAAGCCCCTCGCCGAATCCGTCTATTGCACCGTCGTCTACGGGTGTGGTAGTAACTGCCATTATCACTCAGTATTCGTACGCTTCGCACGGGGATATAGTCACACATAATTAATAGTTAAGATAGGTCCTCCAACAGGAGAGACCCGGGGACTGGCGTTTCGGCGGGCGATCGAGGGTCGAGTACCATCTCTCCGCACAGTTAGCCGGTCAGTTTGTATCCGCACGCAGGAATGCAATTCCAGCTGCTCTAACATATCTCTCCGATTGATGATCGTATTAGATATACTACTGTTTTATTCCTGCTGGACGCATATCACGGCATATGGGGACTATTAACAAATCACCAGGCGACGAGGCGATCGCCGATCTCCCGGACGACGCCGTTCGGTCCTTCATCGACGGGTTCCACGGGGACCTCCTGCGTCCGTCGGACGACGAGTACGACGACGCTCGCGAGGTCTGGAACGGGATGATCGACAAGTATCCGGCACTCGTCGCGCGCTGTGTGGATGTCGACGACGTTGCCGCAGCCGTCGACTTCGCCCGAAACCACGACCTGCCCCTCGCGGTCCGGGGCGGCGGGCACAACGCGGCCGGGACAGCCGTTTGCGATGGCGGACTCGTCGTCGATCTAACGGAAATGAATCGCGTCCGGGTCGACCCCGAGGCGAAGACGGTTCGCGTCGACGGCGGGGCGACGCTGGGTGATGTCGACCTCGAGACGCAGCGCTTCGGCCTCGCGACGGCACTCGGTGTGGTGTCAGAGACCGGTGTCGCCGGATTGACGCTCAACGGCGGCTATGGACACCTGAGCCGCAAGTACGGGCTGGCGCTCGACAACCTGCTCAGCGTCGACGTCGTGACGGCCGATGGCGAACTGCGCCACGCCAGCGCCGACGAGAACGCGGATCTGTTCTGGGCGGTCCGCGGCGGCGGTGGTAACTTCGGCGTCGTCACGTCGCTCGAGTACACACTCCACGAGGTCGGCCCCGACGTGTACGCACTCTTCGTCTGGTTCCACGGCGACGACATCGCCGTCGCTATGGATGCCTTCCGCGAGTGGACCGAGACCGCACCGCGGGACGCGAGCGTCCTCGCGTTTACTGCCCACGTCCCCGACATCGCGGAGTTCCCCGAGGAGTCGTGGGGCGAGCCGGCGATCGCGTTCCTCGGCTCGTACCTGGGAGACCCCGACGACGCCGCGGACATCTTCAGTTCGTTTCGGGCGCGTGCGACGCCGATCGCCGACCTGAGCGGGGTGATGGCCTACGCCGACCTACAGTCGATGCTCGACGAGGACTATCCCGATGGGCTGCGCTACTACTGGAAGTCGATCTTCCTCGAGGAACTCACTGACGACGTGATCGACCTCATGACGCGATACAACGAGTCCGCGCCGTCGGCACTCTCGACGATCGACGTCTGGCACCTCGGCGACGCGGTCGCTGACGTCCCCCAGGACGCGACCGCGTTCTGGCACCGCGACAAGCCGTACATGCTCAACTTCGAGGCGAACTGGGAGGACGCCGACGATGATGACGCAAACGTGGAGTGGGTTCGCGATGGCTTTGCCGAGGCACAAAAGCTCTCGATCGCTTCGGGCCGCTACGGTAACTTCCCGGGGCTGAACGAAGACCCCGCAAAATTGCTCTACGGCGGGAACTACGACCGACTGGTCGACGTCAAAACGAAATACGATCCCGACAACCTGTTCCGGTCGAATACGAACGTCGCCCCGCGCTCCACCGGTGCCTGATGGTACGGCTTGCAACCCACTATAGTGATAGTCGCCACTGCAAGCCAGTGCACACCTGATCGCACGAGGGCTGTGTGATCAGTGTGTAAACCGTTTCAGTGGCTACTACAGCACCGCCTGTCTCACACAGCCGAAAGCGATTAAGTAACGTCGCTCGAGAGGTGTGCGTATGGTAACTTTCCTCTCCGGAGGCACCGGAACGCCGAAGCTCTTAGACGGTGCCGCTGTCGCGTTCTCACCGGAGGAGACGACGGTCGTCGCCAACACGGGCGACGACATCGAACTCGGTGGACTGTTCGTCTCGCCGGATGTCGACACGCTGTTGTTCCAGGGTGGCGGCGTCCTCGACCGCGAGACGTGGTGGGGGATCGAGGATGATACGCACCGAACTAACGCGGCGCTGGCCGAAATCGCGTCGGCTGCAGGACTGCCCGAGGGGCCGCAATACCTTCCCGAGGAGAAACAGACCGCGGGCCGGCGACTCGCGAACTGGCGGCGCTTCTCTGGCATTGCGGAGTTCATGACGATCGGCGACCGCGACCGAGCCGTCCACCTCACGCGCACGAGTCTCCTCGATGAGGGCCACACGCTGAGTGAGGCGACTCAACGGCTGGCAGACGCGTTCGGCGTGACGATCGACCTGCTCCCGATGAGCGACGATCCCGTCGCCAGTCTCGTCCACACCGACGAAGGAATGATGCACTTCCAAGAGTACTGGGTCGCCAACCGCGGCGAGCCAGCCGTCGAGACCGTCGAGTTCCGCGGCTCCTCGTCGGCCGAGCCCGCGCCGGGCGTCCTCGAGGCGCTCTCAGACACCGTCGTCATCGGGCCTTCCAACCCCGTCACCAGCATCGGGCCGATGCTCGCGCTGCCAGGCGTGGCACAGGCGCTCGCGGAGACGACGGTCGTCGCCATCTCACCGTTTCTCGGCGACGACGCCTTCTCCGGGCCCGCAGGCGATCTCATGGCCGCGGTCGATGCGGAGCCGAGCACCGAGGGGCTGGCCTCCGTGTACCCGTTCGTCGACGCCTTCGTGATCGACGAGGACGACGACGCCGCGTTCGACCGGCCGACAGTCCGGACGGACATCCGGATCGACGACGGCGAGGACGCCGCGCGCGTGACTCGAGCCGTCGACGACGCGATCGAACGTGTACGCTAACATGACCGACGCTGTCTCTTTCAGCCCGCCGCTCGCGCTCGCCAGCCTCAGCGGCGAGGCCGACGCCGACTGGGCGCAGGCTGGCGCTAACTACGCCGGCGCTGCGTTCCTCGGCGGCATCGCCATCGACGCCGACTCGCGGGCTGCCGCGCGCGACCTCGTCGCTCGTGACCGATCCGAGTTCCTCCCCGACGATCCGCTCGCCTTCATCGACCGCCAGCTCGAGGCCCTGTCGGACGTCCCAATTCAGCCGGCGTTCAACGTTCGGAGTGCGACCGTCGATCCAATCGCCGACGCGGCCCGTGTCTGTCGCGATCGAGACGCCTATCTCGAGATCAACGCCCACTGCCGACAGGACGAACTCTGTGCCGTCGGCTGTGGCGAGACGCTCCTGAAAGATAGCGACCGCCTCGCGGAGGACGTCACCCGAGCAGCCGAGACCGGCGCGATTGTCGGGGTGAAGGTCCGCGCCGAAGTTGCCGGGGTCGACCTGCCGACGCTGGCTCGCGACCTCGAGCGGGCAGGAGCCGACTTCGTCCACATCGACGCGATGGATACCGAATCGGTCATCGCGGACGTGGTCGACACAGCGGACCTGTTCGTGATCGCCAACAACGGCGTCCGCGACGACGCGACCGTCCGTGAGTACGTCGACTACGGCGCTGATGCGGTCAGTGTCGGCCGTCCCAGTGACAAGCCGGCCGCCCTCGAGCGCATCCGAGCGGCTGTCACCCGTCAGTTCGGGCTCGAGCAGGTTCGCTAGAGTAGATTGAAGCACGGGTTCGCTGTTCTTGCGTTCACGATCGTTCTCCCCAGAAAACATATTGTATCCTCCCTGAACAGATAGCGTATGCCGCCCTCCAATAGGCAACACTCACTGGCACGTCGAACGGTTCTCGCCGCCTGCGGGACTACTCTACTTGCCGGCTGCTCGGATGTCTTGGAAACAGGCATGTCGAAGCCGCCTATCGAATGCGCACCGACAACCGCTGCGTGGCCGATGTACGGCTCCGATACCGCTCGCACGAGCCATGTGGCTTCTCGTGACCTACCGTCGGCTGACGCTGAGGTGGGTCGATTCTCCCAGACCGGTGCTCGGACAGGTGGCGGTGGGAGTGTCGAAGCGCCACCAGTCGTCACTGATGGCGTTGCCTACGTCGCAGGGGACGTTCGGATCGAAGCCCGAGACATCGAGACTGGGAGGCGTCTGTGGGCAACCGACCTCGAGGATGGCGTCAATACGAGTCCGGCGGTAGCCTGTGGGGCCGTCTACGTGAGCACGTTCAACGAAACACTCGCGCTCGATCCAGAAACCGGGGATGTGCTCTGGCGAGCGGACGGCGGGGCACACAGCGGTGTTTCTACGTCGCCGATTGTGGGTGACGATACGATCTTCGTCGCGGTGGGCGGGGTCGCCGCCCTTGACGCCGAAACGGGCGACGAACGCTGGCATGCGCAGACGGAGCATAGTGCGCAGGGAGTTGCCGTAGCCGACCGCGTCTATGTCGGCGCGGGGAGCAACGGCAGCGGCGAGGTGGCTGCGTTTACCCGCAACGGCGATGACTGGTGGCGCACGACCGAACCCGGGGAAGTGTATACCGCTCCGGCAGTCGCCGACGAGACTGTCTTTGCCGTCTCGAAGACGGGAACCTTGACGGCGCTCGCTGCCGCTGATGGGAGCGTCGAGTGGCAGGCAAGCGTCGAATCTGGCGTCACCGAGCCGCCGGCGGTCGACGGTGAGCGCGTCGTCGTTTCGGCGGGCAAAACGCAGACGATGGCCTTCGACGCAACGACTGGCGACCGCCTCTGGACGTTCGAGACGGGCGTTAGTCAGGCAGCGCCGGTCATCGTCGGCGACCATGTGCTCGCCACAGGAGCGAATACGGGCATCCACGTGCTTGATGCCGCGACAGGTGACCGTGTTCGCTACTGGTCCGCTGAGAACGTGGGCTCTCAGCCGGTGGTCGCCGCCGGTCGGGTATTCTATCGGGGGTGGAATGTCTCGGATATCTTCGTCGTCGAGTAATCAGTGACTGCCGGTGATCACGACGCACCACGCGGTCTCCCGTCCACTCCTCGCTGCGAATCTCGACGGTATCGCCGATCTCGACGTGGTCGTGAACGAGCGCTTTGATCCGCGTCTCGTCGGCGTCTGGAGGAACCGTCAAGTCGCTCATGGCTGTCGGAACGGACCGTGGCGACAGGGACGCTCGTGGGCCGGTATTCACAACCGGGACCCAGTTCGGACGACTGTTTTTGTACGAACCAGTCAAAAGGAGAGTAATGAAGGTCATCAAGGATAGCGTCCACGACCACATCCAGGTTGACGGCGTCGCCCGCGACCTGCTTGACACCCCTGAGATACAGCGACTTCGGAACATCAGGCAGCTCGGGACCGTCTCGCTGGTCTATCCCTCGGCCAACCACACCCGCTTCGAACACAGCCTCGGCGTCTACCATCTCGCCTGCGAAGCGCTCGAGCATCTCGCTATCGAGGGACGACAAGCCGAACGGGTCCGCGCCGCAGCCCTGCTTCACGACGTGGGCCACGGCCCCTTTAGTCACAATCTCGAGTCGCTCACCCACCGTCGGACAGGCCGGTACCACGACGATGTCCACGGTCTGCTCGCAGACGGGACGGTCGGCGAGGTGTTGCGCGAGCACGATCTCGAGCCCAACCGGGTCGCCGATCTGGTTGCCGGGGAGGGACGCTTCGGACAGGTGGTCTCGGGCGAACTCGACGTCGACCGGATGGATTATCTGGTGCGCGACGCCCACCACACGGGCGTTCCCTACGGCACGATCGATCATGGCCGGCTCGTCCGGGAGCTGACCTTCGTCGACGGTGAACTCGTCCTCGACGAGGGGAACGTCCAGACGGCCGAGAGCCTGCTGGTCGCCCGCGCGTTGATGAACCCGACGGTCTACAACCACAGCGTCGCCCGAATTAGCAAGGCGATGCTCCGACGGGCCGCCGAGGGCCTGCTTGACGCCCCTGACACTGACGTCGACGCGGCGACCCTCCAGCGGATGGACGATCCCGACCTGATCGTGGCCCTGCGTTCGTGTGAGCGGACAGCGACGCTCTCGAGGCGACTGGATCGACGCGACCTGTTCAAGCGGGCGGTCTGGGCCGAAATCGACGACGTTCCGGGCGGGATCATCGAGTCAGATCACGAGACGATCCGCGATCTCGAGTGTGAGATCGGCGAACGGGCGGACGTTGATCCTGCTGGCGTCATCCTTGACGTGCCGAGCCGACCGTCGATGACGGAGTCGACGACTCGCGTGATGGTCAACGGCGAGATCCGACAGCTAGGCCAGCAGTCGCCGCTGGTCGCGGCGCTCCGGACTGCCCAGTATTCTCAGTGGCGACTCGGCGTCTACTCGCCGCCCGAGTTGCGGGATCGGGTCGGTCGGGCTGCCGTCGACGTGCTCGGACTGGACATCGACGGCGCGCTCGTCAGCGAGGTTCGGGATGGGCTGGACGCGACGCTTGATCAGTTCGTCGACTGAGCACGGTTTCGGGGTCGAACCGTTGAAGACGCTGACGGCGAACTGACCCGTATGGAACGAACGGGAACGATTCTCCGCGGCCGCGAGTTCGACCCCATCGAGGGACGGGTCGTCATCGACGACGACGGTCGTATCGAGGCCATCGAGGAAACGTCGGTCGAGAGCGACGACATCATCCTCCCGGCCTTCGTCAACGCCCACACCCATATCGGCGATTCGATCGCCAAAGAGGCCGGCGGAAGCGACCTCTCGCTCGAGGAACTGGTCGCCCCGCCGGACGGGCTGAAACACCGACTGCTCCGGGCGGCCTCCCGCGACGAACTGGTGAGCGCGATGGCACGATCGCTGTCGTTCATGCAGCAGGCCGGGACGGCCGCCTGTCTCGACTTTCGCGAGGGTGACGTCGAGGGCGTTCGGATGCTCGCAGACGCCGCCGAGGGCCTCGAGATCGACGCGCTGTCGTTCGCACGCGGTTCGGTCGACGCGATGCATGCCGGCGACGGCTTCGGTGCCAGCGGGACGAACGACGCCAATTTCGACCAGGAGCGGCGGGCGACCCGCGAGGCGGGCAAGCCCTTCGGCATCCACGCCGGCGAGGTCGACGCAAGCGACATCAACCCCGCGCTGGATCTCGAGCCCGACTTTCTGGTCCACATGGTCCATCCCGAACCGCTGCATCTCGATCGGCTCGCCGACAGCGAGATTCCGGTCGTCGTCTGTCCCCGCTCGAATCTCGTGACTGGCGTCGGGCTGTCTCCTTACGACGAACTGAACGAGCGCACGACGCTCGCCCTCGGGACGGATAACGTGATGCTCAACTCGCCGTCGATGTTCCGCGAGATGGCGTTCCTCGCAAAGCTCTCGGAGCTGCCGGCTAACGAAATCCTCCGGATGGCGACCATTAACGGGGCTGAAATCGCCGACCTCGAGTACGGACTTGTAGAGCCCGGCCGGGAGGCCCGGCTGCTGGTACTCGATGGCGACTCGGATAATCTCGCCGGCGCGCGCGACCCGGTGCGGGCCGTCGTCCGGCGAGCCGGTGTCGACGACGTTCGGGAGGTCGTCTTCGGCTAGTTCGTCAGTCGAGTCGTTCGGATGTCTCCGCGTGTTCGTTCGCAAGGTCGACGTACCGATCGGCTGTTGTCTCGAGATGCGGGTCGTCGATCTCCGTCTTCGGCTCGGCGGGTGACCCGGCGACGAGCGTCGACGGCGGGATCTCGGTGTCCTCGGTGACGACACTGCCAGCGGCGACGACGGCTCCTTCGCCGACGTGGGCCCCGTCGAGGACGACGGCGTTCATGCCGACCAGCGCACGTTCGGCGACGGTCGCGTCGTGGACGATGGCGCTGTGGCCGACCGTCGAGTAGGGTTTCAGTTCGGCCTCCTCGTGGAGAACAGCGTTGTCCTGAACGTTAGCCCCCTCGCCGACGACGATCCGGCCGTGATCGCCGCGGAGCGTGGTGTTCGGCCAGACGCTCGCATCGTCCTCGATGACGACATCGCCGATGACGACCGCGGCTTCGTCGACGTACGCGGAGTCGGCCACCTGCGGTTCGGTCCCATTGAACGAACGGAGCATGTGAGGTCTTGTCTCGAGAACCGTCTTGAACCTGCCCATCACGGCCGGGCGGCGTGTCGGACTCGACGGGTGCGCGATTCTACCCGTATATCAGTAACTTGTCATAGGATGCGCTATTATAAAACCAGCATATTTTGGTATCATAGTTACGGCGGTCGTCGCAAAACATGCTGGATGGCGGCGCACTATGGTCCAGACAACAGCATCCTGCCGCCGCGCCAGTCCCACCGAACCAGCGGGTTCGGACTCCTGCCGTTCGTTCTTGCGCCGCTACGTCTCGTCCCGATCCGACAGCCGCTCGGAGAGCCGGTCGAATCGGTCCTGAATGGACTCCTGTCGTGTCCGTTCGGCCTCGGCCCGATACGTCGCCTCGAGCAGCCGCCTCTCATCGCGGTCGACGGTCACGGAGAAGACGGCCCCCTCGTGGCGGCCGGCCGCCGGCAGCGCCTCGAGCGCAACGGCGAGGTCGTCGACGACGTCACCGTCGCGCTCGAGCAAGAGCACTGCCGTCCCCTCGTCGACGATGCGATCGAGGACGGCAGTATAGATCTCGCTCATCTTGCTACCCCTGCCTCCGCAGCACGAACGACAGCGCCGGCAACCGACGACCGACCGTTGTCGGGTGTCGGCAGTCCACGCGCGGTGGATAGCCCGCTGTGTGCCAGCGGTGCCACGAGTGCCGATTCGATCGCGTGTTTGCGCTCGAGCAGCGTCGCCGGGTCAGTCGATGCGTTCCGTTCCGTGGCGACCGAGACGGCCGTCCCGTTGGTCGTCATGACGATATCGCCGTGAACGCCAGTCCAGTAGGTCTCGATCCCGCGGTCGGCGAAGGCCGCGAGCACTTCATCGTGTGGGTGGCCGTAGCGGGAGTCGACCGCGCTCGAGACGATCGCGACGTTGGGATCGACCCAGTCGAGAAACGGCGCGCTCGAGGAGGTCGACGAACCGTGGTGGCCTGCCTGGTAGACATCGGCCGCGAGGTCGTCGCCGGACGTCTCGACGAGTCGCCGTTCCCCACTGGCGTCGAGATCGCCGGTCGTCAGATACGAGAAGTCGCCGAAGGCAAGTGAGAGAACGATGCCGTTGGTGTCGATGTCACCGCTCACGTCGCCGTCAGGTGGGTTCAGGACGGTGGCCTCGAGGCCGTCGCCAGCCAGTGACAGCCGATCGCCCGCTGCGACCTCGTAGATCGAGACATTGTGCGCCTCGACGGCGTCGAGGTAGCGCTCGTAGGTCGCGGTCGGGTGGACGACGCCGGAGTCGTAGACTGCGCCGATCCCGTCACCGTCTTCTTCGAAGTGTTCAATGAGTTCGGGATGGCCGCCGATGTGGTCGGCGTGGCCGTGAGTTGTGACCAGGTGATCGATCCGATCGATTCCGTTGGCCTCGAGATAGTCGATAACCGTCTGTCCGTCGTCGCGGTAATCGCCCGTATCGATCAGGATCGTCTCGTTCGATGGCGTCACGATGAGCGTCGAATCGGCCTGTCCGACGTCGATGTGGTGGAGCTCGAGGGTGCCACTGACGTCGACTGCCCCAGCACGCTCGGTGCCGTCGCTGTTATCGATCGCGCTACTACAGCCGGCGAAGACGAGCACTCCCGCGACGGCAACGACCAACAGTTCTCGGCGCATTCGTGTGTCGAACCGACGCACTCGGAAGGGATGTGTGTTCGGACCGGTTCGAACATCTGGCTGTCACGAATACGAACGAAAGACCGTGTCGGCGGGCCGGTCCGCCGTTAGAACGCGGCGCCCTCGAAAGTCGTGTCGGCGTGGAGACTGTCTTTCAGCGCGTCGTGGACCTTACAGAGTTCGAAGGCGCGTTCGATTACTTCCTCGCCGGTGTCGTCGTCGACGTCGCCCTCGACACTGATGTCGAAATGAATCGACTCGAGTTTGTCGTCGTCGTTTAGCTCACCCGTGATGTCGATCTCGATCTTGCCGAGGTCGTCGGCCCCGCGTTGCTGGCCGCCGACGCGCAGCGCCGGCACGTAACAGGAGCCATACGCCGCCAGCAGTGCCTCGAGCGTGTCCGGGGCGTCCTCGCCGTTGGCGTCGATCGTCGTCTCGAACTCGCGGATCTCGTTGGTGGCGCTGTACCCTTCCTCGGAGACGGTTGTGACTGTTTTCGCCATGGCACTCGAGACGTCCACAGCCGGTGCTGTAAACGTTGTTCTCGCAGGAACGACGATCCGATCTGCCGAACAAAAACGGTGTGAGGGTCGAGCGGTCGAAGCGGCGCTCAGGGTTCGAGTTCGAACGGCTCGTCGGCTGCGAGCGTGTGGACCTCGGCAGTGCTGCCGGTCGCACGCACTTCCCTGGCGAAGTCCTCGGGGTCCTGTTCGATCGGCGGGAACGTATCGTAGTGCTGTGGGAAGGCGTGGTCGACATCGAGCCAGTCGACGGCGACGGCGGCCTGCCACGGTCCCATCGTGAAGTGGTCGCCGATCGGCACCGCGGCGGCGTCTGGCTCGAGATAGGGGCCGATGACCTCGCGCATCTCAGTCATGAGGCTGGTGTCGCCGGCGTGGTAGAACGTCGTTGCGTTCTCGTCTGCGACCTGCGTGGGCTTCGTATCGGAGACGACGAAGCCGGCGGGCATCCCGCCGCTCGCGTCGTTTTCGGTCATGATCCCGTTAGTGTGGTCGGCCCGGACCATGGTGACGTAGGCGTCGCCACACTCGACGGTGCCGCCGAGGTTCATTCCCATCCCGCCGACGGCGTCCTCGAAGCCAAATTCCTCCTGACAGTAGGAGACGAGTTCCGGCGTCGCGACCAGGGTCGCCTCCGAAAACGCCCCGGCGTCGGCGATGTGATCGGCGTGGCCGTGTGTCAACAGCACGTAATCAGGTGTGTCGACGTCGGCCGGCTCGAGGTCGGTCTTTGGGTTGTCGAAGAACGGATCGATCAACAGCTCCGTCTCGCCAACGGTGACGTGCCACGTCGAGTGGCCGTGCCAGGTAAGTTCCATAGCAGGCGACGTGTTCGTGCGAATCCATTATAAAAGTGGGCGGGGTCAACACGGATCGCGTCGCCCGCTGGCGATGCCGTGTGGTTTTGTATCCCCGGTCCGTACGGCGACTATGCTCGCACTCACGCTCGAGGAGTTCATGGTAGAATTGAACGACGGCGCGATCAAGAACGTCGGTCCAAACAACAAGGCAGTAACGGCCAAAATGTTCGACGTCGAGTCCGCCGAGGCCAGGGAGTTCGGCGACAAGCGCGTCAAACTCGTCTTCGAGGACGAGGACGACAACGAAATCCAGATTTCGCTGTTCCCAGAAGACATTCAGAAAATCGTAGACGATATCGACGCGCTCGAGGACGAGTCGGCCGTTTTCGACTGACGGCGACGCTGTGTCGCGGCCCTGGCAGCGCCTCGTGGCACGAACGCATTTCGACAACCGTTTTAGGGCGAAACTGCTTGGTCCGAATAGATGGGTAACTGTATCATCTGCGGCACACCCGTTGACGGCGAGATCTGCGAGAGTCACGAGGAGGATGCTGTTTTCGAATTTCGCGGCACGTCTCCCTCGCAGCTCACGCCCGGTCGGTATTACCGGGGGACCGTCGACGGCTACGCCGACTTCGGTGTCTTCATCGACATCGGAGACCACGTCACTGGCCTGTTGCACAGAAGCGAACTCGACCGCCGACTCGAAAGTCTCGACTGGGAGCCGGGCGACGAAGTCTTCGTCCAGGTACTCGATGTCCGTGACAACGGCAACGTCGACCTCGGCTGGTCGATCCGCCAGCGCGAACGCGAGTTCCGCGGCCACCTGATCGAGACCGCCGACGACGAGTACCGTCCCGAAGACCTCGAGGACGAGGAAGACGATACCGCAGCGGAGACGAGCGACGAGAGCGACGCCGAGTCGCCGTCGGCCGGCGAGTTGCAGGCTGCTGCCAACGAGACCGAGACCGCGGCCGCGGAACCCGCCGGTGCCGTCTCGAGTAGCGGCTCCGTCGCAACCGAGACCGCCGCTGCATCGACGCCGACAACTGACGACGACGCCGAGACCGACTCCGAAACCGAGGCCGAGGAAGCGCCCGCGCTCAAGCGAACCACCGTCGACGCAATCGAGAATCAGGTCGGCAGCGTCGTCCGCCTCGAGGGCGAGATCACCGGCGTTCGCCAGACCAGCGGCCCGACGGTCTTCGAACTCCGCGACGAGACCGCCACCGTCGAGTGTGCGGCGTTCAAGGAAGCCGGCGTTCGCGCCTACCCCGCCGTCGAACTCGAGGACATCGTCGCCCTCGAAGGCGAGGTCGAACGTCACAACGGCGACCTGCAGATCGAGACCGAATCCCTCGATATCCTCGATGGCGAGGCCCGCGAAACCGTCGTTGACCGCCTCGAGAGCGCGCTCGAACAGGAGGCACGACCCGAAGACGTCGCGCCGCTTGCTGACCACGACGCGGTCGCGGCCGTCGAAGACGGTATCGGCGACGCGGCGACAGCGATTCGCCGGGCCGTCATGGAGGCGCGCCCAGTCGTCGTTCGCCACGGCGCGACCGCCGACGGCTACGTCGCCGGCGCTGCCATCGAACGCGCTGTCCTCCCGCTGATCCGCGAGAAACACACCCGCGAGGACGCGGAGTACCACTACTTCGAGCGTCGCCCGCTCGACGGCCGTGTCTACGACATGGACGCCGCAACCAACGACGTCACCTCGATGCTCGAGGCCCGCGACCGCCACGGCGAACAGCTCCCGCTGGTCGTGCTGGTCGACGCCGGTTCGACCGTTGAATCCGCCGACGGCTACGACCTCCTCTCGCTGTACGACGCCGAGGCGCTCGTGATCGATGACAGTCGCGCCGACGACGAGGTCGCCGACGCCGTCTCCGTCGCCGTCGCCCCGTCGCTGGCCGGCGCTGACGTCGCCGACGTCACCTCGACTTCGCTGGCGACCAACGTCGCCGCCCACGTCAACGACGATGTCCGCGATGATCTCGAGCACCTCCCAGCAGTCAGCTACTGGGAGGACACGCCCGAGGCATACCTCGACCTCGCCCGTGAAGCCGGCTACGACGAGACCGGCGTCTCCGAACGCCGCGAAGCCGTCGCGCTCGAAGCCTACTACCAGTCCTACAAGGACAAGCGCGAACTCATCATCGACCTGCTGTTCGGTGACGGCGAGGACTCGGAGCGACCGCGCGACGGCGATCTCGCCGCGCACGTCTCCGAGCAGTTCCGCGACAAACTCGAGACCGAACTCGAGACGGCTCGCGAGAACCTCACCGTGGAAGACGTCGACGGCGTCACCGTCTCCGTGCTCGATACGGACGCGTTCACGCATCGGTACAACTTCCCGACGACGATCCTCCTGCTGGACGCGCTCCACCGCAGCGAGCGCGATCAGGCTGAGACGCCCTACGTCACGCTCGGCGTCGGCGACGACGAACTCCACGTCCGCGCGACCGAAGACGTAAACGTCCGCGACCTTGGCGACGCAATCGCCGAGGCCGTGCCAGACGGCGGCGTCAGCGTCGTCGGCGGTGCCGACGGCCACGTCGAGTTCCTGCCCGGCGAACGCGATGCCGTTCGCGACGCCGCACTCGAGGCGCTCGGCGAGACGCTCGCGTAAGGCTCGTCTTCTCCATCGTCCGCTCGACTACTGAGCGGCGGCGCTGTTCGCTAGAGCCGATTGTCGTCGAATGGTTGTGTCCGTGTGGCAGTCAGCTGTCCGCACAGAATCACGACTTACTGCTCGGTATATCGTTCGGCCAGCCAGATCAGAAACAGAACCGCACCGAGACCCAGCGCCGTGACCGTGAGGGCGAATCGTGGACTCGTAAGTGGCAGACGTGACAAATAGCCAGTAATTCGATTCAGTCCCCTGATAGCGATCAGAACGCCGATGGCGAGTGCTATGAACAGGAGTTCGTAGTCAAACCACGTCTTGAGCCCGTCTACCGACGGCATAGTACCAGCTTGTGTTCTAGTTTTATAACCTTTCAGGCGAGTTTCCATTTGTACCCGTCACTACCTATCGAGTACCAGTCTAGCGCCCGACTTCTCGAGCCACCAACCTCTTGCCGACCCCAATAGAATTGACATGTATGAAGCGAAGCGAGCGAGCCGATCACGGCACGGGTGGAGACGGGGCGGTGACGCGGTTGCGTGAGAACGCAACTGGGATCACGTCGCTGCTCGTGACGGCGTTCTGGCTCGGTGCGATGTTCACCGGGCAAGACTGGTGGCTTGCGGCGTTGCTCGTCGGCTACGTTGCCATCGTGCCGCTGGTCGCGATCCTGTTCGGTGACGAGGACGATCGTCGCGAGTGGGCCGACGACGACATCAGTACGGACACCGCCGAGACGGACGCGGAACCTGAGCCAACAGACTCTAAAACCGACGCCCTCGAGACGCTTCGCGAACGGTACGCCGCCGGCGAGTTGACCGACGAGCAGTTCGAACGGAAACTCGAGCGATTGCTGGGTACGGAGACGCTCGAAGGTGCACAGGAGTGGGCCCAAAAGCAGGATCGGGAGCGAACGGAAGAGCGGGACCTCGAGTACGACCGCTGACGAAACTCAGTCATCGCTGGGCTCGGCATCCTCGGATCGCTCGGCGCTGTCGGGTCGCTCAACCGCGTTCGGATCGGGCCAGGTGACGCTGCCGAGGAATGGGACCCCGATGCGCTCGGCGGCGCGGGCGATCATGTGCGAGCCGGTTGGGACCGTCAGGAAGAGGAAGGCGATCCCGATGAGCGCGGTCAGCCCCTCGCTGCCGGGTCCGAACTCGACGAAGCCAGCCAGGAAGATTGCTGCGGTGCCGAGTGTCGTCGGCTTACTGGTGGCGTGCATCCGATTGTAGACGTTCGGCAGGCGCAGCAGACCGATGGTGCCGACGGTGAGGAAAAAAGCACCGACGACGACCAGTGCGATGACGATGGCGGTGTGAATCATTCGATCACCTCGCCGTCGGTGACGAACTTGGCGACGGCGACGGTCGCGATGAAGCCGATGATCGCGAGCACGAGACTCACCGTGATAAAGAGGCCCCGGCCAGTCAACAGCGCGAACAACACGGCGATCGCGACGACGTTCGTCCCGATGGCGTCCAGTGCGACCACCCGATCCGGGTTCGTCGGCCCCCGAATCACGCGATACCCACAGAGGACACAGAGGCCACTGACAAGGATTAGCGCGCCGTGAATCGCCGTCTCGAGGACGGCCGGGGTGGCCTCAGTCATCGTCGACACCCTCCTCTTGACGATCCGTGGTACTGTCTCTTTCCCCGCCCGAGACGACGATGTCTGGTGGCGGGTCGGATGGCGAGGCGGCTTCGTTGAACAACTCGAGCGCGTAGTTCTCCCAGGTGCGAATCGGTTCGGCGATCGCCTCGGGATCGCGGCCGTTGACGCCGTGGACGTACAGGGCGTTGGTCTCGTCGTCGTAATCGAGGGTCACCGTCCCGGGTGTGATCGTGATGCTGTTGGCGATGACGGTGATCGCGATGTCGGATTCGACCCGCAGCGGGACGAGGATCACTTCGGGCTCGATCGGCATCCCGGGCGAGAGCACCCGGTAGGCGACGTCGACGTTCGCCCGCAGGAGCTCCCACGTGAACGCGCCAAGATAGAGCCCGGCGTAGGGCAGCGCTCGCATTACACGGCCGAGGTCGAGGTCCTTGCTGTAGAGTCGCCGGAAGACGAACGCGACCGGCAGCCCGACGAGCAGTCCCGCGAGCAGGCCCCGGACGATCGAGACAGGCGCAAGCGGTAGACCGCGAACGAACACCCACAGGATGGCGAAGACGACGCCGACGACGGGCCAGGTTCGCACGCGCATTAGTGGTCACCTCCGTTCGCGCTTGCGTCGACGACCTCGCTGACCTCCTGTGGAGCGACGGCGTCCACGTAGCCGTCGGTGTCGACGGCCGCGTCGGCTGCGATTTCGGCGAATTCGTAGACGGGCTCGAAGCCGATGCCGACCGCGACGATCGTCACCGCGAGGACCGCGAGCACGGCCACTTGCACTGGATCGATCGTTGCCGCCTCCACGGCGTCCGTCTGTGCCCCCCAGAAGCTCCGATTCCACGCGCGGGTCGTGTAGGCGATCGTCAACAGCGAGCCGACGAGCAAGACGACGAGGACGGGGCCAGCGCGGGCTCGAGCCGCGACGTCGAAGACGAGGAACTTGCCGAAAAAGCCCGATAGCGGCGGAATGCCGACGAGTGCGAGCGAGGCGACGAACACCGAAATTGCGAGTGGCGGCGACCGCATTGCCAGCCCGCCGA
>Ga0207720_100509_pt1 | contig 25272 bp, 27 predicted proteins | sample A23P2SouthBayCA_2_FD_187751 | JGI IMG/M metagenome (GOLD analysis project Ga0207720, IMG submission 187751) | Aerobic enrichment media microbial communities from Eden Landing Ponds, California, USA - A23 E3 (2) (SPAdes) | ecosystem: Environmental > Aquatic > Marine > Unclassified | place...
AGGCGCTGCGTCGGCACTATCCGAGCGGTGCGAGACGCGAAGGAAGTGAGCGTCTCGACGAGGCGAGCGGCGAGAGCCGCGAGCCAAGAGGATATCCGGCGCAGCGTCCGCGAGCGGGCCGAGGGCTTTCGACGCTCGGGACCGTCTGCTGGAACGCGATCAGCTAGCGAGCGGGTGGGGTGTGACTGTTCGATTGCCACCATCACACAGCACGCACAAACGGGATCGAACAACACCCCGACGGGCTTTTGCGCGTGCCGCCGATACGTCGACCATGGAATCGCTCGAAGCCGAACTCGAACGCGCCCGAGGCCTCGACGCGGCCGAGCTGGCCGACGCCATCGAGTCCATCGGCTTCGAGTGCACGCGCTGTGGCGCCTGCTGCAAGGCGGTCGAGGGCTGTGGTGACGACACAGAAGCCGCCACGAATGACACGGAAACCGCCACGAACGATACGGAAGCCGCCACGAATGATACGGAAACCGCCACGAACGATACGGAAGCCGCCACGAACGACGGAGACGCCGACGGCCACGACCACGTCGCGACGGTGTTCCCCGACGAGATCCGTCGGTTACAGAACAGCGGCGCGGGCGAGCAGTCCTACGACTGGCGGGACGTGGCGCGGCCGATGCCCTACGGCCTGACCGAGGGGGAGTCGGGCCCGGAAGGCGAGACGTTCGAGTGGTCGCTCGCGACCGACGACTGTGGGGACTGCACCTTCTACGCCGAGGACGAGGCGGCGGACGACAACGGCGGGCGATGTACGGTCCACGGTGACCGGCCGCTGGTCTGTCGAACGTACCCGTTCAGCGTGGCACTCGGCGGGACGAGCCAGCCGATGGGCGAGGCCGTCGACGAGGAAGGAATGGTCCGCGCTCACGAGTGCGAGGGGCTCGGTCGGGATATCTCGCGGGCCGAGGCCGAGGACCTGGCCGGCGCGCTGAAAGAACGGGCGGTCCGGGAACTCGAGGAGGCCATCGCGGTCCGTGATACCTACACGTCCGTCCAGACCGGTCCCGGCGAGGTCGTCGTTCACGACTCCGAGGGCGCCAAGCGACCGGACGGGGCGCCGGTCGACGACGCGTCGTGAATCGACACGGTGTCGGAAGGGACTCGCACCGCCGACAGACACTTGTACAACTCCTCCGAACAGGCTGAGGAATGCGCAGATCATCGGGGGGTGACGACGGCCGGTCAGCCGACAGCTGGCCGCGTCGGCGGCTCCTCCGGGCGGGCCTCGGTGTGACGGTCGGCGGGATCGCCGGGTGTTCCGGACTGTCGACCGATTCGTCGACCGACACCTCGGCCGGGGGAGTCACGGCCGACGACGGCGCAGGGTTCGACGCGACCGAGACGACCGTCGAAATCGACAGTCTGTCGGACGCGTTCCGGGAGTCACCGAGTTCGACCCACGCGCCGGATGACGGCGTCGCCACGTTCGACTGGCTCGACGACCGCGACCTCCGCGTGGTGAAAGTGACCACCCTCGACAGCCACGGAGAGGGGTCGCTCCGGTGGGCGCTCGACCAGTACGAGCCCCGGATCGTCGTCTTCGAGGTCGGCGGTGTCATCGATCTGGCGCGGGAGCAACTCGAAATCACGGGTGCGCAGGGCGACGTGCTGATCGCCGGCCAGACGGCACCGCCGCCTGGGATCACGCTCGTCCGGGACAGCCTCCTGATCCAGGCGTCGAACGTCGTCGTCCAGCACCTCCGCGTGCGTCCGGGGACGGACATCGTCACCAGCAGCGAGCACCGCGGTGGCGAGGGACACGCGATCGACGCGGTGAGCATCGGCGGCGACGTCAACAACCGGGGCAACGTGATCGTCGATCACTGCTCGATCTCGTGGGGGTCCGACGAGACGCTGAGCGTCTTCTCGCCGTCCACCTCGGAGGGCGGTGTACCGTCCGGGGAGACGCCGCCGATCACCCTCAGCAACAATATCGTGGCGGAGGGGCTGGCCAACACCGACCTCCACCCCGAATCGGACCACGGGTTCGGATCGCTCCTGTATGGTGACTACGCCTACAGCGTGATGGGGAACCTCTACGCGAACAATCTGAGCCGGAACCCGTGGATCGGGAACTACTACGGCCCGTGTGAGGGTGCCCTCGTCAACAACCTTCTCCACAACTGCGGGACGAGAGACGGGGGAACCATCGCTGTCGAGCCGAACGGCAGGACCGAACTCGCGATCGTCGGCAACGCCTACTCGAACACGCTGCCGGAGATCGATCTCACGTACGGCCCGGGGGACCGGTTCGACTTCTCGACGCCCAAGCGGGTGTACCTCCACGACAACCAGGTCGAGACCGTCGAGGGACGATACCGCTACGAGGTGCTCGACGAGCCGCCGGCGCCGCTCGGGTCACTCGATCCGATCCCGGCGGCGGACGTCCGGGCCCACCAACTCCGGAGTGTCGGCGCTCGTCCGGCGAACCGGACCGTACACGACCGACGGGTCATCACACAGGTCAGAGAAGAATCGGGCGGGATCCTGGAGACCGACGGGATCATCGACAGCCAGGCCGACGTCGGCGGCTATCCGGACCTGGATACGACCCGGCGAGCACTCGACGTGCCATCGACGCCGGGGATGCTGGGCCGGTGGCTCTACCAGCACACCAGGGCGACTGAACTGCCGGACGCGGAGCCGCCCCGATAGTCTCGGACGCTGGGGCCCTGTCACAGTCGTGAACAGCGAACGAGCTGAGGGTGAAGCTAATATCAATGTGTCGTCCGGGGGGCTAGAAGATCAGAGAGCACGTCACACTCGGTTCGACCGGCACCACGGTATCGCGGCTCTGTCTCGGAGCCTGGCGGTTCGGCACGGAGAACGGCGGCGTCGAGACGACCCATGAAGATGCCTTCGAGTTGCTCGACGCCTTCGCGGAGGGGGCATGAACGACAGCCGGAGCGGACTGCGAACGGGCGAAAAGCACAGAGCGAGCGGGAATTGGGCAAGTTCTTTAATAGAGCGGTCCAATGACTCGCCCGGAGGTTTACACGTTGGAGATCTCAGATCAACTACTGTGTCTGTTCAGTGCGGAAGTTTCGGACGACGGCGACAGGTACGTCGTCGAGGTGCCCCGGCGCGAGATCGACACCGGGTCGATCGAGCCGGGTGACACGTACCGCGTCGCGCTCATCTCTTCGGAGGCCGAATCGACGCCCGAACGGGACGAGGAGAACGTCCCCTCGGAGCCTCAGCCACCGGTCGAGGCGGGCGAGATCCGCTACGTCGAGATCGAGGACATCGGCAAACAGGGCGACGGCATCGCCCGCGTCGAGCGCGGCTACGTCATCATCGTCCCCGGCGCCGATGTCGGCGAACGCGTCAAGGTCGAAGTGACCGAGGTCAAGTCCAACTTCGCCGTCGGCGAGATAATCGACGAAGACGTCTGAGAGTGAGTATTGTAGACTGTTTCCGGGTCGCGCCGTCCCCGGGGTCGGTGCGTCCCGGGACATCGCTACAATAATTACTACGAGTCTCGTCGCCTGCGTCGACAGTCCCAGCCCGCGGAGTCGAGACTCCGCACCCGTCCGCCCGTTTTCGACACCGGATCCCCGATTAGCCGACGGCACCAACGCGGCCCGCCCAGGCGGTCCGTGGGGTCCGCTGGCGGCCCCAGATAGTCGACAATCGCAAGACTGCGGCGGGTTTACCGACCGTACCAAACCCGATATAGGTGTTCGGGGAGAAGTGGGTAATATGAGTGTGACCCCCGCGAGTGCGAGTGCGGACGCACCGACCCTCTCGGAGAAACAGCGACGCATTCTCGCGTACCTTCGCGAGCGCGTCGACGAACAGACCTACTTCAAGTCGCGGCTCATCGGCGACGAACTCGACCTCTCGGCCAAGGAAGTCGGGACGAACATGAGCGCCATCCAGGGAAGCGACGCCGCCGTCGACGTCGAGAAGTGGGGCTACTCCTCCTCGACGACCTGGAAGGTCACTGCCTGATACGGCGACTGTACGTCATTTTCGAAGTTCGCCGGACCGCCCGATGAAATCCTGCATTTCCGCCGCGAACGACGCCGAGACGGTCAGTACTCGACGGTGACGATGTCGTCGGCGTCGGCGGCGAGGGCGGCGGCGTCGGCGTCGAAGGAGTCGGCGTGTCGAACCAGCAACACGAGCAGGGTCTCCGGTCGTTCGAGCGCGTAGCCGTCGGTCCGCGAGAGCAGGCCGGCCGTTTCCAGTTCGGCGGCGTACTTGCTGATCGTCGGTCGGGAGACACCCACCTCGTCGGCGAGGTCGGCGCCGGTCGCGTCGGGGTCCCGGAGGAGCGCGACGATCATCCCGCGGGGGGTGTCCCGGCGCAGGTAGCCCAGCGCCACCTGCTCGAACTCGGAGAACCGACCCGCCGGGAAAAAGCGGCGGTAGTCGCCGTCCTCGCGGCTCTCGACGGCGCCGTCGCTCTCGAGGTTTCGGAGGTGGTGCTGGGTCTCGCCGGTGCCGAGTTTGAGGTCGTCGCGGACCTTCGAGAAGTGTGCGCCGGGCGTCGCGGCGACGTAGCCCAGGAGGGCGTCGGGAGCGTCACTGTCGCTCTCCTTCGCGAGTCCGACGAGGGGGCTGGCGGCGCCCAGCGCCGCGAAGCGCCGGAGCGTCGCCCGCTTGTTCTCGTCGACGCCCTCGTCAGTCATTAAGAGCCTTTTGGCGATCAGGGGATAAAACGCCTTCGCCCCGGGGAGGGCGAACCGCGCCGGGGGAAAACGGCGGCGTCAGCACCCGTTACTCGGTTTCCGTCTCGCGTTCCCGATCGGCACCGGACTCGTTCCCGGCGTCGCCGCCGTCGCTCCCGGGACCGCCCACGGGGCTGCCCGACGGGTCCATCTCGGCGTCCATCTGGTCAATGACCTCGTCGGGGTCCTGGATGTTTTCTGGGTCCTCACCCATCTTGATCGCCTCGGCTTCCTGTTCCATGGACTCGACGTCGACATCGGCTTCCTTGTCGATTTCGCCGAGGATCCGCTCGATGTCGTCGAGACCGAGCATCTCGCGGGTCTCGGCGTCGAAGTCCAGACTATCGAGTTCGCCCTCGCCGTTTTCTTTGGCCATCTCGGTCACGTCACTGCCAGTGAGGTGCTTGCCGTACCGGCCCAGCAGCGAGGACATCTCCTGGGGCAGGATGAACGTCGCGGAGTCGCCCTGGCCGATGTTCTCCAGCGTTTCCATCCCCTTGTCGATGATGGCGCGCTCGCCCATCGACTCGGCGGATTTCGCGCGGAGTACGGTCGAGATGGCGTCACCCTGCGCTTCGAGGATCTGCGACTGCTTTTTCCCCTGGGCGCGGACGATGTCGGACTGTTTCTCACCCTGTGCCTGCTCGATGGCGGAGCGCCGTTCACCCTGCGCTTCGAGGATCATGGCGCGGCGCTTGCGCTCCGCGGAGGTCTGTTGCTCCATGGCCTGCTGGACGTCCTTCGAGGGGTTGACCTCGCGGACCTCCACGCTCTCGACGCGGATCCCCCACTCGTCGGTGGGTTCGTCGAGTTCCTTGCGGATCTTCGCGTTTATCTCCTGGCGCTTGTTCAGGGTGTCGTCCAGTTCCATGTCGCCCAGCACGGCGCGCAGCGTCGTCTGTGCGAGGTTCGAGACTGCCTTCTTGTAGTTGTCCACCTCGAGGAACGCCTTCTTGGCGTCCATCACCTTGATGTAGACCACGGCGTCGGCGGTCACCGGGGAGTTGTCCCGGGTGATCGCTTCCTGTCGGGGCACGTCAAGCGTCTGGGTCCGCATGTCGAACGCGTAGGTCTTCGAGACGAACGGCGGCACGAAGTTGATACCCGGTTCGAGCAGTTTGCGGTACTCGCCGAAGACCGTCAGCGCCCGCTTCTCGTAGGCGTTGACGATCTCTACCATCTGATACACCACCACGGCCGCGAGCAGGAGCAACACCAGCACTACGATGCCGGCGGCCCCACCGAGGCTCTGCAGTACGGTTGCGGGGAACATGCAGTCGAACTTCGGACGGCCCGCTCAAAAGTGTTAGGTGCCAGACCACAGAATCGACGGTCCGTCGCCACCCGGAAACGCGAGCCCTGAACGGACACCGAGCGTTCGGTCAGGCCGTATCCGGTTCGAACTCGCGGTCCGGGTCCGAAACGTCGTCCGCGGCGGGCCCCTCGGGCGCCGGATCGTCGGGGGTCGAGTCGTCGTCTAAGTCGTCGGACGCGGAGTCGTCGTTCAGGTCGTCGAGAGTCGGGACCTCGTCGTCGGGGTCGCTCGCCGCGGCATCGTCGTCCGTCGCGCCATCGTCGTCCGTCGCGGCATCGTCGTCCGTCGCGTCCTGCTCGCGGCCCCGGGCGAGTTCGCGGTCTATCTCGTCGAGCCCGCCGCTCATCGCCTCGACGGTGACGACGTTGCCGCCGCCGGGATCGACGACCATCACCTCGGTGCCCTCCTCGATCTCGCCGTCGACGCTTCGTGCCCGGTAGTAGGGGTTGAAGCCGCTGTTTTCGATCTTCACCTCGCCGCCGGTGGTCGTGACCCGCTCGGTGACGCGCGCGGTCCGGCCCCGCAGCGAGTCGGAGTCGCTGGTCTGCTCGCCGCCTTTCCCGCCGTAGAAGTCGAACTGGCGGTAGACGTAGAAGGTGATGGCGCCCGCGCCGAGGACCGCCGCCGCGAGGATGAGCGGACCCAGAATCCCCATCCCACCCGGGAGCGCCAGTCCGACCAGCCCGGCAGCGAGGAGCGCGACTCCGAGGACGATGAAGTGGGCCCCCGGGATGAACGCCTCCGCGAAGACCAGTGCCCCGCCGGCCAGGAGGAGAAACAGCGAGAGGTTCTCCCCGATCCACTCGAGCATACCCCGACTTAGGTGGCCCGACCGAAAACGTTTCTGCCGGATTCCCGTCCGGATCGTCGCATGACCTTCGACGGACAGCGCGGCCTCAGACCCGGGTGAAAAACGCGTAGAGCGCGGCGACGGCGACGACGACGGAGAGGGCGACCCCGCCCAGGATCGCGGGGTCGTCCTCGATGAGGCTGACGAACACGAGTATCGTGACCAGCGCGCCGATGCCCACGAAGACGGCGCTTTCCAGGTCCGGATCCCCGGCTTCGACCGGCATCTCCGGGGCCACCGCGCCGGCGACGTTACCGTCGCCATCCTCGCTCGCGTCGGCCGCGTCGGCGTCACCGATCGCGACCGTCGGCGCGTCGTCGTCCTCCCCGATGGTCACGCCCCACGTCTCCTCGGCGGCGTCCTCGCCGCGTCCGTCCTCCACGCCGCTGTCGTCCTCCTCGTCCGCGTCGGGCCCGACGTCCTCGACGGCGAAGCGCCACTCGTCGTCGTCATCCTCGGCCATGGCCGCCCTAGCGGACGACCCACAATAGGACTTGTCGTCCGGTGGCGTGGATCCTTGTCCTTATCAATGAACGGTCGTGTACCGGCGGGTATGGAGTTTTGCGACGACTGCGGCTCGATGATGAAGACCGAGGGCGACACCTGGGTCTGTAGCGACTGCGGCAACGAGACGGGTCGGAACGAAAAGCAGGAAGCGAAAACGGCCGTCACCACACAGGGGCAAGAGGAGACGGAAATCATCGACACGTCGGAGGTCGACGCCGAGGAGATGGGCCCGACGACCGACGCTCGATGTCCCGAGTGTGGCAACGACCGCGCCCACTGGGACATGAAACAGATCCGCGCCGCCGACGAGAGCGAGACGCGGTTTTTCACCTGCACCGAGTGTGACCACCGGTGGCGCGAGGACGACCACTGACCGGCATCGTCCCCTCGCATGCGCCGCGGTGACCACGCTTCTGACCCGCATCCGCTCGGTGAGCGACGCGTCCCGGGGCAGAAGTTGTGACTCGCGGCCGCGCGTCACACGCGACGCGCGAAGGTGAGATAGCCGGTGTGACCGACGCCGGCGGTCGAGGGCCGCGATCCGCGGTCGTCGAAGTCCATCTCGCGCTGGATCGTCTCGCGGGACTCGACCTCGCCCAGGCCGACCGCACGGGCCGCCTCGACGACATCGCGGGTGTTCTCGACGAACGGCGAGTAGGCGGCGAGATAGCCGCCGTCGACGAGGAAGTTCGTCGCGTACTCGACGACGGCCGGCGCGTCCTCCGTGTCGAGCGTGCAGACATCGAACCGTCCGAGGTCGGCCAGGTCGTCGGTCACGTCGCCGGTCCGGACGTCGACGCGGTCGGCGATTCCGGCCAGCGCCATGTTCTCGCGGGCGACGTCGGCGAACTCCGGGTCGCGCTCGTAGGTCGTGACAGTCGCCCCACAGCGGGCCATCGACGCCGCGAGGACGCCCGTCCCCGTGCCCGCGTCGAGGATCCGGTCGCCCGACGCGACGCCGGTGTGGCCGATGACGAGCCCGATATCGCGGGGCATCATCGGCGCGCCCGTCCGCTCGAAGTGGTTGAACAGGTCGGGACCGCGCAGTCTCCGGGCGGTGAACGTCTCGCCCAGATGCGTCTCGACGATGTCGCCGGGAGCCACGTCCTCGGGGACATCCAGCACGCCCAGATCCGTCTCGAGCGTCTCACCGGGGTCGAGGAGGTACTCGCGGTTCTCGCGGACGAACAGCAGGCTCACGTCAGCCGGTCGATGGCCGCCGCGAGGTCACCGTCGGCCGCCTCGAGCGCCTCGCGCGCCTCGTCCTCGCCGACACCCGCGCGCTGTGCGACGATTTCGATGTCGGCGTCCTCGATGCCGGACTCGTCGGTTTCCTCGTCGGTTCCCTCGGCGTCGCCCTCCTCGATGGCGCTCGCGCCGCCCTCGCCGGGCGCGCGGGACTCGGGTTCGCCGACGATTGTGTAGGTCTGTTGCCCTTGGGCGTCCATGCGCTGGACGTCAGCGTCGCTGAAGACGAGTTCCTCGTCCGGCGTCCGAATGATCACTTCCTGGGCGTCGAGTTCCTGCATGTCGATGCCCATCTGTTTCATCATCTGCTGCATCTTGCGGTCGTTCATACCGCCGCCGCCACCGGGTAGCATACCTGCGGGTCGTCGCTCCGGCAAGAAAAGGGTTCCCAACCACCTTTTTCGTCGTCGCCTTTCCTCGCTCGCTCCGCTCGCTGCGGCGAAGGCTCCTCAAAAAAGCTGGACCAAAAACCGGGACCTCACTCCGTTCGGTCCCGCGAACCGCGCTCGTTCCACTCGCGCGGATGCTCGTGGCAGGCCAGCCTTTCCCCGGGTCGCGCGACCGGCGCATCCGCGCCGGCACGCGCTCCCGGCCACCACTACTGTCTGCGCCCACCGCTCCCGCACTGCCACCGCCCACCGCTCCCCAACCGCCGCCGCACCGCCACCGCTTACCCCGTCTTTCAGTTGTCCCCGTCGTTCCCCTCGCGGACGAAGACGGCCATCCCCGTCTCGAATTCGAGCATCGCCTCGCCGCTCACCTCGGCGCGGCCAACGGCGAGCAGGTCCCCGCGTTCGTGCGTGACGAGCACCTCGTCACCCGGCCGAATGGCCGAGTCGGCCGCCGAGACGAACTTCGCGAAGGTGTTGCGCCCGTCGCGGACGTAGGGTTCGCTCTCCGATCCGACAACAACGCGGTAGGCGCCGTCGCTGAGTTCTCCTTGCAGGCGGTGCCCGCCCGCGAGTCCGAGCGTGAACCGCCCGTCGGTAGCGTAGGTGACGAGTCGCCCGGCGGGCCCGCGGACCTGCCGCGGCCGGCCGGAACTCGTGTGGGTCACGGTCACGTCCTCGCCCGCGAACAGCGCCTCGCCCGCGGGCGGCCCCCACTGGTAGTCGGCGACCCGCGTCAGCATCCGCCGGTCGCGCCCGCTCATCGCGGTGCCGTCGGCGGGCCCCGCCGCGGACCCCCCACTCCCAGCTCTCTCCTCTGTTGCCGAGTCAGCCCCGTCACTGTCGTCCATCGGATGTTCTTGGCCGTGACTCGCCTTGTATCTGTCCTCGCCCCGCCGTCGTGGTTCGTGATACCATGCGACTATCTCTCCCGTATCTATCATCATTTATCGTCTCGGTGTCTGGCGATTACAGGTGGATTTATACGAGCGCAGGAATAAGGCTCAGCTGCTATGACAGACACGGACTCCAGGAAAATCGGCCTCGGGCTCGTCTTGCTCGCGGTCAGCACCATCCTCATCTTCGGTCCGGGGACAGTCGGGACGGCGCTTCCGGCCGCGCTCCTCGCCATCGGGGCGCTCGGCCTCGCCGCCGGCGCCCTGCTCGTCGGCACGTCCGAGCCCGGTCGCCCGGTCTGACGTCGACGCTATTCTCGGTTCTCACTCCGTCGCGCAGTCACGATGCCGACCTACAGCAGGAACCGATCCACGTCCTCGCTCATGTCGGTGAAGTCGTCGGTAGCCCCGACCAGTTCCTCGGCGGTCGACTCCTGGAACGCGAGGACTTCGGTGCGGACGCCCTCGTGGCGCAAGTGCGAACAGAGCCGCGAGAAGTCGCCGTCGCCGGTACAGAGGACAACAGTGTCGACGTGGTTCGCGAGCGTTACCGCGTCGAGGCTCATCCCCACGTCCCAGTCGGCCTTCTTGGTGCCGTCGCCGAAGGTCTTGATCTCCTTGATGCGCGTCTCGAAGCCGATGTCGACGAGCGCGTCGAAAAACGACTCCTCCTCGGGGGAGTCAGCGCGGATGACGTAGGCGATGGCCCGGGTCAGCTGACGGTCGTGGACGGCGGCGTCGAGTAACGCGGCGTAATCGATGTTGCGCGAGTAGAGACTCTGGGCCGTGTGATAGAGGTTCTGCGCGTCGGCGAGAACCGCCACGCGCTGGCCCGGATGCACGTTCTCCATACCTCCCGATGGCGAGGCCTCGCGGATAGCTCTTTGGCTCCCAGCGCCCCTGTTTCCCGTTCGGGGAACACCCCCGTTTCCCGTTCGAGAGACGCCCCTGTTTCCCGTTCGAGAGACCCGCTCTCGCTTCCCGATTCGAGACACATAAGCCAGGCCAGTGCGAGTCCTGCAGTGTGTCACGCTACGGGTTCTCCTCCGAGGGCGGGCTCGTCGTCGGGCTGATCGGCGGCTCTCACTTCGTGCAGCACATGTACTTCATGCTGTTGCCGCCGATCTTCGGCCCGCTACAGTCCGACCTGAACGTCGGTCTCCCCGCGGTGGGCCTGGCCGCCAGCCTCGTCGGCGCCGTCATCGTCTCGCTGCAACTCCCCTTTGGCTACCTCTCGGACACCCGCGGCCGGACGCCGGTACTCGCGTTCTCGCTCGTGGTCGGCGCCGTCGGCGCGGGCCTCATCGCGACCGCACAGACCTACGCCTGGCTCCTCGTCGGCGCGCTCGTGATGGGCGTCGGCCTCGCCGGCCACCACCCCGCACACTACCCGCTGCTGTCTGCCGCGACCGACTCCGGGAACCGCGGCCGCGCGTTTAGCGTCCACGGTTTCACCGGCGCGCTTGGCTTCGCCGCGCCCCCAGCCGTCGTCGGCGTGGCCGTCGCACTCGGGCTGGACTGGCGCTACGGCACCGGCGCTATCGCCGTCGTCGGCGCGCTCTACGCGGTCTACTGCATGGGACGGTTCCGTGGTGTCTCCCGCGAGGTGACCCACGGGCCGGACGCCGGAACGGACACCGGTGCTGCCGAAACCGATGACAGCGACCCCCTCACCCTGCGCTCGCTCCCCTCGCGGGTCGCGGGTGGACTCCGCTCGCTGGCCTCATCGACCGGTATCGTCCTCCTCACCGTCCTCTGGTTTCTCACCTCGATGGCCAACTGGGGCATCCAGACCTACACGAACGAGTTGCTCGTCGCCGGCTACGCGGTGCCGGAGGGGACCGCCAACCTCGTCGTCTCCGCGATGTTGGCCGTCGGCGCGTTCGCCATCCTGCTCGGCGGCGAACTCTCCGACCGGTACTCCGCCCAGTCGGTGATCCTCGGCGGGTTCGGCGCGCTCATCGTGATGACGCTCGCGCTCGCCTGGGGCCAACTCCCGCGACCCGTCGTCTTCGGACTGACCGTGGTATTCATCTCCAGCGTCAAGGTGGGCCGACCCGCGCTCTCGAAACTCGGTGACGCTCTCTCGGCCGAGGAAGACCTCGGGAAGAACTTCGGCCTGCTGACAATCGGCATCTCCGGCGGCGGCGCGGTCGCCCCCTACGTCTACGGCGTCGTCATCTCGGCGACGAACGTCCGGTTCGCCTTCGCGACTATCGCGGCCGTCGGCGTTCTCGCCATCGCGATGACGTTCGTCGTCGTCGGCGTCAGCGACCGGTCGCTCCCCGGCGGCCCGAGCGCCGAGACCGAGGCCGCGACGGCCGAGGACTGAAAGGAAACTCGGCGGTTCGAGCGCTTTTCATCCGTGGACGCTCACGCCGCGAGATACAATCCATAGACGGCTATCAGCGACGGCGTCGTGAGTACCAGGAGGACGACGACTCGCCCCAGCGAGATGAAGTCGCGCAATCGGGCGGCGACCGCGACGGGCGCGAGCAGGACCGCCGCGAGTCCCCAGTCGGGGATCAAGTACACCAGGGAGAGCGGCCATGGGAGCGCGTACGAAAAGATCGCCGTGGCCGAAACGAGCGAACTCGTACCGACCCCGACGTAGGTCGAGGCCCACGCGGGGTACGCCCAGGCGCCGACGGTCGCGACGAGCGTCAGGAGTCCGGCGGTGACGAGCACGTAGATCCAGATATCGTCGAACAGCGGTGACGGGTGTTCGCCGGCGACCCCGACCACCTGTCCGGTGAACTGTCCGTAACTCGTGTAGCGGTAGACCGCGCCGCCACGATCGAGGAGATACCAGTCGCCGCCGGCGCCGCGTGCGACGGGCTCCGTGACGGTTTCACCGCCCGGATAGCGCGTGTAAGTCGTGGTCGCTTCCAAGTCGACGTCGAGTCCGGCGTCGGCGGCCGATCCCCGGAACTTGTCCGTGTGTTCGACCGTCTCCGGCGGTGCCGTGCCCGGCCCCATCGCTCCGGTGAGCGACCCGTCCGCGGCGAACTCGTAACTCCAGTTGGCCGCTCCGTCACCGACCCACCAGGTCCCGCGTTCGGTTCGCCAGAACGTGGTCGCGTGAACGTGCTCGTCTTTGGCGCGACGTTCGAGGGCTGTCCGTCCGAGAGCGTTCCAGTCCGAATCGTAGTGATATATCAGCACTCGGTCGAGCCGAATCGCGTCGGCCACGGTCGACGACGTTTCCTCATTACCGAGGGCGAGGACGTGCCAGGTTCCGTTCTCGCCCTGAAGGAGGTCGACCGCGGTGTTGCCCGAACCGTCCGGCGGATTGGTTCCGTCGACCGCGAATCCCGCACCGAGGAACGCCAGTCCGACGAGTAGGCCGACAGCGACGAGGCGCCGATCCATCGGCCAGAATGGACGATGGAGTGAAAGAATAACATTTCGGTCCGCGGCCTGCCGGGGAGACGGAGTTCACCCCTCCTCGTCCGGACTCGCGAGCAGGTCCTCCTCGTAGGCCGCCACCGCGCCGACGACCGCGTTCGCGTCTTCCTCGGGCACGTCGAACTCGTCTAAGCTGTCCTCCAGCAGTTCGACCGCGCGCTGGATGTGTTCGGACGTGAACGGCAGGTGGAGGTGGGCCTCCCGGACCGGCGTGGCGTCGTATGTCTCCGGCCCGCCCGCGGCCTCACAGAGGAAATCCGTCTGCGTGCGTCGCAGGAGTTCCATATCCGCGTCCTCGAAAAAGGGACCGAGCAGGTCGTCCGCCCGCAGGCGGTCGTAGAAGTCGTCGACCACCGCGCGGATCCCCTCCCGCTCGCCCAGTCGCTCGTAGAGTGTCGTCTCCGTCATGGTCGAACGTAGGCAAACGCCGGAAAAAAGCATACCTATCCACGCCGATAGTTGGACGGGCGTCTGGATCGGGACCACGCACCGAAACATTCGGAACCGATCGTCGCTCAGGCGTCCGAAACGGTGACCGTCGCACTGGCGACTTCGCTCTCGGCGTACCCGTAGCGAACGGCCTTCGCGCGGAGCGTCAGTTCGTCGCCGCTCTCCAGCCGTATCGGGCCGTCGTAGATCCGCCAGTGGATGTCGTCCACGCCGTCGTTCCCGTCGGAGGCTTCGTCCACCGCTTCCCCCGTCTCGGTCGCGTAGGCTATCGACGCGCCTTGGGTCGGGCAGAACAGTGAGACGGTCATCGGCCCCTCGAAAGTCCCGCCATCAGTCGTCTCCGTGCCACAGTTGCCTGGCGCGTTCGGGACGAACTGCGGCGGCGCCGTCGTCGGTTGGTCGCCATCGGGCCAGACCCGGTCGCGCATCTCCTGTTCGCTCTCCGCGGCGCGCTCGCGGTCACCAGTCCGATCGCGCCAGTCGTCGAGCGCACCCCGCATCCGGTCGAGCACGTCCGCGTACTGCGGATCCCTGACGAGATTCTCGGTCTCGTGGGGGTCGGCACGACAGTCGTAGAGTTCCTCCGCGGGTCGAGTGGGGGCCAGCCACTGAGACTGGACGGGGTCCAGCTCACCAGCAGCGTCGAGACGCAGGAGTTCGCGCATCGCGGGGTGACGGTTGCGGTACGGGATGTGCTGGACGTACGGCCGCTCGGGGTAGTAGTGGCGGACGTACCGGAAGCGGTCGTCGCGCACCGACCGCACCATGTCGTAACTCTCGTCGTAGCGGTCACGCGTGGCGAAGACGTACTCGCGCGTCGTCGCGTCCGGCCCAAGGAACGGCGCCCCCTCCAGATACCGCGGTGGGTTGACGCCAGCCAGCGAGAGCATCGTCGGCGCGAGGTCGACGTGGCTGACGAGGTCGTGGGAAACGCTCCCGTCAGTCTTGCCGGGCCAGCGGACCACGAGCGGGACCCGCGTACCGGAGTCGTACGGCCAGCGCTTGCATCTGGGGAGCCCCTCGCCGTGGTCGCTGGTGAGGACGACGACGGTGTCATCGATGTGCCCGTCGGCGGCGAGGCGGTCGAGTACCTCACCGACCCATGCGTCGCTGTGGGCGAGGTTGTCGTAGTGGCGGGCGAGAGCCAGCCGTGTCGGTTCGGTGTCGGGGAGATACGGCGGCACGTCAACGGCGTCGGGGTCGGTGTCCGGGTCGTGGACAGCGCGGCCGTGGGGCGCGAACTCGTCCGGGTCCCACATCCCGCTCTCGTGGGTCCCACCGTTGGTGAGCATCGCGAAGAAGGGCTGGTCGGAGTCGCGGCGGTCGTCGCGCCAGTCCGCTCCGTCGCCGTGGTGGTCCCACATCGTGAACGGTTCGCCGAACTGGTAGTCGGTCTTCGAATCGAGCGTGCAGTAGTAGCCCGCCCCCCGCAGGCGCTCGGTGAACGCGGTCACGTAGTGCGGCGGCACGGCGTCGTAGGAGTCGGGCAACCCCGCCACGTCGTGAGTGGTGGTGCGCATGTGTTGCGTGCCCAGCGACGGCGGGTGCAGACCCGTCATCATCGAGGCCCTGCTCGGCGCACAGACCGGCGCGGGACAGAAGGCGTTCTCGTACCGTCGGCCCTCGCTCGCGAGTGAGTCGATGTTGGGTGTCCCCGCCACGCTGTCCCCGTAACAGCCGTAGCGCGGGCTCACGTCCTCTTGGACCAGCCAAAGGATGTTCGGTCGGTCGTCGCCATCGGCTGCGGTCATGGCTCCCGTCTGGTCGGCCACCGGGATAACTGTCCCCCCACCGGAGAGTCTCCCCGCCGGTCCCGCTCGACGGCGACCCTCGACCGCGAGGGTCGCTCTTCGATCCACCGCGAGGGCTGCTCGTCGCCCGGACTCGACCACCGCTATCCCAAACCACTTGCTCGACCCAGCCCTACCTACGCCCGTCATGGTCGCACTCGACTCGAAAGAAGACGCGCTCGACCGCGGCGAGGTCGCACCGGAGTTCGAACTGCCGGGGGTCGACGGCGAGACCCACAGTCTGGACGATTTCGCCGACCACGAGGCAGTCCTGCTGGTGTTCACCTGCAACCACTGCCCCTACGCGCAGGCGAAGTTCGACGAACTGAACGCGCTGGCCGACGAGTACGACGAGGTGGCCGTCGTCGGCGTCAACCCCAACGACGCCGCGGAGTATCCCGCGGACTCCTTCGAGACGATGGTCGAGTACGTCGAGAACGGGACCGTCCAGTACGACGCCTACCTCCGCGACGAGAGCCAGGAGGTCGCGACGGCCTACGGCGCGGCCTGCACGCCCGATCCCTTCCTGCTCGCCAGCGACGACGGCGAGTTCCGCCTCGCCTACCACGGCCGCCTCGACGACGCGACCAACCCCGACGACGAACCGACCGAGCGGGAGATGAAAGCCATCATCGACCGCCTGCTCGCCGGCGAGGAGATCGACGACGAGTTCCGGCCCGCACGCGGCTGCTCGATCAAGTGGAAAGACGAGTAACGGAAAGACGGGTAACGCGGCGCTAGGCCGTTTCACGGACCATTTTCCGCCTCGGGTATTCTCGGCCGCCTCCGGCGGTCTGCGGGTGCCGCTTGGCGCGGGCGCTTTCTTTCCGGTAAAGAGCGTATGAACCTACTGATCAGTGCGTGTGCGAGAACAACAGTGGCATTTGAACAGACAATCCGTAATTAATTTCATTTATGGGTTTCAAATGCGAGCGTGCCCTATACGCGACGGGAAGCCCTTCGACTCGGTGGATCGATGATTTTTCTCCCGCTTGCCGGCTGTTCGGGGATGCTTGGGGATGGAGGGAACGATTCGGAACCGGCGTCGGTTCACCGTCTCCTCATCGAAAACCGTACTCCAGAGAACCACACAGTCCACCTCCAGTTGCTCGACTCGGGCGAGGTTTCCTACTGGCGGTCAGTCGAAGTGCCAGTTACCGACGCTGATAGCGATATCGTGACAGGAGTGAAACTGGCGCCTGGATTCCCGCAACCTCCGGGAGAATACACCCTTCTTGCACGACTGGACGATAATTCGGACTGGAGGCATATCGATTACAGTAATACATCAGTCCCCGAGGACGCCTGTTTCGAGATCGTGGTGACTGTTGAGGATTCCACGACGCTCGGATTTCTGTCTTCAACCGATGTGGCTGTCTGCGGCAAGCAGTCAGCGCCGTCAGAGAACTGACTCGGGTTTCGAAGCGACTTCGGTACCTGAGAATTCTGGACTGATCATCCGCGCGACCGAAGGGAGCGCGGTTCACCGCATCGAGGCCGAAGGCCGAGATGCGGCCTTTTTCACCCATGTTTTTGCCGTCCGGGTTCCCGCAGCGAGCGGAGCGAGCGAGGAAACCCGGACGGGAAAAAGATGGTCCGCAAGAGCGAAGTGCGAACCCGCGGATTTCGGGGTATGAAAGCGACGGCGAAGGCCCACCCGATCCAGGGGCTGGTCAAGTACCACGGGATGCGCGACCCGGAACTCCGCCTCCCGTATCACGACAGCATCAGCGTCTGTACCGCGCCGAGTCACACCCGCACGACCGTCGAGTTCGACCCGGACCGCGACGCCGACGAGTACGTCGTCGACGGCGAGACGGTCGACGGACGCGGCGCCGAGCGGATCCGCACCGTCGTCGACGAGGCCCGCGACCGGGCCGGCATCGACCACCGCGTCCACATGGTGTCGGAGAACTCCTTCCCGACGAACATCGGTTTCGGCTCGTCGGCCTCGGGCTTTGCCGCGCTCGCGACGGCGCTGTCCGACGCCGCCGGCCTCGACCTCTCGCACCCGGAGATATCAACCATCGCCCGCCGCGGCTCCGCGTCAGCGGCGCGCGCGGTCACCGGCGCGTACTCGCATCTCTACACCGGCGCGGACGACCACGACTGCCGCTCAAAGCGCATCGACGTGGCCGACGAACTCGAAGAGGACGTCCGGATCGTCGCCGGGATGGTCCCGAGTTACAAGGAGACCGAGGCCGCCCACGAGGAGGCCGCCGAGAGCCACATGTTCGAGGGGCGCCTGGCCCATATCCACGAGCAGATCGCCGGCGCGCGCGGGGAACTCCGCGAGGGCGACTTCGAAGGCGCCTTCGAGCGCGCCGAACACGACTCGCTGTCGCTGGCCGCGACGACGATGACCGGCCCGTCGGGGTGGGTCTACTGGCAACCGCGCACCATCGAGATATTCAACGCCGTGCGGGAACTGCGCGACGAGGGCGTGCCGGTCTACTTCTCGGTCGACACCGGCGCGAGCGTCTACATTAACACCCGCGCCGAGTACGTCAACCGCGTCGAGGCGACCGTCGCCGACTGCGGCGTCGACACTCGCGTCTGGGAAGTCGGCGGTCCCGCCCGGATCCTCGACGAGAGCGACGCCCTGTTTTGAGCCATTCGCGCGTCGGGGCCCGCTTCCGATGCGGCCCCCGCCTCTGACTGTCGCGGCCGACACAGCTTCGCTTCTGACTGCCCGCCCCCGCCCCCGCCCCCGCCCCCGCCCCCGCCCCCGCCGCAGTCCCGCATTCGACCGCTGTGGCCGTCGAGGACCGGCGCCACCGGAGCCCAGAGAATTTCGCTGTTCCGGCCGTGTGAATGCTCCGCACGACGGAATCGTTTACTCAGCGCGTAGTAAATTATGTCAGAAAAGGTATATAACTCGGCGCCGAGTATGCCCACGCGAAATGCGCCCTATCGACGACACGCCACTCACGCGGGACGGGAAAGCGCTCGTCCTGGCTTACGACCACGGGATCGAGCACGGGCCGACGGACTTCACGCCACAACCGCAAAGCGCCGACCCCGAACACGTCTTCGAGGTCGCGACCCATCCCGCGGTCACGTCGCTCGCCGTCGGCAAGGGCATCGCCGAGACGTACTACCCCTCCTACGAGGACGACGTATCGCTGCTCAGCAAGCTCAACGGCACCTCGAACCTCTGGATGGGCGAACCGGACAGTGCCGTTAACTGCTCGGTCGAGTACGCGGCCGAGGAGTTGGACGCCGACGCCGTCGGCTTCACCGTCTACCCAGGCACCAACCACGAGGTGGAGATGTTCGAGGAGTTCCGCCGGGTCCAGGAACAGGCTCGCGAGTACGACCTCCCCGTCGTGATGTGGTCCTATCCCCGCGGGCAGGGCGTGAAAAACGACACGGGAAAAGAGGTCATCGCCTACGCGGCCCGCCTCGGGCTCGAACTGGGCGCCGACCTCACGAAGGTCAAGTATCCCGGCAGCGGCGCGGCGATGGAGCGCGTCTGCGAGATGGCCGGGCCGACGAAGGTGATCATGTCCGGCGGGTCGAAAGCCAGCGGCCGGGAGGTCCTCGAGACCGTCAAGAGCGTCATGGATGCCGGCGGTGCCGGGCTGGCGGTCGGCCGGAACGTCTGGCAGCGCGAGAATCCGATGGCCCTGCTCGACGCGCTCGAGCGGGTCATCTACGACGGCGCGAGCGTCGACGACGCGCTACGGGCCACGCCGGCCAACGCATGAGCGGCCAGCCGGCCCGCGAGTGGACCGACGACCCCGCCGCCGACCGTATCCTTGATGTCGTCGCCGACGTGGCCCCCGAGATCCGGGCGGCGCTTCCCGACCGGCGGGCCGCGCTGGACGGCGAGAACCCGACGGGCGACCGGACCTACGCCGCCGACGACTACGCCGACGAACTGCTGGCCGACCGACTGGTCGACTGCGACGCCGTCGCCGCCTACGCCAGCGAGGAGCGCGCCGGCCAACTCGAGGGCGCCGGCGGCGGGAGCGGTGCCGGCGACGGGAGCGGTGCCGGCGGCGGGAGCGGTGCCGGCGACGCGGACGCCTACCACGTCGCCGTCGACCCGCTCGATGGCTCGTCGAATCTCCGGTCGAACAACCCGATGGGGACCATCGTCGGCGTCTACGACGCGCCCCTGCCGGCCGCCGGAACCGACCTCGTCGCCGCCGCAGTCGTCCTCTACGGCCCCAACACCACGATGCTCGTCGCCGACGGCGACGGCGTCGGCGAGACACTGCTCGACGGCGGCGACCGCCGTCTCCTCGACGCGGACGTGTCACTCCCCGCGGACCCGACGGTCTACGGGTTCGGCGGCCGGCGCCCGGACTGGCCGCCCGCGGTCCGGTCGGTCGTCGAGTCCTTCGAGGCCGACCGGCTGAAACTCCGCTACGGCGGCGCGCTCGTCGCCGACGTGGCGCAGGTGCTCACCCACGGCGGTGTCTTCGCCTACCCGGAACTCGCGGACCGACCCGAGGGAAAACTCCGCTACTACTTCGAGTGTGCGCCCATCGGCTTCCTCGTCGAATCGGCCGGCGGCCGCGTCTCCGACGGCGACGGCCCGCTTCTCGACGCCGCACCCGAGTCTCTCCACGCGCGGACGCCGTTCTACGTCGGTAACGCGAGTCTCGTCGACCGCATTGAGTCCGAACTGGCGTGACGCGCTCACGTCGACGACCCACCTCCCGCCCCAGTGGTTTGAATGCCCTTATATTCCTCTTACAATTAATATATATGGCTGGCGCCCCAATCGGGAGACATGCCGCACAACCAGGACGTCGAAGGCGAGAACAGCCCGGACTCCACCTCGAAATACGAGTGTCTTCAGTGCGGGACAATCGTCGAGGCGAAGACACACCCCGGGGAGTGTGACTGCGGCGGCGAGTTCCACAACCGCGCGAAATCCCTCGAGTAGATCCCCGCCAGAGGCACGGCGGAGAGCACCGTTTCGCGTGCGTCGACGGGCGACGCTCGCCCGTTCCTGCCCCGACTGATCCAGGGTACGACTAGCCGTCAGTTCCGTTTCTACATCGCGGTCATCTGCCGTCGTCGCTTCGACCGGCGCGGTCACCCATCGGCACCGCTCCCGCCGACCCGGCGGAGGACAAACCGGACGAGTACGAGCACGAGCGCGAGGCCGACGAGACCGCCGACGGCCATCCCGATCAACTCCAGCGGGAGCACGGAGAACACCGAGAGCAGGCCCCCGCCCCCGCCGCCGCCCTCGGAGACGACGACGGGACCGGCCCGCGTTCCGTTGACCATGACCGAGTGATTACCGGCAGTCGCGAACGAAGTGACGAAGCTGACGGTCACGTTCTCACCGGCCGGGACGCGTGGCTCTTTTTTCTCCGCAAACGACATCCCCTCCGCTCGTTCGGCGTACAGTCCCGCGACGTACGTCCCCGACGCGTTCCCGGTGTTCCGGAGCAGCGTCTCGACCGTGACCGACTCGTTGATCGTCGCCGCCGTCCGATTGAGAGTCGTCTCGACGACTTCGATGTCGGGCGTGCCGGTCGGTTCGTTTACCGTCCCGTTGTCAGTTCCGGGGTCCGTTCCGTTGTCGGTCGTCCCGTTGCCGGTCGTCCGGTTGTCCGGCCCGTCGACGGTCCCGTTGCCGGCGGGTCCGTCACCCGGCGGATCGATCACCGGGTCCCACTCGGAGTCGTTGCCGGGGAACAGCGGCTGGTCCCCGTCGACGGTCCCGTTGCCCGGCCGCTCGCCGGTCGAGTTGTCGGCCGGGTCGGACGGATCAGCGGCGGTCCGGTTCGTCGCGAGCGCGAAGACCGACAGCCCGGGCGAGTCGGCGCTGTATCGGGCGAACATGGCCGTCCGGTCGACCAGTTCCGTCGGCAGGCGCGACCAGTTGCCGTCCGAGAGCCGGTAGACCGAGAGGTTCGCCGCGTCGATGCCGTGGTCGTCGAGGTAGACGCGACCGACCCGCAGGTCGACCGTCGCCCCAGAGACGTTCGCGCCCGACAGCGAGTGCTGGATCGTCACCGTCCCCGCGACGGTCGCGTTTGGCGGTCCCGCGAGCGCGCCCGCGCTCCGTCCACGCGTCGTCACCGTCGCGGTGAGGTTGGTTTGCGCGTTCACCGAGACAGCAAGCTCCTGCAGGCTCACGTTCGCCGGGTCGGTAATCGTCTCGCGATCCCCGCCGGGAACGGCAACCGTCGTGTTCGCGGCCGCACGTCGGATGGAGACGGACGCGCTCGTCGTCCCCACTCGCCCGTCGACGAGCGACTCGACTGCTATCTGGGGCCACTGTTCCGCCGGGTCAGTCCCGTTCGCGGTCCCGTTCTCGCCGCCGGTCTCGCTCCCGTTCGTCGGGTCGGTGTCGTCGGGCGGGGTCGCTTCGTCGACGAACGTCTCCCGCGCCGTCCCGTTGACGACGAACGAGGTGGTGTGTTCGGCGCCCGTCGGATCCGTCGCCCGGACGATCACCTCGGTCCGGACGGGCGCGATGGCGATTTCGCGGTCGAACGCGACGCGACTGCGGCGCTCGCCCGAGTGGACGACCCGATAGTCGACGGTGTCGCCGGTGGCGCTCTCGCGCGTCTCGACGACGAGGCGATCGGTCAGCCCCTCGAAGGCGACGGCGCTGAGAAACAGTGTCCGCTCGCCAAGCACAACCGTTCGGTCGCGGTCGACGGTGACGTTCGGCGCGACGGTCCCTTCCTCGTCCGCGAGACGCTCGACGGTGACGGTGCGCGTCGTCGTCCGGCCGGCGATGTCGGTGACCGAGACGGTCGCCTCGTGGACGCCGGGTTCGATGAGATACAGCGTGTCCTCGAACGATGCGGTCCGGCGGTCGGGGTCGATCTCATAGGACCGCGGTCCGACGAACCGGTTGAAACTGCTCCGGTTGCCGTCCGGCCGGCGTAGCGTGACGTTCGCCCGCTGGATCCACACGTCGTCCGCGACGCTGCCGTTGATACTGAGCGTGTTTTGCGTCGTCGCGTTCGGCGTCGGACGGAACGATACCGTCGGCGCCGCCCCGTCGGAGAGGTTGATCGCGAACTCGTAGGTCTTGACGTTCCCGAGGGTGTCCTCGGTTATCATCCGGAACTCGTTGGTGCGTTCGTCGGCCCCGCTGTAGCCCAGAAAGAGGTCGAGTGAGAAGTTCTGCTCGACGTCCCGCAGCGCGTAGGTCTCCCTGGTGTCGCCGAACTCGTGACTGATGATTATCTTCTCGACGGCCGTGTCCTCGATGATCTTCCCCGCGAGGGTGACGTTCGACCCCGACGCCGACCCGTCCCGGATCGGGTCCCAGGGATCGGTCTCGTAGGGTGACGTGAGGAAGACAAACGGCGGGTCGCTGTCCTTCCGGACCGTGAACTGCGTGGCGTCGACGTTGCCCGCGTCGTCGGTGACGATGACCCGAACCTCGTTGTCGCCGCCGTCGAGCGCGAGTTCGACCGCCTGGGTGACGTTCCCGCCATCGGTCTCGATGGTCGTGTACGCCTCGTCGTCGAGTCGGATGACGATTTCGCTCACGTTCGCGCCCGCGGACTCACCGCCCCCGACCGACGCCGCGACCGTCATCGTCACGTCCCCGCCCGCCCGGTAGCTGTCACCGCCGCTCACCGGCGTCGAGTCCACGGTAACGTTCACGACCGGCCCGGATTCGGCTGCCCCGACGTTACCCGTCGAAGCGGCAGGCCCGCCACTCCCCGTCGCATCGGCCGCGGCGACGCCCGTGCCGAGGGTCGCGACCGCCCCGATGGCGATCACTGCGACGAGGAGGCCGAGGGTCTGTCGGGCGCGCATTTCCAGCGTCTTCGCCGTTCTCGTACTTAACGCGTCGCCCGACGCTATCAACTTTGAGAGCGGGTGGTGGCCGTGACTGCGGTCGGACGCCATGTCGACCGCGGCCGAAACGGTGTTCGGTCCGCGAGCGCCGATGCCGTTTTGTCGCCGTCAGCCAAGGTGTGGGTCATGGGCACTGCGAACTTCGACTTCGAGGAGGAGGTCGTGATCGTCACCGGCGGCAGTTCCGGCATCGGCCGTGCGACCGCGCTTGCGTTCGGCCGGGCGGGCGCCACCGTCGTCGTCGCCGATATCCGCCGCGACCCGAAAGACCTCGGCGAGGACGCCCCGACCGACGAGGCCATCGCGGACCTCGGTGGGACGGCCGAGTACGTCGAGACGGACGTCTCCGACCCCGACGAGGTGGCGAGCGTGATCGAGGCTGCCCGCGAGTTCGGCGGCGTCGACGTGATGGTCAACAACGCTGGCCTCTACCGCGGCGGGACCGTCACCGACCTCTCGGTCGACGACCTCGACGCCATGCTCGGCGTGAACGTCCGCGGGGTCTTCCTCGGCACCAAACTCGCCGCCCAGGACATGCTCGACCGCGAGGACCCCGGCGCCGTCGTCAACACCGCTTCCATCTCCTCGTCGTTCGCCCAGCACGGCCAGATCGGGTACGACGCGACCAAAGGCGCGGTGCGGATGCTCACCCGCACCGCCGCGCTCGAACTCGGCGAGACAGGGATCCGCGTCAACGCCGTCGCGCCCGGTCAGATCGCCACCGAGTTCGTCGACGGCTGGACCGAGGAGGCTCAGGAGGCCGCCGCCGGCGAGGCCGACGAGAACGAACAGTTCCTCAAGGACATTCCGATGGACCGGGCGGGCCACCCCGAGGACGTCGCGCCCGCCATCTGCTATCTCGCCAGCGACGCCGCCGGCTACACGACCGGCGAACTGCTGCACGTTGACGGCGGGTGGCAGACCTGCTAGCAACCACTTTTTACTGCGGGGGGTTTCCTCGCGCCTCCGGCGCTGCGGGAACCCCCCGTTGCAAAAACGTGGGGAAAAAGGCCGCATCTCGGCCGTCGGCCTCGATGCGGTGTCTCGCGGAGTGCAACGACGCGAGGCTCGTCAGAGCGACGCTCTGACGGCGAACCGCGCGCCTGCGGCGCGCGGATGCCAACGGCAGGAAGCCATCTCCGGATATTCATCGCTCGTCTCTCAGACTCGTCACTCCGGTAGCTTGAGGACGCTCCGCGTGCGCTGCCGGAGCCATTCGCGGCTTCGCGACCCAGCCGCGGTGAAGCTAAACGCCGCCGCAATAGCGATCGACAGAAGCCGAATGGCGACGGCCCGCCACGGACGCAGCGTGACCCCTGCAGAGACGACTGCAAGCAGGAGGTGGATCCCCAACTGGCTGAGGAAATACGTCGCACTGGCGCGGATCGACGGACGGAACCCGCCGAGCCAGAGTGCGACGACCGTGACTGTTCCGAAGAGCAACCCGGCGCCGATTGCGGAGACGAGGTGTGTCTGAACCAGTGCTCTGTAAAGATCCCAGCCGAGACCGATGAGTGAATAGCCGACGAGAACCCAGACCGCAAGCAAGTGACCGAGCCGAGACGGCTGCTCCGCGGACCCGGAACCGGGCGTGCCCGCTCGGTCAGAAGACTGACTCATGAGTGGGTGATACCGATCCATCGGACAAGAAGATTGTCATACCATCGTCACTATGGCGCGGTCAGGGTGTGCCGCCGGTCACTCTGACGGACAGTTCGTCGAATGCGAGCATCCGCCGAGCGAGCGGAGCGAGGGACGACCGGAGGGAGTCCCTCGATGTGAGCGGGGAATGCGCGGCGCTTCGCGCCGCGAAGTCGGGGCGGCGGTAGTGATCACTGGAAGTTTTGTATAGTTAGCCGATCGATAGCTTAGACGCCTTCAAAAGAGTATAGAATGGAAACAGAGAGTTTTAATTCGGTTTCCGAAAATCC
>Ga0207720_100510_pt1 | contig 25272 bp, 25 predicted proteins | sample A23P2SouthBayCA_2_FD_187751 | JGI IMG/M metagenome (GOLD analysis project Ga0207720, IMG submission 187751) | Aerobic enrichment media microbial communities from Eden Landing Ponds, California, USA - A23 E3 (2) (SPAdes) | ecosystem: Environmental > Aquatic > Marine > Unclassified | place...
TCATATTCGATTTCGGTTCTACCGTTCTTCTCGTGACCAGCCTCAGAGAGGTGGACACTGTCGGTGTTTCCACTCATAACACAGTTGGAAAGCGAGGTCGTGCTTTCCACTCGCATAGACGTTTGACCTGATTATAACGGTATCGCGCTCATTCCGGCGCAGTAATGCGATTCTCTGTTGAAACCCCGCAAAAAACCGTCCCTCTACAACAGACTCCTCGGGAGAGCACCCGCGCCAGAGCAGCGCTACCGCTCTTCCAAATGAGGAAACGCCACGATATCAGAACTCTCAGACCGCTATACGGTGGCGCTGTCGCTCAAGAGCGTAGAATGGAAAGACGAGGACCGCCTTTCCAACTGTGTTATGATGAGCCGTTCAAGGCTCACTTATCCTTACTCTGGGCACAGATATAACCGTATCGCCAACACCCTGGCTCTCTATTCTTTCCTGTCGCAACTCATCATAGGTTACCCGTTGAGTTTCACAAGCACGGCGAGTATCGACCGCTGTACACACTTCACTGTAGTTGCCCCAGAGTTGTACGTACACAACTCTTAATTTACACACTTACTGACTTACACACTAAAAATGCCCATCGACATCGAAACGTTCGAAAACAGTAGTGAGGAGGGCCCCGGGAGTGGACGATCGCAACCCGAGCAGGTTCTTTCGTTCCTCATAACGCACCCAATGCACGCGTTCACACCCAGTAAAATCGCCCATTGAGTCGATATTCCTCAGAACTCGATTGGCACTGTACTCAAGCGATTGGAGGGTAAGAACCTTGTCCGACATAAGGGTGGGTACTGGGCTATTACGGACGACGAAGAACAGCTTCGGGGACTCACACAGTATCAGCTCGCAACGGAGACTGCCAACGAATTCTATGGCGAGGAGAATCCCGGAGAATGGATTCCCCATATGCCGGACGAAGAGACCGAAGATGAAGCCGATCAGTCCTCTGGGGTTCGATGAAAGGGACGAGAGCAGTGACATCGTTTCATCAAATTTCGAGGCGGATACCTCGGGGCTTGACCCCGAGGTTGTTGACTGTACTGAATTTAAATCAGCCGTAATGAACCACCGGGCTCATCTCCGATGATGTCGGACAATCCATACACTTGAATGGAATCTGTGTATCCCTGGACGGTTATGGCGTTCTGGATGCCCTCTCTGGCAGGCTTATCATCCGTGAGTACAATCACACCCGGAGTAGTGCGGTTTCTGATATACTGAATTGCGAGCCCCGCGAGAATCGTATCAGTTTTCTCTACCTCGTGTTCGGGTTTCTCGGTTTTGTCCGCTATCGTCCGCCTGGCAATATCGCTCGCTGCTACAGCATCCCCATCTGTAGGGTCTGGCGCTTCAATAATCTCGGCCCAGCCCTCGTCGAGTGCTGCTTGAACACGGGTGGTGTCTCGTCCACCGAGTTCGCCAATCACCCGCTGAGGAAGTTTTAGCATAACATCGGCCTCTTGGACAGCTCGTCGAAACTGTGAGAACTGTGGGTTTGAGGGATCGCCAATCGCAATGAAGATATTAGCGTCAACGATGACATCCTTCTCTGCAGATAGTGGTGAGTCTCGATCCATTCGGCTGCTTCACTCCTCGCGATCTGGCTGTGCTGGCGTCGTCTCTTGTTCCTCAAGATCGGGAAGATCCATCTCGTCCTGAACGTCAGGGAACAGATAATCGAAGTACGGATCGTGTTCCCGACCGACGGCAAGTGCTGGAACGAGCGCGTAGATAATCATCATCGCCTCCGTATCGCGGACATCAATTTCGTTCGCGATCATCCGCTGGGTCATCTTGCCTGCGTAATGGAGGCCGGCTCCCCGGAGTGCGGCGACAAGTTTGCCGATGCCATGACGGTCGACGAAATATTCGACATCCTCGTCGATCTCTTTGAGTGCAAATGCGTGGAGCACGGTCGGCGTGATGATAATCGGCACGTGCTGCTCGACGAGAATGACGGGCTCCGCAGTGAGCTGTTGTGGACGAGTCGATTCATTACGCTCGATGAATCCGAGTTTAACAAGCCGGTCGACGTACTCGTAGGCCGTCGATTTCGAGAGGTCGAGTTCATCCATAACCTCTGGTGGCGAAACCGGACCCCAATAGCAGATATAGATATAGACACGGGCGAGGGCCGGTTGATTGAGTAGCTTCACGAGTGTTTCCAATCCCGGAGCATTCTGAGCGAGAAGTTCCGGTTTTAAAATGTCTTCATTCAATATCTCTATCGGCGGTGCATCAAGGGCTGTGGTTCCGCCATCGGGTTGCGGATTCGGTGGGTCGGGGTAGTGATTCATAATCACTAGTTCGAAGTCTATGTACTTTAGACTAACTCTCGAAAACGGAAGTCATTCTATCGCTGCCCTCACCTGCTGAGTGCTGAAGACAGGACGGGCAAATCCGGCGTTCAGTTTTGGCCCCCAAATGGGGTCGAGGGAGTTGAGAGAGCCGCAAGCAGCGCCGCCGCCGGCCCGCCTCGACTCACTACAGACGGAGTGACCACACATGCGACGATACTACCACGACGGAGACGACCGCCTCTCGAACAACGACGTCGAACAAGACGACCGGTTCGACGAACTCACCATGCGCGGCCTCTACGAGTCACCGCACCTCGAAAGCGACTGCCTCGGCATCCGCCTCGAGAACGCTGGCGAGCTCATGATGGCTGCCCGTTGTGAGCCCGAATACGACGAGTTCGGCCTCGAAATCGAAGGAAATGGAAACTACGAACTCGACGCATACTGGATCGGTGCGAGCCTTCGCACCACCGAAGGTCGCGACGTCGATCCTATCGACCTCGCCGATGAGGACCTTACTGGACTCCCACTCGAAGCCCAGGAACGCCTGCACGGACTCCGTGAGGAACGCAAACGTCAGCGCGAGAAGGCCTTAGCTGCCCACGTCGTCGGCATCGATCGCGAAACGCGGTGTCGCGAGGACCTCGTCGAAGAGCGCGAGGAACGCCAGTCCAAGCGCGATGAGCGCGTCCTCGGAGAGGGAATCATCCGCAACAACGCGTTCGAAGATATCGACGACAACGAGGCTGAAGCTGTCCGCGAGGCCGCTGCTCGAATCGGAGATCATCTTATTACCGGCCCCGATGACGAGGTACTCCGACACCTGCTCGCACGCAAAGTCCGCAGCGGTCAGGATGTTTTCACCGCCCAGTCCAACACGTTGGACCAGCTCTACCAGGAGGCGAGCGTCATCCAACCCATCTCGTCCGTACCGATCATCCCCTCGAAGTACAACGTTGAGGCTGACATCCAAGGCAAAGTCACGACTCTCTGGCAACCCAAATCAGGGAGCCAACAGCAGGTCGGCCTCATCAAAGACGACGCCGGCGATACGATCAAATTCACCGTGTGGACACGCTCTCAACAGGGTGTCATCCTCCACGAAGGCGATCTCGTTCGGATTCGTGCCGGGAAAGTCGGGAAGTACCTGGGCCAGGCCACTCTCGCCGCTGACTCCGAGACGCGAATCGAAGTTCTCGAGCGTGGCGACGGCCCCGCTCCCAGAGGCGACATCCCGAACGTCGACTGGGAGAAATATGCCAAGCGTCACCGTGAACAGGGCATCGAACATCCCTTCCAGGTGCATAGCGCGTGTACGATTCCTCCCTTGGGCGCTCCCGGCGTCGAAGAAGTCTCCCGTCCCGTGCATGCTCCCACTGACCGGCTTGACCAAGAGAAAAGCGAGAAACTGGACGCCCTCAAATGGCTCAAAGCCACCGAGATATTCGACGAGGCTGACAGCAAAATTCCACTCCCGACTTGGTGGCGCGAACAAGCCAACGTGGTCTCCCTAATCGTCGACGCCGACGCCGAAGAGGACGAGATCGGCGCGACTATCCGGGAGGTCGTCTCGACGGGCCGCCCCGAATCCACACCTGTTCCCGTCACTCCCGTTCCCCAGGGTAAGCGCCGTCTCTGGGCGCTCATCCGTGACCTCGACCTTTTCGGAACCGCCCTTGATGAAGAGGGCGACGAGGAGAGGGAGACAGAGATGGAGACAGCGGACGACACGAACGAGAGCGCACTCACAGGCGTCGCAACCCCCGACGCTTCCGAGACTACCGTGGCGAGCGACGACAGGCCAGGTCTTGGACTTCCAACGACGACCTGCCGGTGTCCAGAGTGTGCTCACGATCGAGCGCAATATCGTCTCGTCCAACTCCGGTCCATCGACGAACCACCGACGAGACTCCTCTCATGTGTGAGTTGCGGCCAGCGGTGGCGCGAAGATAGCTAGTCGGCAGAGGCGGCACCACACTCTGTGCATCCAGCCATTCCAGCCTGCTTAGAATCATGTCAACCAATAATTCAGACCACGATCCGACGAACAGCAACAGTCAACCACCCACGAACGAGGACCTCACCGGCGACGACGAAATCGACTTCCAGCTCGATATCGTGGACGGTGAAGATCCCAGCCGGCCCGTCATCGACGACAGGAACGAGTTCAATGTGTATCCACCGGGGACCGGTCCCCTCCCTGGAACGATGCGGTTCGTCAGGCTCGTCGACGACACCTGGGCGTTCATCGAAAGCGGGAACTTCGGCGGCTGGATCAACGCTGAGGAAACCATCAGCCTCGATGATGTCCGGTGACTCGCGATCGGCATTCTCTCCCTGTGTTTTAGTCCCCCTAAGGGGGTGAGGGGAGTCGGAGGAGGGGCAGCAGCAGTCCCGTATGCTGCTCCAGCAGTCATCCTTCGGGTACTCCCACTCCAGCCAGCGATAGTAATCGCGGCACTCCAAACACATGTCAAGCAACGCAAAATCAGCAGATCCAACCGCAGACGTCCCCGACGCAGACCTCTCGGAGGCTGCAACCGGCATCCTCGAACAGTTCCCAAACGACATTGATGGCGACCTCCCCAGCGAAGAGGAGGTCGCGAGCCGTCTCGACCATATGACGAACCAATACAAGGTTCCTCTCGACGAGGCCCGCCGCGCCGCAGTCAGCCACTATCGCGACGTATTCGGCCTCGAATACGACGATCTCGAGTTCCCCGGCCAGAGCGCCGGCGATGTCACCCTCTCCTCTGTCGACCAGGACGAGCAGTGGGTGGATGTGACCGTGAAAGTCGTCGAACTCTGGGATCCCACCCACGACAGCATCGACCAGGTAGGGCTCATCGGTGACGAGAGCGGTCAACTCAAGTTCACCAAGTGGGCGAAGGCCGAACTCCCCGCCCTTGACGAGGGTAGCATCTACGAACTCTCGAACGTCATCACCAGCGAGTATGAGGGGCGATACAGCATCAACCTCAACTCACGGTCGAACATCGAACCCGTCGACGGCGACATCGACGTTGGAGCTGACGTCAAAGATGTTCAACGCTCTGCCCCGATGGTTGCAATCCAGTCTGGGTCGGGACTCATCAAGCGCTGTCCCGACGAGGACTGCACGCGCGTTCTGCAAAATGGGCGGTGTGCCGAACACGGCGATGTCGACGGAGAGTTTGATCTTCGTATCAAGGCGGTCTTCGATGACGGCGAAACCGTCCAGTACGCCATCTTCGACCGCGAAGCGACCGAGGCTATCGCGGGCATCACGCTGGAGGAGGCAATCGAGCAGGCGATGGACGCTCTCGATACCAGCGTCGTCGAGGAGAGCCTTATTGACGTGCTCGTGGGCCGCTACTACTTTGTAGAAGGCTCTATTGTCGGTCGATATCTGCTCGTGAACGAGGCCGAACAGCACAGGTAACCTCGAATCCGAACCAGAACGCGACCCGGGTAGCCTGACTTTCGACTCCACAACCGTCACTCAACACTTCATGAGCGAATCCAACCCAGAAGCGACATCCAACAGCACCGACACCGAGAACAGCAATGCCGGCCGGCAAGGTCGCCAAGTAGCGAAGCGTGCCTTCGCCGCCGAAATCAACGACGCTACCCACGTCTTCAAACAGTCTGATGAGGAACGAGCCCCGAACTTCGCGCTGCTTCCGTCGGGCGAGGTCGCCAACCGATACTTCCTCGTCGGCACGATAACCGAAGTCAACGACGTCGGGAACGAGGACGAATACTTGCAGGCTCGCGTGGTCGACCCTACGGGCACTATGTTCGTCTACGCCGGGCAGTACCAGCCCCAGGCCGCTGCGCTCCTCTCCAGCCTCGAACCCCCGGCGTACGTCGCTGTGACCGCGAAGCCATCCGCGTTCGAGAGCGATGGCGAGACGTACGTCTCGCTCCGGCCCGAGACCACCACCCGCGTCGATAATGAAACCCGTGATCAGTGGGTTTCCGAGACCATCGAATGTACCGAAGCCCGACTCGACGCCTTCCCCGATAGTGACAGCGAGTTCGCCGCGATGAGCCGCGAGCAGTACGGCGACAGTCTCGACCTCGATAACTATCGGGAGGCCGTCAACGACGCTCGCGAGGACCTCGGAATTGACATGGACCACCGGTCGGACAGATCCAATAGTGAGACCACGACCGAGAACCAGAACGACGACGTCAGCGTAGATGAAGACGGCGTCACCAAGGAAGCGACGGTTGAGGAGGCAGAAATCGCCGCTGCCGTCGCAAACGCCAGGTTCGAGGAGTAAGCCCAAGTAGGAACACCTCCGTTCACTCCCGGCCACACTTTGTGAACTACCCCTGCCTACTCGCCGCCGTTGACGGCTCCTTGAGGCAGGGGCTTCCCGCTTCCACGACGCGCTTTGCAGGAACAACCGCAGTTCCCGTAGGGAGCGCAGTCTCCACAGGCGTACCTTCGGAGTGACCCACTCCTAGATCAGTGAGTCCGCGAGAAAGAATATTCCACGCTGCGTTTGCGTCTCTGTCCGTCTTGAACCCACACGAAGGACAGGAATGTTCACGCACCCACAGCGGCTTGTCTGTTTTAACGCCACATGACGCACATTCCTTGGTCGTGTCTTCCGGGTCAACCTCAACGAAGTGCGTGCCTCCACGCTTGCACTTATATCCGAGCAGATCGGTGAAGGTGTTCCACGCAGCAGACGCGGTGTTGCGGCTGTTGCCCGGCGATTCCAGCATCCCTTTCACGTTGAGGGCTTCGACGGCCACCAAGTCATACTCCCGAGCATAGTAGTTCGAGAGCTTATGAAGGAAATCACGCCGCGTGCGCTTGATTTGCTGGTGACACTCTGCAACACGCCGACGTTGCTTCTCCCAATTGTTCGATCCATGCTCTTTGCGTGAGAGGTTCCGTTGCTCTCGTTCAAGTCTGTCGCGTTCTTCCGAGAGATCAGGTGATCCGACTGCTGTGCCGTCTGTATCATGGGCATACTTCAGAATACCCACATCGATACCGACCATGTCGTCAGTGTCAACATCCTCTAGAGACGGCTTGGCTGGTGGTTCCGTGTCCATCTCGATGCCGAAGATAGCGAACCACTCGCTGGTTTTCTCCTTTTTGAGCGTGACTTCTTTGACTGTGGCATTCTCGGGCAGCGGTCGGTGAACTTCGATGGGGATGTCTGCGAGTTTCGACAGCGACAGCACAGTCTGGCCACTCTTTTTGTCGAGTACGAACCCAGACTGGTTGTAAGTGAAACTGCGAAATTCCCGAGGTGACTTCCATCGGAGTTCACCAATCTTGTAGCCCTGTTTTTTGAGTTGCCCAAGTGCGGTGATGTTTTTGGCAATCCGCATGACGGTGGGCTGGAGGACCTTCGAGTAAATGTCGGTGAGTGCGTCCCACCAGTCTTTGAGGTCCGGAAGCTCGTCACGAATTGTGCGGACACGCTGTTTGACGGTGCCTTCGGATTCAGGAATCTGGTTAAGACGGTACAGGGCGTGGTTGTAGAGTTGGCGACAGGTATCGCGGTGGTAGTCCAGCGTCTCACGCTGGTTCTCCGTGGGCTTGAGACGATACCTGTAGTTGTAGTTCATGCCACGCAATTCAACAGAGGGCTGACTGGCGTATGAACGTTTGCCGTCCGGAGTGAAAGTAGCCCATGGACCTGTGGGCCAGCAACAAGAGCGTCTCTTGAAACCAATGACGACGGTGTATCCCCTCCCTACTGGGTTACTCGTTCGCTGCGTTACTCCTTGAGGAAGGGGGCTTACCGTCTGCAATCAGCTCACGTGGTCGCACAACTCTCTCGGGAGGGCTTTCACCCCGCCCCACTCCGTCGTTCGTTCCTCCCCGCCGAAATCCACCTTCCCTGAGCTGTAAGTGCAGTTTGACTCTACGGACAACCTATTCGTACAATAACTGCGAGTGTCTGTTCGTCCTCTTCTCGCACCGAAAATCGAGGAATTACTCGTAGTAACTCAACCGTTCGACGACCTCGGCGAAAGCGACGTTTTGCCGTACATCGGTAATCTCAATTTTGACTCGCTCACTCTCTTTCGTATCCGGGACGATCACGACGAAACCACGTTCGACCCGAGTGATGCCATCACCCTGTTCGCCGATGTCCTCAATCTCGACTTCTCGAGTCTCACTTTCCTCAACTGGTGGTTCCTGTGGCTCACGCTGGGACTGTGATCCCGTTTCAGCCTGTTCGCTCTGTTCTGGCTCGCTCTGTGTCGGGGAAGACACGAGTGCGACGCGATATGTTTCTCCTTGCTGTAGATCACCCAGTTGTAGCTCGCGCTCTGGAACGTCGATCACGTACGACCCGTCCTGTTCCTCAATCGAAGCTGAAAACAGACATTGGAGTTCTTCAGAAATCTTCATTAGTCGGCCTCCTGGCAGCGTAATAGTGCAGAACACTTGACTCTGCTGTCGTGTCGTTGCTCAGAATTCACTCGGGACTCACGACATCGTCGCAGATGGGACACTCTGCCCAGATACCAGTCGTTCCGTTGTTTTACTCATATTCAACCAAGACGTGTGCAGCAGAAATGTTCTCACCACACTCCGGACATTGCCCGTGTTTCGGAGTATCGTAGGTTATCAGGAGAAGGAAGGGAGCGTGTGACAATTCCCCTCCAACTGGCTGTAGAGTTATGTTTCGGTGTAAGCTTTGTGTGGAATCGTACCTGAGACGAGTGTAGTCGCAAAAAATCACTCGCAACCCGATCTCCGGTGATGAGCAGTATTTATGCGAACTCTGCGCCGAGAACTCCCTCTCTGTCGAACAAGTCGCCGAAAAGCGGATGAGCTGTGCGCAGAACACGGCACTCTCCTGGTTGAGACGGCATAGAATCGAACCCCGGTCTCACGACTACTCTGAGGCCCCGTGACGCAATCCGAATCTCCTGTACGAACTACACTGGGAGAAATCTCTCTCCGGAGAGGCAATCGGTGAACACCGCGGCTGCGGTGCGACCATCGTCGCGCGGTGGATAGATCGGTTCGATATCGACGCGAGGCAAGCCGATAGTCAAAAAATTAGTGACGGCTAAGGGTACTGTGACAGAACTATTGACCCCCCCGTTTGTGCTCCCCTGAAATGGTGGAGGGTTCAACACGAAATGGCTACACTCCAGCTCAGCACCGCCTCGAACGCACCGACTATCGACCCCACTCAGGTCGATGAACTCCGCTAGTTTCTCGACGAATGGCTCATCGGCACGGGCTCATTCGACGACATCATGGTGAAGATTGCGGTTCCCGAACGCGATCCCGATACCGGCGAGGCAGACCCGCCGCACCTCACGCTCTACGGATATGCCTCGTTCTCCCCGACGCATCGGCCGACCGTTCGCGAGGCCGTCCTCGAGGGCCTCGACGACAATCTCGATGAAGACGAACGCGAGGTCGTCATCAACGACGAAACCGAGGAACTCCTTTGGGACTACGCCGGTGAGCACACCGAGGACTTCCTTCGCGAACTCTCGCCGTTCCTCACCGAGCCCTTTGTCATCCAGACCGTCGGCTACGAGAAATGTCGATTCCCCCACGTCGGCTACCAGTACCGCGTCGATCCCGATGGAAAAATTGACCATATCCAGTTGGGATGAGCAGTCGGCTCGAATCTTTCGCCACGACGCTCGCCGCAACTCGCCTCCATCTCCTATCCCCCATCCAGCATGAGCTTCTACGCGCGAATCTCCGGCTACCTCCAGTACCGCACGCACGACCACCTTGACGCCGCCATCGAACGCCTCAGGCGAGGCGCTTGGCTCAACGACGACGAGCAGTGGCTCGTCCGAGGTCACCCCCGGGAGATCCGCACTGACGCTACCATCGACCACGATCGCAACCTCCTCGCAATTCCCGCTGGTGTGTACCAGAATCTCGGTCGAATCACCACCGAACTCTTCGCTGGGGCGACCGACGGTGTCGTAGTCACGTCCTCGAACGACGCGTGTTTCGACGCTTGGATCGAGACCCCGCTTCCCGAAGCCGCCAACGTTCCGCCTGGTGAGGGTGGTGATGTCTCTTCTATCCGTTGTATCGACCTCGAGCACTTCGCCCGTACGCAGGGCCTCGGCGTCAACCAATTCGGCGATCCTGGTCACTTCCAGTGGCAGTGGGATGTCCTCGATGCCTTCCACGACAAGCACGACCCAGACATCCTCGGGATTCTCGAATCCGCGCACGGGCCACCCGGATGACCAAGAGCCGAAACTATGCAATCTCCCGAACCCATGACCCAGAACACTGACCCAGACGCAAATACAGACTCAAGTGCGAACAAAACGAATACTGACATAGGCACTGCTCTCGATACGTTCGCTGATTTTCGCGATCAATTCGACGACGAGTGCGTTCTCCAGACGCTCTCGAAAGCCCACGATATCGACCGCGAGAACCCGCCGACTGTGTACTTCCTTGACGAGGACACCGGCCGTGTCTATCGTGTTCTCGAAGCCACGCGAGGCTCACCCGACTCGGGGTGGTTCGTCCTCGCCCTCGCCGGCACCCACGTTGACGATGGCTACGAACGCCAGTTGCGCGTCCACGACTCGGACACCCACCGTGTCCTGCTCGGCAACGATATCGAGCACTATGCTCACCATGAGCCGACCCCCGCCGACGACGTCATCACTACTAGTGAGGGGATGTTCATCCTTCGGATGGACGAGCCACTAATCCCGATCGGTGAGCACCGCCAGACACGCTCCTCCGGGGATGACGTCGATGAGTGAACACGAACACAGCGAACTCGAAGGACCGTGAATCGTGCTCTTCGGTTGCTTACGACCAGATTCCTCGCCTTCAGTTTGTCTTCCCCCGGAGGAACTGGGGGGTCTACGCCCCCGTTCCATATGTCTCAAGATGCCCTCGAGAACACTGACACTACGACCCATAGTACCGGCTCGTCTTCCGCCGGGTCGGGGTCTCCCACTCCCGTCTCGACGCGCCTCAGGCAGAACCAGCAGCAGACTCAGTCATTTTCCAGCGAGACTGCCTCCGAAGACGAGCAGTCGAAAGCCACGGACTCGGAATCGACCGATGAAATACAGTGTCCTGAGTGCGCAACCGACGAGTACCTCGTCATTGACGAGGAGGAAACCTACTGTGGGGAATGTGGCCTCGTACTCTTCCGTGATATCCTCGATCGGCGCCTTCGCTGGGTCGATACTGGGGACGGCCGTGAACCCGAACGTGGCGGCGCTCCCACCACACATCGCCTCCATGATAAGGGGCTCCCGACGGAGATCGGATATAACAGTGACGGGTACGACCGCCCGCTGTCGCGTCAGACCAAACGGCGTTTCCGTCGACTCCGTAAGTGGGATAGTCGATCGAAAACCGGCTCGAGTCGCGACCGCTCGCTCCGCCTCGGCCTCGGCGAAATCGCTCGCCTCGTCAGTGCGCTCGAACTCTCCGGCTCTATCCACGACTGCGCCGCTGACCTCTACCGCGAGGTTAGCGCAGAAGGGATGCTCGCCGGCAACTCCGTCGAAGGTATGGCGAGTGCCTGTGTGTACGCTGCTTGCCGTCTCGAACGCCTGCCACGCACGCTCAAAGAGATTGGTGAAGTCGCTCGTGTCGATATTAAAGAAATCAATCAGGACTACAAGTGCCTAAATCAAGATCTTGAGCTCGCAACGCCTCCACCACTCCCGCAGGACTACATCCCACGACTCGCGAGTGCCGTTGATGCCTCCCCTCGTCTCGAACGCCGTGCCTACCAGCTCTCCAGATCGAACGCTGTGGGTGTCCTCGCGAACGGCCGGCAACCGAACGGCGTCGCCGTTGCCTGTCTCTATCACGCCTTCAAAGAGAGTGGGCAAAGCAACCTCCGACTTACCCAACAAACTCTTGCCGAGGAAGGCTACACGACCCCGACAACGATTCGCAAGCTCTGGAGGGAGCTCCAAGGCCTTGCCGATGACGGAGAACTTCCCGATCCGGACGGCAACCTCGACCATTTCTCGTTACCCTGTGGAACGGTGGTAGGCGACGAGACGGATCGGATGACACCCCCATATCCTACGCAACAGTCCTAATCGAACCATCCGAATCGTTACGTAGGACCAACACTCGGGACGCGGAACCTGCGACCCCCGCTCGTTTGTCGCACCCCGAGACGGTGGGGGAACTCGAAATGGGCTCACTCGCACGCCACCGTGCAGCGAATCGCTTCCAGACCGCACTCCAGCAGCGCCTTGACGCTGCCTCGAATCAGAGTGAAGTACAGCAAGCCTACGACGATGCACTCGAGGCGCTCATCAAAATCACTCTCGACGATGTCGAACTCGACCGCGTCGCCAGGGAGCTTTCGACCAACCCCGACGTTATCGACTTCCCCGAGTGACCGAGATCGCGACCATCATGCTCGGTTTTGCCCACCCCACGGGGATGGGGGGAGGTAGAAGAGTTCATGGCGGTTACCGTTCATAACGGTATTACCGTTATTATTACTATTATTGGTTCGATTTTCTCCCTTCGTGAGCAGCTCGATCACCGACAGTATCGCGACCACGACTCCACTCACACATGAGTACCAACACCGAATCCGAAAGCGCGGACGCACAGCCAGCGACCACACCCGACGACGGATCCTCAGACGTAGAATCTGAGATGGACGTCGACGACGCGACCACCGCAGAAACCGCTGAAAATACCCAACCCAAAGGCGAGCCCGAACCAGATCTGGAATCGGAACCAGATTCTGAACCGGAGCAAGAATCCAACACCGACGGTGAAGCCGACGAGGACGTCGAGGAAGACGCAGAAGAAGAGGCCGATGTCGGCACCGGACCGCCGAGCCAGTTCCAGGCCGCCATCATGGGCGGTGACATCAAGGAGTTCGTCGGTACGCTTCGCGCCATCGTCGACGAGGCGAAGTTCAATGTTGAGCCTGATGGCATTCAGGTCCGTGCGGTCGATCCCGCAAACGTCGCGATGGACGACGGTGTGCTGTCCGCAGGGGCTTTCGAGTCCTACGACGCCTCCGAGGGTGTTCTGGGCCTCAATCTCGAACGTCTCGAGGGGGTCTTAAAACTCGCGAAGAAGGATGATCTCGTCGAACTCTCGTTCGACACGAATACGTTCAAACTCGTCATCTACATCGATGGCGTCGAGTTCACGATGGCGTGTATCGACCCCGACAGCATCAGGTCGGAACCCGAAATTCCGGACATGGATCTCCCCGCGTCGTTCACTGTCGATGAATCGCAGATCAGGCGGGGGGTGAAAGCAGCTGATATGGTCTCCGACCACATCCAAATCCGTTGTGACGAGACCGAGCAGGCCGTCTTCATCGAAGCCCAAGGCGACACCGACGACGTGTCCCTAGAACTTACGGAGGAGGAGTATACCAAGCTGACCGCCGTCGACGCGGAAGCGCTGTTTTCGCTTGACTACGTTAAGGACATCTCCCGGAAATTCCCGAAGAACGCTGCAATCAGCATCACCTTCGGGACGGACTTTCCAATGATGATCGAATACGAGTTTGCAGACGGCGAGTGCGAGATTCTCTCGATGATTGCCCCCCGAATCCGGTCCAACTAATGACTTCGCTAACCTCCCTCAGCGACGGCGATACCTATGCAGATATACGGCTTGGCGAGACGTTCATCGTTTCTGTCGATCGTTCCGAGGATGCACTCACTATCCGGGTATTCCACCCGGACGAACCGGAGACCGCCATCGGCGAACACTGCCTCGATCTCAGTCCTGACGGAGCAAACGACGAGACCACCGTTGGGGCACATACCGGGACTGACCCGACCACGAACAGCGATTTGGCTCTTGGGTAGTTACTCGATCGATGGCTCCTGGACGCTACGCGGCTCCTCTCTCGATTATCGATACGAGAACTGAAACCCAGCGGAAGTGTCCGTACTGTCGCTGGGAGACGAACTCACTCTATAGACTCGACAGCTGGCCAGACGACTACGCGGGCTGCGCGTCCTGCGTTCTCGAGGCACTTGCCGATGACGACGAGTACATCATCTACAGAAATCAAGGGAGAGTGCCTCGGGGCTTGACGAGGGTGAATCCCGACTATAGCCAACCAACCGACGATGGGTTTCGCCCGGCCCACAGGCCCACCGAATCGGCGTCATTAATTGGATTGGGTACGATTAAATCAGTATGGATCAGACAGAGATGGAATGTTACCCCACCGTCCGCGACCGGGGGCAAGTCACCATCCCCGAAGAAGTCCGAGAAACACTCGGCATCGAATCCGGGGATAGAGTCAAACTCACCGTCGAACGGCTGGAGTAACACCTATGAACGTCACGCTTCGCTGTCGCGCCTGCCCTGATGAGGAAACCGCCAGCGAAGCGTGGCGTCACATAGAACTTCACCGGCAGATCCGCAACCACGCCGTCCGCGACTACTACTCCCACGAACCGGGCAACCGTCCGAGTTCTTTCGATCAGCACAACAAACTCACCGACTGGAAACAGCGGTGGCCCGTGTTCAAGGACGTGTCCGCACATGCCGCCCAACAAACCATCTCTGAAGTTCACAAGAACATCAAGATCCTCCGAGAAAAGCGGTACAAGGGCTGTAAAACTGGACGGCTCAAATGGCAGGGGAGCGGAGAGCGGCGATCGGTCGCGTATCAGTCCGAAGGCTACGACGTGAATCACACCACGGGCCGCGACGGATACGTGTCACTCCGACTCTCCAAAATCGGCACTATTCAGATTCGCGCACACCGCGACCTGCCGCCGACCGAGAGCATCAAGCGCGTCGTTCTCAAAAAGGAGCTGACGGGCGAATGGTTCGCCTGTCTCGTCACCGAACGCCCGGACGACAGCCTCCCCGAGAAACCGAATCCCGACGACCTGTCTCCAGCCGACTGCGTAGGCGTGGACCTCGGCATCCAGTCGTATATCCACACCAGCGACAACCTCGCTGTGGACATGCTCGACCTCTCCGACGAGTACGACCGCTACGCACGCGAACAGCGGAAACTCGACCGGAAAGAGTATGGGTCGAACAACTGGGAGAAACAGCGTCAGAAGGTCGCCAAGGCGAAGCGTCGTATCAAGCGGGTGGTGCTGGACTTCCAGCACAAGTTGACGACGTGGCTGGTTCGGGAGTACGACATGGTGGCTGTCGAAGACCTCGACGTGAAGCCGATGATGGAAACGTCTCAATCGGCCAAGAACAAACAGGATGCGTCGTGGTCGCGGTTCTTGACGCTCTTAGAGTACAAAGGAGAGTTGCACGGCACGCACGTCGTGAAGGTAGACTCGGCAGGGACGACCAAGGAATGCTCGCGGTGTGGTGTCAAGACGGACAAGCCGATTTGGGTTCGGCAGCACTCGTGTCCGGCGTGTGGTCACGAGGAGGACCGGGACCTAAATGCGGCGAAGAACATCCTTTCACGCGGTTGCAAGCAGTTAGGGGCGGGACGCTCCGAATCAACGCCTGTGGAGACTGCGCTCCCTACGTTCACTCCTTCGCGGGTGAATGCAAAGCGCGTCGTAGAAGCAGGAAGCCCCGAGGCTTGACCTCGGGGCAGGTTCACCATTCGTCTCCGACCAACCTAGAGCAATCACAACCGAGTCCCACACCATCGACCGAGGCACGACCCGCCTCGGACCCGTCGCAGTCCCACCAATCCGCTGATGGATAACCCACCTTCAGACTTAATCTCATGCCAGCAAAAACCGATTACTCGCGAAAAACGAAATGGAAGAACGAACCGTACCAAGGCGAACGAGGCGTTGGCGGAAACTTCGTCTACGCTGGCGATAACCTGCTCGACAAGCATCTGTTCGTCCACCGACTCGCTCCCGGCGGATTCGACTGGGGGCCTGACGCCTCTGACGAGAAGGCCAGTCAACTCGCTATCGCACTCCTCGCCCCGCTCAAAGGCGTGGACTACGCTGTCGAACACTACCACCTATTCGCGGAGAACTTCGTCCGGCGTGAACTAACCGACGATACCTGGGAAATCAAACGTCAAGACTACCGCTCAGATGAGTACGTCGAGGCCATCGACGGTCGCGACCACCCCGAAAACACCGCCCCCGGCCCCGAAGACGTTCCCGATCTCGAGGATGCCGACCTCGAGTCCATCACGTACGCCGCGGAGATCGCTCTCGCCGAGAAGTACGCGGAGGTTCTGTGGCAGTCGGGGAACCGTCGCGAGAACCTTCGACGGCTGAAAGCCATCTGGAGCGGTGAGGAAGATCCCGCCAGCGACGCCGTCGCTTCGGGGACACTTTATCGAATTCAAGGCCTCGACATTCCCTCGAACGCCCGCAGTACGCTCGTCAAGCAGTTCGACTCGATGGGCGAACTCGCAGCCTGGGTCTGCTATGGGCGCAATCACTCCCAGCTCGCGGGGATCAGCGACGCATCCGCGAAGAAAATCCCTAACGCTCGCCCCGGCTTCGTCCAGTACTTCGGCGGTACAGAGCACATCCCCGAGCACGACACCCGTGAAATGTCGCTCTCGGAGATGTCCAACACTCGGGGCGACACCGCCCAGCAGACGTTCACAAGTACTCTTAGTGAGGCAGACGAGTAACCCACAGCAGCCTGACCGACTCGGCTTCCCTCTCACCTGTTTGTTCCCCCCTGTTCGGTGGGGGGATCGGATGTCCAAACAGAACACTCCAAGCGTTCCGCGCGTCGATTGACGACCACCGGGACGGATTCTGTTCGGGCTCTCCACCACCCCCCATCTTTCTCCTCTCGGCTCTAGCGGTTCTCCACGCTCCACTCCCCTTCGTAGCTGTAGTACTGTGCGGCAAACTCCCATGATACGGGATCGGCCGTCTCGTCTCTGCGTTTTCTCCGTTCACTCCCAGCCGTGTGCGTACTCCCGCGGCATTTTCGATACCGAGGACTCACCCATGTCAACAGAATCCAAATCCAGTTCCAGCCAGCCTCGCTCCCCCGGCTCCGACTCGAACGAGAACGAGACCGAGAACACCAGTGGGGACGAGAACGATACTAGCGCCAGTCGCACCGATACCGACCGCCCGCCCCTTCCGCTTGCCGATCTCCTAACCCGAGAGACAGACCGAAAATTCGTCGGCCTCACTGAGAACGACTCCCGGGAATATCCCGATGAAGTTCCACCGGAAACCCGGTGTTCGGCAGCGAACTCCCGCTCGTTTAAGGAAGCTATCCAAGCCCTCCCGAAGGCGAGCTCCGGTGAACTCTGGGCGACCAACGATTTCGTCGAGACATCCGGGCGTGTCGACACTGCCGTCATCCGCCGTGTGCATGGCCTCGACGTCGACGCACTCGAATCCTATACCGGAAGTTCGATCGAAGACCTCGCCGCCGCGAGTGAGGCCGACGCAGTCGTGCGTGTCTATGATCATCAAGATATCGTCGACGACCGCCGAAAGGCGTTGAACGCGCTCGGCTACGATGTTAAGTTCCGGTGGCAGATCGCCTCGGATTCGTACTCCATTATCAACCCACAGGAGGCGTATCTCCCCATCATCAGTGCACTCCAGCAGCGCGGCGAAACCAATCCCTTCGGGTGGGTGTCCTACCGCGATTGGGGTGGGTTGTTCAAGATGGTCGTCATCTGCCCGAGCCTCCGTCACCTCGTCTCCGGCGATCAGGGGGACATCGAAGACGACGTCGAAGAAGACGGCATCACCATCGCTGTTAGTAACGATAGCGACTCCGATGAGGACTCCAACAAAGACGAGGAAGGATCGGAGACCATCATCTACGGCGGCTTCCAGACCGGGTACGACTTCCGAGGCACGCAGACGCTCTGGGCGCGACCTGTCCTCTTCTTCCCCGACAGCGGGACCGTCCTTCCCGATATGGGCGAACGGTACACACGGCGGCACTACGGGAAAGCCACGAATGCCGATCACGAACGCAGTCAGGGCCGTGTCCCGATTAGCGAGTGGTGGCGCTCTATCTACGACGACATCGACACTCGGATGATCGAGGTCGATACCGCTATTCGTCGGACACGGGCCATCGCGTACGACTTTGAGGACCTCCCTTTCTCCGTCGAAGACTGCTACACCTACTGGGGGATCGCATTCAAATACGCAGAGCGGGCCGCCGACCGAGCGATCTCGATCGCAAAGCCCTCCTCGCGACCAACTGTGTTCAACCTTCAGCTCTCCTTGCTCATCGCGGTACTACAGGAATACGAGGGATCGATGGCCTCGGATACCTATCAGGAGTACCTTGAGGTCGCTGGCGAGTTGTTCAGAAAGCCAGCGATGATGATTCAACTCGCGATGCAGGAACACGACCGGCAGACGGACGACGACTCCCAGCATGTCCTTCCCGAGAATCAGCAGACGCTCAGTGACTCTCTCGAAGACATCGTCGATATCCCGGGCATCAGCGTCGATACAGAGGCCGACCTCTCGGATCAGCAAGCACACCGAGTGCAGGATCAGCTTCAGCGACGACTCGGTGACATCTCCTGATTCACCGTGAACGAAGTGGTCATTCAACTGTGGATTCGTGAGTTCATAATCATACGCTCAAATATTAGATAGCAGATAATTCTCTCACCGCGTGCAAGATGGAGGGCGCGAGTCTTGCATTTGTGAATACTGCTCTCTCAATCGGCGATGCCCAACAGTTCATCAACAGTAACTGCCGTTTGCCCGATGATAGTGTCCTCGCCTGAGCAATGGCGAGTTGATGAGTATACCTACTTTGGTACTATTGGCTCACGTATTACAGTACGTTGTATACTCCGTATCGAATTCTCGTGGCGGTGGTTGCTGGAATTGTGAACCCATATCCTTCGATATATAGGGGTTTTCCAGCACGTTCAATAACCGTTCGAATGTGGAAAGAGTCCCAGTTTCGAGATACTCGTCCAATGCCTGTTCAACCAGGTAGTTGCGGGGAATGTACCGCGGATTGGCCTCCTGCATCAACTCCTCATCTAGGCCGACAGCAGCCAGTTTATCTCTGAGCTGTTCGAATTCTGTAGTTGCAAACGCTGGGTCATCAAACGTACCGGTCGTCTCTAATTCGAGGAACGTATTGGTATAGTCTGCGTTCGACTTGCGGAGCCACTCCAGGAATTCATCGACGAGTGCTTCCTCATCATCCGAGGTGATCCCCAGCTTCTTTCGCATCATCGTGTAGTATTGTGCATCAAATCGATCGTCAAATTCGTCCAGTTTACTTTCGAGTTCATCATACGTGAGCGCCGTTCGTGTACACAGCGGTTGGAGCGCCTCTGCGAGACGTTCGAGATTCCACCGCAAAATGGGTCGCTGGTTGCCGAAGGCATATCGCCCGTGCTTGTCGATCGAGCTGAAGACCGCATCCTCATCATAGTAATTTATGAACGCACAGGGCCCGTAATCAAATGTTTCTCCATCGATACTCATGTTGTCGGTATTCATCACGCCATGAACGAATCCGACACGCAGCCAGTCGACAACCATCTCAATCGACGACTGCATGACTGCATCAAAGAAATCGAGGTATGGACGATCCGCTGCAGTTAGCTGTGGGTAGTGTCTGTCGATAACGTAGTCAGTGAATCGCTGTAGTTCGTCGGCTGCTCGGCTTGCAACATACTGAAAGGTCCCGTATCGAATATGGCTGTTCATCACTCGGACAAGAATGGCTCCAGGTTCCTTCCGCCGTCGTCGGATCGCTTCGTCAGTTTCGAGGACAGCTAGGCTTCTCGATGTTTTGATGTGTAGATTCTGCATCGCATATGAATACAGATACTCTCTGAGCATCGAGCTGACAGTTGCGTTGCCGTCGCCTCTCCCGGAGTACGGCGTTCGACCGGAGCCTTTTAATTGGATATCGTATCTATCACCATCGCGCACATGTTCGCCGAGTATCATCGCTCTCCCATCGCCCAGGACGGTAAAGCTCCCATACTGGTGGCCTGCATATGCTTGGGCGATTGGTTCTTCCAAGAGGTCTTGGCCTGCTAGAATGGTAGCATTGAGTTCCGCTGGATCCAATCCAAGATCAGCACAGAGCCCGTCATTACGAACTACAATTTCTGGATTAGCGATACTTTTCGGCGTTACTCTCGAATAGAGGCTTGGGTCCAAATTTTTATAAGTGGTATCAAATGAAAACGTCATTTTGTCTTAAGTAGTATTATTTTGCTTGTTAATAAACTTACTTTTGAGGATATTGAGATCCGGTCAGTAGAGATTCAAATCGGCGCGTGCTGCATACATCTTCTACCTCTTACACACGGTTCTATCAAATAATGAGTCTCTTCTCCGGTTTGAGGAATAACAAACCCCTCAATCAACGGTTGGAAGCACCACTTAGCCCACCGATACAACTTTATGTATTCCGCGGAAATTAAAATATATGGCCGAATCAGCTCTCTCGGGTTCGCACCCGTTGGATACGATGCTGGCAGTTTCTGACGTGATCCAGAACGAACGGTTGGCACGTCTGTACGCTCGGGTACTCGAACTCGACACCCCCACTGTAGAGGAGCTCGCAAGCCGTTCTGCGAGTTCTCAAACCACGGTCTACGAGGATGTCAAGCATCTCGTGGAAATCGGTGTCCTCAAGCGCGTGACGGACTCTCAGCCGCACCGATATAGCGCTCGTCGGGTCGATATGACCATACAGACCGGGGAAGAGACGTTTCAAATCACCCCGACGCTTCTCGTTGCCCTGGCTCAACGCGACTCAAACGACAATATCGAACTTTACGTCGAACGCCACGAAGTCAGCGGTCTGGCGACGGCCATCGAATACGCTCGGGCCTACACGAAATCGGAGATGACTGCCCGGATCATGGCTCGAGAGCAGGAGATCCCCGTCCTCGAAGCCGAAACAATCCTCCAGGAACTCCAGGAAATCCTCCTTGATGTAGAGGACGAGATTTCGACGGAAATCGATATCGAGGCGTTGGATGCAGACGTAGACGAGCAAATCGGCGAGTAGTAACCGTGCCGGAACACCTCTTTCCCGATGTCGAGAGCCACCTCATTGACACGAATCTCTTCATTCGCTTCGAGCGCCACGAGACGATTGACCTGCTTGAGCGAGCAGTGACCGAACACGATATCGTTCTCTTGGTCCCGCAGCGAGTATACGAAGAACTCACGCCAGAGTCCTATCCCTACGACCAACCTCCAATTGACGATGCGATAGAATCCGGCTGGGTGCAGGTCTTGGATGAAGTTGATTACTCGAACCCCGTCGTTTCAGCCACGATGGATATGGTTCGACACTATATCTCCGCCGCAACCGAGCGTCCCGAGCATACGATAGAGCAAGCCGATGCAGAAGTAGGTGGGGCGGCTGCTACGCTCTTGGAAGACGGACTCACAAACTCGATAGCGATCTACACGAACGACAGAGCCGCATTCCGTGGGATTGAGCGAGCACTCTCTCAACACAGCTACGAGAATCACGTTCAGTTAGTCAAGGCGTTCGATTTCGCGGATACCGTCGAGAACAGATATCAATTCTCTAGATAACCACTCTTTCAACAATCAGACGAATGGAGTATTGACATCCTCCTCCGCGTGAACGCGGAGGAATCCCACGGCACCGCACCGCTGGATTGGGATATTAGGGTTTGCAGTCTACCACTTGTGCCTGCGGTTGGAATCCGCTGGACAAGTCGTGAAGGTAGACTCCGGGCTGTGCCAACCAGCCGGTACTCCTATCCTCGTCCAAACTGGCCGAAGACTCAGAGTTACTTTCGCTATTGTTGATGTCGTGGCGGATGTTTTCCGCCCCGTTCACGTCAGCGTTGAACGCCGCATCACACTCCTCGCACACGTACAAGCCGCGTTCGACACGCTGACTATCGTCTTCTCTACCGCACACGCAACACGTCTTACTCGTATCGCGCTCTGACACTTCCACGACTTCGATTCCCTCGACCTTCGCCTTGTACGTGAGAATCGACGTGAAGCGGTCGAACGCCCACCCGTGCAAGTCAAGGTTGCCGTGCCGACCCCAATTCTTCGAGTCGCCGTCTTCGTCCTCGCGGACGCCTTCCAAGTCTCCGACATTTATTCGCCCAACACCCTTCTCGACGCACTGTTCAACGATGTGTCTCGCTAAGGAATGGAAGAAGTGGGTGCGGCGTTCCGACCACTTGTGATGCAGTCGAGTGGCCCGTTTGCCACCCGAGTCGTCGCACTTGGCGATTTCTTTCGGGAAGTAGTACCCGTCTTGTTTGAGGCGGTTGCCGGGGTACAGATCGGCGTCTTCGGTGCTGTAGGCGACGGCAGCGAAGTTGCTGATACCGAGATCGATACCCGCCGTTTCGTTGCCGGGTGCGGTGGGCATCTCGACTTCGTCTTTGCAGACGAGATGCAGCTCCCACCGTTCATTCGACTTATGATAGACCGCGCGAACTTGTTGTAGGTTCTCGACGGTGACGCCGGGGCGCGTCTCGTACTCGACAAGGATGTACTCCCACGCTTTCGGGTGTTCCTTATGATTCGCGCCTTTCGAAAGTCGGACACGGTTGTTCTTCGTGTCGTGGCGGATGCCGTTCTGTTTCCACGTCACCGTCGAACGGGGGTGTTCTTCGTGGACGCGGTTGCCGTCGTTGTCGTAGTAGTTTTTCTTGCAGTAGCCGGGCGGATTCGCGCGATCATCGGACTGCCTCTTGCCGTACCACGAGTTAAAGGCTTCAGCGAGTTCCTCCAGAACGCGCTGACTGGACTGACTATGCAGTCCCTTGTATTTTGGATGGGTCTTCAACTCGTCTTTGAGGTCGCCGTGGTCGGGAATCTCGCCCGTTTCCTCCCACACTTCTCGGGAGTGGTAGTTAGCGACGTTCCAGAGCTTGCTGGCCGACCACCCGTGCCGGTTGAGCGGTTCCTCTACCTGCTGGTGGTTGAGGATTTTCGCTTGGTGTGTTCGGTGGACTTCCAGCATCTTGAACGCCTGTATAATCACTTATACTTGTTTCTGTTGTAAAAGTATGGGTTGAGACTGGTGGAATATCCGGCCCTGCCATAGATGGTGGGTTGTGGAATGGGTTGTCGAATTCATCCCGCGCCTAAAGCCCTGTCTCTTACCCATAAGTTCACGGAGTCCCAAACAGACGTTTCAGACGCTGTCGAACCCAATCTGCAATCGGAAGATCGAGGCGAGGAGTGATCCGGGCGATGATCTCGGCGGTAGGGGGTTACTGAATGTGGTACACGGGATTAGCAAAATCGTTCCATAGGTGTGTTAAATCTGTAGATATCGAGGTTTCGATCGGATTTATTGACCTCGGCAACGACTCGATTTGTGGGTAAGAGACAGGCCTAAAGGCGCGGGTATTCGCCTTGCTCTTTATAATCGAGAGCCGTGCCTCGTCTCTCTATTCGGAATTCGATTCTAGAAACCGACCGTTGCACGCTCTCTGACGGTGGAACGCCATTTTTGTCGCCCCCCGACAGGTGAAGGGGCTGGAAAGACCCAGATAGAACGCCTCGACCACCAGAACTCATGTCCTCAGCATCCACCGCGAGTGGCGACACCACTCCCGAAGGCCAGGTTGTCCTCTCACACCTCGTGAACCGACTCCTCCAGCGTGAAGGAGGCAACGTCCCTGTCGAGCGAGTGGCGCTACGAGTGTCCGACTACGTCGACCTCTCCGACCAGGACGCCGCCGACCTCATCGACGAGGGGGACGACGCCGGTATTTACACGCTAGATCGCTCTTCGAGCGGGAACGCCACCATCACCGGCGTTTCACCACAGGGGACGGAACCCGAGGTCATCACCGATGCCTTCGGCGAACTCCAACAAGACACCGACGTTGACTTCCGCATGATCGAAGTCGTGACCGACACGATTAATGACGCCCTCCAAGACGCCGGGTACGACGCCTTCGAGTCGCTCGCGGACGCCAACGTTGACGACATCGCCGGCCTCACCAGCACGCTCACCGAGAGCCGCGCCGAGAACCTCCTCAAAGAGGCCGCCACGCACGTCCCCGTTGGACTCCGCCTCGCGAAGAACGCCGCCACCTACTACGACCAGCGGATGGACCCCGACACCGAACGGGCTGCCGCTCGCGTCACCGACCTCTCGCTCGTCACGGATTCCGTCGGAGAACCTCTGTACCGTTCCGAGGGGTGGGAGCCCGACGACGAGCGAGGAATGTACGTTTCCGATATCGGCCGCAACGCCGGGAGTCCTGTCCCCACAGGCCTGCACATCCTCGACGATCCCGACTACCCGAGCGTCCCGAAGGCCGCGACTCACCCCGACGCAGCCTATGACGCGCTCTCGGTCGACGACAACGGCGAGGTCGTCCCACCAGCCGTCCCCATCGACCCACGCTTCCAGGTCCCCCTCGATGAACTCATCGCGAAGAAACTCGCTCGTGGCCTCGTCCCGATTCGGGTGGTCGGGCCGCGTGGGTCGGGGAAGAATTACCTTCTCAAGTATCTGTGCCACAAGACAAACCGGGGCTACCAGTCAATCGATGTCGACCGAGCGACCGAACCCGAAGACCTCTTCGGCCCGCTCGTCCCGGATGGCGATGTCATCGTTCCTCGCAACGGCGCCGTGAAACAGGGTCTTCTGAACGGCGATACGATCGTCATCAACGAGTTCCCCGTCATGCAGGCCGGCGCTGCTATTGCGTTACATCGACTCCTGAACGAGGGGACACTCCTGGTGAAGAGCCACGGTGAACTCGTCGAGCCGCACCCGTCCGCTCGAATGGTCATCACTATGAATCCGCCGACACGCGAGTACCGGGATTCGGAGCCGATGAACTCGGCAACGAGAGGCCGCTTCCGTTCGTTCGAGCAGCCCTACATTCAGGAGATCGAGGAAGAAGTGGAGACACTCGATAGGCAGGTGAACAGCAACGACCCCGTCGTGGACCGACCGACGCTCAAGAAAATTGTCCAGTTCGCCCACCAGACCCGAGAGAACGAGTCCTGGCCCACGCTCTCGACGCGGAATCTCACGATCCTCTGTGAACACATCGAAGACGGAGTGTACCCGAAGGCCGCCGTCAAGGGGGTGCTCTGGGGA
>Ga0207720_100511_pt1 | contig 25263 bp, 24 predicted proteins | sample A23P2SouthBayCA_2_FD_187751 | JGI IMG/M metagenome (GOLD analysis project Ga0207720, IMG submission 187751) | Aerobic enrichment media microbial communities from Eden Landing Ponds, California, USA - A23 E3 (2) (SPAdes) | ecosystem: Environmental > Aquatic > Marine > Unclassified | place...
GACGCTGCCGGTGACGGTCTTCCTCCACGGCGGCGGCTGGATCAGCGGCGACCTCGACACGAACCACCGCCTCTGTGGCTCCCTCGCCGCGGAGACGGGGCGTGCCGTCGTCGCCGTCGACTATCGACTCGCCCCCGAACACCGGTATCCGGCACAGCTCGACGACTGCGAGCGCGTCCTCGCCTGGCTCGCGACTCGCGGCCCCGCCCACGGACTCGACCCCGACGACGTGGCGCTCTTCGGGGCGAGCGCCGGCGGCACCCTCGCGGCGGCGCTGTGTGCCGACCGGGAGGCGGGCGCCAGCCCGACGATCCGACACCAGACGCTCGCCTATCCACTCGTCGATCCGGCTTTCGACGAGCGCCTCGCGAACCCGGGGCTCCTCCGACGGGCCGCCCGACCGCTGCTGGCCGGCCTCTGGAACCTCTACCTCCCGCCGGACGCCGACCGGTCCGATCCCCGCGTCGCGCCGCTCCGGACGGCGCGACTCGACACGCTCCCGGCGACGACGGTCGTCACGTGCGGACTCGACCCGCTACGAGCGGAGGGACGGGCCTACGCGCGGCGCCTCGCCGAGACCGAAGGGGAGACGGGACCGCCGGTCGCCCACGTCGCGTTTCCGTCCTACCCGCACGGCTTCCTGACGCTCCTGCCCACGGTGAGTCGGAGACGGACCGTAGCCGCGCTCCGGCGCATCCACGACGCGCGACCGGCACCGCGGGAGCGGTAGCCAGCGAGCGCCCCCTCGCGGGGCGTGTCACCGCCGCTAGATCGTCTCCAGCAGCCGGTCGATCCGCCGGATCGCCGTCTCGATGGCCTCGACGTCGGTCGCGTAGGAGAACCGGAGGTAGTCGGCCGCCTCGTCGCCGAAGTCGACGCCGGGCGTGACCGCGACGCCCGCCTCTAGCATGAGGTCGGCCACGTCGAGGGCGTCGCCGGGCAGGCCGCTCACGTCCGCCAGCAGGTAGTAGGCGCCCTGGGGGGTGTAGCCGAGGTCGAGTCCCCACTCCGTCACCGCGTCGACCAGCAGGTCGCGGCGCTCGCGGTACGTCTCGCGGATCTCGGCCAGACGGTCGGGTGGCGTCTCCAGTGCAGCGACGCCCGCGTCCTGCACGAAGTTCGGGGCACAGATGAGCACGTTCTGGGCGAGGCGGTTCACCGCGTCGACGTAGTCCGGCGGGACGATCACCCACCCCAACCGCCAGCCGGTCATCGCGAACCGCTTCGAGAAGCCGTCGAGGACGAACGCCTCGTCGGTGTACTCCAGCACGGAGTGTTCCTCGACGTCGTACGAGAGCCCGTGATACACCTCGTCGACGACGGGCGTCGCGCCGGCGTCGGCCGCCACGTCGACGAGTCCCGCGAGCGTCGCGCCGTCCATCACCGCGCCGGTCGGGTTGGCGGGCGAGTTGCACAGGAGGGCACGCGTCGACTCGTCGACAGCGGCGTCGAAGTCGGCGACGCGGGGCTGGAACCCCTCGCTCGCGCGCAACGGGACGGTTCGGATCGTCCCGCCGACCGTCCGCACGAAGTTGGGGTAGCAGGCGTAGTGGGGATCGGTGAGCACCACCTCGTCGCCGGGGTCGACGAGCGCGGCCATCGCGAGGAAGAGTCCGGGCGAGGTGCCGGGCGTGACGACGATCCGGTCGGGATCGACGTCCACGCCGTACTCGCGGTCGTACCGGGCGGCGATTGCACGGCGGAGAGCCGGCTTCCCTCGCGCGGCGGTGTAGTTCGTGTTGCCGGCCCGGAGCGAATCGACCGCCGTCTCGATCACGCGGTCGGGCGGCGAGAAGTCCGGTTCGCCCACTTCGAGGTGGACCACGTCGTCGACGTCGTTCGCCCGTTCGAGCACGTCCATCGCCATGAACGGGGTCACGTCGGCGCCACGTTTGGAGACCATCGGTGCCGCGGTAGGACGGGCGGACAGGAATACGCTCCGGTCGTTGCCGACGGCCCGAAGGCCGGCGACACGGGCCGGACTCGCGGCGCAGATTAGTCGAGGTCGAACCGGTCGTTGGTCATCACTTTGTGCCACGCGTCCACGAAGTCGTTCACGAACTTCTCTTCCCCGTCGTCGGCCCCGTAGACTTCCGCGACGGCGCGGAGCCGGGAGTTCGACCCGAAGACGAGGTCGAATCGCGTGGTCTCCCACTCGGTCTCACCCGTCTCGCGGTCACGGATCTCGAAGAGCAGGTCGTCGTCGTCGACGGACACCCACTCGTCGTCCATGCCGAGCAGGTTCGCGAAGAAGTCGTTGGTCAGCGTGCCCGGCTCGTCGGTGAGGACGCCGCGCTCGGAGTTCCCGTAGGTCGCACCGAGCGTACGCATCCCGCCGATCAGCGCCGTCATCTCCGACGCCGTCAGGCGGAGCAGTTCCGCCTTGTCGACCAGCAGCTCCTCCGGCCGCGGTTCGTAGTCGTCCGCATCGCCGAGGTAGTTGCGGAATCCGTCGGCCTCCGGCTCGAGCACCTCGAAGGACTCCACGTCGGTCTGTGCCTGCGTGGCGTCCGTCCTCCCGGGCTCGAACGGGATGTCGACGTCGTAGCCGGCGGCGGCCGCCGCCTGCTCGACGGCCACGTTGCCGCCGAGGACGATCAGGTCCGCGAGCGAGACCCGGACGTCGTCGTCGCGGGAGTCGTTGAACTCCGCCTGAATCTCCTCGTAGGTCTCCAGCACGGCGTCGAGCCGTTCGGGCTCGTTGACCTCCCAGCTCTTCTGGGGTTCGAGGCGGATGCGGGCGCCGTTCGCACCCCCGCGCTTGTCGCTGTGGCGGAACGTCGACGCCGCTGCCCACGCGGTCTTGACGCACTCGACGACGGAGAGATCGGAGTCGACGATCAGTTCTTCGAGCCGGGCGATCTCTTCCTCGCCGACGACCTCGTAGTCGGCGTCGGGGAGGGGGTCCTGCCACAGCATCGTCTCGTCGGGGACCTCGGGACCGAGGAACCGCTCGGGCGGGCCCATGTCGCGGTGGATGAGCTTGTACCACGCCTTCGCGAAGGACTCCTGGAACTCACGCGGGTCGTCCCGGAACTCCTCGAGGACCGCCCGGAAGTCGGGATCGTGCTTCAGGGCGACGTCCGTCGTCAGCATCATCACGTCCTCTTTGTCCGAGGGATCCTGAACGCCCGGCGCGGCGTCGTTGAGTTCGCCGTCCTTCGTGGTCCACTGCCACGCGCCGCCGGGGCCCTTCTCCGGCTCCCACTCGTAGGTGAGGAGGTTGTTGACGTAGCTCATGTCCCACTGGGTCGGCGTGGTGTTCCACGGGCCCTCGATGCCGCTGGTGATGGTGTCGGGACCGTTCCCCTCGCCGAAGTCGCTGTCCCAGCCGAGGCCCTGCTCCTCGATGGGCGCGGCCTCGGGTTCGGGACCGACGTGTTCGTCCGGATCGGCGGCGCCGTGGACCTTCCCGAAGGTGTGGCCGCCGGCGATGAGTGCGACCGTCTCTTTGTCGTTCATCGCCATGTGGCTGAACGTATCGCGGATGTTCGTCGCGGACCCGTCGAGGTCCGGCTCGCCGTTCGGGCCCTCCGGGTTCACGTAGATGAGACCCATCACGGTGTTGCCGAGCGGATGCTTGAGGCGACCGTCCTCGTCGAAGCGCTCGGTGGAGGTCATCTCCCAGTCCTGTTCGGGGCCCCAGTCGACGGCGTCGTCGCCCTTGAAGTCGTCCTCGCGGCCGCCGGCGAAGCCGAACGTCTCGAAGCCCATCGACTCCAGCGCGACGTTCCCGGCCAGGACGATCAGATCGGCCCAGGAAAGCTTCGTGCCGTACTTTCGCTTGACCGGCCAGAGCAGGCGGCGTGCCTTGTCGAGGTTGACGTTGTCGGGCCAGCTGTTGACCGGCGGGAGGCGCTGGTGCCCGCCTGACGCGCCGCCGCGGCCGTCCTTGGTGCGGTACGTGCCGGCGCTGTGCCACGCCATCCGGATGAACAGCGGCCCGTAGTGACCGTAGTCGGCCGGCCACCAGTCCTGCGACGTCGTCATCACGTCTTCGATGTCCGCCTTCACCGCCTCGAAGTCGAGATCCTCGAACGCCTCGGCGTAGTCGAAGTCCTCGTCCATCGGGCCGACGTCGCCGGCGTGGTCGTCGAGTATCGACAGGTCCAGCTGGTTCGGCCACCAGTCCTGGTTCGACTGATGCGTGTGCCGGATCGCCTCGCCGCCGTCGGTCGCCAGGTGATCGGTTCCCTCGTCGGCGTCTCCAGTCTCGGAGGGGAGTGAGTCGTCCGTCATTAGCCAGTCGAGTGTTGGACATCCCGATATAAATCGTTGCGGGTATCGCAATTTCGATTCGCCATATGCTAACCGAATCTCGATGGGGAGGTGCGTCGACGGTCCGCGAACGGCGACGGACTACGGGCCGTCCGCGTTCGCGTCGTCCGCGTCCGTCGGCACCCCACACAGATTCCCCACCTCGTCGAACAGTTTGGCGCGGAGGTAGCGCGCCCGATAGCGGTTGGCGCCGTCGCCCGTGTCGCCCTCGCGAATCTCGTCCACGCGCCCGTCGGCGACGGCGTCGATGATCGTCTCGATCTGTTCTTTCTCGCTCGGCGTGAGATCGAACGCGTACGTTCGGGACTGCTCGGCCTCCAGCCGCGTCCACTCCCGCGCCGCGGCGATCACCATCGAACACGGCTCCCGACAGGGGAAGACGCCCGATCCCCCATCGACGGAGAGCGGCGTCTCGGCGTCGTACTCCCACTCGCGGCGTTTGAGACACTGCGAGTCGTCACAGCAGGCCTCCGCGACCCGGTCGACGTGTGCGTGCCCCTCGCCCCGGTCCCACGTCTGCACGACGCCGTAGATACCCGTCTGGCGCGACACCGTCTCGTGCCAGTGGGTCACGTCGAGGACTCCCTCGCGCTCGCGGTGCCAGTTGGCTATCGTCGCCGGGTAGAATCCGTCGACGGCCCGGACGGCGGCCGCGGGACCGAGGTCGACGAACGCCCAACCGTGCGGGAGCGTGGGCGCCGTCGACAGCGGCCGGTAGTCGCCGTCGTCGTCGGTCTTCCGCAGGCGCCGGGCCTCGCAGGGATCGGCGTACGTCGACAGCGCGTCGCGGGCGACGTCGACCTCGTCGGCGTGCCGGAGTTCGTAGCGGCGTCGGCCGTTCCCGGTCAGCCGGACGGTGACGGCGACCTGCCCCCACTCGCGGGTGACGCCGTCCCCGTCGTCGCGGAGTCGTTCGTCGCGCTCGGGTACCGACAGGTCGTCGGCCCGTTCGATCCAGCGGAGGAACGCCCAGTCGGCCGGGGTCTGGGGCGCGTGTTGGTGCCAGAACAGCCAGTTCTCGACGTACGCGCCGTGGCGGCGCGCGGCGTCGGCGAACGCGACCGCCGAGAGTCCCTCGTAGCTCGCCCCGGGGACGGCGAGGTGGAAGCCGTCGCCGTCGCGCGTCACGACGAGACCGTCGAAGTCGACGCCGTCGGTTGCGGCCTCGCGCAGGGCCTCGACCGGCGACGGATCGGCACGCTCGGACATCTCAATCACCGCCCGCCCGGTCGGCGGTGGGTCGATCACCGTCGTCTCCCGGCCAGGCGTCGACGCTCGCCCCCGCGTCGGCCGCCCGTTCGAGGATCACGTCGGCCATGAGCGGCTCCGTCCCGATGGCGCCGGCGTACCAGATGTCGTGGCCGTCGAGTCGGGTCGGAACCGCGTAGTCGCCGTCGCCGTCGGCGATGCCCACGTCCGCCGGGATGTCCTCCTGCGTGTGGTAGCCGTCGGCGACGAACAGCGGGACGACGACGATAGCCTCGCTCTCGAAGTGGTCGGTCACGTCGTCGATCTCCGGGTCCTCGTCCATGAACAGCGCCCGGACCTCCGCGAACCGGTCCCGCTCACGCACCCGGTCGGCGTGGTACCGGATCGCCTTCGCGGAGTTCTCGTTGCGTTTGGTGCCGTGGCCGACGACCGCCAGCCCCACGCCCTCGCCCACGTCGGGGGTCCCCGTCACCGTCTCGGCCCGGCGGACGATCACGTCGGTCATCGCGCGGTGGGTGCCGACCGGTCCGCAGTAGTGGACGGTCCCGTCCACGTCGCTCGGTTCGAGCGTCACGGAGTCGGCACTCGTGCCGTCGGAGTCCCAGTCCGCGGTCTCGAAGTCCAGACGCAGTTCCCGCGGGATCACCTCCTCGGTGAAGTAGCCCTCGCTGACGAACAGCGGGACGACGTACACCTCGTCGGCGGCCACCGTCCGGAGGGCGTTGCGGAGCGACGGCTCCTCCTTCCAGTAGGCCTCCCGAACCTCGTCGAACGCGCCGGCGGCCCGAACGGCGTCGGCGTGGTCCTGTGCCGGCGCACTCGACTTCGGGTTCAGATGTGACCCGTGGGCGACGATCAAGAGTGCCTCACTCATTGCGGCGCCGTAGGCTCGTGAGACTCTTAGGCCCTCCGTCCCGGCACGGCTCGGCGGCGCGCCAGCGGCGGCGAGAATGTAGGCGCGTCTAAAGTCCGGGAGCGTTTTATCCTTCAGGGTTGCCTAAATCGCACGTCGAGAGAGACGAACGGCGACGGACATCGGACGCTGGGGGCGGACGAGACGGGAAGGGTCGTCCCCGTCGGTGGCGGCCCGATCACGGGCCGTTCGGGCGACGGTGGGACCCCGTCCGGCACGGGAGTGGGTGCCGAGCCTGCGACGGCGGGGGTCGCGCGTGAGCGGCACCGCGAGACCGAGGACGATACCGCCGACCACCCCGACGCGACCGTCCGAGCGGTCGGCGGCCGGAATCGTCATGTGGTGCGTCGCTGTAGGCCCGTACGTGTCCGACCGGAGTATCGTCGACCTGATTGAGGACTGGCAGACGGGCTTTTTCGTGGTGGTCGGGAGCGCCGTCGTCGGGGTGCTCGTCGGCCTGGCTCTCCGGACGGTCGCGGGACCGCCCGGATTCGTGCTCGGCATCCTCGTCGGGGCGATTCTCGGATTCCTCGCGTACTCGTACCTCCGCTACGGGCGGTGATGCGGCGAACAGCGCGGAGGGCGCTCACGCCGACGCCGGGGCTGTCGGGACTTCGTCGTCGTTCGGGTCCTCGCGGTTGCGGACGGCGTCGAACCCTCACCCGTCGGCAGCCCGAACCTTGTACAGCCCGCCCGTCAGCCCGTCGCCGTCGTCGAGATACCCCTCGGACGCCCGGTCGGTGAAGTAGACGGCACCGTCGACGACCGTCGGCGCGCTCGTCACGTAGCCGACGCCGTCGACCGCCCAGCGTTCCTCGCCGGTCAGTTTCTCCAGCGCGTAGCAGGATCGGTCGTAGGAGCCGACGAGGACGTGATCGCCGGCGACCGTCGGACAACCGACGATCCGGCCCTCGGTGTCGAACGTCCACCGGACGTCGCCGGTCGCGGCGTCGAGCGCGTAGAGCCGCGAATCGTGGCTCCCGATGTAGACGGTGTCGGTGGCCGCCTCGACCGCCGGGCCGGACATCACCATCCCCCCGGTCTCGGTGGCCCACTCTTCGGTCCCGTCGTCGAGGGCGACCCGGTAGACGTGCTCGTCCCACGAGCCGAAGAAGGCGCTCCCGTCGTAGGTCGCGATTGGGCCCTTGATCGCGTCGCCGGTCGCGAACGACCACGCGAACGTCAGCTCCGGATACGTCCACGCGTACAGCCGGCCGTCGTTCGAGCCGACGACGAGCCGTTCGGCGTCGCGGTCGAGCGCGCACGTCGAGTGAGGGTGGTCCGTCGGCCGGCCGTCGTCCCAGACCACCTCGCCGGTGACGGCGTCGACGCCGAACATCGCGCCGCTCGGGTCGTCGTACTCGACGGCGATGTAGACGGTGCCGTCGTGATAGCCCGGACTCGACCCGATGGCGTCGCCGAGTGTCCGCCGCCAGAACCGCTCGCCCGTCCCGAGGTCGAACGCGTAGAGCGCGCCGTCGTAGGCGCCGACGTAAACCGTCCCGTTCGCGACGACTGGCGTGCCGTGGATGCCCCGCGCCGTCTCCTCGACGGCGGCCGTCCAGACGACGTCGCCGGCCGGCGTCACCCGCCGCACGTCGCCGGCGTCGCCGGGGACGACGAGATCGCCCGCCGGCGTCGCGACTGGACTCGCCTTCGCCGCCGTGTGGTCGCCCGTGTTCACGTTGCGCAACGTCCACTCGACGCTCGGCTCCGCGGGGACCGTCGCGTCGGGGTAGACGCCACGACGGTGGAGACCGCCGCGGAACGCCGTCGTGGCGGCCGCGGACGCCGGGAGGCCGGCGTCGTCGATACGGCCGGGGACGGCCGAGGGGGCGTCGAGACAGCCGGCGACGCCGCCGGTCGCGGCGAGACCGATGGCACCGAGGACGGCGCGTCGGGAGGGACTGGTCATCGTGTGAGGCGTCCACGCCGGAGGAACATATGTGGTGGGGACGAACGCGTGGTGGCCGGGACCGACGAGAGGAGTAGTCGATTCCAGGCGGCGTTCGTCCGATCCGAACTCTCCGCCGAATTTATCCGGCTGTTGAAACAAGCGCCCATATGGCCGAACAGCCTGTCGACGTCGAGCCAGCGGGCGAGAACGTCGCCGGTGAGACGCCCGCCGCGGAGCCGGAAGCCGTCACCGACGACACGACGATCCACGACGACGACGTCGAACTCGAACGGACCATCGGGCTGGTCGGCGGGCTGGCTATCGGGATCGGGACCATGATCGGGGCGGGGATCTTCGTGTTCCCGGGATTGGCGGCCGAAAACGCCGGTCTCGCGGCCACGCTCTCGTTCGCAATCGGCGGGCTGGTCGCCTTGCTCGTGGCGTTACCGACCTCCGAACTCGCCACGGCGATGCCCCGGAGCGGTGGCGGCTACTACTTCATCTCGCGGGGGATGGGGACGGCCTACGGTGCAATCGTCGGACTGGGCCTGTGGTTGGGCCTGATGTTCGCCTCCGCGTTCTATCTCGTCGGTCTCGGCCACTACGCGAGCGCCGTGTTCGCCGAACTCGGCGTCGGACTCCCGTTCAGTCCCGTCGTCGGGATCGGACTGCTGTTCGGCGTCGCGCTGACGGCGTTGAGCATCGGCGGCACGGAGAACACGGCCAAGATCCAGAACGTAGTGGTGGGGGTCCTCCTCCTGGTGCTCACGGTCTTTCTCTCGTACGGCGTGCTCGACGCGGTCGGCGTCTTCGGTCGTGGAAGCGTCCCGGAGGCGTTCTTCTCCAGGGGGCACTTTCCGGTGTTGACGACCGCGGCGCTCGTGTTCACGTCGTATCTGGGGTTCGCCCAGGTCGCGACGGTCGCGGGCGAGATCAAGCAGCCGGGACGGAACCTCCCGCTGGCGATGGTCGGGTCGGTCCTGGTCGTCACCGTCTTCTACGTCGTAACCATTTTCGTCGCGACCAGCGCGTTCGGTGCGGACCGGCTGGGCCAGTTCGGCGAGACGGCGATGGTCGAAGTCGCCCGCGACTTCCTCGGGTTGCCCGGCGCGGTCGCGATCCTGGGTGCCGGGCTGTTGGCGACGTTCTCCAGCGCGAACGCGTCGATCCTCAGCGCCTCGCGGGCGGTGTACGCACTGAGCCGTGACGCCCTGCTTCCCCGCAGAGCGAGCGAGGTCAACCTCCGGTACGGCACGCCACACGTCGCGTTGCTCACTGCCGGTGGGCCGATCCTCGTCCTCGTCGCGACCGGCCAGGTCGAACTGCTCGCGGAGGTCGCCTCGTTCCTCCATCTCATCATGTACGGGCTGATGTGCGTCGCCCTGATCGTGTTACGGCGGCGAAGTCCCGAGTGGTACTCCCCCAGTTACCGTGTGCCGGGCTATCCAGTGGTCCCGGTCGTGGGGGCACTCGCGAGCTTCGGGCTGATCGCCTTCATGCAACCCGCGTCCATCGGCGTCGGCATCGTGGTCATGCTCGTCTCGTACCTCTGGTACCGTTATTACGCTCGAGACGTCACACTCAAAGGGGATATCTGAACATGACGGACCGCCCATCGATACTCGTCCCGATTCGCGTGCTCGAAGGGGAGTCGGTCCCGGAGGGTGTGTCCGACCTCCTCGCGAACACCCACGTCGTCCTCCTGGGATACCACGTGATTCCGGAACAGACTGCACCGGGACAGGCACAGATGCAGTTCGAGGAGCGAGCCACCAACCGTCTCGACGAGTACGAGGCGATATTCGAGGAGGCGGGGGCGACCGTCGAACGGCGTCTCGTATTCACGCACGACGGGCAGAAGACTATCGACCGAACGATATCCGAGCACGACTGCATGGCGGTACTCGTCCCGAACGCGACGGGACCGGTCGAAGACGTGCTCGTCGCCGTCCGTGGGACCGTGGGGGTCGACCGCCTCTCCCGCGTCGTCGCCGGCGTGTTCGGTGAGATGGACGCCTCGGTAACGCTGTATCACGTCGCCGAGACCGACGAAACGGACGAGGACGTCAGGACGCTGCTCGATGGGATGGTAGACCGACTGGGGGATCTCGGCATGGACGCGGCGATGATCGAGACGCGCGTCGACCGGGATCGGGGGCCCCTCGATGCGATCGTCGAGACGGCGGAGTCGTTCGACGCCGTCGTCATGGGCGAAACCGATCCCTCGCTATCGACGTTCGTGTTCGGCATGCCCGCCGACCAGGTCGCCGACCGCTTTCTCGGTCCCGTGCTCGTCGTGCAGCGCGAACCAGCTTCGGACGACTCGGCGGAGTAGGGCCGGCTCCCTCGCGAACAGCGGCGTCGACGAAGGACTCTCCGTCGCCGCCGCCGAGTTCGCCAGCGACGTGAATCCGCCCGGTCCCGAGCTAGGTGCCGTCGACGCGACCGTCGGCGCCCTCGCTCGTCGAGAGGGCGGGACAGCCGTCACCGACGACTCCGACCTCACCCACGAGGAAACGAAGGCCGTCATCGACATCGACGAGTATCGAAACAGATACCGGTGGTTCGGCTGGTCGATCCGGGATGCTGTCACAGGACGACGCAATTCGAGAGCGGAGACGACTCAGGAACGAGGCCCGGGACCACTAATTATTCTGATATCTAGTGAGGTGAGATCGCGATGATACTCCTGTGCGAGTGCGAATCCTCGAACGGCAGTAAACAGGCCTCTAGCGGCGACTGAAGTGAATGTAGAATAGTCCCACCAGGATTCGAACCTGGGTCGAAGCCCCCAGAAGGCTTCAGGATTGGCCGCTACCCCATGGGACTGACGCGACTCCGGCGCGCGTCCGGAAGTCATCACACCATACCCGCGAGTCGCATATGAGTGTTGCGAAGTCGCGGCACCCCGGAGACCCGGTCGAAACGGGGCGTCACCCCGTCTCGATCCCCAGCAGCCGGATCACGTGCGCGAAGCTCAGCAGGTGGTCGGCGCGGTCGAGCGAGCCGTCGCCCGGATCGAGTACGGCCACCGCGTCGCCGACTCTGGCGTCGAGCGTCGACGCGGCGTCCTCGCCCAGCCAGCCGAGCGCACGGTAGCGGGCGATGGCGTCCCGCGTCTCCCGCTCGCCGGCCGTCCGCACGAGGTAAGCGATCCAGTCCCGACCGACGCGTCGCCCAGCGGGCACGTCCGGAAAGGCGGGGAGGTACGGTCGCTCGCCCAGCGCCGCGGGGTCGACGCCGCCGACGGCGACCAGCAGCTCACACTGTTCGTGGGAGGGCTCGTCCGGCGCCGCCGGTCGGTACGCCGACTCCTCCACCGGCGGGAGGCTGACGCCCGCCTCGGCGTCGGCGTCCGCCGGGTCGGCGAGCGACCGGAGTTCCTGCGCGTCGTAGTCGGACGGGTCGAACACGGGGGACACATCATGGGCCGTGCTCAAGGCTCTTTGGACGGCGTTACAGTGTAACGAGGCGAACCCCACGGCTTCGGCCACGAGGAGGAGTCGAGTCCGCGACGACGCGGACGCCAGCCGGTCGAGTGGAAACCGGGTCAACTAGGGGTCGTTCTTGCCACTATCTCGGAGACGGGGCGCTTCGTAGAACGGCTAATCAGCCGCTATATGCCCCAAATCGCCGTATTTCGGGCGTTCGTCCCGATCCGGGGTACGGAACAGTGTTGCCAGTTCCTCGGGGGTTATATCCGTCACTCGATTAACGCTCACATGACGCGGATTTCACGCCGAACCTATCTCTCGGGCGTCGGCACCGCCGCGACGGTCGGTCTCGCCGGCTGTGCGGGCGGTGGCGGCACCGACTCGCTCGCGGTGGCGTACATGCCGATCTTCCCCGACCTCCAGTACTTCGTAATGGAGTCGGAGGGGTACTTCGAGAACGTCGACGCGACGGTCGAGGGGAACGAGTTCACCGACGGTCCCGCAATCGTGCAGGCGTACGGCGGCGGCGAACTCGACGTGGCGATGTTCGGCATCGTCCCGTCGATGATCGTCATCGACAGGGGGATTCCGGCGAAGGTGACCGCCGCGAACATCAAAGAGCCGATGGCGATCATGGCGCACGAGGACCTGCAAGCGCTGTGGGCGGAGCACGGCGCCGACGCGTTCTCGGTCTGGCAGGAAGAGACGGGTCGAACCTTCCGGTTCGGGACCTTCCCGCAGGGGTCGGTTCCCGACGTGCTCCTTCGGTACTGGCTCGAATCCGAGGACGTCGACACGTCGGCGGTCGACATCGTCGAGATCAACGGCGCGAACGCGGTCTGGCAGGCCATCGCCAACGGGGAGATCGACGGCTCGTCGATCATGGAACCGGTGCCGACGCGGGCGGCCCAGGAGCGCGTGCCGGTGCAGACGTTCCGCACCGCGGACGAGATCATGCCCGGCCAGCCCGCGGCCGTGACGTTGATGAGCGACGACGTGCGCGGGACGCCCGTCGCCGAGCAGTTCCTCGAACAGCACGTCCGGGCGACGGAGTTCATCCGGAACGAGCCGGAGGCGACGGCCGACGTCGTCGAGTCCGGCATCGGCATGGACGCCGACCAGGCGCTGTCGGCGCTCCGGGGACCACTCTCCAACTTCGTGACGGACCCCCGCGAGATCGAGAACGGGACGGAGATCTTCTCCCGGTTCGCCAACGAGAACGGACAGATCGAGGAACAGCTGTCGCTCGAACAGATCTTCGACTACAGCGTCTACGAGACCCTGTAACATGGCAATCGACGTAACCGAGGACGTAGACCACACCACCGGGACGCCGGGCGACGTCCTCGCCGATATCGACGGCCGTCGCGCACTCCGTGGCCTGGGTGGCGTCCTCGTCTTCCTCCTCGTCTGGACCGGGGCTTCGCTCACCCAGCCGTCGTACGTCCTCCCGACCCCGTTCGCCGTCGCGGAGACGTCCTACGCGCAGGCGGCGAGCGGCGAACTGTTCGTCGCCCTCGGCAACAGCGTCCTCCACTGGGTCCCCGGCGCCGTCTTCGGGACCGGTCTGGGAATCGCCGCGGGCATCGCCCTGGCGTGGAGTCCGTACCTCGACGACGTCTCCTCGCCCGTCGTCCGCGTGCTCCGGCCGGTCCCTCCGCTCGCGCTCGTCGGGTTCGCCATCGCGTGGTTCGGCATCAACCACGCCGGGGCGGCGTTCATCATCGCCGTCGGAGCGTTCTGGATCAACTTCTACGCGACCTACGGCGGCGTCGAGGGCGTCTCCGAGGACCTGCTGGACGTGGCCCGGAGCCTCGGCGTCCAGGGCGACCTCGACCTCATCCGGACGGTCGTCGTCCCGGCGTCGCTCCCGGAGATCACGACGGGAATCCGAACCGGGATCGGTCGGTGCTGGATGCTGGTCGTCGCCTCGGAGATCTTCGGCGTGCCGGGGATCGGCCGACGCATCCTTCGAGCCTCGAACAACCTCCAAGTCGACGTCGTCATCACCTACATCCTCGTGTTGAGCCTGATGTTCCTGCTCGTCGACGTGGCGTTTCGCGCACTCCAACGGAGGGCGCTCGCGTGGCGATGAACGACGTGACCCCCGACGAAGAGGAGGCGGGAGTCCCCCGGGTCCGGATCGACGGCGTCGGCAAGCGATACGAGGGGAGCAACGGCCCGGTGCAGGCGCTCGAAGGCGTCTCCGTCGACGTATCCGCGGGGGAGTTCGTCTGTATCGTCGGTCCCTCCGGCTGCGGCAAGACGACGCTGTTTCGCATCATCGCCGGTCTCGAATCGGCGACGACGGGGAGCGTCTCCCTCGACGGCGACCGGGTCGACGCCCCGAGCACCGACCTCGGTCTCGTCTTCCAGGAGTACCACCTGTTCCCGTGGCGCACCGTCGCCGGCAACGTCGGCTTCGGGTTGGAACAGACGGGCGTCGCGGCCGCCGAGCGCGAGCGACGGGTCCGGAAGCTACTCGACCTCGTCGGTCTCGACGGCTTCGCGGACACCTACCCGCGAGATCTCTCGGGCGGGATGAAACAGCGGGTGGCGCTGGCACGGGCGCTCGCCGTCGACCCCGGACTCCTCCTGATGGACGAGCCGTTCGGGGCCGTGGACGCCCAGACGAAGAAGATGCTCCAGGACGAACTGCTCGACATCTGGACGGAGACGGGCAAGACCATCCTCTTTGTCACCCACGACGTCGAGGAGGCGGTCAAACTCGCGGATCGAGTGGTCGTCATGGGGAAGGACCCGGGCCACGTCCGGGAGACGGTGGAGGTAGCCGTCGAACGCCCGCGGAGCCGGTCGGACGAGGCGTTCGGCGCCACCTACGAGCGGGTTCTCGGTCTCATCGAGGGGTAAGGCCTGACGGACGCGACGGAACCGACACCTACATTCGGCGCTCGACGCGTTGGGTGACGTATGTACGTCGGCCGCTTCATCGTCGTCGGCCCGGGCGTGGGCGCCTACCGCGTCTCCTCCCGGTCGTTCCCGAACCGCCGAATCGTCGAGCGAGAGGGCACCCTCACCGTCACCCCGACGCCGGACGCCCCGGAGACGGACAACCCCTACATCGCCTACAACTGCGTCCGCGAGAGTGACGAGCGGGCCGTCATCGGCAACGGATCGCACGTCGACCCAGTGACCGAGAAGCTCGATACGGGCTACCCCGCCCGCGACGCGCTGGCGACGGCGCTACTCGCACTCGACTACGAGAAGGACGACTACGACACGCCACGGATCGCGGGCGTGATCGAAGACGACGCGGCGACGGTGGGCATCGTCCGCCGGGACGCCCTGCTGGTCGAAGAAGTGGCGGAACCGACGCTCGTCGCCACCTACGAAGAGGACCGCCCGCGCGCGTTCGACTTCGCGGCGACCGACGCCTCGGCGGCGGCCCGGGAGGCGTACGACCTCGACTTCGAACACGCCGTCTGTGCGGCGGGGGTCGCCGTCGACGACGGCGTGACGACGGGTATCGTCAACGGCGACTAGTCGGCTCGTTCGCGGCGACGGCGGGCCGCGGGCACCGGCCGGACGACGCCGAACAGCAGGCGGTTGGCCGCCAGGCCGATGCCGAGACCGTAGAGAACGAGCGGAACGGTGCCGGTCGTGGCGTCGGCTGTCGCAACCGCCCAGACGATTCCGAGCATTGCGACGGCGGCACCGAGGTACAGCAGGTATCGCCCGAGCTGGCTTCGATCCGAGGCGGCCGTCAGGAGGCCCCAACCGAGCGCCACGGCGGGGACGAGCCACCAGTCGACCGACGGGAGGGTGACGGCGGTCGTCAGCAGCGTCGCGGTGACGAACGTCGCACAGGCGATACCGAGTTCCACACGGACGATTTGGGAGTCGACGCCGCCGTCGGGATCGGGGGAGGGAGTCGAGTCGGGGACGGACACGGTCGAATCCACGACGACCGGCGTCGTAAGCGTTGGGCCGCGATCACGACAAGGCCTAACCACCGCGGGCCGCAAGCGACCGTCATGCGCCTCGGCGTCATCTCCGACGTTCACGGCAATCGGGTCGCACTCGAAGCCGTCCGCGACGACATGCCTGACGTGGACCGACTGGTCTGTGCGGGCGACGTGGTGGGCTACAACCCGTGGCCGGTCGACTGCGTCGCGGCGGTTCGTGAGCAGGAGGTCCCGACCGTGATGGGGAATCACGACCGGGCGGTCGCGGGCGAGACGCCGTTCCGCTTCAACTCGATGGCCGCCGCGGGCGTCGAGTACGCCCGCGAGCGACTCGACGAGGACGCCCTGTCGTGGCTGGCCGACCTGCCCCCCGAACGAGTCGTCGCCGACGGCCGAGTGAAACTCGTCCACGGCCACCCCGACGACCCCGACCGCTACACCTACCCCGACGAGTTCTCGGCGCGGATGCTCGACGGAGAGGATCTACTGGTGACGGGTCACACGCACGTCCAGGGCCACCGCGTCTTCGAGGACGGCGTCGTGATGAATCCGGGGAGCGTCGGCCAACCGAGGGACGGCGACCCGCGGGCGGGGTACGCGGTGGTCGAATTGGGCGACCGGGAGGGCGGCGACGCGGTGACGGTCGAAGAACGCCGCGTCGAGTACGACGTGGACGCCGTCGTCGACGCGGTTCGGGAGGCGGGGTTGCCCGAGCGGATCGGGACGCGACTGTACGAAGGGCGATAGCGGACGCGACTGTACGAAGGGCGATAGCGGACGCGGAGTCAGATCGTCTGTTCCTGCACGATTTCGAGGGTCCGCTCGCGGTCCTCCCAGTTGACGAAGATGGCGACGGAGGTAGCGGAGGTGATGAGGTCGTGGATGTTGATGCCGGCCTCGGAGACGGGTTGGACGATGTCGAGGATGATCCCGGGTCGGTTCGGGAGTTCGCCACCGGTTACCCGGATGACGGCGAACCGGTTCTCGACCGTCACGGAGGAGAGCGTCTCGTCTTCGACGACCCGTTCGTGGAGGATGTACTCGGCGTCCTCCGCCAGGTCGTCGTTGACGTAGAAGGTGACCGAGTCCATGCCGCTGGCGACGGCGTCGATGTTGATGTCCTCGCTCCGGAGCGCCTGCGCGAGGTCGGCGAGGATGCCCGGCCGGTTTCGCAGGGCGCGTCCCGCGACGGTGATGCAGGCGAGGGGTTCGTCCTGCATGTCGATGAGGTTCTGGAACTGCCCCTCGATCTTCGTGCCGCCGGTCAGCAGGTCGCCGTGCTGGTAGTGGACGACCCGGACGGTGAGATCCTCGTCCTTGTAGGAGAGGGCGCTCGGGGCGACCACCTCGGCACCCCGGAAGGAGAGGTTCCGGAGTTCGTCGACGGTGATGTGGCCGACGTTGCGGGCGCCCTCGACGACCCGCGGGTCCCCGGTCATGACGCCCTCGACGTCGGTGACGATGACCACCTCGTCGGCGTCCATGAACTTCCCGAGCATGACGGCGGTGGTGTCGCTCCCGCCGCGGCCGAGCGTCGTCACTTTGCCGTCGAGCGTCTGGGCGAGAAAGCCCGTGATGACGGGGACGACGTGATCGAGGTCGTCGGCGAGCGCCTGCGCGCGTTCCAGCGTCTCCTCGGCGTCGACCTCGCCGAACTCGTCGGTGATGATCGGCCACGCCTCGCTCCCGGGTTCGAGGAACGTCGCCTCGACGCCGCGGGATTGGAGGGCCGCCTTCAGCATCCGAACGCTCGTCCGCTCGCCCATGCTGACGATCTCGGCCCGGTCGGCGTCGTCGGCCTCGAAGGTGATCTCCTCCAGGAGTTCGTCGGTCGTCGATCCCATCGCGCTGGCGACGATGGCGATCTCGTGGCCCTCCTCGACCGCCCTCGCGACGGTATCGGCCGCGCGCTCGATGCGGTCGCCGCTCCCGAGCGACGTACCGCCGAACTTCGCGACTACGCGCATCGTGGGGCCTCCGCGGGTTCTGACGGGTGTCCAGGCATGGCAGGTGGTAGCGAGATGGACGGTAATAACTGTGTTCACTTGCCCACGCGGGACGGTCGACGGCACGAGAGGGTAGCAGACGGGGGTGATCCCCCCGCCACGACGGTCGGTGCCGAGCGAGCGTTTAAACGGTTCCGCGAGTACGGGGAGGTATGGAAGTGCGCGACGCGGTCGAGGCCGACGCCGACGCCCTCTCGGCCATCGCGGACGTACCGGCGGACGTGATCCGAAACCTGATCCACGACCGAACGGTTCGGGTCGCCCAGCGGGAGGCGACGAGTGCGGGACCGAACGCCGACACCGCCGAGGAGGACGGCCGGGACGTGGCCGGGTTCGTCAGCTTCGACGTCCGGAACGGGACCGTCCACGTGACGCAGCTGGCGGGGACGGCGACGGCGTGTGAACGCCTCCTCGCCGAACCCGTCCGCTTCGCCACGAGCGAGGGGATGACGGTCGAACTGCTAGCCATCGCCACCGACGACGAGATTCGGGAGGCAGCCGAAGCGGCCGGCTTCCGTCGGGAGGGATCGGGACCGACGTTCGACGGGGAGTCGACCGTTCGCTACCGGCTCGACCCGGCGTAACGCGGCCGAACGGGCGCGCCGACGACGGACGGTCGGTCAGGCGAACTTCCGAACGGTCAGATCCAGCGTGTCGAGGTCGACGATGGGCGCGAAGCCGACGTCCGGTTCGATGTTGACGCTCTTCTGGAACGCGGTCTGGGCCTGCCAGCAGCCGCTGTTGACCGCGAGGACGTTGTGGTACTTGCCGTACCCGAGCTTGTGGACGTGCCCCGTGTGGAACACGTCGGGGACGTCCTCGATGACGAGGTAATCCCGGTCCTCGGGCGCGAGTCGCATGTGCCCCCCGTACTTCGGGGCGACGTGACGCTTCTTGAGGAGGTGGTACATCGCCCGGTGGGGGTCGTCGTAGCTCGCCTTCTCCTCGGGGAGTTCGGCGATCACCTCGTCGAGCGAGACGCCGTGGTACATCAGGACCGAGACGCCCTCGATGGTGACCGTCGCGGGGTTGCCGACGATCCGCGGGTCGTGAGCGGACATGATCTCCCGGAGTTCCTCGTCGAAGCCCGGCTGAGGCTCCGCGAGACGAACGGCGTCGTGGTTGCCGGGGATCATCACGATCTCCAGGTCGCCGGGGACCGCCTTGAGGTGCTCCGAGAATCGGTCGTACTGGTCGTAGATGTCGACGATGTCGAGTTCCTCGTCCTGATCGGGGTAGACGCCGACGCCCTCGACCATGTCGCCGGCGATGAGGAGGTATTCGATGGCCTCGGCCTCGTCGGTGTGGAGCCAGTCGGCGAATCGCCCCCAGGCGTCGGCCATGAACTCCTGGCTGCCGACGTGGACGTCGGAGACGAGCGCCGCCTGAACGTGGCGGTCGGCCGTGTTCGGACGGTAGGTCCGGGGCACGTCGGGGAAATGAATCGCGTCGACGAAGACGATGCCCGCGTCGTCCGCGAGCGTCCCCTCGACGGCGACGCACTCGTCCAGGAGGAGTTCGTCGACGAGACCGGCGATGTCGCGGTCCTTCGTGATCAGACAGGGGAAGGTGCCGGTCGTGTCCTCGAGTTCGACGATCCAGTGCCCGTTCGCCGAGGAGCGGACGTCGTTTACGAGACCGATCATCGCCACGTCGCTCCCGCCGGGCATGTCCGCCACGGCCGAGGCGGGGCGGTGGTTCACCCGGCCACGGAGTTTGCCCGAGAGCTTCTCGTACCGGTCGCGAAAGACGGAGACGAAGTCACCGTACTCGCCGGTGCCCGTGCTCCGACCGGTCACGTCGCCGGCGACGTCGACGGTGCGCTCGGGGGGGTCGCCGTCGGGCGTCGAGACCGAGTCGGTCTCCGCGTCCGCGGCCGGAACGGCGGCCGACTCGTCGTCCCCCTCGGACCCCTTCGTTTCAACTGGAACTCCGGTCCCCTCAGCGCCAGACCGAGTCGTGGACGCTGGAGTCGAAACGGAGGGGTGTTCGGGCGGGGCGTCGGAAGTCGTGTCGTTGTCGGGGGCGTCGGGGGCAGCGTCGGACGCGGAATCGGAGGTCGCGTCGGACGCGGAATCGGAGGTCGCGTCGGGAGCCGACGCGGCCGGGACGTCCGTCGAGCGCACCGAGCGGACGTGGTCGGCGGTGAGACGAAGGGCGTCGTCGGGCGCCGTCTCGACGGCTGCGTCGAGGGCGGCCGCCGGATCGGGAGCGCCCGCGAGGAGCGTCACGGCCTCGCGTTCGGCGTTGTAGCCGCGACGGGCGAGTTCGCGCACGATGCGTGCGGGCGTCTCCAGAGGCACAGGAGAGGGTCGGTGGGTTCGGTCAAAAGCGTGCCGGAAGTCCAGAACCTTCAACTCCGGTGACGGCAAACGGAAACCGATGAGTGCCGACGACGGTCCCCGTTCGCCCGACGGTCACGGCTCCGATCCCGGCGGCGGTGACGGGATCGAACGGGAATCCGGCACCGGCGCCGACTCCGGCACGACTGGGGCTGGCGTCGACGACGCGGAGGACACACCGGGACCGCTCCGTCGGATCGCGACGGCGACCGACGGTCCCCTCTTGATCCTGCGGGAGACGGCACTGAGCGTCGGCGCCGTCGTCGCCATCGGTCTCCTCCTGTTCGCCATCAGCGGCGTCTGGCCGCCGATGGTCGCCGTCGAGAGCGGGAGTATGGAACCCCACATGCACAAGGGCGATCTGGTCTTCATCACCGACACCGGCCGGTTCGCTCCAGACACCGCCCGCGAGGAGACGGGCGTCGTCACCCGGGAGGTGGGTCGCGAGGTGGAGTACTGGAAGTTCGGGGCGTACGGCTCGGTGATCGTCTACGACGATCCCAGCGACGCGGGACCGCCCGTGATCCATCGCGCCCAGTTCTGGGTCGAAGAGGGCGAGAACTGGTACGACAGGGCCGACCCCGACTACGTGAGCGCGAGCGACTGCACGGAGATGCGGAACTGCCCCGCGCCGAACGACGGCTTCGTGACGAAAGGCGACGCCAACAGCCAGTACGACCAGGTGAACGGGATCAGCGAACCGGTCAAACCGGAGTGGATCGTCGGCATCGCGCGCGTCAGAGTCCCGTATCTCGGATGGGTTCGCCTCGGCGTCTCGGGGATCGTCCTCGACGCGACGCCGGCGGACGGCGACGACACACGGATCGAACGGCTGGGGACCGATCCGCTGATCGAACGAGTGGGCAGCGATCCACGGATGGAGCGACTCGGCGACGGGGGAACGCCGATCACGGTGCTCGGACCGGGCGACCGAACTGGTCGACGGGCCGTGACGGCGACGTAGTCGATCCGAAGGCTCAGTTGTCGAACCGCGCCTGCACGAACGGCTGGGCGTTCTCGATGTCGCCGAGTCGGGAGTCGGAGAGGAGGACGGCCTCGGTTTCCTCGACGGGAACCGAGAGGCTGATCTCCTTGGTACGGCCGTACCGCCCCTTGCTCACGACGACGGCGTTGACGATGCCCAGCATGTCGAGTTCGGAGATGAGGTCGGTGACCCGCCGCTGGGTGAGCACGTCGGCGTCGATCTCCTCGCACAGCCGCTTGTAGATGTTGTACACCTCGCCGGTGTTGATGTTGTGAACGCCGTTTTTCTCCAGGAGGATGATCGCGAAGAGGACGATCTTCGACTGAGTCGGGAGGGTACGTACCACCTCGACGACCCGGTCGAGCTCGATCTTGTCCTGCGCTTGGCGGACGTGGTTCTCCTCCACGGTGTCGGCCTGGCTCCGCTCGGCGAGTTCGCCGGCGGTACGGAGAAGGTCGAGCGCCCGGCGGGCGTCGCCGTGTTCCTGCGCGGCGAACGCGGCACAGAGGGGGATGACGTCCTCGGTGAGGGCGCCACCTTTGAACGCCACGTCCGCGCGGTGCTGGAGGATGTCCCGCAACTGGTTGGCGTCGTACGGCGGGAAGACGATCTCCTCCTCCCCGAGGCTCGATTTCACGCGAGGATCGAGGAAGTCGGTGAACTTCAGGTCGTTCGAGATGCCCATGATGGAGATACGGGAGTTGTCGAGTTCGGAGTTCATCCGCGAGAGATTGTAGAGCGTGTCGTCGCCGGATTTCTCGACGAGTTTGTCGATCTCGTCCAGCATGATGACGACCACGCGCTCGTGGTAGTCGACGGCCTCGAAGAAGGAGCTGTAGACGCGGTCGGTCGGCCACCCCGTCATCGGTACGGCCTCCATCTCCGCCAGGTCGGCTTCGAGCGTCTCGATCCGCTCTTCGACGTCGTCGAGGGAGTCGAACGGTGCCTCGGAAAGGGTCGGGCCGCCATCCGTGACCGACGACCTGAGATCGGTCAGGTCGTCGAGTCGCTCCTCGACCACGGCCCGATTCTTCTCGATGAACTTGTTCGCGAGCTGGGCCAGCACGCGGTACTGCGTGTCGGTCACCTCGCAGTTGATGTACTCGACCTCGCAGGGCACGTCGTACTTCTGAGACGTGGATTCGAGTTCCTTGCTGACGAACTTCGCACTCGCCGTCTTGCCCGTCCCCGTCTTCCCGTAGATCAGGATGTTCGAGGGCGTGTCGCCCCGGAGTGCCGAGACGAGGATGGTCGCCATCTGGTTGATCTGTTCGTTTCGGTGCGGGAGTTCGTGTGGGGTGTACGAGGGACGGAGGACTTCCTTGTTCTCGAAGATCGGCTCGCCGGAGAGGAGGTCGTCGAACAGCCCCTGGCTGTCGTCCGCTTCGTCGTCGAGGACGTCGTCGATGTCGACGTCGCGAGAGATGTCGGTCGCCCGATCACGCGCGGGGGCGTCCCGGAGATCCGTATCGTCCGGATCTTCGGTGTCTGCGTACTCGTCGGGCGATGTATCGTTCGAATCCATTCGTTGTGACCCCAGCGTTTCGGGTGGAAGACGCGCGACGTGCATGGGAAATTCGGCTGCCCCCACCCCCAAGCATCGGTCTCGCGCGTCGAGATGATCCAGCGGAAATAGAGGAGGAGGTAGTAGAAAAACCTTCCCCTCGCCGACGCGACGCCGACCGAGTTCGGACGGCGACGCTAGTTCGAGGGGGCGGTTCGCTCGGCAGACGACGGTCGTCGACCGACCGGACGAAGGTGTGAACGAACTGAAAGATGGCGTTCGACCCGAAACGGGAGAGTCGGGTGTGCCCCCCACCCCTTCGTTTCGGGTGGAACGGCACGAGGGGAGGGGTGGGGTCGACGGTCGTTCTAGAGAGGGAAATCTATAACACGTATCAGCAATAACCATACCCGTACTGCAGTAGCTATCATTATTTCATCGGGGAACGAGGGGAGAACTAGAGCGACGACGCTCCATCGCGGTCTTCCCACGCCTCGGCGTCGGCGTGTTCCACCCGAAACGAAGGGGTGGGGGGTGAGGCGGGCAGGACGCCGGCCGTCCCTCACGCCGACGGTGTCCGTTCGTGGGTGCCGTCCTACGTCGACTACCCCCATGTCGACTACCCCCATGTCGACTGCCGCAGGTCGACTACTGCACCTCACGTCGACCGTCGCAACTCCCACCATCTACTGACAACCCCCTTATGGTTGTCTGACACACACTTAAGTGAACGGCGTGACCTTCATCCCGCATACGCCCCTCTCGCGGCGATAGACGGGAGGTGCGGGAGGAAAGGATGGGACTGCTCACAGGACTTAGAGACAGCATCACACGAGTTACGGATCGACTGTTCTCGGCCAGCGATCCCAAGCGGATCGGGATCTACGGGCCGCCGAACGCCGGGAAGACGACGCTCGCGAATCGAATCGCGCGCGACTGGACGGGGGACGCCATCGGCCCGGAGAGCCACGTTCCGCACGAGACCCGGCGAGCGCGGCGCAAGGAGAACGTCGAAATCGAACGCAACGGCCGCACCGTCACCATCGACATCGTCGACACGCCGGGCGTGACGACGAAAGTCGACTACAAGGAGTTCCTCGAACACGACATCGACGAAGAGGACGCCGTCCGTCGCTCTCGGGAGGCTACGGAGGGCGTCGCCGAGGCGATGCACTGGCTCCGCGAGGACGTCGACGGCGTCATCTACGTCCTCGACAGCACCGAGGACCCGTTCACGCAGGTCAACACGATGCTCATCGGGATCATCGAGAGTCAGGATCTGCCGGTGCTCATCCTCGCGAACAAGACGGACCTCGAGGATTCGAACATCAAACAGATCGAGAACGCGTTCCCCCAGCACCAGACGATCCCGCTGTCGGCGCTTGAGGGCGACAACATGGACGAAGTGTACGACAAGATCGCGGAGTACTTCGGGTGAGAGAGATGCCTGAAGCCACTCCGACCGACGTCGACGACACCGGCGTCCAGATCGACCTCATCAGCGGCGCCCGGATGGAGGATCTCGCGAGCATGGAGAAGATCCGTCTCATCCTCGACGGCGTCCGCGACGGGAACATCGTCATCCTCGAAGAGGGTCTCTCGCCGGACGAGGAGTCGAAGCTCATCGAGGTGACGATGACCGAGATAAGCCCGGACGAGTTCAACGGGATCGAGATCGAGACGTACCCCCGTTCCGAGACGGCGGATCGGAGCTTCCTCGACCGCCTGATGGGGCGGGAGTCGACGAAGAAACTCACCGTCATCGGTCCGGCGAACCAGATCCAGACGCTCCACAAGGACGAGAACCTCATCAGCGCGCTCGTCTCGCGCAAGTAGACCGATGCCCCACCAGTGTACGAACTGCGAGCGGGTGTTCCCTGACGGCTCCAAGGAGATGCTCTCGGGCTGTCCCGACTGCGGGGGGAACAAGTTCCAGTTCAAACCCGATTCCGCGACGCCGACGCCGACGCTCGGGGACGACGACGCGTCGTCCGCCCCCTCTTCGTCGGACGCCGGGGACACCCCGCCGTCGGGTGCCGATGACACGCCGACGTCGGGCGGTCCGTCTCCGTCACCGGATCGGACCCCCGCACCCGATCCCCCCACCGGCGGCTCCGATCCTCCGACCGGCGGCTCAACCTCTGCCACGTCGGCGTCCGACACCGACTACATCGAGGCCGAATCGGACCCGAGCGTCCTCGACGAGTCCGAGGACACGGCGCAGGCGGACGCTCGACGTGATGTGGTCAGCCGCGACGAACTCGACGAACTCGACGACTCGACGACGACACCTTCCCGTCCGCCGACCGACGACGCCGCCCGGGCGATACCACCCGACGCCGACGCCGGCGCCGAGGCCGACTCACCCGGTCTCGACGACCTCCGGGCGGAACTCAACGACCAGTTCGAGAGCATCAAGATCCTCGAACCCGGACAGTACGAGCTCAACCTGATGGAGCTGTACGACCGCCAGGAGTGCATCATCTCGTTGCAGGAGGACGGTCACTACGTCATCGAAGTCGTCGACACGTGGCGCGACGACGATTCGTAGGGCCGTCCCGTCCTCCCGCGGGTTCGTCCGTACCCGCCGTCTCCCCGTTTCGCCGTCTCCCCGTTTCCATCTCATCCCGTGTCCTGTCTCGCTCCATCTCATCCCGTGTCCTGTCTCGCTCCATCTCATCCCGTGTCCTGTCTCGTCTCATCCCCGCCACCACCCTTCCCATCGACGTACCATCCCGTCACCGCCGCCGTCGACGTACCATCCCGTCA
>Ga0207720_100512_pt1 | contig 25223 bp, 22 predicted proteins | sample A23P2SouthBayCA_2_FD_187751 | JGI IMG/M metagenome (GOLD analysis project Ga0207720, IMG submission 187751) | Aerobic enrichment media microbial communities from Eden Landing Ponds, California, USA - A23 E3 (2) (SPAdes) | ecosystem: Environmental > Aquatic > Marine > Unclassified | place...
TGGGCAATGACATCCAGCTTGAACTGCTTGGTGTACTGCTTACGTGTTTGTTTTTGTCCCATTCGTCTGTGATTTGATTACCCGCAATGTACCTTAACTGGGTGTCTACTCAAATGTAGCAAGTTCAGGCGATTGGAGACAGTTTGTTCTCCTTTCTCCCTGCATTGCAACTAAGGAGATGGAATGGGGTAGGACAAAGCTATAGTAGTAATTGCTAGAGCTAGTGGCAAAAGTCCTAAGTCTTGCTTCTGATCGAAGTAGTCATGCCTCAAACTGTTCGGAAGTGCGGATAATTGAGCCATATTCTCCAAGGGTCTCATGCTGAACTTGTTTCAGCATCTAGGCAAATAATGTAATACAAGGTCATAAAAGAATTCAGGTTGATACAATCGTGAGTAGATATAATCCACTGCAGACATAATTCATTTATCAAACGAGAAGCCCAGTCCTCAGATGGAATGGAACTAATTACCCATTTTCTGCTCGATGACTTTCAGCGAGTCGCGGATTTCCCCAAGTAGTTTAACGACGTTGCCGTTGTCCTCATTTGATGGTTGATTATAACGGTTTTCAGTGACCACATCTCGCTGCTCAAGTACCTGGGCCCGAAAGTCAGTGGCGTCTTTGATGCCAATTAAGGTGAGATCGGACTGTCCCTGTCCGCTGTTGCCGGCCGTTTCAATCCGGAGTACACTTAATCCAAAGTATCGGAGCAGAGGCCCTTCTTTGAAGGTTAAATCCTGGATTTTATCCAACGGTATCGTTCGCTCTACGTGGAAAATTACTCCTTTTTCAAAACGAAGGGCACGGGTGGTCAGTTCAGCCTTGAGCCGGTTAAAATACTTTTTGATGAGCATGGGAGCCAGTAAGAAGTAAAAGGGAAGCAAGGCGATGCCCACGATGGTACAAATAGCTAGCAGGGTTCCGTAAAGTAACAGGTAGGTTTTTATCCTGGGATTGAACGTAGCCTTTCGCAAAACTTTTGATTTAGCCATCTGACTGGTTTGAATTAGGAGTAAGTATTGATCCAACTAATATATACGAAGGCAGATATACTAAATCTGCACTGATTGGAATATACAGTTGAGAGTAGAGTAATCTACGCACTAGATTTAGAGAAGACAATAATTTCCATTTTTCATAAAATTCATCAAATATACATATAAAATAGTATCTTGTCTTAAAATAGCTGTTGCCTTAAATTATTAAGAGGATGGGAGGCATTATGAAAAGATTTAAATTTTTCCCCATTGACCTGAAAAAGTATCACACCATTTTACTTGAGCTCGGAATGATTAGTTCACTCCTGATTTTTATCCTTGCCACAAATATTCCATTGTCGTCGTCTGGGGATGGTTATATTCCGGAGGTGTCACAGCAAGAAGTAATCACGATGGAAGATATCGTAAAAACCGAACAGACCGAGCGTCCGCCGGCACCGCCCGTGCCAAAAGTTCCGGTTGAAGTGCCCAATAGTACTGTTCTTGAAGAAGAAATCTTAGATATTGATGCTGAGTTTCAGATCAATGAAGCTTTGGAAATTCCTGAACCGCCCCGATCTATTGATATGAATGAGGAAGCTGAAGAAGAGGATTTCTTTGTAGCCGTAGAGCAGATGCCTGAACTTATTGGTTCACTGGCCGAGCTTAAAAGCAATCTTGAGTATCCCAAGACAGCCCTTGCTGCAGAAATCGAGGGAACGGTTGTCATCCAGTTTATTGTAAGTGCAAAGGGAGAAGTGGTAAATCCCAAAGTGATTCGCGGCATTGGCGGGGGATGTGACGAAGAGGCCATCCGAGTAACGAGGTTGGCCAAGTTCGTACCTGGCCGGCAGCGTGGTGTGCCGGTAAGGGTACAATACAGCATTCCCTATCGGTTCATCCTGAAAAAATAACAATAGTTGGCTTGAGCGGGTTAAATTTGGGTAAGCTTATTCTCGGCTATATTGTAAAGATTGAATTGTTAGCTGCTTCAAGACTTAAGAGCACTAGCTTTTCTAAAGGTAGTGCGTCACTATTTTTTTAGTATTGAAAGGGTATCGGGATCAATATCCTCGAGATTATGCTCTTTAAAATCCAGTGCTGCTGAGTTTAGGCAATAACGCAGTCCGGTGGGATCGGGACCGTCTTCAAAAACATGACCCAGATGAGAACCACATCGCGAGCATACCACTTCGGTTCGCGTGGTAAACAAGCCCTCGTCCTTTTTCTTTCCGACTGAAGAGGAAGAGATCGGTTGCCAGAAACTAGGCCATCCGGTTCCGGATTCGAATTTGGTTTCAGATGTAAACAGGGGTTTGCCACAAGCTCCGCAGTAGTAAACCCCTTCTTTCTTATTGTCATAATATTCATTTAGGTATGGCAGTTCGGTACCCCGTTTTCGAAGGATACGATATTCTTTAGACGTTAGAATTTCGCGCCATTCTTCCTCCGTCTTTTCTACCTCATATTTCATGGTATCATCTGGCTGTGTCTCCAGGTGATTGTGACTTACCGTTGCGGTTTTGAATTGCTTATCACCCTTATTACAATTTACAAAGATTCCCGTTACAGCGGCAAGCAGAAGTAGGTAAAATGCGTATCTCATAATCTTGGATTGGTTAATTTTGCCTTACCACAACAATACGGAAGTTTGATGCATTCGGATTTAAATTTCTTACTTTTTTGATTAAAAAAGTTCGATTCCGAATGAAAGCCCTGTCCAAAATACGTACTGTCGCCCTTTTGCACTGAAATCAAACATGCGATAGAAGGTATAGTCATCGCTTTCGGGTATCCTGGAGATCAGCATATTCAAGGTAGGACCGCCATAAATTTTGAAGCCGTTTGAAAACTCCTTGCCAAACAACAACCGATATTTTACGATTGAGTTAATATCCTTAGTCCAACCCCCTTCATTGATTTTGAAGTAGGAAAAGTCTGAGTAAAGGTAATGGTGCTCATATTCGTGGAGCCTCCCGATGCTCCAACCCACTTGCCAGACATCCCGGCTCAAGAAAGGATTATAACCGATGGATATCATATTGTATATTTCTTTTGTACCAAGTTTGACCCCTACATTCGAAAATCCTGTCTCGTTGGTCCAGGTATCAAAGTTAGTGCGACCGTTGCCATAATAGCTGATAAGTCCTATAGGGACGCCCTCAAATTCATCCGCATAGTTGAGCATACCAATTTGAATGCCTTGACCTTGTTTGGCGACATTCACATTCCCAATTTGAATCCCCTGAAACTCCTGGCTAACATTGACGGTACTAAAGCTAATGCCTTGGAAAAACTTGGAATAGTTGAGTACGCCCGAGGCGGCAATGCCTTGCATATCGTCCTTGGCAATATTAAAGACGCCTGAGAAAAGCAGTCCCTGCATCTCTCCGCCTGCGATATTACCTACACCTGAACCGAAGAGTCCCTGCATACTTTTTTGGGATATATTGAGTACACCGGCTGTCTGCAGGCCTTGCGAATGGCCGCCGGCCAGGTTAAACACCCCTGAAAACTGCATACCTTGCATATCGGCATTTGACCAGTTTCCGATGCCGGCTAGCTGAATGCCCTGCATGGCGTTACCGCTGTAATTACCGAGTCCGGCCAGCTGTATTCCGGCGGTCTCCTTGCCACTGTAGTTACCCAGACCAGCAATTTGCACGCCATGGGCATAATATTTATTGGCATTGACCAAACTACCAAGCTCAAAACCCTTGTCCAGGGCTCCATCGTATCCGCCTAAAATATTAAGCGAATATTTTGAGGCATAGTTGGCAGCGTCGATGCCGTTGGTGCTTAGGCCGGGAAGGAGTGTAACCCGAAAAGTGCGGTATTCCAGGCCGTACTGTTTCCACTCCTGATCTTCCGGCTGATCTTGTGCGCATAGGAGAGGGGCTTGTAAGAGACATAAAATGATGATAATGAGCGATGCGTATCCTTTCTTTAACATATTCCTGATTTTGATTCTGAATAATTAGGGGATGTTTACGAATCCAACGAAAAAATGTTAGATCCTTTATAAGGATAGACCGCCACATTATTTCAGAAAAAGGTAAAGCCGGTATAGAAGATGTTGGAGTCAACGCCAGGGTTAATTTGCCCAAATTCACCGTTTGACATATGGTGATATTTGTATCCGACAGTCAGCGACAGGTTTTGAGCTATCACAAATTCGAGACCGCCGCCAAGCTCAAGCGTAAAGTTGAATTTGGTTCCCCGCTGGTCAGGAAATCGCTTGCTGAAATACATAAATCCCGCTGACGATTTAAAGAAGGGCTGGACGAAATGTTTTCGTCCAAAGTTAAATTGAAAACCGATAGGTGTAATGCCAAAGCCGGTAAATGATGACTTCGGGTATCGTGAAGAGTGATTGACAGTATAGTTGGCAGCGACATTAAGTTCAGTCACATATTCGATTAGGTGGCGTTGTTCGAAGGTTAACAACTTCCGATTAAATCGCAGCGTAAATATGCTAAGGGTGGCCTCAGGAATTTTTCCCCAGAATCCTCTCGTGGAATGGAAGGAGTAACCGCCAATAAAGTTGAATTCATTAATGTTGGGCGTGTGTGGTTTCACCCAATCAAACTGTTTGTTAATCCAGCTTTGGGACTCTTTTTTTTGGTTATTTGGCACTGTTGATGTCTGTGCAGAGCTGATATTCGGGAGACCTGCAAGCCATAAGAAAACGACTACCAGCGCATAAATTCGAAATTTCATCGTGTAATAGTTCAATTAGTTCAAAAAATCGTCAATTGTGATAGTAGGCTACTGGATGTCCTCGGCTTCTATAAAAACTCTCTTAACAAGTGGATATTTTTGTTTAATCTGTTTGGTTAACATTGCTATATCTTTTTCGATATTTCCGACTTCAAGTGAATCTTCAAAATTCACACTTAAATTTAACAAAATGTAGTTGGGCCCCATATGCATGGTCAGCACTTCATTAACGGCCTGTATAGCGGTATGTTCGGTTGCAATTTTGGATATCCCGGTAACAATTTCGGGATCCGCACTTTCCCCGATCAGCAGTCCCTTGGTTTCGTAGGCCAGCCATGCGGCCGTAACACCAAGAATAAGGCCAATAATGATGGAGGCGATGCCGTCAAAAATATGGAGTCCTGTCCACTGGCCGATTGCAATTCCAAAGAAAGCTACGATCAGTCCAAGCAATGCGGCGGTATCTTCGAATAACACCACAAAAGTGGTAGGGTTTTTCTCTTTTCGTATTGCCTGATAATAACTTCGGTTTCCGCGGGCATGGTTGAACTCTTTCCATGCAAAGTACCAGGCAAATCCTTCGAAGATCATGGCCAGCCCCAGTACTATATAATTGATCACCGGGTTTTCAACAGGGTGGGGATCTACTAAATTGTGAATCCCTTCGTATATAGAGATACCGGCACCAACTGCGAAAATCATGATAGCTACGACAAAACTCCAGAAATAGATCTCTTTACCGTGACCAAAAGGGTAGTTTTGATCGGCTGGCTTTTGGGCTTTCTTTAATCCTAAGAGCAACAAGAGTTGATTACCGGTATCAACGGTCGAGTGAATGCCTTCGGAGAGCATGGCGGAGCTCCCGGTCATAAATGAGGCGATAAATTTAGTGAGAGCTATAAGTGAATTGCCAATAAGAGCAGCATAAATGACTTTTTTAGACGAAGAGGCCATCTGCGTGTAGTTCTTTGCTAAATAGAATTATCTTTGCTATCGATCTCGGATCAATTATAGCCAAATAAATTCAGTACATAAATTTTATTTACGGATCAATTTTGGGCAGAAGAGCAAGTTATTTCGAGACTTAAAGAAGATACCTATTTAGCAAATACACGGATCATAGGTCATATTTTGTAAAGGGTTCTTTATTAGCAAAATGGGTTGCTCTTCATATGAAATGATAGTCATGCTATTTGACCTAAATTATCAAAAAACTAATCCAGCCGGTCTGTGGATATTCCTTTTTTGCCCATTCTGATTATTTCTGAAATCATTAGAAATGAGGTGTAAGTTTTAGCCTTTGGCAAACGACTAATGTAATGTAAGGCGACAATAAAGGTTAATCAGCGATTAAGCGAGTGAATATAACAGACGAAAAATTTGCCAGCATCATCAAGCAAAATGAGGACAGGCTAAAGCACCTGTGTCGCGTTTATGCGGATCGCAAAGCTGATGAAGAGGATTTGTTCCAGGAGATATTGATTCAGGCCTGGCGCTCGCTGCCTTCTTTTGATGGGAAGGCTAGCATTGATACGTGGCTGTACCGGCTGGCAGTAAATACGGCTATTTCTTTTGTGAGAAAGCGGAAGACGCGCCAAAACTATTACGACGACTACAAGAAAGAGCAGTCCTCGCAGCTGCAAGAGCGGCACATGCCACATCACAGCGATAATGAACAGCTGGATAAGATTTATGAAGCTATTTCAACGCTGAATGCTTCTGAGAAAGCAATTATAACGATGTATCTGGAGGATTTTAGTTACGCCGAAATTAGCTATGTCGCTGACATCACTGAAAACTATGTGGGCGTCAAGCTGAATCGAATCAAAAAGAAACTTTCTAACAAAATTGATTCTAGCAATGGAACTGGATGAACTCAAACACATTTGGAAACAACAAGAAATCGAGGATGAGATGGAATATTCACAATCTGAGCTTATGGTCTTGATCAATAACAAAATGCTTTCGCTGGAAAAAGAGATTAAATCCCGCGACCGTCTGGAGATTATTGCCTGTGCAATGATCGTGCTGTTCTTTGGTTATATCTTATTTACGTCATCCTCTATGTGGACCCAAATAGGATCGGCTACATTAGTGCTGGCAGGTATATTTATTGCCTATAAACTTAAGTCAGCTCAAATAAAAAGGAGGGATGAATCTGCGCAATATGACCACTCCATGCAAGAGCATCTTTCATGGGAACTTCAGCAGCTTCGCCGTCAAAAGAAACTGCTCAAAAATGTAGCTTGGTGGTATATCGCCCCTATAGTAGTGGGATTGCTCTTCTTTACCATGGGTTCTGAGATGGGGCTGGTCATACAGGTCGTGTATATGGGAGGTGTATTGGCTTTTAGCGGTTTTGTCTGGTATCTCAACCAGCGAACAGTAAAAAAGAAATTTGAACCACTGATCAAAGAGATTAGAGAGGCTATCACATCCCTCAAAGAAACTGACAAGTAACACATTCTGAACCAATCGTAATTAAGTTTTAGCTTATGTATTATCTTCGAAGAGCATTCGTCATGGGTATGCTGTGTTTGCTAATTCCAGCAATTGTCCCAGCACAGCAATCACTGCAAAAAGTTGAATCCAACATTGATAAGCGAGTGAATAATGGTACGCTCGTGGGAATTTCAGTGGGATATGTCAATGCCGAAGGAAAGGCCTCGTACCTTTCCAAAGGGTTATTGGCTGCATCTGGTGAAGTTTCTGTGGATCATCATATCATCTTTGAAATCGGTTCGGTCACCAAGCTATTCACCTCGCTGGCCGTGGCAAAGTTAGTGCAAGAGAAAAACCTTTCACTGGATACAAAGGCAGAATTGTTGTTGCCTGAAGGATTTCAGTTACCTGCATACAAAGAAACGGCTATCACCCTCGAGCACTTGGTTACCCATACTTCCGGGCTGCCGAAAATTCCCGGTAATTTAAAGATGAAGAATCCCGCCCAACCATATGCCGGTTACTCAGAGTCGGACCTCAAGGAGTTTCTGTTGAACTATGAGCTTACAAGAAAGCCGGGCTCGAAATTCGCTTACTCCAACATTGGTATGGCACTGGTGGGATATATTTTGGAAGAACAGACTGGGCTAACCTACGGACGGGTGATTGAGCGCTATATAACAGATCCGTTAAAGATGGAGCGTACCGGAATTACGGTAGGCACTAAGGATAGCAGCAGTGTTGCGATAGGACATAGAGGTGGAGCCGAAGTACCGAGCTGGGATCTTACGGTATTCGAAGGAGCTGGTGCCCTGCATTCGACTTCGGCCGATATGGTCAAATTTCTGAGAACCCAGATGGGATTGGTATCAACGTTGGAACGCCCAGTGCAGATGATGCAGCGTCCACTTTTTGATACTGATGAGAAACAAGGAAAAATGCAGGATAAGGTAGCCATGGGATGGTTTTATGCTACTAAATCGGATACTATCCTTTGGCATAATGGCGCTACGGGCGGCTACAAGTCATTCATTGGTTACAACATCGAGGATGAAACAGGAGTCGTTCTTCTCAGTAACAGCACTAATAGTATAAGTGATATCGGCTTTTACCTGCTGGATGAGGGAGGGTATCCGTTGAATGATGATGTATCCTTGTCAAAGGAAGAGTTGCAAAAATTTGTAGGAGAATACCGTGCGGGTCCGGGCGCCACATTTTATATCACCAGGACTAATGATCAGCTTTACGTGCGGTTGACAGGACAGAATAAGCTTCCCATTTATCCCAAGTCAGAGACGCGTTTTTACCTGAAGGCCGTACCGGCTGAAATACAGTTTGAAGTAACGGCCGACAGTGCCGAAAAGCTGATTTTATTCCAGAATGGTAGAAAAACGCCGGCAAATAGAGTGGTAGCAAATTAAAAAAAGAGCCGGGTAGCCCCGGCTCTTCTTGTTTGTCTTGTGTGTTCGTCATCTCAACCAGCGGGAGAGATCATTGAGTTAAACAAACACGGATTTGTCACTACATTCGAAATGACAGGGTCACATGCTATCTAACAAAGCAACACAAGAAACCCTCCGTGGTTCTTGCGCATGCTTTGCTTAACTCTTTGAAATAACCTTTATCGTCGTTTGTGTAGTGAGCTGATAAAAATTACTTACCGGTATAGACGACACGCCAAATTTTACCTTTTACCGACTCCGAAATGTAAAGCGAGCCATCGTTGTGAGTAGCGAGTCCCATGGGGCGATACTTGGCATCACCCGGAGATTGCAGGCTGTCGGTCCCGGGGAATCCGTCAGCAAATTCCATATAATCTCCCGAAGGTTTCTCACCATCAAAGGGGACAAACACTACTTTATATCCTTTCTGGGGTTCAGGGGCGCGATTCCAGCTGCCGTGGAAAGCAATAAATGCTCCTTTTTGATATTTCTCAGGAAACTGTGAACCATTATAGAAATACAGATCATTAGGGGCCCAGTGTCCAGGAAAGGCCATAATAGGATCTTCATATTTGCCTTCTTCGGCCGGCGTTTTGCCGTCTCCACCGTATTCAGGAGCCAGCATTTTTTGATCCTTCTTCCAGTTATAGTAGGTGTACGGCCAGCCAAAATTGTCGCCTTCGTTAACCTGGAAAAACTCTTCAGCCGGCTGAGAAACACTTTGTTTTTGAGTATAGAGGTCTGGCCAGAGCGAATGCAGCTGATCGCGTCCATGCTGGACGAGGTAGAGCTGATCAACATTGTCGTTCCAGTCGAGTGCTACAGCGTTGCGGATGCCGGTAGTGTAACGCTGGCCATCAGATTGAGCTGACTGCCCCGTGGCATTGGCATCAAATTGCCAGATGCCGGCATGATCTTCCAGCAGAGGGCAGGGTTTCATACCGGGAGATCCGGGCGTACGCATTTCTTCCTGGCAAGCATTGGCTGGTCCACCAATATTGACATAGATATTGCCGTTCTTATCAAAGGTAAATGACTTGGCAGCGTGTTGACTCTGAGTGGGAAAGCCACCGACCACGGTCTCGGGCTCACTGGTTGGCACAAGCTTATTCTGATCCATCTTGTAGCGTACAACGGAAGTATCAGAGCTGTGATACAGGTAGCCGTTTTGTAGGTGGATCCCTGTCCCGGTGAGCTTTCCGAAATACTTGGTCACATCGGCTTTGCCGTCGCCGTTGGTATCGCGCAGGGCAGCAATGCCATGCCCGTTTTGCGGTTCAGAAAGCGAAACATATAAATCACCATCTTCATCAGCGGTAATGTGGCGGGCCGGTCCCACGCTGTCAGTAACTACTACGGCTTTAAAACCATCGGGCAGGGTTATGCCGCCGTTATCCTGTGCAAAATTTAGTTCCGAATGTGATCCCGATTGACTACTGCAACCCCACACAGCAGCAAGTAAAAAAAGTGCAATACTAGTTTTTAATAATTTCATAGTCCCATCAAATTTATTAGAAATTTGTTCTTTAAACTCTAATGGCTAAATGTGTAGAAACGTAAGATCATTCCTATAAATAGTGAAACTATGTGCCTCATTTTGTAAAAGAATACAAAACAAAAAGAGCTTGCACCTTTGAGGGTACAGGCTCTGAATTAGATACTATTACAACAGCTTGCTATTCGGCGCTACTGATAATCTTACCATTAGTATCGATTACTTCGATTTGAGCAAAGCCAAGTTTACGGATAGCTGGCTCAATTTTGGCGCGATCTCCAACGATAACCCAGGTTAGGTTATCGTTGTGGAGCACTTCGTTCGTTGCGTCCTTAACATCATTAAGTGACAGCGATCGCACCGCATCGGCATAGGTGTCGTAGTAATCATCAGCATACCCAAACCGGACAATATCAGCGACCCCATCGCTTACAGCGCTGATGGTCTCGAAGCGGCCGGGCAGGGTAAGCGTTTTATTGCTCTTGGTCTTTGCCAGCTCATCTTCGGTTGCCGGTTTGTCGCCCATGTAACCGTTCAGCTCGGCCAGGATTTCCTGCATCGACTCCGAGGTCTTATCAGTCTGAACGGGAGCATAAATAATCCACGGCCGTTGGCCCTTGGCATCCAGCAGCAGACTTTGAGCACCATACGACCATCCCTTGTCTTCGCGCAAGTTCATGTTGATGCGGGCCGTGAAGGTTCCTCCTAAAATAGAGTTCATGGCGTCAATAGCCAGATCGTTGGGTGCAGACTTTGGCGGAGCTACGTGCCCAGCAAATATGATCGACTGTTGTGAGCCGGGGCGATCCATCAAAAAGACCCGCGACTGGTTTGGATAATCGACCTTGGCAATGTTCTTGGTAGGCACGTCAGCTTCTGACCAGTCAGAGAACAATTTCTCAAGCCGTGGCTTCAGTTCATCCATTGATACATCGCCAGCAACAACCAGCGTAGCATTGTTGGGACGGAACCAAGTCTCGTGGAAGCTGGACAAGTCGTTTTGCGTCAGGGCAGACACTGTGCCTTCAGTGCCAGATCCCGTGAGCGGATTGCTATAGGCATGGCCTTCACCATACAACAGGTTTGGAAATACACGCACAGCCATCTGGATCGGCGTCTGCTTCTCTCGCTGGATGCGTGCAATTTGCTCTTTCTTTAGTCGCTCTACTTCCTTGGCCGGGAAAGAGGGATTCAGGATAACATCCGCAAACAGGTCGAGCGATGCATCCATGTTCTCCTTGAGCGTGGAAAGTGATACATAGGAGAGGTCCAGATCTGATGAAGTGTTCAGACTGGCTCCGAGATCATCAAGGGCTCCGCTGATTTCCAGCGAAGACTTGGAATCGGTGCCTTCATCCATGGTATTCATCGCCAGCGATGCGGTGCCCGGAGATGAATATTGATCTGAAGCGTAACCGGCATCCACCAAAAGCTCAAATTGAACTAAAGGGACGGAAGACCGCTCAGCTAACACGATCTCAAGTCCATTGGACAGAGTAGTTCTCTGCAGGTTAGGAAAGTCAACCGTGGGAAAATCGCCCGTATCAGGCAGTTTGGAGCGGTCGGCGCTCTCAGTCAACGCCTTCATATCTGGGTACGGATGAACTTCGAGCGTATAGTCGCCATCGCTGAGCCATTTGGTTGCTGTTTCTTGCAGCTTCTCGGCCGTGGTGGTTGAGATGTGCTGGAGCTCCGTTTTATAAGCATCGGGCGAACCGTAGTATACTTCACTTTGGGCCAGGATGTCGCTCTTGCCGCCGAATCCGCCGATGCGTTCGATGCCACGAATGAAGTTAGCGTTGGATTTTGTTTTTACGCGTTCCACTTCTTCCTCGGTTGGACCTTCGTCCAGAATCATCTGGAGCTCTTCACGAACTACCTCTTCAACGGTAGCCAGATCCTGACCCGGTTTGGCTGTCGCCTGAATGATAAAAAGTCCAGCGATTTCCATTTGCCACTTGTAGGCCGATACATCAGTTGCAATTTGGTCATCATAGACCAGTCGCTTGTAGAGTCGGGAATTCTTACCTGATGCTAACACATCGCTCAGAAGCTCAAGTGATTGACTTTCACTGGATGTAACCCCGGGAACATTCCAGACGAGATATACGCGGCCCTGCGGCACGCGGTCTTCTATGATTTCTCGCTGACTTCCCTCGCGCTTGGCTACCCAATCGGTGTATTTATAGATGGGATCCGAAGGAGCAATATCCCCAAAATAGTGTTCTACTCGTGCTTTTGCTTCTTCGGGAGTAACATCTCCGGCAACTACAATTGTGGCATTATTAGGACCATAGTATCGCTTAAACCAGTCTTTGACGTCGTCGAGTGTAGCGGCGTTCAAATCCTCCATAGAACCGATCACGGTATGATCGTAGGGATGTCCCTTGGGAAAGGCGCTGTCTATGATACGGTTATATACTTGTCCGTATGGCTGATTTTCGCCCTGACGCTTCTCATTTTGTACAACGCCCCGCTGCTCATCCAGTTTTTCCTGTGTGATAGCGCCCACCAGGTGTCCCATCCGGTCAGATTCCATCCAGAGGGCTAAATCCAAGGCGTTTTTTGGTACATTCTGGAAGTAGTTGGTGCGATCAAAGTTGGTGGTACCATTCATGTCGGTAGCGCCAACTTTCTCGAACGGCTTGAAGTACTCGTCATCATAGTTTTCCGTCCCGTTGAACATCAGGTGCTCGAACAGGTGAGCAAAGCCGGATCGTCCGTTGGGCTCATTTTTTGATCCTACGTGGTACCAGACATTGATCGCTGCGATTGGGGCCTTACTGTCTTGGTGAACAATAAGTGTCAATCCGTTATCGAGGACAAATTTTTCGTACGAAATGTCGGGAATAGATCCCTCTGGTGCATCTGTATTAGATATTGAGCTGGTTGAATGTGTTACGTCTTGTTGCGCAACTCCCGGGCTTACTGATATCAGAAAGAGGAATAGAAGTATGAACAAGCCATAGGCTCCCTTATGTATTGAGTCTACCATTGGTTCTCCATGTATTTGGTTTAGGTGTGAAAAAGAATATCTCCCTCTACTATTTTTTGAGAAAGATGTTACAACTCCGTGAATTTATCTCAAATAATATACGAGGACAGGAAATAATGTACACTTGTTTGTTAGGTAGGGGATAAACCTACGTTTCCTTGGCCCTCTTCGATCCCACACGACATAGGTAACTTGTTCGGAGGGGATATGAGGTGGAGATGGTGCCACACAAATCTGTCCATGGCGACGGATATTCCAAATTCCTGTATAGTCTGTTGCAGGAAATATTATTTCAGTTTAAAAAAGATAGGTAAACTATACTCTACGCGGACGGCTTTGCCACGTTGTCGTCCCGGTTTGAATTTTGCTGTCTTTACGACCCGCAGTGCTTCCTTGTCGCAGCCGCCACCAATACCCCGAAGCACGTGCGGATCCTCAACGTTACCATCTTCATCAACGATAAATTGTATAGTAACCCGGCCCTCTATACCAGCTTTTTCTGCTTTGGGAGGATACTTTATTTTTTGTTGCAGATCTTTAATGCTGCCTTTTAATTCGGGCATTTGCTCAACAGCTACAAAGAAATCCTCCTCCTTTTCCTCTTTTTCGTCTTGCTTAGGCGGGGGCGGCATTTCCAGAGGTTCGTTCATGTTCATTTCTGCATCAAGGTTAATATCCTGTTCAGCAATCACTTCATCATTGGGGACTTCAACCGGAACCTGTGGCCGTGGAGGAGGGGGTGTTTTTTCTTTCTGCTTGGTTTGTGTTACATCTTCCATTTCAACGACTTCCTGCTCTTCGGTGATATCAATTTCTTTTTGTTCCGTTGTAAAATCCAGCTGTGTTGCTACAATAAATAGTGACAGTGCCACTATGAATCCGAGTTCTAGAAATATATGGTAATATTTTCTGAGGTCTTTTTGGGGTTTTTTGATGTCTGAACGCATAACAACCTCCTTTTAATTGGTGAGCTCATAAACATAAGAGCTCAATTTTAATGTCAATCTTAGTAATTACCACTTTCTTCTAATTGGCACCACTAATTCACATTTATATAAATACAAGGATTATACCAGATTAAAGATGGGGGTTATTCGGACTATTTGCCTTTTTCGGGAATTGATTTGCAATAGCTATTGCAAATTTGCAACACTCAAGAATTACTCCTTTGTATTGATGCATGATTCCAGTGTAAAAAAAGAGATAAATACAACGGTACGTTTCTAAAAGAGTGCGCTATGTAAAGTGCAGCATCAAGATGCCTTGGTACAACTTGCCTTCGAAGAAGGAGGGTGTTACAAATAGCTGTTGGTTCAATTTTTAATGTACTTGTCAGCGTCTGGGAAACTAAACAGGTAATTCGCAGGCATGGTATATCCCTTGAAAGCGCTGGTCAGCTGTTTGGTATTTTAATTGGAGTAGATGGTATTATTCCATTATGTATCCATTTATCTAATGTATACTCTAAAAATCCATCGACGGGTTATATGGCACAAATCAGGGCTAATTCTTGTTCCGTTTTACTTAAAAGAACTCTCCCAATGTTCAATTCATACTCATGTTGTTCTTCGGTAAATTCAATATGAATTGGGGTATCATAAGTTACTGACCACCGAGTATTCATGATACAAGTAAATCCTGACATTCAAAGACAAGCATAACTTTAATTTTTAGCATAAAAAAACTACAGCCAGTATACCACCGGCTGTAGCATTATTTATTGTTTTTGGGATATAGCTATTCCCAATAAGTCATTATGTACCGTTTTCGATGATTACGGTCATTATCACGTCCGATAAAGCCCATTCTCTGATGCCGTTGTGCCAACCGAACTGCCGCAAGAGCATCGTTCATGTCGCTGGCCATAAGCATTCGGCTGTTGCCGTCAGTAATAACCCAGCCGTCTTCGTCTTCATCTACCGCTGTTACTTTTGTTGGATTATATGGTATTTCATCTACCTCAGTGAGGGGGCGCCTTGGTAAGCCGCTGTTACCATCCCAATATTCGATTATATAATCCTGACGGTTAGACCTGTCATTATCACGTCCGATAAAGCCATGACTGGTGTGACGCTGTGCTACACGTTTTCCATTTTTAGCATCTTCTCTGTTATCGAACATTTTCATCCTCGATCTTCCATCAGTAAGCAGAAATCCTTTCGATCCCTCATCGATAATGCGAAGGGATTCAGGATCATACTGCAAAACATCATGGGTAACTACTTGGTAAGGATCTTCCGGAGCCCACATTCTATCATCTATTCCACACTCATCATAGGCAATGCAAAAATAACCGTTGTCACCACCGCCTGAACCCCAGCTATTTTCACAAATCCAATAATCATTTTCATCATCATATCCTACAACGGAAACAGCATGACCTCCCTTGTAGTCTCCCTGAATATGCTCATAGATGCCATCGGCACCTCCACTCCAGTACGCAAAAAAGTCACTGAAAACACCGAAGCTAGCCATTAGTGGTCCTTCTTCTGATATCCACTTCTTCATTTCATCTTTAGACTTGGTTGAATTAAAGCCTCGTATTTTAATGGTTCGCAGGCTTCCATCAACCAATATTGCCTCCTGATTTCGGGGACGATATGGGTAATCCTCTTCGTAACATATGCCCTCATTTACTGACCACTTAAGAGCTGCCGGAATTCGCCATCCCCATCTGGAATCTCCACTGTTGCATTGACGTTCGTTGGAGAAAAAAAGAGAGGCTTCCGACAAATTCAGGTTTAAATCGGGTTTGTCCCGTTCAATACGTCTGCGGGTTTCTATGGCAGAGGTTGTCGCAAAGGCTACACAAGATCCACACCCTCCCTGATCTTTAACAGATGTGGTCCAGTCATGCCCCTCAACATCACGCCAATCCCATGAATCAGGTATAGAGTCTACACCCGGTTGGGTAAGCCACATTAGCCTTCTTCGCCAGGGGCGATTATCGGTTGGATGAGTCTTTGCATTGAGCTCAGTTTTAGAGCCGGGTTCCTCTGGAAGGTATCCAAGTCTTTTTTCAAAAGGTGTGATATCAATTCTATCTGATAAATTATCAGGAAGATTCCATCTTGGATTTCGGTTTCTAATTTCTCCCTTAAGATCTGAAATATTTAATTCACTCATGATGTCATATAGCTTTTATAATTGAGAAGATAATGAAAGAATCAGCAGCAAATCGTTGAGCAACGATAATGCCAATATGACTAAGTTTATTAGTATTTGACCTGACTTTAATTGTTAGACCAATTCAAAAGTTATTCCTTACAGATTTTATAGAAATTTTACATGTGTAGAGGATAATGCTTCTAAATCTTTCAGATTATTTAATTTTTAAAAAGGGTGCAAATCTATGGCTACATAAGAGGTTAGGAAGTTATTTTATTAAGATTGAATGCTTCAGCGACATTTTCTCTATAGATACCACTAACAGTAATTGACAAATCGAAACCGGCAGACCACGGCGAGGCACGTCCCACTTAATGCCCGGATTAGGCTGCTACAATATTTATTCACTTGAGTCAGGGAGCTCTTTAACCTTTTCAACCAGCTGTTTTTTAATCGGATTTTCTATCAATTTATTTACCCTTTCTTCCAAAATAACGCGCATTTTTTTCAATGCGAGAGTATAAGTTAGCTTTCTGAAGAATTTTAATTGATTACCTAGTGGCCCTAGAATTGATTTAATAAACCATTTTTCAATAAGACCATGCGAACCAGCACCAATTAACCCATCAATGATTAACATTTGCTTAAAACCAATCCCTCTACTGAAACAATCAGGATTGGTTGAAAAAATAAGAGCCAGAATACCAGCTCCTGAAAGTCCGCCAAAACCTAGCGACCGTATAAATTCTAAATAATTCATCTATACCTTTTCTTGAAGCCAATCTGTAAAATTCCTTAGATCTTGAATCTTCTTCTTTAAAGAAGAGATTTCTATAATGCCATATAGGTATACCAACCCTGAAATCACATAGACTGAAAATTCTGCTGATGTGTTCAAAAGAAAAAATATAGAGCAGAAACCCGCACCAGAAGTAAACACATTATTCTGAATAGAGAAGTGAAATACATTTTCTTTCTGTATTTCAAGAAGATCTAATGAATATCAATATTCTTATAGAAACAACTTCTAAATCTTTCTTGGTGTATTTCAGTAGTCTCACTTTTCTCTTCTGTAACCATGACTACTCTTTTTTTGATGATAATTTTAGCAACCTAACGACCTTGTGCTTAACCGGCGTGCGGATTGCTGTTGATTTCGCAACTAACGAAAGATGAGCCTCAAAACCAAGATGGGCAAAGACCAGGCGAGGCACGCCCGAGTTAAAGCGTGGGTTAGGTGTACTTTAACTTTTGGAAAAAGCTATTAGTCATTTACCAACTGCTCTTTTTGCCACTTTTTGACAGTCTTCATGTCATTCAAATAATTGTCTATTGCATAACTTAGAATCCAGGTATAGCAATAAAAAGTAAAAAGAGGAAGCACCATTAATAGGAAATCAGCAACAGTATTTTCTATTTCAAAGAATAGGGAAATTACTAAAGGAAAAATAACAGTAGCGAAAAATATACCGATAGATTTATACCATTTTGCTTTGAATAGATGCCATAGCATAAGTGGGGTAAAAAGAACCGCTAATATCAAGAGTCCCATCATAATCAGGCCATATGGCATCCAAACTATTCCTGCTCCTGCAACCCAACTATATTTTTCGTATTGCAACCAATATTGCAATTGGCTGAGAGAATTCTCTTCAATAGTTTTTGCGTTGGCAAGAATATCTGCTTCATTCATTTGATTGATAAAAATAAGAGTGTACACCTAACGACCTTGCGCATAACCGGCGTGCGGATTGGTGTTGTTTGGCAACTAACGAAAGATGAGCCTCAAAACCAAGGCGGGCAGATAATAGGCGAGGCACGTCCGAGTTAAAGCGCTGGTTATACAGCAATTTTCTGGTGATTTAATAGTGGATTTATTAGGAGCTTAGATATTAAAATTCCAATCCATGCAGCAATTAATACCCAACTTGACAACTCAAAGCCTCTACTCCAAAATGGTCCTAAACTACCCGTTGGCATTACTGTTGAAATAAAAACTGTTATGACCAAGGGAAGAGATAAAACCAATGTTGAGATGGTGATCTCTAATTTAGTCTTGTTACTTAGCCAAAGTTTATCTTTAAAAGTTAGATAAATGACAAAAATAAGCGAGTAGGGAACAGAGGACAGAAAAGCTATAAATCCACCAAAATATAAAGCACCAATTGCTCTGTTCCCGCTGAAGTTAATTATTTCATTGAGTGACTCTCCTAGTGTTAATGGGTGAATGATGGTTAGAAGTAGAATCCAGCAAGCTGTTCCAATTACAGCGGCTAATACTGCCCAAGCAATAGAAACTCCAACTGTGGATATTATTGATTTCATCATTTTGGGTGTTGCTGTTTAACGACCTTGCGCATAACCGGCAGGCGCCGAAATGTCGAATTAGTTTCTAAAATAATAGACTAACTAATAAATAGTAGGGAGGCGAGGTAATAGCGAGGCCTGTCCGCGTTAATGCGCGGGTTATAGTGCCAGATTCTCAATTTAAATTTTACAAAATGGATTGTCAGGTTCTCTTTTTCTGATCCTTATAGATATTATAGAGATGCTTGATGGATAAAAAGGCGAATCCGAAACCACCTACATTTAAGACCCAAGCTATCCCTCCTAAAAAACCAGGTTTGCCTGTGAGATTTACTCCCAAAAAAGCAACTAATAGAGAAATCAAAACCCAAGTGATGCCAGCTAAATATGTACTCTTAGCGTTAGACTTTGATTCATTTTCTATATCATATTTTCCCAGTTCACTATCAATAATGTCGAGGATCTTTTTGTTTACTTGATCAGAATTGTTCTCGAGCATTCCTGTTTCTACATCTAAGACAATCGCTAATAATGCTCTAAGCCCTTTCATATCATTAGCTGCTGCCAATAAAAACTTTTCTGCATTTTCATCGGGAACTAAATTATACCGATGAGAGATCATCATTTTATAAATTTCTGTCTTCTGTTTGTTAGGGTACCTTTTTCTGAGATTAGAAAAAAGATCTGCTCCCCAATGTGTTGTTTCAATAACTAATTCTTTATCAAAATTTGCCATTTCTTTATCTGTAGAGAATTTATGGATTAATTTCGATCTGAGCCTGATTAGGCACTATAACGACCTTGCGCATAACCTGCGCACGAATTACTGTTGAATTAGCAACTAACGAAAGAAGAGTCGTAAAACCAAGGCCGGCAACCAATAGGCGAGGTGCGTCCGAGTTAATGCGCGGGTTATACCGCTAATACTCTTGATCTATTTATCATAAAACCTAACATAGTAAATTCATTGAGCTTTAAATAGTTGTCAGAATAGATACTCTGTAATGGATTTGAATTTATTTTGTAACAAATGTACTACTAAATATTCTTGAAAATACGTAGAGCCAAATAATAATATAAAATCAACTGGAGAGAGTTATTAATCTCCACTTCATCAAATATAAATATTATGAATAGATACATAACAACATTTTACCTGTTCCTTGGAGCGTTACTTTTATTTATTGGTTGTGAGGATCGTTCTACATCAACTAATCAAGAGACAACAGATAATGAAGTAGTTATAAATAGACCTAATGTATTGAATGGTTCTCTTTCTTTTGACACTAGGGGTGACTTCAATCTTTTTGTTCAAGAACTTCGAGGAATTCCTCAAGACGAACTAAATGAATATATGGAAAATGAGTTTGGAGAATTTACTTCTCTTAGACAGAGGAAAGAAAAGTTACAAAAACAAAACGGGACAAGTACTCAAAGCAATGAAATACTTCAATTAGATGTAAAAGATCCAAATTTTGAGAGTATCATCAATGAACAGGGGGTATTTCAAATAGAAGATCAGGTTTTCAAGATTACAAATAAGCACACTTACTTATTTAAAGATAGAGAAGCATTTGATTCTTTTACTATTCCAAAAAATAAATTAAATGATCCAACTACCTCATACATTGCACCTTGCGAGGACAGACAAATAGAGCAGTTAGAAGAAGAGGTTTATCGCATTGAAAATTGTGGAGGCACTGGGGGAGGTGGTGGAACTGATCCTGGAGATGGGGATGATGGAGGTACAAATCCTGATGATCTTGATCCTTCTGATAATATTGACATTGATTACGCCTCATCTCGTACCTCTGAATACGAAAGTGGCGGAACTACAGGACGTTTGCGTGGTGAATCGTGGAATCAAAATTTCTTTATTTATAGCAGTGTTGGTACAAAATCTGTTCATGAAAGACATACTTGGGGAAAGTGGTGGGACAGAACAGCTGAGGAAATTACACTAGATTCTTTTATAAAGTATAGTTACGGAGAGAAAAAAGTTGGTTTCAGTGTGATTGAGGCAGGTTTAAATTATAATTATGGCTCTTTTGCTGCGCCTATTGTTAATAGTATTCTTACTGATGTTCTTAATATGAGTTCAAACTCAACTCTAACTCGTTTTATAACTGATCAGGTTTCAGGTTTAGATTTAGAACTAACTATTTATAAACATGAACTCAATGAAGGTTACGACGTAGATCTCTCCCCTGAATTTCAAGAGGCATACACGAAAAAGAAGTTAGATGCTAAACGAATTAAAAAAACCTATGACTGGTCAACAGCTATTGTAAGTTATCCTCCTGGTATCGAAGAGTCAGCTGTAGACTTTAAACTTGAAATTCTTCGTTCTGTTCATACCTTAAAACACGATGGTTACCATTTAGGATTTATCACAGATAAACGAGAGTAAACTTCTTTTTTCTTTTAATCACTGGAGCTAATTTAAACTCCAGTGATTAATTATTTGAAAACTAATTTCCTACGCTATTATGAAAAAATTATCACTTGCCGTAATTCTCCTTTTTCTATCATCTATAACTTTAGCCCAAGAAACAGAAAAGGTTATACGATTGAATATCGTTAATCCAAGTTTAGAGTATGAACAACCTCTTTCCCAGAACGCAACTGTTTCCGCAAACATAGGTATCGGATATAGTGGTTCCTATCCTAACCTGACAACTACAACATTTGGTACAGGTATAAATTATGTTATTGCACCGTTTGCAGATTTTCAGTACAAACGCTTTTACAATCTGAATAAACGATCGGAGCTAAATAAAACAACAGATAATAATTCCGGAAATTTCTTCTCATTTAGATTCAAAATCCGGGGACCTTCAATAGATGATAACATAGTACGAAAAGCTGATTATGACTTTGCAATTGGTCCAACATGGGGGATTCAAAGACAGTATGGGAATTTTCATTTATTGTTCGATCTTGGTCCTCAGTTTTACTTTGATTCAGAAGGGAACAGTGGTTTTTGGCCTTTAATGCCACAAATAAATCTGGGTTTAAATCTGTACTAATAAGCTTTACAAGGGGTTTTGTTCAATGTTTAAACGTCTACTTTTTTCATGTCTTTTTATTTGCATTGCTGTTGGTCAACTATATGGTCAAGAGGCTTACTTACTTAAAATAGGTGCCCAAAAAAAGATTAGCCCTAATTTTAAACTTAATGATAAGACTTTCAAGCAAGCTAATGCTGAGGGGATTCATTTATCGCTATACAATTTTGAACATGTCCCTTTGTCGGTAGAGTTTTATTTTTCCAAAGGTTATGAATCTTCAATAGATTTTTCTTACGGAACAAGGTTATCGTATCTATTCTTTTCCGAAAGTCGTCATTGGCTGAAAGCTGGTTTTAGCGGGGGTCGTTTTAAGATGGGAGACCCTGAGAGAGGTAGGGAAGTTGGAGAAATACGGGAAGATGAGTTTCATGAAAATTTAAAACCATTCGTAGAATGGAACTGGAATTTTTCTAAACATATAAGCCTGTTCGCAAATACTGGCTATAGGTTTTTGAGAAGCAATACTGGAACTGTTAAAGAAGTCTACGAGCGATACGAGAATGGAGATCCCAAAAGAATTAGAGTTTCTAATGATAGAAGTGTGTATGGCTCGGGCTTTGAATTTAGCCTTGGATTGGATGTTACCCTATTTAGAACAAATTGATTTAAAAATACCGATTATCAGATTTTTTATTAGCGGTATAACGACCTTGCGCATAACCGGCGCACGAAGTGTTGTTTGATTTGCAACTAACGAAAGAAGAGACTTAACCAAGAGAGACAAAGAATTGGCGAGGTGCGTCCGCGTTAATGCGCGGGTTAGGTTTACTCTAGGACTATGAATACTTTTTTAGAATTTCTCTTACCAATGGTCTTAAACCTTTTAAATATGACCAAGTTATATCATTAACTAGAGCTAAACTTAATTCGATGAAATCGAAACTGAACTGATTGTCTATATCAGAAATCGCCACTTCTTTTCCGGACTCAGGTTTCCCTAGATGGATTCCACCCTTAACATTAGCACAAATTTTGACAATATCTTTTACACTAAAATTGTGAGAATTATCTTTCAAAATAATAGTAGATAAGAAATCATCGAGTTTTAAAGTTTTTAGCTCTTCATTTGAACTAAAAACAGGTGATATATTTCTAATTTGATGTGATGCTCCAGGTACTTTAACAGGTTGATTATCTATTACAACTGGAAATTTGATTGGCAATCTGTATTCTCTGTTAACAATATGAACTACTGGGGAACCATCAATTATCATTTGTCTTATTAGACCCGAAGCTTTTAATAAATCATATTTTGAAGGGTTATTTACTTTCTTTTGAAGGTCCAAATAAGCATTTAAGAAAACTTCTTCCTCGTGACTACAATCTTGTGGAATTTGAAATTGTATTTGATTTCTTGGGTTTAGTTTAAAGTCAGACTTTGGTTCAACTTTTATTTCTCCTTCATCTTTATTTGGGATTAGTTCTCCATTCATAGCTATAGTAATGTCTTCATCCCAACCTATAGCCATTTTGAAGTAACCAAACTTTTGAATATTGATTTTGCATGACTCATAGCTAAGCGTCTCATTATGGTCTGTTATTACGACTTTTATTGATTGATTTGGAGTCGCTCTAACAGCTATGTTATTGCCAGCTACTTTACCAGTAAAAATTTTCTCTTTTTGTGACGGTGGCCATTCGAAAGGCATCATGAAGCTAATTACAAATGTTCCCTCTTGCATAGTTTAGTAAAGTTTAAGATTGAGTAAACCTAACGACATTGCGCATAACCGGCAGGCGCAACAGTGTTGAATTAATTACAAAACGAAAGATTAACTAATAAATGGAAGGGAGGCAACCAGATGGCGAGGCCTGTCCGAGTTAATGCGCGGGTTAGCGCAATTTATATACCCTTTCGATTTGGATTTTCAATCCAAGATGCAATTTCAAGTATAAAATACCACACATCATCATCGCTTGGTTTCAAATAACCAGTATCATCAGGATCTGTACCCATTTTATCAAACGCTTCAATTAGCCAATTTGAACCATGTCCTTCTACATTTAGTGAAGGTAGCCATTTTTCAAGTTCGCCACGTGGAACCAGAAAAACTCCATATTCTTTAAGATTATTTATCAAGTTTTGGGCAGCCTCTTTATCCTCTTTTGGCAAACTACTTATGCCGTCCCTTTTGGGATCCAAGTCTAAATCTTTGAATTTACGATCTATTTGTCCTCTCAAACTTCCCCAAGAATTAATCAAATTTTGAGGTGCATTTACTGATTTCATTAATTTTTTGAAAGCTGAACCACCTTTAATTATGTCTAAATCAACAATTGCAGCTGCAGGTATTCCCATTTCTCTTAGTGGTTCAACTATTCTACAAATAGTTTGTTTATTCTGTGCATTTAAAAAAATTGTATCATCTATGCCTGCATTCTTAAATAATTTTAATCTCTCATTTATTTCTTCATAAAAAGCTCTGTCAGAATCTGCTTCAGTTATTACAGCACTATTATGGAAAAGAGTCGAAAGTACACCTGAAGATCTTAGAAGTGGATCCTTTAACAAATTCTGTAACTGATTAGATTCTAAAATTCTAGCCGTGGCAACATCATTTTTGTAGGTTAATCGAACGATATTTACTTCTTTTCCGGACTGTATACAACCCATTAAAAAATCTGAAGAGTGCGTAGCCGCAAACACATTCCCACCTCTTGATGATGCAATGTTAGTAATAATATTGCCTAATTTTTTGGCAAGGGGTGGATGTAAAAAAGCTTCTGGTTCATCTATTGATATAATTTTATAATCTGAACTTAGTACAACTGATATTAGTCCTGTGAAAGCTTTAACACCATCACTTAGTTCGGAAATTTTTTGTGATTCTTTATGAAAATTTCTAGCCCTAACACTCAAAGATTGCTCTTCTTCAATATCATTAGGGGGTCTTTGGGACATGCCAATCCTTAATTGTTGCATCGAGGTAGGGTCGATAGTAAAGTATAAACCAAAAGCTTCCTCAGTAAATTCTCTTATTTTAGCTCTAGCTTGATCATCTTGAAATAAGGCCATTAAATGGTTAGAAGGTTGGCCTTGTAAATCACCACTTGGTCGATCATTAGTTAAGGAAAACCTAGTTTTTCCATCTAAGCGAATAACGAACAAAGAAATAAAATTAGAGAATAAATAGTTTGTTAAATCATCTCTTTCTAAATGATTTTCAATCGAATTCAAATTTATTCTTAGGTTTTCATTTCCGCCTTGAACTGGATTATATTTTGGAACAAAAATTTCATTTTCTCTTATAGTCCAATTTTCAGGAGGAGTTTGAGATTTCTTTCTTAGTATATTTAATACTTCATCGTTTGATGGAAGGCTGTAACTAATATCATCAATTATTTTCCGATCCGCTTGTCCTCCAGATAATGAGTAATTTTCAATTTCTCTTAATGTTAAACTCTTCCCTGAATTATTTGGCCCAACAAAAACGGTAATTGCACTTGGATTGAACTCTAAACTCGATTGGTTGCCAGATGGACCAAACTTTAACTCTACTTTATTAATCATAATGAAATTGAATAGTTAATTGCGCTAATGACCTTGCGCTTAACCGGCGTGCGGATTGGTGTTGATTTGGCAACTAACGAAAGATGAGACTCAAAACCAAGAGTGGCAAAGAATTGGCGAGGCACGTCCGAGTTAAAGCGCGGGTTAGGCTT
>Ga0207720_100514_pt1 | contig 25079 bp, 24 predicted proteins | sample A23P2SouthBayCA_2_FD_187751 | JGI IMG/M metagenome (GOLD analysis project Ga0207720, IMG submission 187751) | Aerobic enrichment media microbial communities from Eden Landing Ponds, California, USA - A23 E3 (2) (SPAdes) | ecosystem: Environmental > Aquatic > Marine > Unclassified | place...
TTCGTCCCTGCGGTGGTCGCCGTCGCCGTCGCCGCCGCCCTCGTCCACCTGCTCGCGCTCGGCACCGGCCCGACCGCCGCGCTCCTGACCGGGCTGACGGTGCTCGTGGTCTCCTGTCCCTGCGCGCTGGGGCTGGCGACGCCGCTGGCGGTGGCCGCGGGCGTGCGCGACGCGCTCCGCGAGGGGGTCGTCGTCGCCGACGGCGAGGTGTTCGAGCGCGCCGCCGAGGTCGACCTCGTGGCCTTCGACAAGACCGGCACGCTCACGACCGGCGAGATGCGGCTACTGGACGTCTCGGCCGCCGACGTGCCGACGGCGGTCGAACGCGCCGCGGCCGTCGAGGCGTTCGCCGACCACCCGGTCGCGGCGGCGATCCGGGACGCCGCACGGGCGGACGGCGCGGGGGTCCGGGACCCCGACGGCGGCCTGCCCCGCCCGGACGGCGGCACCGCGCCGGTCGAGCGTGGCACCGCCGGGGACGATGTCGGCACGGAGGGATCACGCTCCAGTGGCGCCGAGAGCGCCGGGGGACCGCGGGACGGCGCCCCACGCGACGCCGGCCTGCCGGCCGCGAGCGACGTCGAACACCACGCCGGCCGGGGGGTCAGCGGCGTCGTCGACGGGAAGCGGGTCGTCGTCGGCCGACGGGAACTGTTCGAGAACCGGGAGTGGGCGGTCCCGGACCGGTACGGGGCGCGGGCCGACCGGGCCCGCGAGGAGGGCGCGCTCCCCACGTTCGTCGGCTGGGACGGGGCGGTCCGCGGCGTGCTCGTCGCCGGGGACGACCCACGCGAGGGGTGGGAAGATGCGGTCACCGAACTCGCGGCCGACCGCCGGGTGGTCGTGATCTCCGGTGACGACCCCGCTGCGGTCGAACGGTTCGAATCCCACCCCGGCGTCGACGAGGTATTCGCCGACGTGCGCCCGGAGGCGAAGGTCGCTCTCGTCGAGCGCCTGCGCCGGGACCACACCGTCGCGATGGTTGGCGACGGGAGCAACGACGCGCCCGCGCTGGCCGCTGCCGACCTCGGCGTCGCGCTGCGCTCGGGAACGGCGCTGGCGGCCGACGCCGCCGACGTGATCGCCGTCTCGGGCGACCTGGCGTCGATCCCGCGGGCCTTCGAGATCACCGCCGCGAGCCGGCGCCGCATCCGCGAGAACCTGGGCTGGGCGTTCGTCTACAACGCCGTCGCGGTCCCGGCGGCGGTCCTCGGCCTGCTGTCGCCGGTCGTCGCCGCCGTCGCGATGGCGGCCTCCAGCCTGCTCGTCGTCGGCAACTCCTCGCGGTCGGTCGTGGGCGCCCCCGACGACGACTGACCGACGGTGGGGACCCCGTTCACTCGACCGGCGAGGCGGTGGTGATGCGCGCGTTCTCCTTCAGGCGGATCCCGCCCGTCGGGACGGTCAGCGGCATCGGGTCGAGGCTCGCGGTCCGGAGCGTGGGGTGGGAGACGCCGCTGGTCCGGAGCGCTTCGCGAACCTGTAGCCGGACCGGCGCGTCGCCGGTCAGGTCCTCGTTGTAGGCGACGAGGTAGGTGCCGGCGTCGAGGTGCCACCACTCGTAGTCGTCGTCGACGTTCCGCAGCGTCGTCGGCACCGGCTCCAGGTCGGGCGGGGCCAGTTCGCCGCCGCCGAAGTCGACGCGGCCGGGCGCCAGAACGCGGTAGACGCCGTCCAGCGTGAGGTCGACGCCGCCGTCGTGGACCTGCGTCGGTTCGTGGACGATGCCGTCGAGGCGGTCGGACAGGGAGTCGGACACGGGTCGGCGTAGCGGGGCGTCGGCCATAAGTCGCCCGCGCCCCAACGATGGGTATGCGCTTCAAGCGAACGCTGGCGGCCGCGGTCGCCGGCGTCGGCGGCGTCGCCCTCACGAACCGGCTGCTGTCGACGCGTGCGGGCCGGCTCGACCCCCCGCTCGACGGCGAGACGGACACCTACTCCTGGCGCGGGTTCGACGTCGCCACCGTCGAGGCCGGCGACCCGGAGGACCCGACGCTCGTCCTCTTGCACGGGGTCAACGCCGCCGCCTCGGCGGGGGAGTTCCGCGAGGTGTTCGCCCGGCTGGCCGAGACCCACCACGTGGTCGCTCCCGATCTGCCCGGCTTCGGCCGGTCCGATCGCCCGTCACTGCGGTACTCGGCGACGCTCTACGAGGAGTTCGTCGCGGAGTTCCTCGGAGAGTACGACGCCCCCGCGGTCCTGGCCTCGGGGCTGACGGCGGCCTACGTTGCGGCGGCGGCCGCGGACGGCGTCGAGGTCGCGTCGCTCGCCCTGATCTGTCCGACCGCGGTCGCTGGCCCGGACCGCATCACCGCCCTCCGGGAGCTGTTTCGGGCGCCGCTGGTCGGCACCGCCCTGTTCAACCTGCTCGTCTCCAAACCCTCGATCCGGTATTTCAACGCCGACCACGGCTACTACGACCTCGACAGCCTGAGCGAGTCGTGGGTCGACTACGAGTGGCAGAGCGCCCATCAGCCCGGCGCACGCTACGCCCCGGCCTCGTTCATCAGCGGCTTCCTGAACAGCGACCGTGACCTGGGCGAGGCGCTCGCGACGGCCGACGCGCCGGTGACGCTGGTGTGGGGCCGCGAGGCCGAAGTGACGCCGCTGTCGGACGGTCGGGATCTCGCCGAGGCCGCCGACGCGCGCCTGGTCGTGCTCGACGACGCGAAACTCCTGCCCCACGTCGAGTTCCCGGCGGCCGTCGTTGGCGCACTCGATCGGGACCTCCCCGGGGGGACCCACGGCAGTGACCAGGGCGCCGACGGCGATCACCGGACGGCGGGCACCGCGCCCGGTACCGGGGAGGGGACGGTGACCGAGGAACAGGCAAGCGGCGACGCGGACTGATCGATCCGGATCGGACGGGACGGACGGTCAGACGGAGTGGAGAGTCAGACGGGGCGGAACGCGACCGCGCGCTCCCGGTCGGCTCCCCGGTCCTCGACGTCGATCTCCACGGCGGTGCCGACCTCGAACCGGTCGTCGTCGATCCCGCCGTCCCCGTCGGCGACCCCGCGGAGCACGCCCGTCACGCGGACCGGGCCGAACGACGCGATCGCCGTCACGTAAGGCGCGTCTTCGGCGAACCGGGGGCCGGGGACGTGGACGACGGTGTACGTCGAAAGCTCGCCCCGCTCGGGCAGCGGCGTCTCCGCCAGGTCGGTCGAGCCACACCGCGGACACGTCCGGCGCGGGGGGAGCGACCCGTGGCCCTCCGGGCAGGCGAGGTACGTCCCCTCGCCGGCGGCGACGGCGTCGAGCCACTCGTCGTAGCCGGCGTCGCGGACCTCGTCGGGGTGGCTCACGCCACCACCTCCAGGACGTGGACCACCGCGCTCGCGACCGTCCCGCCGGCGTTGTGGGCGACCCCGACCTCGGCGTCCGGGACCCGGTCTGCGTTCGGGTGGTCGCCGCGAAGCAGGCGGGTGAGTTCGGCGATCTGTGACGCCCCAGTCGCGCCGACGGGGTGCCCCTTCGCCTTCAGTCCGCCCGAGAGGTTCACTGGGCGGTCGCCGTCGGCGGTCGTCTCGCCGCGGCGGGCGGCGCCGACGGCCTCGCCGGGTTCGTAGAAGCCCAGCGATTCGAGCGCCATGACTTCCGCGATGGTGAAACAGTCGTGGACCTCGGCCAGGTCGACGTCGGCGGCGTCGACCCCGGCGTCGGCGTAGGCCTCCCGGGCGGCCCGGCCCGCCGCCGGGGTCCGGGCGAGGTGCTCGCGGTCGGCCAGCGCGAGCGCGTCACCGCCCTGGCCGCTGCCCGACACCGCGACGGGGGCGTCGAGGTCGTGCTCGCGGGCGTACTCCTCGCTCACCAGCACCAGCGCCGCCGCGCCGTCGGTGAACGGGCAGGCGTCGTAGAGGTGCAGCGGTTCGGCGACCGGCGGACTCTCCAGGGCGTCCTCGACGCTGATCTCGTTTCGGAGCTGTGCGTACTCGTTGTCGAGGGCGTTCGCGTGGTTCTTGACGGCGACGTGGGCCAGGTCCTCCCGCGTCCCGCCGAACTCATCGAAGTAGGCGCGGGCCATCAGCGCGTACGCGCCGGGGAAGGTCACCCCGTTGCGGACCTCGAACAGTTCGTCTGCCGCGGTCGCGAGTCCCTCCGTGGCCTCTGCGGTCCCGAGGTTGGTCATGCGCTCCATCCCGCCGGCCAGCACCACGTCCGCCTCCCCCGAACGGAGCAGCCTGACCGCCTGCCGGACCGCGACGCCGGCCGAGGCACACGCCTCCTCGTAGCGGGTCGCGGGACAGGAGAGGCCGGCCGCCTCCGCCAGCAACGGCGCGAGATGCCCCTGTCGCTCCGCGAGTGCTCCCATGAAGTTGCCACAGGCGAGTTCGTCGACGTCGTCTCTGGGGACGCCGGCGTCTTCGCTTGCGTTCAACGCTGCCTCGGCGAACAGATCCCGTCCCGTTCGTTCGGGGTGAGAGCCAAAGTGCGTGAGGCCGACGCCGGCCACGCGGACATCCGTCATGTCCCCCGATAGATGCTTGCCGGGTAAATGCTAGGGGTTTGCAGTTCGACTGGCCGGGATCACCGCGCGTGCGTCGTCGGCACACTCCCGGAGAAGCGTGCCGCACGCCAACCGCTTTTACGGTCGTCTGCCCTACAGTGCAGTGACATGACACACGTAGCTGTCGTCGGCGGCGGTCCCGCCGGACTGAGCGCGGCACTGTTTACGGCCAAGAACAGCCTCGATACCACCCTGTTCGACACGGACGGGACGTGGATGCACAAGGCCCACCTGTTCAACTACCTCGGCATCGACTCCGAGGACGGATCGGCCTTCATGGAGAACTCGCGGGCGCAGGTCGACGAGTTCGGCGTCGACCGCCACCAGGGCGAGGAAGTGACGGCGGTTGCCGCCGCCGGCGACGGGTTCACCGTCACCACCGAGGACGACGAGTACGACGCCGACTACGTTGTCCTCGCGACGGGCGCGAATCGGGACCTCGCCGAGTCGCTCGGCTGTGCCTTCACCGACGACGACCTCGTCGACGTCGACGTGACGATGGAGACGAGCGTCGAGGACGCCTACGCGACGGGCGCGATGGTCCGCGCCGAGGAGTGGCAGGCGGTCATCTCGGCGGGCGACGGCGCCGCCGCCGCGCTCAACGTCCTCTCGAAGGAGAAAGGCGAGCACTTCCACGACTTCGACGTGCCGGCCGACGCCGAGTAGGCGCCGAGCGCCGCAACAGTCGGGTGACACGACCGCTGTGACGCCGCGACGACCTCAGGGGTCGTACCGGACGTACTCGTCGGCCTCGTCGGCGAAGGCGGCCGCGGCCCCGCCGAAGGAGTCAGCGAACCGAACCAGCAGCGTGAGCACCGTCTCGGGGCGTGCGACCGCGTAGCCGTCCTCGGTGAGCAGCCCCGCCTCCCGGAGGTCCGCGGCGGCGGCGCTCACCGTCGCCCGCGAGACGTCCAGCGTCGCCGCCAGGTCGGTCCCCGTTGCCGTCGGCCGCCGGAGGAGGTGAAGCAGCATCCCCCGCGGGGTGTCCCGCCGGAGGTAGCCAAGCGCCACCTGCTCGTACTCGTCGAAGCGGCCGGCGGGGAAAAAGCGCCGGTAGTCGCCGTCCTTGCGGGACTCGACGGCGCCGGCGTCGACGAGCTGGCGCAGGTGGTGCTGGGCCTCGCCGGTGCCGAGTTTGAGGTCGTCGCGGAGCTTCGAGAAGTGGGCCCCTGGCGTCGTCCCCAGGTAGCCGACGATGGCGTCGCGGACGTCGCTCCGGTCGGCGTCGTCGTCGCCCCGACCGCCCAGTCCGACCAGCGGCGTCGCCGCGCCCAGGGCTGCAAAGCGCCTGAGCGTGGTGCGTTTGTCCTCGTCGACGCCGCGGTCGGTCATCTACTCCGAGTAGGCGATGGACCGGTAAAAAGGGCTTCGGGCCGGCCGCACCGTGTCGACCGGCGTTACTTCTCCATCTCGACGTCCGGGTCGGTCCGCTCGTCCTCGCTCGCTTCCTCGGGGGTCCCGTCGTCGGACGCCCCGCTCTCGACGTCTGTGACCGCCTCGCCGGCGCCCGCGACGTCGCCGTCGCTCGGGTCGCTCTCGGCGACGACCTCGTCGGACTCGCGGATGTCGTCCATCGAGTCGGCCTCGGCGATCACCTCGTCGGGGCTCTTGATGTCCGTCCCGGCGCCGGACTTGATCGCTTCGGCCTCCTTTTCCATCTGCTCGACGTCCATCTCGGCGGCCTCGTCGATCTGTCCGAGGATGTCCTCGATGTCGTCGAGGCCGAGCATCTCCCGGGTCTCCTCGTCGAAGTCCAGGCTGTCCAGCCCGGCCTGTTCCTGGACGGCGCTGCCGGTGAGCTGTTTGCCGTAGCGACCCACCAGCGACGTGAGCTCCTGGGGCAGGACGAACGTCGTCGACTCGCTTTGACCCATCTCGCCGAGCGTCTCCATCCCCTTGTCGATGACGGCGCGCTCGCCCATCGACTCGGCGGACTTCGCACGGAGTACGGTCGAGATGGCGTCACCCTGCGCTTCGAGGATCTGGGACTGCTTTTCACCCTGGGCGCGGATGATGTTGGACTGCTTGTCACCTTCTGCCTGCTCGACGGCGCTGCGCCGTTCACCCTGCGCTTCGAGGATCATCGCGCGGCGCCGGCGCTCGGCGGAGGTCTGTTGCTCCATCGCCTGCTGGACGTCCGCCGAGGGGTTCACTTCCCGCACTTCGACGCTTTCGACGCGGACGCCCCACTCGTCGGTCGGCTCGTCGAGTTCCTTGCGGATGCGGGCGTTGATCTCCTGGCGCTTGTTGAGCGTATCGTCGAGTTCCATGTCGCCGAGCACGGCACGGAGGGTCGTCTGGGCCAGATTCGAGACGGCCTTCTTGTAGTCGTCGACCTCGAGGAACGCCTTCTTGGCGTCCATCACCTTGATGTAGACGACGGCGTCGGCGGTCACCGGCGAGTTGTCGCGGGTGATCGCCTCCTGTCGCGGCACGTCCAGCGTCTGGGTGCGCATGTCGAAGGCGTAGGTCCGGGAGACGAACGGGGGGATGAAGCTGATCCCCGGTTCGAGCAGCCGGCGGAACTCACCGAACACCGTCAACGCCTTCTTTTCGTAGGCGTCGACGATCTCGACCATCTGGTAGACGGTGACGATCGCCAACACCAGGACGAGGAGTCCAATGGTCAGCGCGCCGCCACCGAACAGGCCGGACTGAAGTACGGCTGTTGCGGGGTCCATGCCTTCGGCTTCGAACGTCCGAATCATAAGGGTTCGCCCGACGGAACCCGCCGGGGGCGAATGCGGAGTCGTTTTCACCGAGGGCGGGCCCCGGAAGCGGCCGGTCGCCGCGGGAAGCTCAGGCCCGTTCGGACTCGGTTTCCCGGTCGGCGTCGGGATCACCGCCCGCCGGGCTCGCTTCGCCGTCCGCCGTGTCGGCACCCTCGGGGGTCGTTTGTGCCCGGTTGCGGGCGAGTTCCCGGTCGATCTCGTCGTCGCCCTCCAGGGAAGTCACCGTGACGACGTTTCCGCCGCCGGGGTCGACGACGATCACCTCGGTCCCCTCGTCGATCTCGCCGTCGATCGCCCGGGCGGCGTAGTAGGGGTTGAAGCCACCGTTGTCGAGTTTGATCTCCCCGGCGGAGGTGGTGACCCGTTCGGTCACCCGGCCGGTCTTTCCCTTGAGCGAGTCCGAGTCGCTGGTGCGGCCGGCCTCCTTTCCGCCGTACAGGTCGAACTCGCGGTAGCCGTACAGGGCGAGACCGCCGAAGAGAAAGACGAGCACGCCGAGGACGATCGGTCCCGCCAACGCGGGCAACAGCAGACCAACCAGCCCCGCCGCCAGGAGCGCCACGCCGAGCACCACGAAGTGTGCTCCCGGCGCGAACGCCTCCGCCACCGAGAGCCCGAGGCCCGCCAGTACGAGCAACATCGGGAGCGTCTCGGGGCCAAAGGGGGCGGTCTGCAGCGCGGCGAGTCCGAAACTCATAGGCCACCTTAGGAGCGGGGCCGATTAAGGATTGTCCGGATTGCTGGCGGATGGTTCGGATTGCTGGCGGATCGTCGCCGCCCGAAGAGACCCGGGACCGTCAGACCGGGCCTACAGGAAGTCCTCGACGTAGTCGGCGACCTCGTTGGGGGTGTCACCGACGGGGACGCCGGCGTCGTTGAGGGCGTCGATCTTCGAGGCGGCGGTGCCGGCGCCGCCGCCGGAGACGATGGCGCCGGCGTGGCCCATGCGCTTGCCCGGCGGGGCGGTCCGCCCAGCGATGAAGCCGGCCACGGGCGTATCCATGTTCTCGGCGATGTAGCGGGCCGCCCGCTCCTCGTCCTCGCCGCCGATCTCGCCGCACATCACGACGGCCTCGGTGTCGTGGTCGGCCTCGAACGCCTTCAGGGCGTCCACGAAGGAGGTGCCGATGATCGGGTCGCCGCCGATGCCGATTGCGGTCGTCTGGCCGATGCCGCGCTCGGTGAGGTTCGAGACGACCTGGTAGGTCAGCGTCCCCGACCGGGAGACCAGGCCCACGTCACCGGACTCGAAGATGTTGCCCGGCAGGATGCCGAGTTTCGCCTCGCCGGGGGTGATGATGCCCGGACAGTTCGGCCCGATGAGGCGCGTGTCGGTCTCGGAGAGGCGCTTGTTCACCTTCGCCATGTCCTGGGTCGGGATGCCCTCGGTGATCGCCACCACGAGATCGAGGTCGGTGTCAAGCGCCTCGAAGAGGGCGTCCGCCGCGAACGCGGGCGGGACGAACACCACCGAGGCGTCGGCGTCCTCGGCGCGGACCGCGCCGTCGACGGTGTCGTAGACGGGGACGCCGTGTACCTCCTGGCCGCCCTTGCCCGGCACCGCGCCGGCGACGACGTTGGTGCCGTACTCGATCATCTGCTCGGCGTGGAACTTGCCCTCGCCGCCGGTGATGCCCTGGACGACGACGCGGGTGTCGTCGTCGACGAATACACTCATTGGGCCACCTCCTCGGCGTTGGCGACCGCACGCTGTACCGCGTCCTCCAGGGTCTCCTCGACCTGCACGAGGTCGGTGTTGAGGATCTCCATCCCCTCCGCGGCCCGGGTGCCGGCCAAGCGCACGACCACGGGCTTGGGGATCTCGTCGAACTGGTCGAGGGCCTCGTTGATGCCCTGGGCCACCTCGTCGCCGCGGGTGATCCCGCCGAAGATGTTGAACACGACGCTGTCGACGGTGTCGTCCGAAAAGACCATGTCCAGCGCGTTGGCGACGCGTGCTGCTTTGGCGCCGCCGCCGATGTCGAGGAAGTTCGCTGGCGCGCCGCCGTAGTGATCGACCAGGTCCAGCGTGGTCATCACCAGGCCGGCGCCGTTGCCGATGATGCCGACGTTGCCCTCCAGGCGGACGTAGTCGAAGCCGTACTCGTTGGCCTTGGCTTCGAGGTCGTCCGCAGCGGCCTCGTCTTCCATCTCCGCGAGGTCCGGATGCCGGAACAGGGCGTCGTCGTCGACGTTGAGGACGCCGTCGGCGGCGATCACCTCGCCGTCCTGGGTGACCATCAGGGGGTTGATCTCGGCGTCCGCAGCGTCGTTTGCCTCCCACACCTCGAACAGCGTCGACAGGACCGAGGAGACGTCGCCGGCGACCTCGGCCGGCACGTCGGCGTCGTAGACGGCCTTGCGGGTCTGGTAGGGGTGGATGCCGAATGCCGGATCGACGTGTTCGCGCGCGATGGCCTCGGGGTCCTCGGCGGCGACCTCCTCGATGTTGACGCCGCCCTGCTCGGACACCATGGCGACGGGTTCGCCCTCGCCGCGGTCCATCGTGACGCCGACGTACAGTTCGTTCCGGAAGTCGACGCCGGCCTCGACCAGCACGCGGTCGACGTGGTACCCCTTGAGATCCATGCCGAGGATCTCCTCGGCGTACTCGCGGGCCTCGTCCTCGTCGGTCGCGACCTTGATGCCGCCGGCCTTGCCGCGACCGCCGACGTGAACCTGTGCCTTTATCGCCGCCGGGAAGCCGATCTCCTCGACCGCGTCGAGCACCTCGTCGACGGTCGACGCGAGCCGCGAGTCGGGGGTCGGAATCCCTGCCTCGGAGAAGACCTCCTTGGCCTGATACTCGTGTAGTCTCATCGGGTGTGAGACACGGTGACGCTGGGTTAAATTCCGTCGGTTTCGACCGGGCCGACCGACCGACGGCGGTGCCGATTCGTCCACATTTATCCGCCCGGCGATCGATCGATCGAACATGCGCGCAGTTCGCTATCACGAACACGGCGGCACCGACGTCCTGCAGGTAGACGAGATCGATCGCCCGGAGGCCGGCCACGGCGAGGTCGTCCTCTCGGTCGAGGCTGCGGGCGTCAACCCCGTCGACACCTACTTCCGGGAAGGGTCCTACGAGCCCTTCGCGCTCCCGATGATCCCCGGCTGTGACGCCGCCGGCGAGGTCGTCGACGTCGGCCCGGGCGTCTCCGGGATCGAGGTCGGGGATCCGGCCGTCGCCACCGGCCTCGGCTCCGATCACCCCGGCACGTACGCCGAGTACGCGAGCGCCCCCGCGGACCACGTCGCGGTCCTGCCCGACGGGGTCGACCCCGTGGCCGCGGGCGGTTCGGGCGTGGCCGCGGGGACGGCCTGGCGCGCGCTCGTCGACCACGCGGCCCTCGAACCCGCCGAGACCGCCCTGATCCACGGTGGCAGCGGCGGCGTCGGCCACGCCGCCGTGGGGATCGCCGCCGCCTCGGGCGCCCGGGTGCTGACGACGGCCTCCCCCGAGTACCACGACCGCCTCGGCGACCTCGGGGCCGACCGGACCTTCGACTACGGCCGCGACGACCTCGCCGAGGCCGTGATCGAGGCGAGCGGTGGCGGCGTCGACGTGGTCCTCGATCACCGCCTCGACGACTACCTGCAGTTCGACGCGGACGTGGCCGCGACCGGCGCCCGCGTGGTCGGGATCGGGGAGAACGACCCCGAGATCGGCTTCTCGGACGACGGGGTCGCCCGGAGCAAGGACGTACGGTTCCAGTTCATGTCGCTGTTCAACGCGCCCAGCCTCGCGGCGATCCTCGGCCGGGTCGGGACGCTCATGGCCCGCGGCGACCTCGAAATCGACGTCGCGCGGACCTACGACCTGGACGAGGCCGGCGAAGCCCAGCGGGCAGTGCTCGAAGATTCGTTCCTCGGCAAACTCGTCCTCACGCCCTAACCGGAGGAGAAGCACGGTCCAACCCCGCCCCCGGGTTTTACGCCCGTCGCGCCCGTGTTCGGGCGTATGTCGGCAACGTTCGACTTCTCGGATCGCGTCGTGGTCGTGACAGGAGCCAGCGGCGCACTCGGCAGCGCCGTCGCGGAGCGGTTCGCGGGCGCGGGCGCGACTGTCGCCGCCGTCGACGTCCGGGCGCCCGACGACGAGGACGCCCTGCTCGACCCGTCGCTCGTCGACTTCTACGAGGCCGACCTCACCGACGAGTCGGCGGTCGCGGACCTGTTCGACGCCGTCGTCGACGACCACGGTCGCCTCGACGCCCTGTGTAACGTCGCCGGCACGTGGATGGGGGGCGACCCGATCGACGAGACCGACGTCGACACCTTCGACGCCCTGTTCGACGTCAACCTCAGGACGATGTTCCTGGCGTCGAAACACGCGATCCCGCACCTCCAGGAGACGGCGGGCGCGATCGTCTCGGTGTCGGCCCGCTCCTCGCTCGAAGGCGGCGAGGGCGACGGCCCCTACCGGGCCTCGAAGGCCGGCGTCCGCCTGTTGACCGAGACCATCGCCGAGGAGAACCTCGGGACGGTCCGGGCAAACGCCGTCATGCCGAGCGTCATCGACACGCCGATGAACCGGGAGATGATGCCCGACGCCGACCACGACGAGTGGGTCGATCCGGCGGACATCGCCCAGGTAGTCTGTTTCCTCTGTACCGAGCAGGCCGGGGTCACGAGCGGCGCCGCCGTCCCCGTCTACGGCGAGGCCTGACGGCGCGGGCGAACCTCCGGCCGGGCGAGAGTCGGCGCCGTTCCCGGACCCGAAAGCCGGCGCGCCTGCCCGGAACCGCGGCGACCTTTAGGCTCCCCCACGCAGTCCCGGTCATGGCCCTCTTCGGCGTCCCGACCGTCATCGTCCTCGCGCTGGTGCCCGCCCTCCTCTGGGGGTTCACGCCCGTCATCGAGAAGCGCGCGCTCGCTGCCGGGGGCGTTCCGTACCAGGCGGCGGTGGTCGTCATCGGCGTCGACGCCGCCATCTACGTGCTGTTGCTGGTGCTCCGGGGCGAGGTCCCCTTCGTCGATCTCTCGCTGGGAACCCTCGCGGTGTTCGTCGTCGCCGGGCTGTTCGGGACCGCCATCGGACGGATCGCAATCTTCTCCGGCAACGACCTGGTTGGCGCGAGCATCAGCAGCGCCGTCGTCAGCGCCAGGCCGCTGTTCGCGACGATGCTGGCCATCGGCTTTCTGGGCGAGGCGGTCACGATCGAGACGGTCGCCGGCGTGATCGTCCTCGTGGTCGGCCTCGCGGTGCTCTCGCTCGCGCGCGGCGGCGACCTCTCCGGGTGGGAGACGCGGGACCTGCTGGTCCCGATGCTGGCGGCGGTCTGTTTCGCCATCGGCAACGTCCTGCGGCGGTTCGGGCTGCTCACCGGCGAGGTGACCGCCCTGGAGGCCGTCGCGGTCAACGAGGTCGCGGCCCTGATCGCCCTGATCGCCTTCGCGGTCGTCAGGGGACGACGGGACCTGCTCACCCGCCCACCGCGGACGTACGCCATCTTCGGCGTCAGCGGCGTGATCACCGCCGGCGCCCTCCTCTCGATGTTCACCGCGTTCTCGCTGCCCGGGGGGCAGGTGGCGCTGGTCGACCCCCTGATGGCCACCGCGCCCCTGTTCACGCTGGTGTTCTCGGCGGTCCTGCTCCGGGATCTCGAACGGGTCTCCGTCGGCGTCGTCGTCGGGGCGGTGCTGGTCGTGATCGGCGTGGCGCTGGTCACTGCGGGCCCCGCGGCGGTCGCGGGGGCCTGAAGCACTCGCCGGGACCCCGAGACGACGGTCGGGAACTGCACGGACAGGAGGTGGACGGGTCCGAGACCGGCGAGCCGCCGGCGCCACCGCTCTGCAGTTGGCGTGCCGGAGAACAGTCGGCGGATTACGCGCTGGCGGCGGCGCCGGCCTTCTTTCGCGTGATGTAGCCGGCGATGCGGTTGCGGACGCCCTTGGAGTCGACGTTGGTGAGTTTGTCGACGCTGTCCTTGTTCGTCTCGAAGTCCGTGTTGAACGCCTCGGGGTAGCGTTCGAGCAGGATCGTCGCAAGCTGTTTGACGTACTTGGGCTTGATGGCCATGCGGGAGAGTTGCCCTGTCCGGCACTAAAACGATTCGTTCCGGGAGCGACCGCCCGACCCGGTCCGGGAACTCCCCGAACCGGGATCGATCAGGTCCTCGACGGCCCCCCGGACCCGCCGAAGGACGCGCCGGTCGTCGCTCGGGCGGCCGACGCTGACCGCGTCGGCGCCGTAGTCAAGGTACTCCGCGACGGTGGCCCGGTCGCGCACCCCGTTGTTGGCGATCACCGCGCAGTCGACGGCGTCGGCGACGCGCCCCACCGACGGCTCGTCGTCCATGGCGTCGACGTGGAGCAGGTCGGCGCCCGCAGCATCGAGGCCGGCGGCCAGGTCGGCCAGGTCGACGCCGGGGACCTCCGCCCTGACTTTCACGCTCACCGTCGCGCCCTCGATCGCGGCGGCGCGGACGTACTCCCGCAGTCGCTCGCCGTCCCGGAGCAGCGTCTCGCCCGCGCCGACCCCACACAGTTCGGTCTGCCGACAGTGGGCGTTCACTTCGAGGATCGCTTCGCGGTCGGCACAGATCGCCGCTGCCTCCCGGAGCGGGCCGAGGGTCGTGGTGCGGACGTTAAAGCCCGCCCGGAGGGGGACGTCCGCGAGCGCCGCGAGTTGCCGGTCGACGAAGGCGAGCGGGTCCTCGGGGAGAAACTCCGCCCGGTCGCGGTCGGCGACCATCTCACGGGCGGCCTCGCGGGTCCGGTCGTCGATGGCGATGCCGCCCAGAATCGCCCCGCCGACCAAGTCTGCGGCCGCTCGCGCCCACGCCGCGTCGGACTCGCCGCTCAGGCTCGCCAGCGCCAGCGGCGGATCGAATGGTGGGTCCGGAATCGACGCCTCGTCCCCGGACGGCGACTCGCGGCTCACGCACCGACCGCCTCCAGCGCCCGGTCGCAGGCCGCCGCGACCCGGGCCGCGTCGGCCGCGTCGTCGATGCGGGTGTCGGTGCGCACGACCGGGCGGTCGAGCTCGGTCCCGTCCTCGGCGTCGAGGACGAACGCGTCCGCGAACGGGTACGCGCGGGCGACGCCCGCCGTCGAGGGTTCCCGGCCGACCCCGCGCATGAGGTCGGCAGCCGGCCCGGAGAAGATCCGGTCCTCGACGAAGGGTGAGACGGCGACGACCGGCGTCGAGGCGAGCGCCTCGCGGACCCCCGACAGCGCGAGCATCGGCCCGAGGCTGGTCACGGGGTTCGACGGCCCGATCACCACCGGCTCGGAGAGCGCCTCGCGGACGGCGTCGGTCGGCTCGGCGTCCTCGGCGCCGCGGAACTCCACGTCCTCGACCTCGGGGTCGGCCCGGCGGTGGACCCAGTACGCCTGGAAGTGCAACGGCCCATCGTCGGTGTGGACGATGGTCGCCACCGGGTCGTCGCTCATCGGCAGCAACTCGACGTCGAGGTCGAAGGCGTCGGCGAGCCGTCGGGTGACGGCGGTGAGCGAGTGCCCCTCGTCCAGCAGGCTCGTGCGCGTGAGGTGGACCGCACGGTCGCGGTCGCCGATCTCCATGAACTCCGCGATCCCGGAGAAGCGCCGCCAGTTCGCGATGTCGCGGCCGGCGGTCTGGCGCTCGGCCGGCAGGTAGCGCGGCCCGCCCTCCAGCCCCGCGGCCTCCGCGAGGCGGTGGAGTTCCGCGTGGGTCTCGGTCGTGTCGCCGGCGATCCCCCACCAGCGGTCCCGGTCGATGACGCCGCCGCCGTGAAACAGCACCGTATCGAGGTCGGGACAGACGAGGTGTCCGCCGAGTTCGACGTCGTCGCCCGTGTTGCCGACGACCGTCGTCGCCGACGGCGCGAACACCTCGCCCGCCCCGTCGAGCAGTTTGGGGGTGCCGGTGCCCCCGGCGAGGAACGTGACCATGGTAGGCCGTCGGTGTCCCGGGGCTTTACTCCTGCGGGCGCGGGACGACCGGTTCCCCAGCGGAGCCGTCGGCCGCACGACAGTTTTTGTGCCATCGGGCCGAACTCGGGCGTATGCTGACGATCAAGGACAGCGTCCACGACCACATCGAGGTCGGGGGCGTCGCCGAGGCGCTGCTGGACACGCCGGCGGTCCAGCGGCTGCGACACGTCTCGCAACTGGGGACGGTGTCGCTGGTCTACCCCTCGGCGAATCACACCCGGTTCGAGCACTCGCTGGGCGTCTACCACCTCGCCGACCGGGCGCTGTCCGGCCTGGGCGTCGGGCGCGACGCCGCAGAACGGGTCCGGGCCGCCGCCCTGCTGCACGACGTCGGCCACGGCCCCTTCAGCCACAACGTCGAGGCCCTCACCCACTACCACACCGGCAAGTACCACGACGACGTCGACGAACTGCTTTCAGAGGGCGCAGTCGGCGACGTGCTCCGCGAGCACGGCCTCGATCCCGGCCGGGTCGCGGCGCTCGTCCGCGGCGAGGGCCGGTACGGCCAGCTCGTCTCGGGCGAACTCGACGTCGACCGGATGGACTACCTGGTCCGGGACGCCCACCACACCGGCGTCCCGTACGGCACTATCGACCACGAGCGGCTGGTCCGGGCGCTGACGTTCGCCGACGGGGAACTCGTGCTGGCGGCCGGCAACGTCCAGACCGCCGAGTCGCTGCTGCTGGCGCGGGCGCTGATGAACCCGACCGTCTACACCCACCACGTGGCCCGGATCGGCAAGGCGATGCTCCGCCGGGCCGCCGCGCGGCTGCTTTCGGTCTCGCCCGACGTCGACGCCGACGACCTCCGGCGGATGAACGACCACGACCTGCTGGTCGCGCTGCGGACCACTCCCGAAACCGAGGCGTTCGCCGAACGCCTGCTGACGCGGGATCTCTACAAGCGCGCGGTGTGGACCGAGATCGGCGACGTCCCCGCGCGGGTCCACGACCCCGACCACGACGCCGTCCGGGCGTACGAACGGGAGATCGCCGAGGCCGCAGACGTCGATCGGGCGGCCGTCATCCTCGACGTGCCCGAGCCGCCGTCGATGACCGAGTCGAGCGCGCGGGTGATGGTCAACGGCGAGGTACGCCGACTCGGCCGCCAGTCCCCGCTGGTCGGCGCGCTACGGACGGCCGGTCGCAACCAGTGGCGCCTCGGCGTGTACGCGCCCGCGGAGCACGTCGACCGGGTGGGGCGGGCCGCCGTCGACGTGCTCGACCTCGACGTCGGCGGCTCCCGCGTCACCGACGTCCGGACGGGGCTACACGCCACGCTCGACGAGTTCGGCGTCGACAGCGACGGGGACGGCGACGCGTCCGGCTAACCCGGAGCCGGCGCTCGTGCGTCCGGATCAGGCGCCGCGAGTCGAGGGTACCGTGCTTCGGGGGCTTGAAGCCGCCGGCCGGAGTTGGCTTTGCCATGGCCGACGACGCTTCACCAGCGGACGGGGGCGATGCCGCCGACGTCCTCGGGGTCGACAGCGACGGCGCGGGAACGGAGGACGGTGCGGTCGAGTCACCCGAGGGATTCGATCGGGTGACGGTCGCCGATGGGGACCGGATCGTCGTCGAGGGGACGGTCCTCCGGGGGCGGGCGTTCGAGCCCATCGAGGGCCGGGTCGTGATCGAGGACGGCGAAATCGTCGCCGTCGAGGAGACCCGCACCGACAGCGACGCGATCGTCTGCCCGGCGTTCGTCAACGCCCACACCCACGTCGGCGACTCGATTGCCAAGGAGGCCGGCGAGGGACTCGACCTCGACGAACTCGTCGCGCCGCCGGACGGGCTCAAACACCGACTTCTCCGGGCGGCCGACACCGAAGAGCTGGTCGCGGCCATGCGCCGGTCGCTCCGCGCGATGGTCGCCGGTGGGACCGCGGCCCACGTCGAGTTCCGCGAGGGGGGGCTCGACGGCGTCCGCGAGTACCGGCTCGCAGCGGGCGGCGTGCCCATCGACCCGGTCCTGCTGGGCCGGGAGACCGAGGAGGCGATGCGGGCGGCCGACGGCTTCGGCGCCAGCGGCGCCCGCGACGGCTCCTTCGGCCGCCTCCGGAACGCCACCCACGAGGCCGGAAAACTGTTCGGCATCCACGCTGGCGAGCGCGACCCACACGACGTGAACCCGGCGCTGGATCTCGATCCGGACTTCCTGGTCCACATGGTTCACCCCGAGCGGGTCCACCTCGAACGCCTCGACGACGACGCGATCCCGGTGGTGGTCTGCCCCCGGTCGAACCTCGTCACCCGCGTCGGCGTCCCACCGATCCGCGAACTGGCCGAGCGGACCACGGTGGCGCTCGGCACCGACAACGTGATGCTCAACAGCCCCTCGATGTTCCGCGAGATGGAGTTCGCCAACAAACTCGCTGACGTGCCCGCTGCCGAGGTGCTCCGGATGGCGACGGTCAACGGCGCCGACCTCGCGGGGCTGAACTGCGGGCTGATCGAGGAGGGCCGCGACGGGAAACTGCTCGTACTCGACGGCGACTCGGACAACCTCGGCGGCGCCCGCGACGCGGTCCGGGCGGTCGTCCGCCGGGCCGGCGAGCGCGACGTCGACCGCGTCGTGCTGTAGTCGCTCGGGATCGTCCAGGCCGGCCGGATGGACACAGCGCCGGCGGGACCGCCGCCGATCGACACGTCCTGTGACCGCGATCCGACCTCCCCGCCCCGCTCGTGAAACCCCGTGATCGTGGGCATTCGCCCCCGGCCCATGGACGGATCGGATCCGAACCGGCGACGCCGCTGTCACCGGTGGACGATCGTGACCTTCGGGGCGAATCCAAAGGTGCTTATGGGAGTGCCACCCAGACTCAGGGAAATGAGTGTTCGAGTCGGAATTCTCGGTGCGACCGGTGCGGTCGGACAGCGGTTCATCCAGCTTCTCGACGACCACCCCACCTTCGAGATCGCGGCGCTGACCGCAAGCGAGGACAGCGCGGGGCGGTCCTACCGCGACGCGGCCAAGTGGCGGGTCAACACGCCGATCCCCGATCACATCGCGGAGATGACCGTCGGTCGAACCCACCCCGACGACGTCGGCGACGACGTCGACCTGCTGTTTTCGTCGTTGCCGTCCTCGATCGCAGCCGACGTCGAGCCGCTCTTTCTGGAGGAGGGGTACGTGGTCTCCTCGAACTCCTCGAACGATCGGATGGCCGACGACGTCCCCCTGACGATCCCGGAGATCAACCCCGACCACCTCGATCTGATCGAGGTCCAGCGCGACGAGCGCGGCTGGGACGGCGCGCTCATCAAGAACCCCAACTGCTCGACGATCACGATGGTGCCGCCGCTGGCGGCGCTCGACGAGTTCGGTCTCGAACGCGTCTCGGTGTCGACGCTCCAGGCCGTCTCCGGCGCTGGCTACTCCGGTGTCACCTCGATGGAGATCATCGACAACGCCATCCCCCACATCGGCGGCGAGGAGGAGAAGATGGAGACCGAATCCCGGAAGCTGCTCGGCGAGTTCGACGGCGCGGCGGTCCGCCACCACGACGCCGACGTGACGGCCTCCTGTAACCGCATCCCCACCCTCGACGGCCACCTGGAGAACGTCTTCGCCGACCTGGCCGAGGATCCCTCTCCGGAGGCCGTCGCCGACGCAATGCGGGAGTTCCCCGGGGCCGACCTCCACTCGGCGCCGGACCAGCTCATCCACGTCCACGACGACCCCTCGCGCCCCCAGCCCCGCCTCGACCGCGACCGCGAGAACGGGATGGCCGTCTCCGTCGGCGGGATCCAGTCGGCCACCGGGGGCGTGAAGTTCAACTGCCTCGCCCACAACACGCTCCGGGGCGCCGCCGGCGCCTCCGTGCTGAACGGCGAACTGCTCGTCGAGACCGGCTGGATCTGACCGGCCATCCGTCTTCGTCCCCGAGCCGGGTCGCGTACGTTAACTTCTTGCGCGGTCAGACGTCGGTATGAGTTCCCGCGACGCCGAATCTGTCGTGCGATTTCTCCGCGACATTGCCGGCGACAACCTCCGCGCGGTCGCACAGTACGACGCGACCGACTCCAGGCGACTGTACCTCCGCGAGGATCTATCGGCCGCCTACGACGATCAGGAACTCGACGAAATCGTTGCCGGACTCCGGGCCGAGGACCCGCAGACGGACGCGATCAGGGAGATGGAGGAGGCCGGGTCGCTCCACTGCACTGTCCGGCTGTACGACCGCTCGGTGACGGTCCACGTCAAGCAGCGCGCGGACTTCGGGACGATTGTCTCGCTCGACCCGTCCGCGGCCGGACAGCTCACCTCCTTCGTGTCGGAGCTCATGCGGGTACTCGACCGACACTCCCCACAGCAGTTCGAGGACGCACCCGCCTGGATGCAAAAGGAGTGACGGCTGGACGGTGACCCGGGGTCGCTCGGTGCCGCCGGATCGGCGATCGGCGTCCTGTCGTGCGTACTGACTTCGGTTAGCGGTCGTCTACCACGGTCAGTTCCAGCATCCGCCAGGCGTTCGCCCGGCACCCGACCCGGACCAACCGGCCCTCGACGACGGTTCCCCGTTCGAGGGACCTCGCCGTCCCGCGCACGCTGGGGGAGGCGTACTCGACGACGGGGTAGGCCGCGCTGGTCTCACAGTCCCTGAGCGTCATCCCCCCATGGGCGTTCTGTTCGGCCACGACGGACGCTTTCGTGTGGTTCCATCCCCCGACAGTGGACGACCGCGTCGGCTCGCCCTCGCCCGGTGTTCCCTGTTCTCCCCGTTCAGTGCGGTCGGCTCGTGACATCGTACGTCCTCCCTATCGTCGATAACCGTCCGGTAACCATTGTTAAGCGGGGAATAACTCCCCAAAGAACTCGCATCGAGCCTCGTGACCTCCTGGGGCCCCGGAGACGGTCACCGGTGCTTTACGCGAGCGCGTCCCGCAGTGCCTCGACCGGGTGGGGCGGCCGCTCGGCGTGGTCGCGGTCGCCGAGTTGCGTCCGGCAGGAGGCGCCGGGCGCGACCACGCGGTCGCCGCCGCTGTCCTCGACCTGGCGGAACAGGATGCGGCCGATCGCCTGCGAGAGGTCGTAATGTTCGGCCTCGTAGCCGAACGAGCCGGCCATACCACAGCAGCCCGAATCGAGCGGGTCGACGTCGTAGCCGGCGCGCCGGAGCACGCCGACGGCGTGGTGGTCGCGGTTCGTCGCCTTCTGGTTGCAGTGGCCGTGGTAGGTGAGCGCCTCACCCGGCGCCTCGAAGGCCATCCCCTCGTCCAGTCGGTGGACGTCGACGTACTCACAGACCCCGTAGGCCGCCGCCGACACCCGCTCGACGGCCGGCCCGGACAGCAGATCCAGATACTCGTCCTGGAACATCACGGCGTCGGAGGGCTCGACGAACACCACGGACCAGCCGTCCTCGACGGCGTCGACGAGCGCGTCGACGTTGGTCTCGGCCCGCTCGCGAGCCGTATCGAGCATCCCCTTCGAGAACGCCGCCCGGCCGCTCGGCGCGAGTCCGTCCGGCATGCGGACGTAGACGCCGGCGGCTTCGAGCAGTTCGACCGCCGCCTTGCCGGGGTCGGGGTGGGAGTAGTTGGTGTAGGTGTCCGGGAACAGGATCACCTGGTCGTCGGCCTCGCTGGGGGTCAGCTGGCACCGCCCGCGGGCCTCGAACCAGTCGACCAGCGTCTCGCTCGCGAAGTGTGGCTTCTCGCGGTCGGCGGCGATGCCGAAGATGCGCTCGGCGAGGGCGTCGGCGCCCGGGAGCTTCTGAGCCCAGTTCGACACCGGCGCCAGGGCGCTGCCGACCTTCGACACCGTGTCGACGTTGGCGAACAGGCGCTCGCGGAGCCCGACGCCCTCCTTCTGGTGGTGCTGGTGTTTCACCTCGGCCTTGAGTTTCGCCATGTCGACGCCGGTCGGACAGTCCGAGGAGCAGCCCTTGCAGCCGACACAGAGGTCGAGCACCTCCTCCTGGAACCGGTCGCTCTGGAGTTCGTCCTCGGGGAGGTCGCCGCTGATCGCGGCCCGGAGCATGTTCGCCCGGCCGCGGGTGGTCTGGATCTCCTCCTGGGAGGCCCGGTAGGTCGGACACATGGTGTCGGTGCGGGTCTGCCGGCAGGTCCCACAGCCGTTACACAGTTCGACCAGGTGGGAGAAGCCGCCCTCCTCGGAGAAGTCGAGCGCCGTCTGGGGTTCGATCGAGGCGTAGTCGGCGCCGTACCGGAGGTGCTCGCGCATGTCGGCGCCGACGCCGCGGTCGCCGTCGGGGCCGACGTCCTCGGTGTCCTCGCGGAACACGACGTTGCCGGGGTTCATCTGCCAGTCGGGGTCGAAGGCGGTCTTGACCTCCTTGAACGCCGCCCAGAGGTCCTCCCCGTACATCTTGGGGTTGAACTCCGTCCGGGCCATGCCGTCGCCGTGCTCGCCCGAGAAGGAGCCGTCGTGATCGAGCACCAGGTCGGTGACGTCGTCGGTGATCGAGTGCATCTTCTCGATGCCCGCATCCTCCTTGAGCGAGAGGATCGGCCGGATGTGGAGCGTCCCGGCGCCGGCGTGGGCGAAGTAGGCCGCCGAGGTGTCGTGATCCTCCAGGATCTCCTCGAAGGACCCGACGTAGTCGGCCAGTTCTTCGGGCGGGACCGACGCGTCCTCGATGAACGGGTACGGCTTGGCGTCGCCCTCCATCCCCATCAGCAGGGGGATGGCGGCCTTCCGAAGCTTCCAGAGGTCGGCCTGGGCGTCGGGATCGTAGGCCTCGACGACGTCGAAGGCCGCGCCCTCGTCGACGAAGTGGGCGGTCGTCTCGGCGACGGCGGCCTCGAAGTCGCCGTGGAGCTCCGAGTCGAACTCCAGCATCAGCGCCGCGTCGGTCCCCTCGGGAATCACCTCGGCGTACTGGGCGTACTCCGTGGAGTCGGCCGCCAGCGAGAACACGTCGTCGTCCATCAACTCGACCGCGCTGGGGTCGAACTCCAGGGCCTCGGGGACCGCCCGCATCGCGTCCAGCAGGTCCCCGAAGCAGTACATCGCCAGCGCCGTCTCCTCGGGCCGGCTCACCAGCGACACAGTCGCCTCGACGATCACGCCCAGCGACCCCTCGGCGCCGACCAGGAGTTTCGAGAGGTTGATGCAGCGCTCGCCGGCCTCGTTCTCGTAGATCACCTTGTGGAGGTTGTAGCCGGAGACACTGCGCTTGAGTTCCGGATATTTGTCGTCGATCTCGCCCTCGTGTTCCTCGACGGCCTCGCGGACGGTCCGGTAGACGTCGGCTTCGAGGTCGTCCTTGCCGACGATCTCCTCGTACTCCGGCGAATCGAGGACGACCTCGCGGGTGTGGATCAGCGAGCCGTCGGCCAGCACGACCCGCAGTTCCTCGGTGTAGGCGTCGGTGATGCCGTACCGCACCGAGTGGGCGCCGGTGGAGTTGTTGCCGATGCCGCCGCCGACCGTCGCCCGGTTGGAGGAGGCCGGGTCCGGCGCGAACTTCAGCCCGTACTGGGCGAGGTGGTCGTCGAGGTGGTCCTGGACGAGCCCCGGCTGGACCGTCGCGCGCTCGGACTCGGGGTCGACGTCGACGATGTTGTCCATGTACCGTGTCATGTCGAGGACGATACAGCCCGGGCCGACGGCCTGCCCGGCGAGCGACGAGCCGGCGCCGCGGGGCAACACCGGCACGCCGCGCTCGGCGGCGATCCGGACGGTCTCGCGCACGTCCTCGACGTTCCGGGGGGAAACGACGCCCGCGGGCCGGGCGCCGTAGATGCTGCCGTCGGTGGCGTACAGCACCTGGGCGTACTCGTCGAACGCGACTTCGCCGGCGACAACGTCCCTGAGCGCCCCAGCGAGCTCCCGGTACTCGGCGACGTCCGGGCGCTCGTGGCCCAGGGTCGACGCCGAAGCTTCCGGGTCCGTGGGGAGTTCCTCAACGGCCATGTCCCAACCCTACGGGCTAACGCAGATAAAATATCCGAAGGAAGGGGAGTCGATCGACTGACACGACCGACCTCGTGAGGGAGGTCGGTCCGACGGCGGGTCGGACCGACGCCGGTCGTCCACGGACGGTCGTGACGGCCATTCCCGGGTCGGATCGTCGACGACCATCACTGGGTCGGTCGCGAGGGCCATCCCGGGCACGTTGTCAACGGTTCACGAAGGCTTAGGGTCCGGGCGCCAAACATGGACGCATGGAGTTCGAACGAACCGACGAACAGGAGACGATGGTCGAGGAGGTGCGCCGGTTCGCCGAAAACGAGATCGAGCCGGTCGCCGGCGACCACGACCGCGAGGAGTCCTACCCCCACGAGGTGATGGACGCCGCCGCGGAGATGGGCCTGCTGGGCGCGCACTTCCCCGTCGAGTACGGCGGCGTCGACTACTCGCCCCTCGAGATGGCGATGCTGACCGAGGAGCTGTTCGCGGTCGATCCCGGCATCGGGCTGTGTATCACCTCCGCGGGCTTCGGCGCCGAGACGATCCTGGAGTTCGGGACCGATGAGCAACAGGAGCGGTTCCTCCCGCCGATCACGTCCGGTGACGCCGTGATGGGGTCTGGCATCTCCGAGCCACACGCGGGATCTGACGTCTCGTCCATCTCGACGCGCGCGGAGAAGGACGGCGATGAGTGGGTGATAAACGGCACGAAGATGTGGATCACCAACGGCAGCGTCGGCGACTACTTCGTCGTGATGTGCCAGACCGACCCCGACGCCGACGACCGGTACTCGGGGTTCTCCCAGATCGTGATCGAGAGCGACCGCGACGGCTTCAGCGCCGAGAAGATCACCGGCAAGATGGGCATCCGCGCGAGCGACACCGCCGAACTCGTCTTCGACGACGTGCGGGTCCCCGAGGAGAACCTCGTCGGCACCGAGGGGATGGGCTTTCTCCAGTTGATGCAGTTCTTCGACGAGACCCGGACGATGGTCGCCGCCCAGGGCGTCGGCATCGCCAAGGGGGCCGCGGAACGCGCGCTCGACTACGCCCAGGAGCGCGAGCAGTTCGGCCGCCAGATCGGCGACTTCCAGGCCATCCAGCACAAACTCGCCGAGATGCACACCCGGACCGAGGCGGCACGACAGCTCACCTACAAGTCGGCCTGGAGCGTCGAGGAGTCGTCGGGGCAACTCACCGCGCTCGCCTCGATGGCCAAGGAGTTCGCCTCACAGGTGGCCGTCGACGCGGCCGACGAGGCCCTCCAGATCCACGGTGGCGCCGGCTACGTCGACGACTTCGACGTCGAGCGGCTCTACCGCGACGCGAAGATCACCCAGATCTACGAGGGCACCAGCGAGATCCAGAAGAACATCGTCGCCCGCGAACTGCTCGGCAAGGGCATCTGAGGTCCTCGACCACGAACGGGATTTAAATCCGTCGGGGGGGTAGATGGGGCATGGCCAAATACTCGACCAACCGCGGGGGTGGGAGCGACGACGGGGACGCCTGTGAACTCTGTGGGGCGGCGACCGGGTCGCTCACCCGCGCGAACGTCGCGGGCGCGGAGCTGCTCGTCTGTTCGGACTGTGCGCCCCACGGCGACAACCGGCACAAAGAGGAGAAGAAACGGGAGAGCCAGGGCGGACGCGAAAACGAGGGGACGAACCGGAAAAAGCGCGCGGCCCAGCAGACTGCCCGGATGTACGACAGCTCGAAGGGCGACTCCAAACACTGGGAGGAGGAGGGGACGAACTACGAGGACGACAGGCTGCCGTATCTGGTGACGGGGTACGGCGACCGGTTCACCGAGGCCCGCGAGGAGGCCGGCCTCACCCTCTCGGACCTTGCGGCGGACCTGGAGGCAGACGAGGACGACCTCCTGGCGGTCGAGCAGGGACGGGCCGCCCGCGCCAGCGTCGGCGGATCGCTCATCCGCCGCCTGGAGGAGCGCCTCGACGTGACGCTGGTCGACGAGTGAGACGTCGCCGAACGCCGGTCGACGAGTAGCCGACCGTCGACCCACTGATTTCCG
>Ga0207720_100515_pt1 | contig 25077 bp, 25 predicted proteins | sample A23P2SouthBayCA_2_FD_187751 | JGI IMG/M metagenome (GOLD analysis project Ga0207720, IMG submission 187751) | Aerobic enrichment media microbial communities from Eden Landing Ponds, California, USA - A23 E3 (2) (SPAdes) | ecosystem: Environmental > Aquatic > Marine > Unclassified | place...
GAGCCGCGAGCGATGCTTCCGTGGGAGGTCGTCGCGCTCGCCTCGCTCCCGCTCGTCGCCCGCGTCCTCGTTCGGGGTCAGACCATCGGCGGCGTGACGTTCACCGGGCGCGTCTCGACGTACCTCGCGGTGGCCGCCATCGCGCTCATCGTCGCCGTCGAACTCGACGTGTTCACGCCGGTTCGGATGAACCACTCCTTCGCCGTCTTCTTCGTCGTCATCGCCACGATGGCCGCCGCGGGCGTCTGGGCGGTCGTCCAGTGGCTCTCGGACCTCTACCTCGGGACGCGCCTACTGTTGAACGGGCGGCCCGAGCACGTCGTCGAAGCGGGGCTGATGTGGGACTTCGTCGCCGCCACCGTCGCCGGCCTCGTCGCCGGGTTGCTGTTCGAGTACTACTTCCGCCGCCGGGCCGACTCGCGCGAGCGGCTCCCGGAGGAGGTAGCAGAGCTCGCCGAGCTGTCGGAAGCGGCGGAGACGGACGGGAACTCCCGCGCGTCGGAAGGCGGTGAGTCGCCGTGAGGATTCGCTCGTACCTCCGTATCGACGAGCGGCGGCAGTCCCAGCTCTCGCGGGCGATGCAGGTGGTCCTCGTCGGCCTCGTCTTCATCGGCCTCGACCGCGGGAACCTCGGTATCGTCGTCAACGCCCTCGTCGGTCTCGGCGTGACCTACCTCCCGGCGATACTCGAACGCGACTACCGCATCCCGATGGACACCGGGCTGACGCTCTGGATCTCCTCCGCGGCGTTTCTCCACGCGCTCGGCACGGTCGGTCTCCCGGGGTCGGAGACGAGCTTCTACTCGGGCGTCTGGTGGTGGGACCACCTCACCCACGCGCTGTCGTCGTCGGTCGTCGCGGCGGCCGGCTACGCGACCGTCCGCGCGGTCGACGAGCACACGGCGGACATCTACCTGCCGCCGCGGTTCATGTTCGTCTTCATCCTGCTTTTCGTCATCGCGTTCGGCGTCTTCTGGGAGGTCATCGAGTTCTCTATCTCCGGAGCCGCCGCGCTCGCCGGCACCGGGTCGGTGCTGACGCAGTACGGCCTCGACGACACGCTCCTCGACCTCGTGTTCGACGCCGTCGGCGGCGTCATCGTCGCCATCTGGGGCACCGCACACCTCTCCGACGTGGTCGGCGCGTTGGAGCGCCGGCTCGAAAGAGAAGCCCGCTGACACACGACAGGAGCGAACACGACGACGACCCAATCAGCCGACCGTGGCCGAATCTCGCCGAGTCCCGATATACATTTGTACACGGACTGAGACGTTCACATCGATGTCGAGTTGGGTCGGCGACGGAGACGAAGACGACGAGGACGCCGCCGACGCGTTCGAGGCGGTCGGTCGCCGCAGTCAGATTCTCCAGGCGCTCTCGTCGGAGTCGCTATCGAAAGCCGAACTGGTCCGCACGCTCTCTGTCTCTCGGTCCACCGTCGACCGCGGCGTCGAGCGGCTCGTCGACCTCGGTCTGGTCGAACGGTCGGACGGCGGGTTCGTCGCCACGACGGCGGGACGCGTCGCGCTGGAGACGCACAACGAGGCGCTCCGGACCATGGCGAACGTGATTGACGCGGGACCGGTGCTCGACCGCCTCCCCGAGTCGGTCGCCCCGCCGCCCTCGCTGTTCCGCGACGCGGTCGTCAGTACGGGCGACCTCACGTCGATGGAACGGCGGGTCTCGCTCGATTTCGACCTCGGCGAGGTGACGGAGGTCACCGGCTTCAACGGCCCGTTTCTGTTCAGTCTCTGGCCCGAGAGGAGCGACCAGCTCGTGCGGCTCGGGGACAGCGCCACGCTCGTGCTCTCCGCGGAGTCGCTCGACTGGCTCTCGAACCGCTATCCCGACGACCTCGACGCGATGGTCGACGCGGGCGTCCGCGTGTCCGCGGTCGACGACGAACCGGGGTTCGGCGTCGTGGTGATGAACCGCCCGACGACGGCCTCGGTCACGCTCGCCGTCTACGACCACATGGGCGGACCCGAGGCGCTGGTCGTGAGCGACGACCCCTCGGCCGTGGCGTGGGGGCGGACGCTCGTCGCGGCGCGGGCCGAGACCGCGCGCCCGTATCGGGCCGACGACTGAGTCCCGAGACGACGCACCGGGGGTCGCTCCGTCCGACTCGTCCGCCCCGACCACCTGACCACCCGACCGTCCCGCCGCCGAATCAGGGACGATTATTTGTGATAGTACGACGAAGGGTCCGACGAGATGGTTTACAAGAAAATCACCCTCGTCGGTCGGAGTGCAGAGAGTTTCGACGCCGCTGTCGACGACGCGATTAACCGCGCGGAGGAGACGCTCGCGGGCGTCCACTGGGTCGAAGTAAAGGAACTCGGCGTCGAACTCGCGTCCGTCGAGACACGAGAGTACCAAGCCGAGGTCGAAGTCGCGTTCGAACTCGAAGGAGAAGACGGCGAGTAACCGCGGCAACCGTTTCGTTTCGGTCTCATCCGGGTCGGTCCGCGCTGACGGCGCGGGTCGTCCCGACGGCTTCTTATCCGCCCGCGCCGCCACATTCGAGAAGCGAATGCCTCGGCTCCTCCACTACTCCGACATCGAGAACGTCTTCGACGACACCGAGCGCGCCGGCCGCCTCGCGGGCTGTGTCCGCGCCCTCGACGGCGACGACACCCTCGTGGTCGGCACCGGCGACAACACCGCGCCGGGCGTCCTCTCGCTCGTCGAGCGCGGCGGGCAGGCGCTCGACTTCTACGACGCCGTGGACGCCGACCTCGAAACGTTCGGTAACCACGACTTCGACTACGGGCCGAGCCGGACCCGCGAACTCGTCGCCGCGAGCCGGCCGACGTGGGTCACGAGCAACGTCTACGGCGAGGGCGGCGGCCGGTTCGCCGCCGCCGAGGGGAGCGTCTCGCGGACGACCCGCGAGATAGACGGCCTGACGCTCGGGTTCTTCGGCGTCACCGACCCCGCGACCGGCTCTATCAACCCCGAGGCGACCGACCTCGACTTCGCCGACCCTTACGCGGCCGCGTCGGACGCCGCCGACGCGCTCAGAGCCGACGGCGCGGACCTCGTCGTCGCGCTCTCGCACCTCGGGAGCGGCGACGACGAACTCGTCGCGCGGTGCGACGTTGACCTCGTCCTCGGCGGTCACGTCCACGCCGAGCGCGACGACGCGGTCGACGGCGTGCCAGTCGTCCGCCCCGGCGCGAACGGCCACGTCGTCTGGGAAGTCCGCGTCGCCGCCGACAGAATCGAGACGGTCCGCCACCGGACCGCCGAGTACCGACCCGACGCGGAACTCGTCGCGGCGCTGGAGGGCCGCGTCGACGCCGCCGGCCTCGACGAGGTGCTCTGCCGCATCGACCGCCCGATGGACCGCGCCGAGGAGACCGTCGCGGCCGGCGAGTGCCGCGTCGGAAACGCCATCGCCGACGCCTACCGCTGGGCGACCGGCGCGGACGTGGGACTCCAGAACAGCGGCGGCATCCGCTCCGGCCCACCCGTCGGTCCCGACGTGACCCACGCCGACCTCGTGAGCCTCGTCCCCTTCGAGGAGCACCTCGTCGTCGCCGAGGTGACCGGCACGGAGCTCCTGGCGGCGTTCGGAGCCGCCCGCGGGGCCGAGATGGGCTTCGGCGAACCCGACTGGTGGCACGCCCACGTCAGCGGCGCGCGCATCGTCTGGGACGACGACCGCGACGAGGTCGTCGAGGCGTTCGTCGGCGGTGAACCAGTCGACCCGGCGGCGAGCTACACCATCGCCACGAGCGACTACCTGCTCCACAGCACGCAGGAGTTCCCGGCTATCACGCAGGCCCACCGCGTCGGCGAGTTCGAGATTCAACACGACGCGCTGGCGCGGTACGCCCGCGAGGTCGGCTTCGACGCCGCCGTCGAGGGGCGCATCGAGCGCCGGTCGGCCACCCGCGCCGACGACTGAGCGCGGAGCGGGGGCGACACCGAGATGCGGCCGCCGGCGAACCCGTCCGAGAGGGAAAGGTTCACGCACGCCCGGCGAGTGGCTTCGGAGTATGACACGGGTCGTGGTCCCGGTTCGGTATCCCCTCTCGAAGCACTCTCGGGCGACGCTCGACGAGGCCGTCCGCGTCGCGAGAGAGCGCGACGCCGAACTGACGGTCCTCCACGTCGACCTCTACCAGTCGAACCGCGGCGTGACGCGGACCGAACTCAAGCGGGCGGTCGAAGCCGAGTTCGGCCCGCTCGTCCGCGCGCGCTACGTCGTCCGCCGGGGCTTTCTCGTCGAGGAGACGATTCTCGAAGAGGTCGCCGCCGAGGAGGCCGACATCGTCGTCATCGGGTCGAAACAGGCGAGCCGCTGGCGGCGGATGCTCCGGCGGTTCCTCGACGACCCCGACATCGACGTGTTCCTCCGCGAAAAGCTCGACTGCACGGTCATCACCGTCCGCGCGGACGGCTGAGCCGGCGACGCTCGAGGTCGGGTTCGTTGCTCCGCTTTCGACGCCGCCCCAGTGCCGACTGTCTCGGTCGCTTCCCGGTCAGTCGCCGCCGGTGGCGTCTGTCGAATCGTTGTCTGTTGGTTCCGCGTCCGTCGAGCTCGGGGTATCCGTCGAGTCGGTCGCGTCGGTCGTGTCGGCCGGGGCGGTTGGAGCGGTCGTGTCGGTCGCATCGACCGGGGCTTCAGCGCCCTCGCCGTCAGAGACCGACTGGACGGGCGCTCCCGGGGCCGGCGACGCGGTGGCGTGACGCCGGTTCGCGGCCTCGTCGCCGGTGACGTGGAGGCTCCCGCTGGTCTCGTCGAAGACCAGGTGGGTGTGCGGGTAGGCGAACTCGACGGTCGCCTCGGACTCCTCGACGAGCGTCCAGAGCCGCGTCTGGACCTCCGACTGGATGCGGCCGATTTTGTACGGTTTCAGCGCCCAGTAGCGGAGGCGCAGGAGGACGCCGTTGTCGGCGTAGGAGTTGATGTAGGCGGTCGGCTTCGCCGGGTAGCGCGCGCTCCCGATGCGGATGTCCGGACCGCCTTCGACCACCGCGTCGCAGTCGCGGGCGGCGCGCTCGACGAGGTCGCGGGCGGCGTCGATGTCGGACTCGTAGGTGACGAGCACGTCGAGCGACAGGCGGGTCCGCTCGTCCTCCGCGGAGTAGTTGATGACGTCGCGGTCGCGGATGTTCGAGTTCGACATCACCAGAAAGGTGTTGTCGAGGGTGAATATCTTCGTGTAGCTCAGGGTTATCTCGTCGATGAAGCCCTTCGTGCCGTCGTCGAGTTCGATCATGTCGCCGATTTCGAACGGCTGGTCCGAGAGGACGAACACCCCGTTGATGATGCTCCCGACGATGGGCGCGAGAACGATACCGAGCACCGCCGAAAACACCGTCACCGAGAGGACGATGTCGCCGAGTTCGAGACCGAGGACGTTCGCCCCGAGACCGACGCCGAGGAGGACGATAGTGAGCCGGACGATTCGGAGAACTGTCTGGGCGACGCTCTGGCGGCGGAACTGTCGGGCGACCGGCCGGCCGAGCAGGCGGACGATGTACTTCGAGAGCCCGACCGACAGGGCGACGATGACGAGGGCGACGACGATGCGCCACCCCGGAAACAGGAAGTAGTCCGGCACGAACGCCGGCGGCTCGATTGCCGTCGACTGGAGCGGGGCGACCGCGACGTGGCTCCCCGCAGTCGGTCCCCCGCCGACCGCGGCCGACGCGTCGGCAACCCCCTCGGCTCCGTGCATGGAACTCGCAACGGGGAGCGGCGAAAAAAGGGTTGTTACTCCGGGGGTTCGGTCGCGGTGAACGGCTAAGTGTCGGGGCGTCGCAGTATCGGTATGACCGACGCGACGACCGCCCGTCCCGACTTCCGCATCACCCACGAGACGCCGCCCAGCCGAGCGCTCCTCTGCGGCTTTTCGTCGTTCGGACTCGCCGGACTGACCGCCGTCGACTTCATCGTCGACCACCTCGACCTCGAACAGACCGGCCACCTCACCGTCGAGGGCCTCCCGACGGTGACGCCCTTCGAGGACGGTCGACCCCGACATCACACGCGGCTGTTCTCCCGCGACGACCTCGACGTGACCGTGCTCGTCGGCGAGCTGTTCGTCCCGGCGGTCCACGGCACCCAGTTCGGAAACGCCATTCTGGAGTGGACCGAGCGCAACCGCGTCGAGGAACTCGCCGTGCTCTCGGGGATTCCGATGGCCCACGGCCCGGACGAACACCGCGTGTTCTACATCGCCACCGACGACTACCGCGAGGCGCGGCTCGCCGACACCGACATCCCGCCGATGGGCCGGGGGTTCTTCGACGGCACCAACGCGGCGCTCGTCGAGCGCGGCATCGGGTCGCCCCTCGGCGTCGGCGTCTACGTCACGCCCGTCCACGCGCAGGTCCCCGACGTGGAGGCGGCCATCAGACTCGTCGACGCCGCCGACGACGTGTACGACCTCGGCGTCGACTCCTCGCCGCTGGAGTCCTTTGCGGCCGAGGTCCAGCAGTACTACGCCGAACTCGCCGAGCGCCTCCGCGACAGCGAGGCCGACTTCCCGGAAGACCGGATGTACATGTGAGCGCCGACCCGCCCGCAGTCCCGCGACGGTCGACCGACGACCTGCTATCAGCTATGCCACTTATTTTCGAAATTTCGTGCTACTCGGATTTTAGTAAATGATTTAGGTGATGCCGTACACGACACGACCATGGCTGACGAACTGCGGCTCACCATGGAGCGAGTCGGTGAGCGCTTCAACCTCGGCGAGTACGAGATAGACGCGTATCTGGCCGTCCTCGAACACGGACAGTTGACGGCGAGCGAAATCGCCGACCGAACCAGCATCCCCCAGCCGCGGGTGTACGACACGGTCCGGAGCCTGTCGGACCGCGGCCTCGTCGAACTCCGCGAGTCGCGCCCGATGAAAATCGTCGCCGTCGACCCCGACGACGCCTTCGCGAACGTCAAGACCTCGCTGGAGGAACTCATCGAGGAACTGGAGGCGCGCTACACCGCCCCCGCCCGCGACACCGAGGCCGTCTCGCTCGTCAAGTCGCGGTCGACCATCCTCCGCTACATCGAGGAGATCGTCGAGGCCGCGGAGTACGAACTCGTGCTCTCGTTGACGCCCGACCTGCTCCGCCGGTTCCGCGACGACCTCGCGGCGGCCATCGACAGCGGCGTCAGCATCGACCTGCTCGTCACGCCCGCCTCCCGCGCGCCCGACCCCGACGAGTTCAACTACCTCGACGTGGCGACCATCGCCCGCGCCCGCCGCGGCATCACCTCGCCCGTCCTCGCGGTCGCCGACGGCGAGTACTCCATCTACGCGACGCAGGACGCCCTCCGCGACGACCGCGACCGCTACGGCGTTATCTTCAACCGCTCCGCGCTCGGCTTCCTCGTCAGCGGCTTCTTCGGCACCGTCCTCTGGACCACCGCCGAAACCATCGTCGCAAACGGCAAGCGCCGGCCGTTCCCCCGCCGCTACGCCTCTATCCGCCGGGCAGTCAAGGACATCCGCGAGATAGACGGCGACTTCTACGCCTCCGTCTCCGGCCGCGACATCGAGACGGGCGACCCCATCGTGGTCGAGGGGCGCGTCATCGAGACGGCCTTCGAGGACACAGAAGAGGTCGCGTCGCTCCACATCGAGACCGAGGAGGGCGTCGTCGAGGTCGGCGGACTGGTCGCCGCGCTCGAAGACGTGGAAGGACAGGAGATTCTGCTCGGCCGCGACGAGGTTCCGAACCGCGACGAAATCGTCTGAAACCGCGTCGTCAGTTTTCGCTCGTATCTTTTCCGCTCGCAGTCCCGGCCAGCGACGGCTACTCGTCGGGGAACTCGTAGACGACCGCGCCGCAGTCCGCACAGCCGAGCACCTCGTGTTCCGGCGAGTCGTACAGCCCCGCAGTGCCGCCACAGCAGTTGCGGGTCGTCGTCTCCTCGACGGGGCCGCCGCAGTCCGGGCAGACCTCGACGAACATCCGCATCGGCTCCGTGGCCGCGAGCGCGACCGTCGGGTCGACCCCGCGCTCGACGACCGTGTAGAGCGTCGCCACGTCCGCGATGGCCTGCGACCGGGAAATCCACACGGACATCGACGGACCGTCGAGCGAGATACCGCCGAACTCGGCGTCGACGGTCGCGTCGAACGGGACCGCGTTGGCGACCGCCTCGGCGAGTTCCTCGTCGGTGGTCTTCCGAAGCGTCGCCATCGTCGACTCCCACTCCTCGCGGGCGTCGTCAGTGAGAAACAGCCCGTCTGCCTCTTCGACGAGAACGCCGGCGTTCAGGAGCGCCGACAGCATCGCGTCGGGGTCGACGTCGGCGTCGAGCGATTCCGAGCGCCGGTCGGGAGCCGACCCCTCGTCGCCGTGGTCGAAGACGCCGGCGAGGCCGACGGCCGCGACCAACTGCGGCGCGAACGAGGGCGTGCCGGGGACGACGTAGCCCCGGAGGTACACTGAGAGCGCGCCGCCGACGAGGACGACGAGGCCGGCGACCGGCGAGAGCACGCTGACCGCGAGACCGACGACGACGACCGCGGCGACGTTGACGGCGGTACACGGCAGACAGCGGTTCTCGCCGGTGTGTTCCGGGCGCGTGAGTGAGTCGATGACGGACATGGTGTGAGGCGTGGGGTTGTGAGTAGTTCGCGTTCGCGGTGGTCAGTTCGCCGGGGGCGTCTCGGTCTCGGCCGCGTCGAGTCGGACCGCCTCGCCCGTCTCCGACGAGCGGTAGATGGCGTCGATGACGCGCTGGACGGCGAGGCCCTGTTCGACCGTGTTGCGGCCGGGGTGTTCGCCCTCGGCGACGGCCGCGAGGAACGCCTCCTGTTCGGTCTTGTGGGTGTCGTTGTCCTGGGTCTCCACGTCCGTCGTCGAGAGGTGGTTGCCGCCGCCGACGCCGTCCTCGTAGAACTGGAGGTCGTGGCTCGCGCGGTCGAAGCGCACGCCGCCCTCCGTGCCGCGGAGGAAGAACTCGTCGTTGGTCGGGCGGTTCGTCGCCCACGCGACTTCGAGGGAGATAGTCGTCCCCTCGTCGGTGCGGATGAAGGCGCTCGCGGAGTCGTCCACGTCGAAGGCCTCCGGGCCCACGTCCTCGCCCCACATCTCGACGAAGGTGTAGTCGTCGCGGTCGCCGAACTCCGAGCGGGTGACGCCGGAGACCTCGACGACCTCGGGGAAGTCGAGGAAGTAGAGCGCGAGGTCGATGGCGTGGACGCCGATGTCGATGAGCGAGCCGCCGCCCGCGACCTCCTTGGAGGTGAACCACGACCCGCGGCCGGGGATGCCGCGGCGGCGGACGTAGTTGGCCTCGACGTGGGTGACGTCGCCGAAGCGGCCCTCCTCGTAGTGGTGGCGGATGACCTCGACCGGGTTGGCAAAGCGGTTGTTGAAGCCGACCATGCAGAAGCCGTCGGCCGCCGCGGCCGCCGCGGCGATTCGCTCGGCGGATTCCAGCGAGTGCGCGAGCGGCTTTTCGAGCAGGACGTCGAGGCCCGCGTCGAGCGCGGCGACGGCGTACTCTTCGTGGAAGCGGTTCGGTGTGGTGATGACGACCGCGTCGACCTTCTCGAACAGCGCCGTCTTTTCCTCGTAGGTGTTCACGTCGTACTTCTCCGCGAAGCCGCGACGGGCGTCCGCCTGAATGTCGAGGCCGCCGACGAGGGTCGCACCGAGGTCGGCGAGGCGGTCTGCGTGGTGGTGTCCGATGTTTCCGAGTCCGACGATGCCGACTCGGACCGATGATTCCGTACTCATGATTCAATGATTAACTACAGGTGGTGTTAAGTTTCACGTTCTTTGGGCTGAATTGGCGGGACCGACCGCGAGACGCCGTTCAAGGCGCGTTCTCGGTGTGGCGCGCGGCGCGCGTCGAAACCGAGTGCGGCGGGGAACACGGGTCGAAACCAACTCAGTAGAGCTGTTCTTCTCGCTCCTTGCGTTCTTCCTCGCGGCGCTGTTCTTCCTTGAGCCGGCGTCGCCCGCGGAGGTACTGCTTGCCCTTCGGGATGAACTTGTTCTTCAGGTCGAGCAGGAACGAGACGATACCGTAGGCCCAGAAGAAAAACAGGACGGTCATCCCGCCGAGGTAGAACAGGCCGAGTTCGTTGACCATGGGTGTGAGTGTGTGCTGTGGGGTGGGTTCGGTGAGCGTTGTGCGGGCTGTGCGAGCCGCGGGCGGGCCGGCGGCGAGCCCGACCGGCGCGGGCGGTGCGCGGTGCGACCGTCGCCGCTTCCGTGCCGGGCCGAGCGTCAGTCGTCGCTCTCGGCTTCCGTGCCGGGCCGAGCGTCAGTCGTCGCTCTCGGCTTCCGTGCCGGGCGCGCCGCTCGTCTGGACGGGCGTCTCGATGCCGTGGCTGACGGCCTCGCCCGTCTCCGTGTCGAAGAGGTGGACGCGCGAGCGGTCGAGCACGACGGTCACGTCCTCGTCTTCCTCGACGTCGGTGTCGGGGGCGACGCTCATCAGCAGTTGGTCGTTGGCGACGCCGCTCGTGTCTTCGAGGTTCGTCTCGGTCGTCTCCGAGAGCTTCAGGTAGACGAATATCTCGTCGCCCATCGGTTCGAGCACGTCCGTGACGGCCTCGATGCGGCGGCTGGGGTTCGACACGAGCGCCTCGTCGCCGACGAGGTACACGTCTTCGGGGCGGATGCCCATCGTGATGTCCGTCCCCGGCTCGACACCGAGGTCAGCGGGGTCGAACTCCACGTCGATATTGGTCGAGACGAACCCGTTTTCGGTGACCTCGCCGTCGAGGAAGTTCATCGACGGCGAGCCGATGAAGCCCGCGACGAACAGGTTAGACGGCTCGTTGTAACAGACCAGCGGCGGGTCTATCTGCTGGAGCTGACCGGAATCGATGACCGCGATGCGGTCGGACATCGTCATCGCCTCCGCCTGGTCGTGGGTGACGTAGATGATGGTCGTGTCCAGTTCCTTGTGCAGGCGCTGGAGTTCGGTCCGCATGTGGACCCGGAGCTTCGCGTCGAGGTTCGCGAGCGGCTCGTCCATCAGGAAGACGCCGGGGTTGCGGACGATGGCGCGGGCGATGGCGACGCGCTGGCGCTGGCCGCCGGACATCTCGTCGGGCATGCGTTCGAGCATCCCCTGTAGCTGGACGATTTCGGCGGCGCGCTCGACGCGGCGCTCGATTTCCTCCTTGTCGTAGTTGCGGAGGCGGAGCCCGAAGGAGATGTTATCGTAGACGTCCATGTGGGGGAACAGCGCGATGTTCTGGAACACCATCGCTACCCCGCGGTCCTTCGGCGGGAGGTTCGTCACCTCGCGGTCGCCGATGAACACCTTCCCCTCCGAGGGGATGGTGAGGCCCGCTATCATCTCCATGGTCGTCGACTTACCGCATCCCGACGGACCGACGAGACAGATGAATTCTCCGTCGTCGATGTCGAGGTTCATGTCGTCGACCGCCGTTACGTCGTCGTAGTACTTGCTTACGTGTTCGAGTGTTACGTCTCCCATGATTACTCCTTCAGCGCTCCTGCGGTCAGTCCACTCACGATGCGCTCCTGCGCGATAATGACAAGGATAGCCACGGGTAAGACCCCCACGATGGAGGCGGCGGCCATCAGGTTGTACGGGGTGTCGAACTGCCCCTGATACTTCAGGATACCCGCGACGATAGGTGCCCACGAATCGGCCTCGCCGTTGTTCATCAGGAACGAGAAGAAGAACTCGTTGTAGACGCTGATGAACGTGAGGACGCCCGCGGTCGCCACGCCGGGTGCCGAAAGCGGCACGATGACGCGGAACAGCGCGCCCAGCCGGGTCGTTCCCTCCACCCGCGCCGCGTCCTCCAACCCGTCGGGAATCTGCCCGTAGAAGGTCGTGAGGATGAATATCGACAGCGGGAGGAACAGCGCGCTGAACGGGAACACCATCGGTGCCGGCGTGTTGAACAGGTCCGGCGTCGATATCGTCACCATCCCGATGCTAATCGCCGTGTTCCCGGTGAACAGCTCGAAAAGCGGGATGAGGAACGCCGCCGGCGGGAAGTAGCTGATAGCGAGGATGCCGAGCATCAACACGCCCTTGCCGGGGAAGCGGAGGCGGCCGAAGACGTACCCCGCGAGGCTGGCGATGAGCAACACGAGCACGGTGGTCGTGATGCCCAGCACGAAGCTGTTGAACATGTACAGGTGGAACGGCACCCGCTCGAACATCGCGATGAACACCTCGGGGTTGAACCCCTTCGGCACGAGCCCCATGTTGGCGATGAGGTTGTTCGGCGTGAGCGCGAGCACGAGAAGCCAGTAGAACGGGAACAGCGTCGTGACGAGGAAGAACAGCATCGCGACGTAGAACATCGCGCGGTAGACCCTGTCGGGGTTCTTGATGGCCGAGTCGACCCAGCGGCCGAGCGGCCCGCGTTCCATCTCGTCGTCGGAGCCGATGCCGGCTCCCGGAGTTTCGTTAGACATCTCAGAGACCCTCGCTGGCGAAGTTCACGATGTACACCGAGACCACGACGGCGATGATGCCGGCGGTGACGAACGCCACGGTCGCAGACGTCCCGTACAGCGGCGTGTTGAACGTCGTGACGACGAGACACGACAACGACGGGACCGTCTGACAGCCGGCCATCGTCTGGATGATGCCGTAGACGCGCATCGCGTCGATGGTGCGGAACAGCATCGCCACGAGCACCGTCGGCAGGATGAGCGGGAAGGTGATGAGCTTGAACTGTTGCCAGCGCGACGCGCCGGCGACCTTCGCCACGTCGTACAGCGACCGGTCGATGCTCTGCATCCCCGCGAGGATGAGAAGCGCCATGAACGCCGAGGTCTTCCACACGTCGGCCACGATGATGAGGAACAGCGCGTCGGCGGTGTTCCGAAGCGGCGTCGTGCCGATGAGACCGAGTTGGTTCAACAGCGCCGGATTCTGGCTCGTCCCGACGAGGAAGCCGATGTTCGGTTGGAACATCAGGTACCAAATCATCCCCTGAATGACGATGGGGACGGCCCACGGGATGATGATGGCGACCCGGACCCACCGCCGCCCGCGGAAGTCCTGGTCTAAGATGAGCGCCTGACCGAAGCCGATGAGCGTTTCGAACAGCACGCTGAAGACGGTGAAGATGAGCGTCACCGTGAGCGCGCTGGCGTAGATGTTCGTGACGAAGGGGAACTCCGAGGAGAACGTCGGGAGGAACTGCGACGGGAGCGCGTAGTTGCGCGCACCGGTGAACAGGTCCACGTAGTTCTGCAGTCCGACGAACTCGCCGAGCCGCGCGCTTCCCGTCAACTGGTCGGCGAACAGCGACATGCTGAACGTCGAGACCAGCGGATAGACGGCGATTACCCCCAAGAGGACGAGCGCGGGCGTCAAAAGCAGGTACGCGAACTGCGTCTCGGAAAGCGACTCCACCCAGTTGACGGCCGAGGCGTACGGGCCGCTCCTCCGGGTGTCGGAAAGCGCTTCCCCTGATTGTTGTTCGGTGGCCATGTCAAATGATAACGTGTGTATTGGTTACGTCTCGGTAAAGACGTTGCTCTACGCGTTCTGTTCGATCTGTTCGAGCTGTGATGCGAGGTCGGACATCGCCTGTTCGGGGGATTTCTCCTGGGCGAACGCGGCGTTGACCTCCTGTGAGATGCGGCCGGACTGCTGGGGCCAGACGACGGTGACCGGGCGCGGAATGGCGTTCTCGCCGGCGACCTTCAGGGCGTCGAGGTAGCGGCCGATGATGGGCACCTCGGCGGCCTGGTCGGATTCGAGGAGGGTCGGGCGCGGCGGAATCCAGCCGATGATGCGGAACATGTCGAGCTGGAACTGCTCGGTCTGCATCGTCCGAAGCACCTCCACCGCGGCCTGCTTCTGTTCGTCCGAGGAGTTCGGGTTCATCGTCATGTGCCAGCCGCCGAGGGCGGCGACGGGGCCGCCGGTGCCCTCGTACTGGGCCTCGTCGGCGGTGACGCCGTACGGAATCGGCATGACGCCGAGGTCCTCGCCGAAGCCGGTCTGATCGTTTTCCTCCGAGGGCTCCGCGCCGTTGATGACGATGGAGTACGGCCAGTTGCGGTGCATGACCGCGTTGCCGGTCGTGAAGGGCTGTCGGGACGGGTCTTCCGTCCACTGGAGGACCGCTTCCGGCGAGACGCCGCCCGTGATGCCGTCGAGGGCGTACTCGTCGTCCTCGCCGTGGATGAGCGTCCGAACCATCCGAATCGCGTTGATAACCGGCTCCTCTTCGACCGTGATGGGGCGGTCGCCGATGGGGCCGAACAGGTTCTCGCGGCCGCCGAAGTACGCGCCGCCGTACGAGGTCATGAACTCGTTGAAGTCACAGCACGACAGGCCCTCGTAGACGTTCGCCTGGAACGTAAAGCCGTTCTCGATGTCGGAGTTGGCGTCGAGCGCCTCCCGCGTGACGCGCGAGAACTCCTCCCACGACATCGACTCGGTCGCCCACGTCGAGAAGTCCTCGTCGGTGTAGCCCGCGTTGCGGAGCAGGTCCTTTCGGTACTGGACCGTCGGGAAGTCGGGGAACAGCGGCTGACCGTAGAGGTCGCCGTTCGGCCCCGTCGCCGTCGAGACGCTGGCCTCGAAGTACTCCTCTTCGATGGTCGAAGTCAGCTCCGAAGGGAGCGACTGCGAGAGGTTCTGCAGTTGGTTGCGGGCGATGAAGGGAATCGTCCACCCGCTGTCCATCATGAGTAGCGTCGGCTCCGAGCGACCGCCGGAGAGCCACTGCTGGTACTGGGCCTGTCTGTTGTCCGTCACCTGCGAGCCGGCGAGGATGTCGATGTCGATGTTCTCCGGGAGGCCGGCGTCCCGGAGCGCCTGCACGACTTCCGCTTCCGCCTCCGCGACCCGGGTGTCAGCGGCCCACTGAAGCGTGATGTCCTCGGTGGACGCTTCGGTGTTAATCGGCGTGTCGGTGGCGGTGTCCGTGCCGCCGTTACCGCCGCCGTTGCCGTCACCGCCGCCGGTGCTAATGCATCCGGCCAACCCGACGGCGACGCCCGATGCGCCGGCCGCTTTCACAAAACTGCGTCGAGAGACGCCAGTACGCTTGCCCTTGCGTGAGTCAGCATCAACCATTACAGTTTGTACACTACAATTACTGATTATTTATAGTTTTGGTGCTGGCCACTACCGCTGTTGTAGTAAACTACTTGATACTATTAACCGCACTTCGAAATTCAATCGGTTCGATATATGTAATTATTGTATATGAAGTATGGGCCGTCGGGCGCTTAGTCCTTGCCCGGCGCGGGCCACCTCGGCGACTTCGGAGCCTCGATTCGCTCGACGTCGTCGTCGCTCAGGTCCACGTCGAGCGCGCCGACGTTCTCTTCGAAGTGGTCGAGTCGGCGCGGCCCGATGATGGGCGCGTCCACGACGGGTTTGTGGAGGAGCCACGCGAGCGACACCTGCGCGGGCGTGGCGTCTTTCTCCTCGGCGAGCGACCGAATCGCGTCGAGCACGGCCCAGTTCTCGTCGGTAAAGCGGTTCGACGTGTACTCGTCGGACTCCGCCCGCGTGTCCGCGGGCACCTCGGCGTCGCGCTCGTACTTGCCCGTGAGGAAACCGCCCGCAAGCGGCGACCACGGGACGACGCCGACGCCCTCGCCCTCGCAGACCGGAAGCAGGTTCGCCTCCTCGTGGCGGTCGACCGCGTTGTACTCCGGTTGCATGCAGGCGAAGCGTTCGAGGTTCTCCACGTCGGCCGTGTACAGCGCCTTCGTGAACTGGTACGACGACATCGTGGACGCGCCGACGTACCGGACGAGGCCCTCCTCGACGAGGTAGTCGAGCGCCGACAGCGTCTCCTCGATGGGGACGCCGTCGTCCCAGCGGTGAATCTGGTAGAGGTCGATGTAGTCGGTGCCGAGGCGGTCGAGGCTCGCGTGCGCTTGGTCGATGATGTGCTTGCGCGAGAGCCCGGACTTGTTCGGCCCGTCGCCCATCGGGAAGTAGACTTTCGTCGCGATGGCGAGCTCTTCGCGGTCGCGCTCGGCGATGGCCTCGCCGACGATTTCCTCGGACTCCCCGCGGGAGTAGGCGTTCGCCGTGTCGAGGAAGTTGATGCCGGCGTCGAGCGCGCTGTCGAGGAGGTCGAGGCTCGCCTGCCTGTCGTTCATCATCCACTCCGCGCTGGAGCCGAAGTTCATACAGCCGAGACAGAGCCGCGAGACTTCGAGGCCGGTGTCGCCGAGGTAGGTGTACTCCATGTCGGTCACATCGGTTCATACACGAACGACAACGATAAGCATACGCACGCGCTGACGGTGAGAGAAACGACCACGGACGCGTGGAGACGTAATCGCTTTACCCGCGCCACCGGAACCCGAGGTGTATGGACGGGCGCACTCGCGAGTACCTCGAAGGTCGCTTCGGCGATTACTACCGGAGCACCGACGTTCCGCTCCCGCCCGCACCGGGCGAACGAGAGTGGGGCGTCATCCCGTGGTCGGCCGGCGGCACGCGGATGCACCGCCACCAGTCGCTTCTCGACCTCGGCGACCTCTCGGACTACCTCGCCCGGAGCGCGCCCCGGCACGTCTACTTCTCGTCGGCCCGCTTTTCGGACCCCGGCGCGGGCTCGATGGACGACAAGGGCTGGCGCGAGGCGGACCTCGTGTTCGACATCGACGCGGACCACCTCCCGGGAATCGACCCCGAGACGACGGGCTACGCCGATATGCTCGACGCCGGGAAGGAGGCCCTGTTGGACCTGCTTTCCCTCCTCGAAGACGACTTCGCCTTCGAGGAGACGCAGGCGGTGTTCTCCGGCGGCCGCGGCTATCACGTCCACGTGCGCGACGAGTCGGTCCGGGGCCTCGACAGCGAGGCCCGCCGCGAGGTGGTCGACTACATCCGCGCCATCGACCTCGATTTCGACGCGCTCGTCGAGACGCGACAACATGGGACGACGACCCAGCGCGTCCTCCGAACCGAAGGCGGGTGGGGCCGGCGGACGCACCGGCGACTCCTCGATTTCGTGGACGCGCTGTTGGAGATGGAAGAAGACGCCGCACTCTCGCGGCTGAAAGAACTCGACGGCATCGGCGACGGGCGCGCGGAGACGATTCTCGGCGCGTTCCGCAACAACCCCGACGCCGTCCGCGAGGGCAACGTCGAGGCCGGCGGCCCGGGCGTCCGGACGCTGGTCGAGGCGCTCGCACACGAGACCGTCGAGGCCGACACCTCGCCGATAGACGAACCCGTGACGACCGACACGAAGCGACTGATTCGCCTCCCCAAGAGCCTCCACGGCGGGTCGGGACTCGTCGTCGAACCGCTCGGCCGCGACGATATCGACGGCTTCGACCCCCTTTCCGACGCGGTGCCGGACCGCTTCCGCGGCCGCGACATCGCCGTGAACGTGACCGACCCCGGCGCGGTCGAGTTCGACGGCGATAGCTTTACACTCGACTCCGGCGTGCAGTCGGTAGACGAGAGCCTCGGCGTGTTTCTCATGACTCGCGGTCGAGCCGAGAAGGTGACAGAATGAACGTAGACGACCTCAGGAGCGTGCTTCGGACGGAGCGACAGAAAGACAGCCTACAGCACCTCCGCGAGTCGTTTTACGAGGACGTCGCGGAGTTCATCGCCGAGCAGAAGGCGACACGCGAGCAGAAGGCCGAACAGCTCGGCACCCACTACTCGCCGGAGATTCGGCGGCTCACGGACGAAATCGAGACCGCAGAGGAGGTCGTCACCTCCATCTACGAGCGCCGGGTCGGCAAGGTCGTCAAGGCCGCGAGCTTCGCGGCCGCGGGGATGTCCGCCGAGACGGGCGGGCTGACCCGCGAGGAAAAACGGCTGTTCGACGACCTCGTCGCCCGCATCGAGGAGAACCGCGGGACGGTGCTCTCCGCGCTCGAAGACGTGTCGGCCGCCGACTCCCCGCCGGACGACGTTGCGGCGACCGACGTGACGACCGCGGAACCGAACGCCGGTGGGCCCGGTGCCGAGTCGGCCCCCGCGACGGACACGGCTCCGGACGCGGTCGGCGGTTCCGGTCCCGCGATTCCGCCGGATGAGCCGGACCCGGAGACCGTGCCGACCGGCACCGGAACCGACGCCAGCGCCCCCGAGGCCGCCACCGGCGACTCGGCCGCGGGCGACGTGCTCGCTGACGCGATGGGCGGCGAGACCGTCGATGACGCCTCGAACGCGGAGCCGACACCGCAGACGGGGACCGACCGGTCGGCCGCCGAGGCCGCCGCTGTCTCCGCTGATTCTGACCCCGTTGACTCCGACCCCGCGGACTCCAACCCTGCGGACTCCGACCCCGTGGACTCTGAGCCCGCGATTCCGCTGGACGAACCAGCCCCGGAGACCGCGGCCCCGTCCGCGGGCGACACCGACACGGTGGAACCGTCCGACGACGACCCGCTTTCCGGCCTCGCCGACGAGCGCGAGACGGTGCGCATCACCGCCGACGTGGGGACCATCCTCGGCGTCGACGAGCGCGAGTACGACCTCGCAACCGAGGACGTGGTGACGCTCCCGGCGGCCAACGCCGACCCGCTGGTCGAGCGCGGCGCGGCCGAGCGACTCGACTGAGAAAGACCCTTCTCTCCGCCGCCTGAACTGGTGGCTATGCTCGAACCCGGCGACGACGCCCCCGACTTCGAACTGCCCGACCAGCGCGGCGACCTCGTTTCACTGTCCGACTTCCGCGGCGAACACGTCGTGGTCTACTTCTATCCGCGCGCCGACACGCCGGGCTGTACCACCGAGGCCTGCGGCTTCCGCGACTCGTGGGACGAGTTCGAGGAACGCGACGCGGCGGTCCTCGGTATCAGCGACGACCCCGTCTCGGACCTCGATTCGTTCGCCGAGAAGTACGACCTCCCGTTCACACTCCTGTCGGACGAGGACGGGAGCGTCTCCTCGGCGTACGACTCATACGGCGAGAAGAACATGTTCGGCAAGACGTTCGACGGAGTCTTCCGAAACTCCTACCTCGTCGGTCCCGACGGGACCATCGAACGGGTCTACGAGGGCGTCTCGCCCGACGGCCACGCCGACGAAATCCTCGCCGACCTCGACGACTGAGCGGTCGGTCGGCCGCTCCTCGCTCCTCGCGCCGAATCGACAACTACCGACCGAGTACATTCTTTACAAACGACGGGAGACACACCGCATTTCCGGTGAAATAAACGTAGAACCCGTTGATTATTTCGTATCCCGAGGACTGCGTACCACTACGTAGCAGATGGGAGTGATATGAACGTGACGGTCGCGGTGCCGTGTCGCGCTGGTGGCGGTCGAACAGTCGCCGCGAACTGACCGGCGAACCGGCCGGGGACCCCGGCCGACAGCGCCACCGCTCGGTGGGTCGAGTTCGAAAAATCGTCTGCATCGCGGGGGTCGAAGGGGTCGCACGGGAGGTCGCGCGACGGTTGGGTGATGGTCGGGTGACGGCCGGGCGACGGCCGCGGGAGGCTTACTGGAAGGTGCGACCGACTTCCGTCTCGCGGTCGCGTTCGACCTCGCTCTTCTGGAAGCGCTCTTCGATTTCGTCGTAGCGGCGGCGCACGTCGTCGGTGACGCTCGCGCCGACCTCGTCGAGGGCGTCCTCGAAGTGCTCCATCGTCACGCGGACGTTCCCGACGCTCTCGCCGATCTCTTCTCTCTCGACGCTTCGGATGAACTCGCGGGAGGCGTTCATCGACGCCTCGCGGGCGAGCGCTTCGAGGTCGGCACCGACGTAGCCGTCGGTCTTCGACGCGACTCTGTCGAGGTCCACGTCGTCCGCGAGCGGCTTGTTGCGGGTGTGCACCTCGAGGATGGCGCGGCGGGCCCCCTCGTCGGGGACGGGCACGTGGACGTGGCGGTCGAGGCGGCCGGGGCGCAGGAGCGCCGAGTCGATGAGGTCCGGCCGGTTGGTCGTCGCGATGACGACCACGTCTTCGAGCGCTTCGAGGCCGTCGAGTTCGGTGAGCAGTTGGGAGACGACGCGCTCGGTGACGCCCGAACTCGACGAGTCGCGGCCGCGCTCGGTCGCGATGGAGTCGATTTCGTCGAAGAACACCACCGTCGGGGCGTTCTCGCGGGCCTTCTTGAACACCTCGCGGACGCCCTTTTCGGACTCGCCGACGAACTTGTTCAGGAGTTCGGGGCCCTTGATGGAGATGAAGTTCGACTCCGCCTCGTTGGCGACGGCCTTCGCCAGCAGGGTCTTTCCGGTGCCCGGCGGGCCGTACATCAGGACGCCCTTGGCGGCGTCCATGTCCATCTGCTGGAACACCTCGGGGTATTCGAGGGGCCACTGGATGGTTTCGCGGAGGCGCTCTTTCGTGGGCTCGAGTCCGCCGACGTCCTCCCACGTCACGTCGGGGACCTCGACGAACACCTCGCGGAGCGCCGAGGGTTCGATGCTCTTGAGCGCCTGCTTGAAGTCGTCTTCCGTGACTTTGAGGCCTTCGAGCACCTCGGCGTCTATCTCCTCGGCGTCGAGGTCGAGTTGCGGCCGGATGCGCCGCAGGGCGTGCATCGCCGACTCCTTGGCCAGCGATTCGAGGTCGGCTCCGACGAAGCCGTGGGTGCTGTCGGCGTATTCGTCGAGGTCCACATCGTCGGTCAGCGGCATGTTCCGCGTGTGGACCTGCATGATCTCTTTGCGGCCGTCGCGGTCCGGCACGCCGATTTCGATTTCGCGGTCGAAGCGGCCGCCGCGGCGGAGCGCGTTGTCGATGGCGTCCACGCGGTTCGTCGCGCCGATGACGACGACCTCGCCGCGCTCGTCGAGGCCGTCCATGAGCGACAGCAGTTGGGCGACGACGCGGCGTTCCACGTCACCGCCGGCCTCGCTCCGCTTGGGCGCGATGGAGTCGAGCTCGTCGATGAAGACGATGGCCGGCGAGTTCTCCGTGGCCTCCTCGAAGATTTCGCGGAGCTGTTCTTCGGACTCCCCGTAGTACTTCGACATAATCTCCGGGCCGGAGATGGTGTGGAACGAGGCGTCGATTTCGTTGGCGACGGCCTTCGCGATGAGGGTCTTCCCCGTGCCCGGCGGGCCGTGCAGGAGGACGCCTTTCGGCGGCTCGATGCCGAGGCGCTTGAACAGTTCGGGGTGGCGCATCGGGAGTTCGATCATCTCCCGGACCTGCTCGAGCTCCTTGTCGAGACCGCCGATGTCTTCGTAGGTGACGGAGGGACCGCTGTCGTCCCCCGGCGCGGCGTCCGAAATCTGCTCGGCGGGCTTCTGGCTCACCTGGAACTCGGTGTTGTCAGTGACGACGACGGTCCCGTCGGGGTCCGTCGACGCGATTTTGATGGGGACCGACTGGTTCGACGCGCTCATGAAGCCGAAACCGAGCGGGAGCTGGACGCTCTGGCCCTGCGCGACCGGCTGGCCCGAGAGCTTGTCCCGGATGTAGGTCCCGATGTTGCCGCCGATGCGGAGGCTCTGCGGGAGCGCGATGGTGACGCGCTTTGCGGGCTTCACGTCGGCTTTCTCCACGTCGACGCGCTCGTCGATGCCGACGCCGGCCTGCTGGCGGAGGCGACCGTCGATACGGATGATGCCCGTGCCCTGGTCTTCGGGGTAGCCGGGCCAGACGCGGGCGATGGCGGTCCCGTCGTTCGGACCGTCGATGCGGATGAAATCCCCGCCTTCGAGGTCGAGTTCCGCGGCCGCGGCTCGGTCGATAGCGGCGAGCCCGCGGCCGGCGTCCTTCTGCTTGAGGGGTTTGACGATGAGGTTCATTTACTTGGTGAGGATGATGGTGAGCACGCCGTTTCGAACCGACACGTCGGCGTCGCCGCCGGCGGGAAGTTCGAACTCCGTCTCAGTCACGCGGTCGCCGGTGTCGGCCACGACGATGGCCGTCGACCCGACGATGTCCACGTCGATCTCCTCTTCCGAGAGACCCACGTCGGCCGCGATGACCCAGCTGTCTTCGTATTCGTACCGGCGAATGAATCGCTCGTTCCCGCCGGCGAACTGTTGCATGCTCATGGTAAGTCTAACCCAAGGTTAGCGTTTTGGGTATATAAGTCTTTTCCCAGTGAATCGGGTGACGACACCGATATCTCGTGTTTCGGTTGAATTGCGGTTCACAGTCGCCACGCCTCACCGTACAGTTCGCGGCGGAGTAACGTCAAACTAGTGGCCTCGGCAGTGGGCCGCACGGTCGGCCGTTTCGCCCCGCCGCCGAAACTCGGTGCCGGCGTGGGGCTTTATTGGCTCGCGGCGACCAGTTTCGAGGTATGGAAAGGGCTTCGGCGGACCACCACGGACGGGAGACAGCCTATCGATACCGCGACGCGGGGGGAGAGGGACCGACGGTTCTCTGTGTGCACGGGAGCGGCGGCGCACACGGTGTCTGGCGGGGTCAGTTCCGCCTCGCGAGCGACTACCCGATGGTCGCGCTCGACCTGAGCGGCCACGGCGACAGCGACGACGTGGACGCCGACGCCGGTTACGAGACGCTGTCGGCCTACGTCGACGACGTGGTCGCCGTGGCCGAGGCGACGGACGCGAGCGTCCTCGTCGGCAACTCGCTCGGCGGCGCGGTCGCTCTGACGCTCGCGCTCGAACGCGACCTCGAGCTCGACGCGCTGGTCCTCGCGGGCACGGGCGCGAAACTCGCCGTGCTCTCGGACCTGCTGAGCTGGCTCGACGACGACTTCGACCGCGCCGTCTCCTTTCTCCACGGCGAGGACAAACTGTTCCACGCCGACGACGAGCGACTCGTCGAGGGCTCGAAAGAAGCGATGTACGACGCCGGACAGGCCGTCACCCGCCGCGACTTCCTGTCGTGTCACACCTTCGACGTGCGCGACGAGGTGGGCGAGATTTCGGTTCCGACGCTCGCGCTCGTCGGCGAGTACGACCGCCTGACGCCGCCGTCGTACCACGAGTACCTCGCGGAGACGATGCCCGACTGCGAACTCGGGACGGTCGGAGACGCCGCGCATCTGGCGATGCTCGAACGCCCGGCGGCGTTCAACGAGGCCGTGAAATCGTTCCTCGACCGCCGCGTCGCGTAGGTCGTGTGACGAGCAACCGCAACCGGGCGCGAGGGACAAAAGTGAGCGAGAGCGGGCGACGCTCAGTACAGTTCGTCGAGGTCGCCTTCGACGTGGCTGTGTTCGTCGGCCGGGAACTCGCCGGTCTCGACGGCGTCCCGGTACGCGCCGACCGCCCGCTCCATCTCCGATTTCACGTCGCCGAACTGGGCCGCAAAGGGCGGGGTGCGGTCGCTCATGCCGACGACGTCGTCGACGACGAGCACCTGCCCGTCGCAGTCGGGGCCCGCACCGATACCGATTGTCGGGATGTCGATGGCCGCCGTGACCTGTTCTGCGAGGTTCGCCGGGACGTGTTCGAGAACGAGCGAGAACGCCCCCGCATCGGCGTGGGCCGTCGCGAGGTCGAGAATCTCCCGCGCGTCGTCGCGGTCGGTTCCCTGCCTGCCGTAGCCGACCTCCTTGACGCGCTGGGGCGTCAGCCCGAGGTGGGCCATCACCGGGATGCCGAGCCGGACGAGGTGTTCGGTCAACTCGACGGTGTGGGGGCCGCACTCCAGTTTAACCGCGTCGGCGTCGGCCTCCTTGAGCATCCGGCCGCAGTGTTCGACGCTCGACGCCTCGTCCACGCCGACCGAGAGAAACGGCATGTCGGCGACGACGAGGGCGTCGTCGGTCGCGCGCGCCACCGCGGCGGTCCGGCTCGCCACGTCCTCGACGGTCACCGGGAGCGTCGAGTCGTAGCCGAGCGCCGTGTTGCCCATGCTGTCGCCGACGAGGATGACGTCGATGCCCGCCTCGTCGACGACGCTCGCGGTCGGCGCGTCGTACGCCGTGAGCATCGTGATGGGCTCGCTACCAGCCTTCGTCCGAATGGACCGTACCGTGACCATGCGAGGTCGTTCGCGGGTCCGCGTTATCAGGTTACCCTTGCGTCGCGAACGCGGGTCGGCGGGCCCGCGTCGGCCCGCGTCAACCCGCGACGTCCGCGCGGGTCGCCCCGGCGTTCGTCCGCAGTAACACTTTACTCAGCTGAACGCGCCCGTGCGAACGACGCATGCCCGCTTTATCGCCCTCCGAACGCCGGTCCACCCGGGGGACTCTCGCCGGTCGTCGGCGTCTCGCTTCTCGTCGTTATCGTCGTCCTCCTCGCCGCCACGGTCGGCGTGATGGTGATGGGGTTCGAAGACGTGCTCACCGAGCCGCAACCGCAGGTGTCGTTCGACGTCGCCTACCACCCCGACGGCCCGGGCAACGGCGCGAACGGCGCGTACATCAACATCACCCACGAGTTCGGCAGTATCGAAGACGGTGGTCAGGTGTTCGTCGTCGACGACGCCAACAACCGCATCGCGTGGGAGGACGTGTGGACCGGCGGCGAGACAGTCGGCCCCGCGGGCGAGTACGCCCACATCGACGGGTCCGGCTCCGACAGCGCGCTCCGCCCCATCTGCGAGGCGGGCCAGCGCTACCGCGTCGTCATCGAACGCGAAGACGGGTCGTCGAGCGTCCTCGTCGACTACGAGATTCCGACCGAACCGACCTCGACGAGCGCCGCCTGCTGAGCGCGGGCTCGCGGGCCGGCGAGCGCGCGCCGCGACCGGGAACCGGCACGCATTAGCCGTCGCCGTGAAACTGCTACCCGTGCAACCAGTCGAGCGCTCGAATCCGGACGGCGTCGATTACGGGTGGGTCATGCAGATGACGTTCGTCACGACGATTCTCGTCGGCTCGCCCATCGTCGCGGTCCTCTCGATTAACGCCGGACTCCAGACGTGGGGCGCGCGCGCCGAGTTCGCGGTCCGCGTCGGCGCGGTCATCTGGTTCGTGACCGCCGTCGCCCTGTTCGTCTACGCCAAGCGGACCAACGCGGGCGACGGCGGGACGCCCCCCGAGGTCGAGTTGGACACCGACATCGACGCGGAGGACTGAGGCCGACTATGGGCCGACCGCGGACCGACCGCGGGACCGCGCCCGCGACGACGACCGCACCGGCGCTCGCTCCCGGAAACTCTTTCACACGATACGGCGACGTTCTCGTATGATAGACGAGACCATCGGGGAGATTCGCGAGATGCAGACGCACAGCTCCTCGGTCGTCGCCGTCAAGGCCACGCGGGCGCTCGCGGAGCTGACCGAGCGCGACTACGCGACCGTCGAGGAGTTCA
>Ga0207720_100517_pt1 | contig 24939 bp, 28 predicted proteins | sample A23P2SouthBayCA_2_FD_187751 | JGI IMG/M metagenome (GOLD analysis project Ga0207720, IMG submission 187751) | Aerobic enrichment media microbial communities from Eden Landing Ponds, California, USA - A23 E3 (2) (SPAdes) | ecosystem: Environmental > Aquatic > Marine > Unclassified | place...
CCCCCGCGTCGGGCGACGACGGGGCCGTCCACTCGTACAGCAGCCGTTCGCCGTCGTCGCCCAGGACGACGATGCGGTACGCGTCGCCCTCGTCACAGATCGGCCGGAGCGCTGCGTCGCTGCCGACGCCGTCGAGGTGGACGTACTCGCCGCCCTCGACCGTCGACCCGCCGGTCCAGACGTCCTCCCACGCCACCTCGTTGCCCGCCCCGTCCCGGATGACGACGTCGTTGCCGTCGACGCTGGGGCCGGCCAGGTGGGTGACGTTCACGTACGCCCCGTTGCCGCTGTTGCCCTCCCCGGACGGAACGTAGTCGGCGGTGAACCCGCCGTTCGGCGCCGGGGCGGCGAGTTCGTCGGTGAAGCCGAACGCCAGGGCGCCGAAGACGGCCACGAGCGCGACGACGATCACGAGCATGAGGGCGACGCCGACCGCTGGCGAGATCCCCCGGTCGTGGTTCGAGTCGACCCACCCCAGCGGGGCGGGGAGGGAGGGCGGGGACATCTATCGCGTGAGTGACTCGTTCGCCGGGGACAGCAAAAACACGTCGGCGACTTTCGGAGGCTGAACAGCGGGGTTCGTGAGGGATGACCGACACTGGACGACGGCGACCCACGACGGGAGCGGGCCGACCAGCGGCGTCGGAACGCGCGGCGACCACATCCAGAAACCATATCCCGACCGGCCGATTCAGGACGGACATGGACGCCTACGAACTGATCACCCGGAACAGTGCCGAGGTGGTCACCGAGGAGGAAGTGCGTGCGCTAGCCGACTCGCCGGACGGCAAGCGGGCGTACGTGGGGTACGAGCCCTCCGGCGTCCTCCACGTCGGCCACATGCTGACGGCCAACAAGCTCATCGACCTCCAGGAGGCGGGCTTCGAGGTCGTCGTCCTGCTGGCCGACGTCCACGCCTACCTCAACGACAAGGGCACCTTCGACGAGATCCACGACACCGCAGAGCGCATGCGCGAGCAGTTCGTCGCCTACGGGCTCGATCCGGACCGGACCGAGTTCGTGCTGGGCTCGGAGTTCCAGTTCGAGCGCGAGTACACGCTGGACCTGCACGCCCTCGAACTGGAGACGTCGCTCGCGCGGGCCAAGCGCGCCATGTCCGAGATCCAGAGCGGCGACACCGTCCGGGTGTCCCAGGCGGTGTACCCGCTGATGCAGGCGCTGGACATCGCTTCCCTCGACCTCGATCTCGCGGTCGGCGGGATGGAACAGCGCAAGGTCCATATGCTGGCGCGGGACGTCCTGCCGAGCGTCGACTACGACGCGCCGACCTGCGTCCACACGCCGCTGATCGCGGACCTCGAAACCGGCGTCGGGAAGATGTCCAACAGCGAGGGGATCACCATCTCGATGGAGGATTCGACGGCGGACATCGAGGAGAAGGTGAATGACGCGTTCTGCCCGCCGACGCGGGATCCCGACCCGGACGACGACGGCAATGAGCGCGAGAACCCGGTGCTCCAGCTGTTCCAGTATCACGTGTTCCCCCGGTTCGAGCGCGTCGTCGTCGAACGCCCCGAGAAGTACGGCGGCGACCTCGCCTACGACGACTACGAGTCCCTCGCCGCCGACCTGGAGTCCGACGACCTCCACCCGGCAGACGCCAAGGGCGCCCTCGCGGACTACCTCGATCGACTCGTGGCGCCGGGCCGCGAGCGGATCCGGGCAGGGGACGCCTGAAGCGGGACAGCGTGCCCGGGGCTGCTCGGGCACGCCAGGCGGCGCCGACGAACCTCGCAGAAGTTAAACCACGCGGCAGCGAAGTCCCGGACATGGCGAACGACGGAAACGACGACGGCGAGGGACGCCGTGACCTCCGTATGCCGGACGACGACGAGGTGTTCGCGGTAGTAACGGACATGCTCGGTGCAAACCGCGTGAAGGTCCGCTGTGCCGACGGCGTCGAACGGACCGCCCGCATTCCAGGACGGATGCAAAAGCGCATCTGGATCCGGGAGGACGACGTCGTCCTCGTCGAACCGTGGGACTGGCAGGACGAGAAGGCCGACGTCGCCTGGCGCTACGACAAAAGCGAGGCCGACCAACTCCGGGACGAAGGCCACATCCAGTAGCGGCGGCACGTTCTCCGACGCACGAACCCGTCGAGCCGCGGCTCTCGCGCTCGCTCGCCGGCTCTCGGTGGCGTCACCTTGGTGCTTTTGTCCCACCCGCCCGTATCGCGTGGTAGATGACAGAGGAGTTCGGCCTGGTCGAGCCCGGGGCGGGGGAGGGGGACTCGTTCGGCGACGAGTGGGAGGAGATCGACGTCTCCGACACCGAGGCCGACCGCATCGCCCGCCAGCGAGACCGTGAGTTCAGTGAGTTCCGCGAGCGGCTGAAGGACGCCGACCAGTTCAAAGTCGAGCAGGCGGTGTTCGACGACGCCACCTTCGCCGCCATCTACAAGCTCGTCCAGGACGGGCACATCGACGCCTTCGGGGGGCCGATTTCGACGGGCAAGGAGGCCAACGTCTACGAGGCCCGGGGGAGCGAGGGCGACGTCGCGGTGAAGATCTACCGGATCAACACCTCGAACTTCCGGCAGATGCGGGACTACCTGGAGGGCGACCCGCGCTTCGAGGGGATCAGCAACGACAAGGGCCAGGTCGTCCTCGCGTGGACGCAAAAGGAGTACGCCAACCTCGAACGCGCACAGCGGGCCGGCGTCCGCGTCCCGACGCCCATCGCCGTCGAGCGCAACGCCCTGGTGATGGAACTCGTGGGACTGGTCGAGGAGCGGGCCCGGCGGCTCGCCGAGGTCACCGTCGAGAACCCCGAGACCGCCTACGAGGTGGTCCGGGAGTACATGCGGCGCCTCCACGCCGCCGGCCTCGTCCACGGCGACCTCTCGGAGTACAACCTCATCGTCCACGACGGCGAACTCGTGGTGATCGACCTCGGCCAGGCCGTCACCGTCCACCACCCCAACGCCGGCGACTTCCTCAGCCGGGACTGCCGGAACGTGGCCGCTTTCTTCCAGCGGCAGGGGCTGGAGGTGACCGCCGACGACCTCCACGCCTTCGTCACCGAGTCCGAGGGAGCCGACGAGGCGGACGTGACCGAGGAGACCGACGAAGCGGGCTGACGACGGGGCGTGCGAACGCGACCCGCGGCGTCGTCGCGAGGGAACGCTTAACCGGATCGAACGGGTAGATTCGCGCATGCAGCAGCACGTGAAGGTCCCGCAGGACCGCGTCGGCGTTCTCATCGGCGACGGGGGGGAGACGATGCGAGAGATCGAGCGGCGCGCGGAGGTCCGCCTCGACATCGACTCCGAGACCGGCAGCGTCGCCATCGAGTCGGTCGGCGACCCCGTCACGGGCATGGTCGCCCCGGACGTCGTCCGCGCGGTCGGTCGCGGCTTCACGCCCGACGTCGCCCTCTCCCTGCTCGACGACGAAATGCGGATGTTCGAACTGATCGAACTCGACGAGCAGACGCGAAACAAGAACGACCTCCAGCGCCAGAAGGGCCGGCTGATCGGCGAGAACGGCCGGACCCGCGAGCTGATGGAGGAGCTCACGGGCGCCCACGTCGTCATCTACGGCACCACCCTCGGCATCATCGGCCAGCCCGACGAGGTCGAGGCCGTCCGCCGGGCGGTCGGGATGATCCTCGACGGCGCCCCTCACGGCGCGGTGTACTCGTTCCTCGAACGCAAGCACAACGAGATCACCGGCGGCTTCGACGTCCGATCCTGACTCGGCGTCCGGTTCCGCCCCGACGTTCGGCTCCGATCCGACACCCGGCTCCGCCCCGACGTCCGGCTCCGCCTCGACGCCAGTCCCGACCGACCGTCCGCATTTTCGACCCCGAACCATCCGGGGATGGCGAACGTTCGCCATTTAAACCTGTTCGTCTGTGACTAACTAACACACCTGATTCCCCGACGTGACCGGGCTCCGGTGCACGGGAACGAAACATATTTATAGAACCGTGGACAATCCTTGATTGATTATGTCTCAGCGAATGCAGCAGGGTCAGCCGATGATCATTCTCGGCGAGGACTCCCAGCGCACACAGGGCAAAGACGCACAGTCGATGAACATCACCGCGGGCAAGGCGGTCGCGGAGGCCGTACGCACCACGCTCGGCCCGAAGGGGATGGACAAGATGCTCGTCGACTCGACGGGCGAGGTCGTCGTCACGAACGACGGCGTCACGATCCTCAAGGAGATGGACATCGACCACCCGGCGGCCAACATGATCGTCGAGGTCGCCGAGACGCAGGAGGACGAGGTCGGCGACGGCACGACGACCGCGGTCGTCATCTCCGGTGAACTGCTGGACCAGGCCGAGGAGCTCATCGACTCGGACGTCCACCCGACGACGATCGCCCAGGGGTACCGACAGGCCGCCGAGAAGGCCAAGGAGACCCTCGAAGAGGTCGCCATCGACGTCGACGACGACGACCGCGAGACCCTCGTGAAGATCGCGTCGACCGCGATGACCGGCAAGGGCGCCGAGTCCGCCCGCGACCGGCTCGCCGAACTCGTCGTCGACGCCGTGCTCGCCGTCCAGGACGACGCCGGCATCGACACCGACAACGTCAGCGTCGAGAAGGTCGTCGGCGGCTCGATCGACAACTCCGAGCTCGTCGAGGGCGTCATCGTCGACAAGGAGCGCGTCGACGAGAACATGCCCTACATGGTCGAGGACGCCGACATCGCGCTGCTGGACGACGCCCTCGAGATTCGCGAGACCGAGATCGACACCGAAGTCAACATCAACGACCCCGACCAGCTCCAGCAGTTCCTCGACCAGGAAGAGAAACAGCTCAAGGAGATGGTCGACACGCTCGTCGACGTCGGCGCCGACGCCGTCTTCGTCGGTGACGGCATCGACGACATGGCCCAGCACTACCTCGCCCAGGAGGGCATCCTGGCGGTCCGCCGCGCGAAGGACTCGGACCTCAAGAGCCTCGCCCGCGCGACGGGCGGACGCGTCGTCGGCAACGTCGACGACATCGAGGCCGACGACCTCGGCTTCGCCGGCTCGGTCGCCCAGAAGGACATCGGCGGCGACGAGCGCATCTTCGTCGAGGACGTCGAGGAAGCCAAGTCCGTCACGCTGATCCTGCGCGGCGGCACCGAACACGTCGTCGACGAGGTCGAGCGCGCCATCGAGGACTCGCTCGGCGTCGTTCGCACGACCCTGGAGGACGGCAAGGTGCTGCCCGGCGGCGGCGCCCCCGAGACGGCGCTGGCGATGGCGCTCACCGACTTCGCCGACTCCGTCGGCGGCCGCGAGCAGCTGGCCGTCGAGGCGTTCGCCGAGGCGCTGGACGTCATCCCGCGCACCCTCGCCGAGAACGCCGGCCTCGACCCCATCGACTCGCTGGTCGACCTGCGCGCCCGCCACGACGGCGGCGAGGGCGGCTCCGGCCTCGACGCCTACACCGGCGACATCATCGACATGGAGGAGGAGGGCGTCGTCGAACCCCTCCGAGTGAAGACTCAGGCCATCGAGTCGGCCACCGAGGCCGCCGTGATGATCCTCCGCATCGACGACGTCATCGCTGCCGGTGACCTCAAGGGCGGCGGCAGCGACGACGGCGGCGACGACGCTGGCGGCCCCGGCGGCGCCGGCGGCATGGGCGGCGGCATGGGCGGCATGGGCGGCATGGGTGGCATGGGCGGCGCGATGTGAGCGCTCGCTGAGACACACACGCCCACCACACCCCGACCCACCGCTTTCCCGCACCGCCTTTCGACCGAGACCCCACTTCTTTCGACGCTACCCGCCTAGCCGGTGGCTCGTCGGTCACAGCGTTCCCGGGCCGAGAAGCGTCTGCGCGATCAGCGTGCTGACGTCGGGTCGCAGGCGGCGCTCCCGGCGTGACGGCCCGCTACGACCTGCGGCTTCCCGCAGGTCAGCCGGCTCAGATGGCCGCGATCGCGTACGCGACCGAGGAGAGCAGCATCAGCCCAACCAGGACGACGGCGAGTACCTGTTGTCGGTCCACGCCCGGTTCGTGGGGCTATGGCGGCAAGTAGCTGGGGGTTTCCGCGCAGTCGGCCCCGTCCGTCGTCGCGGGTCGCCCGCGCCCCCTCGCGTGGCTCAGTTCGTGTCGCCGACCAGGTCGTCGAGCAGCCGGCTGATCTCCGCGATCTCGTCGGTCTGGTCGTCGACCTCGTCGGCGATCTCGGCGGTCTCGGCGGCGATCCCGTCGGCGGCGGTCGTCGACTGGTCGATCATCGCGGCCACTTCCTCCGTCGAGGCGGCCTGCTGGTCGGTCGCGGTCGCCACCTCCGCGATCCCGTCGCTGACCTCCGAGACGGCGTCGTGGATCTCGTTCAAGATGCCGACCGCCTCGTCGACCGTCTCGATGCCGTCGTCGATGCGGGCGTTGTTCGACTCCAGGGAGTCCACTGCGCTTTTCGTGTCTGTCTGGATGCTGTCGACCATCTGCTCGATCTCGCTGGACTGCTCCTGGGTCTCCTCGGCGAGGGTCTTGACCTCGTTTGCGACGACCGCAAAGCCCTCCCCGGCCTCGCCGGCGCGGGCGGCCTCGATTGAGGCGTTCAGCGCCAGCATGTTGATCTGGTCGGCGATGTCGTTGATCACGTCGACGAACTCGTCGATCTCCGAGACGCTCGACTGGATCTGCCCCACGTCGTCGGCGACGTCGTCCGCGGCCGACTGGATCTCCGACATCGACTCTCTGGCCTCGGAGGCCGCCTCCTGTCCCCGTTCGGCGAGGTCGGCCGCCTGTTTGCCCGAGGCCGACACCTCCTCGGAGGAGGAGGCGATTTGCTCGACGGCCGCCGAGAGGTTCGACACCTCCTCGGCCACCTGGTTCATGCCCTCGTGCTGTTCGGCCGCGCCCTCGCGGATCTCGTGGATCCGCTCGGCGATCTCGATCGAGGATTGCTCCAGGTCGGCCAGAGAGGTCTGGATCTCGCCCGCCGTGTCGTGATCGTAGCCGGCGTCCCGGTCGATGTCCTCCTCGATGTCCTCGTCGACGTCCTCGTCTATCTCGGCAACGTTCCCTCCGGACGGCGTCCCTGCGTCCACGTCGCCCGCGGCGCGCTGTGCCTGTTTGCTCATCTCGGGTGGGACGTGTCTGTCCTCGACTAAGAAGTCCCCGTCCTCAGTATCACACCTGATACTTCCCTCGCCGAAAATCCGTTCGAGGTCGCGGCGCCCCGTCGCCGATCCCGCCACGGCGGTCCCTCCCTGGGCCAAAACTGGGACGAGGGTTCTTGACCGATACACGGGCACGACGGGATTCGGAACCCACCTTTTGCTCGCTCCCTTCGGTCGCTCGCAAAGGCTGGACCAAAACTGGGACGAGAGTTCTTGACCGATACACGGGCACGACGGGATTCGAACCCGCGACCATCGGATTAGAAGTCCGACGCTCTCATCCGGGCTGAGCTACGTGCCCTCGTCCGGTGTCTCACGGGCGACCGGAAAAAGCGGTTCGGGTTTGCCTCGGCGCCCGGACCGACCGCGGGTCAGCCGTCGAAGCGGTACAGCGAGGTGACGTAGGGCAGACGGTTGAACATCGGGATGGCGATCGGGAGCCCGATCACGGTCACCGCCAGGAAGGCGGCGACGTTGGCCCAGAGCCACGAGAGCCACCAGCCGACGAGGACGAAGTAGATCGCCCGGACGACGAGCGAGCGCTGGCCGCGGCCGGTCGCATCGGGGTCGACGACGGTGCGGGGTTCCCGGAGGGTCAACACGGTTGGAACGAGGTTGATCAGTTTGATACCGAGCGGCAGGAGGATCACGGTGGCGTTCAGGAACCACGCCGCGTTCACGACGACGGGTGTCGCCCACCAGCCGACGAAGACGAACCAGAGGGCGCGCACGGGAAGTGATCGTTGGCTCATTCCCGAACGTACGCCCCGGAGCCGTTTGATCGTGTCGGGCGGCGATGGACAGGACGGGGGACGCCGGCAACGAACAGCGTTAAGCGGCCGGTCGCTCGTAAATCTGGTATGCGAGTCATCGGAACCGTCGGACTGCCCGGGAGCGGCAAGGGGGAGGCTGCGGCGGTCGCCCGCGAGGAGGGGCTGCCGGTCGTGACGATGGGGGACGTCATCCGGAAGGCCTGCCGCGACCGCGGCCTCGACCCGGCGGAACACCACGGACGCGTCGCGCAGGCGCTCCGCGAGGAGGACGGCCCCGTGGCCATCGCGGCCCGGTCGATCCCGCAGGTCCGCGAGGCGCTGGCGGACCACGACGCGGTGCTGGTCGACGGCTTGCGGTCGGACGTCGAACTCGACCGGTTCCGCGAGGCGTTCGGCGACGACTTCCTGCTGGTGAGCGTCGAGGCACCTTTCGAACTCCGGGCCGAGCGCCTGCTGGAGCGCGCCCGCGACGACACCGACCTGGACCGGGAGGCGCTCCGCGAGCGTGAACAGCGGGAACTCGGGTTCGGCATGGGCGAGGCGATGGAGCGGGCGGACGTCCGGATCGACAACACGGGGAGCCTGGAGGACTTCCAGGGGAGCGTCCGGACGCTGCTCTCGGGCGGGGCGGCGGCGGCCCGCGACCGCGAGAACGTGACGGTCGTCGAGGGGACGGGGGACCCGTGATCTACAGCGTCGACGTCCACGTCTCGGCGCCGGTACAGGACACCGAGGTGACCGACCGGGTGGCCGACGCCGTCCGGAACCTCTTCCCGGAGGCCGACGTCGAGCACGAACCGGGCCGGATCGCCGCCGAGACCCACTCGATGGATCACTTCTCCGAACTGCTCCACCGCCAGGAGATCCTCGACACCGCGCGGCGGGAGTTCCAGAAGCGCCGGAGCGGCGACGCCTTCTCGTTCACGCTGAAAAAGCAGCCCGCGTTCAAGGGCGTCGTCAACTTCGCTGTCGGCAACCCCGACGAACTCGGCGACGTCGAGGTCCACGTGACCGTCCACGAGCCCTCGGTCGAGGAGTTCGTCGACCACGTCGCCCCGCCGACCGAGGAGGGGACGCCGGTCGACCCCGACGGGGACCGGTAACGCGCCGGCCACCGCTTTCGGACCACCCTTTTTGGCCACCGTTTTCGTGCCACCCCTGGCCGCTCAGCCGTAGTGGCGTCGCTCGACCAGGTCGTCGAATCGCTCGCGGAGGTCGGCCGTGACGGGACCGACCGGGAACTCGCGGCCGTCGAGCGAGCCGACGGGCCGGACCTCCCACGTCGTGTTCGTGAGGAAGACCTCGTCGGCGCGCCGGACCGCCTCAATCTCGTACCGGCCCGTCTCGGTCTCGATCCCGGCGTCGGCCGCGAGGTCGAGGACGACGCGGCGCGTCACCCCCGGAAGCAGCGGCGCAGTCGCCGGATCGGGGGTCTTGAGCGTCCCGCCGTCGACGAAACAGAGGTTGCTCGTCGCACCCTCGGTGACGGCGCCCCCGGGATCGAGCATGAGCGACTCGTCGGCGGTCGCCTCGCTGGCGGTCTCCCCGTCGTCGTCATCGTCGCCCTCGCTCACCTCGTCGCCTTCGCTCACCTCGTCGCCCTCGCTCGCCCTGACCGTCGCCCCGCGCCGGAGGTCGAGGCGGGCGAGGATGCCGTTGAGGTAGTTGTGGGTCTTCGCGTCCGCGGGGAGGGCCTCGTCGGGGATCCGCCGGGTGTCGACAGTCTCGACCGTCGCCGGCCCGTCCCAGACCCGCTCGGCGTCGCGGCCGCCGCGGGGGAGCGACGAGACGTAGACGCAGACCGTGGGGTCGACCTCGGTGCCGGGGGTGAGCTTCCCCGGCTGGACGCCCCTGGTCACGGAGAGTTTGAGGTAGGCGTCGTCGAGGTCGTTGGCGTCGAGCGTCGCGTCGAGGCGGGCGCGGAGGTCCTCGCGGGGCGGGGCGGCGTCGGCGAAGCCCAGCGTGTCGAGGGTTCGCTCCAGGCGGTCGGCGTGGGCGTCCCACTCGAAGACGTCGCCCCCGTAGGCCCGGAGCGTCTCGAAGGCGGCGTCGCCGTACATGAACCCCCGGTCACGGATCGGCACCGACGCCTCTCCGGCGGGCACGAGGTCGCCGTCGACGTGGTACTGGAACTGCCGCTCGGTCATGGATACGACATCCCGGGGGCGCGTCACATCTCAGTCTACCGGTCGGGGCCGCACACGTCCTGGGTTACAGCAGCGAGCCGTCGCGACAGGCCGCACAGAACGTCTCGATCATGCGCTCGCCCGCGTCGGTCAGGATGCTCTCGGGGTGGAACTGGACGCCGACGTGGGGCCGGTCGGCGTGGCGGACCCCCATGACGATCCGGCGGTCGTCGACGGTCCAGGCGGTCTCGATCAGTTCCTCGGGGAGGCCGCCGCGCTCGACGGCCAGCGAGTGATAGCGCCCGACCTCGATGCGTTCCGGGAGGCCGGCGAACAGGCCGCGGCCGTCGTGTTCGATCGTCGAGGACTTGCCGTGGACGATCTCGGGGGCTTGGCCGACCGGGACGCCGTTTGCCGCACACAGCGCCTGGTGACCGAGACAGACGCCGAGCGTCGGGTACTCCAGTTCCTCGAAGACGGCCATCGAGACGCCCGCGTCCTGGGGCGTTCCGGGGCCGGGCGAGACGACGATGCCGTCGGGGTCGAGGTCGCGGATGTCGTCGGCGTCGACGGCGTCGTTGCGCCGGACGGTCACGTCGGCGTGGGCGCCGACGTACTGGACGAGGTTGTAGGCGAACGAATCGTAGTTGTCGACGACGAGGACCGTGGTCACGGCTTGCCCCCTTCGACCGAGAACCGGACGCGGCGATCCAGCGCCTCGTCGATGGCGTTGACGAGCGCACGGGCCTTGTCCAGGGTCTCGTCGTACTCCAGGTCGGGCACCGAGTCGTGGACGATGCCCGCACCGGCCCGGAGGTGGTACTCGTCGCCGTACCTGACCAGCGTCCGGATGACGATGTTCAGCGTCGCCCGGTCGTCGAAGCCGACGATGCCGACGCTGCCGGTGTAGGGCCCCCGCCGCGTCGTTTCGAGTTCGTCGATGATCTCCATCGTCCGCGGCTTGGGGGCGCCGGTGATCGTCCCGCCGGGGAACACCGCCGCGATGGCGTCCGCGAGATCACACTCGGGGCGGAGTCGCCCCTCGACCACCGAAACGAGGTGCATCACCTCGGAGTAGCGGTCGATCCGGCGGTACTCGCTCACGTCGACCGACCCGTACGCACAGACCTTCCCCAGGTCGTTGCGTTCGAGGTCGACGAGCATGGCGTGTTCGGCGCGTTCCTTCTCGTCGTTCAGCAGGTCGGCCTCCAGGGCCTCGTCCTCCGCCGGCGTCTCCCCCCGCGGGCGCGTGCCGGCGATCGGTTCGGTCACGAGGCGGTCGCCGTCGCGGTGTAACAGGAGTTCGGGGCTCGCCGACACCAGGTCGACGCCGGGAAACTCCAGAAGCGAGGAGTACGGCGCCGGGTTCACGCGCCGGAGCGCCGCGTAGGCCTCGACGGGGTGGACGGCCGCGGGGGCGACCAGTCGGTGGGAGACGTTCGCCTGGAACGTGTCGCCGGCGCGGACGTACTCCTTGACCCGACGGACGGCGTCGGCGTAGGCCTCCCGGCCGCTCGCGCTCTCGAAGCGGGCGTCGATCGCCTCGACGTCCGGTTTTTCGGCCTCGGGGTCGCCGTCGACGGCCGCCCGCGCCAGCGAGTACGCCCGATCCAGGCCGCGATCGTAGGCCGCGTCGAGGCTGTCCTCGGCCGCCGGCACCTGGGGACAGGCCGTGATCCGCAGCGTCGTCTCGCCCTCGCCGCGGGGTTCCTCCCAGGCGGCGAGGCGATCGTACACCGCAAACTGGAGGCGGGGCAGGTCCCGGTCCCGGCGCGCGCCCTCGGGCAGGGACTCCAGTTCCCGGGCCACGTCGTAGGAGATCCAGCCGATCGCCCCGCAGGGGTAGGGCACGTCGCAGTCGCCGCGGACGAGGTCCTCGTCTGCGACGGCGTCGGCGAGGGCGTCGATCGCCGGCCCGTCGTCGGAACCGACCGCGAAATCGCGGATCGGATCCACGCCGAAGTAGCTCCACCCCTCGCTGCCCCCCGAGGTTTCGAGGAACGCGCCGCCCGCGCCGCGCCCCGCCCGCGCCCGCCGGTAGGCCACGAAGGGATCGTCGACCGCGATCCGGACCTCCACCGGAATCCGGGCGCCCGGCGGCGCGTCGGCCGCCGTCGCACGGAACGACTCGCGGTCCGTGACGACTTCCGGTTCGCTCATGCCGAACGGAAGGGCGGGAGAGTACAATCCTCTTGCGGTTCCCGACGAACGTGTGGCGGGACCCGAGTCACCGAACCTCGTCCAGTGGCACCGCCGTTCCCCGGTCGATCGTCAGCCATTCGGTGGCCGTCCGCTCGGTCTGCGTCGGGAAGACGGTGACCTGCGACGGGTCGTCGACGTCGTCGAACAGGCACTCCAGCCGGAACTCGGGGGACGTCTCCAGTTGCTCCCGGACGGGGTCGTGCTCCGTCGAGGTCTCGACGCTCATTCAGGTCGAACCCCCACAGCGTACGCACAGCCCCGGTGGCTCGTCGGCGTCCGTCGCGATCAACACGCCACAGCCGGGACAGCGGACCCGTTCGCGAACGTATTCGGTGTGCGTCTCGATTGTGGATCGTCCGGTGTTTTCGCGCATATATCGACCATACATGCGCAAGTATATAGATATTTTGGAACTAGTGGTAGCTATTTCTGGATTCGGTGTACGATCGGGCCTCGAATGGTGAGTTATTCGCGGGTTCGGTCGGAACGCTCGCGGCTCGAACGTGGTCCGGCAGCACAACGGCTCGCCGGGGCGACGGCGCGATGGGGGGGCGGCGGGGACCTTACGGTACCAGCAACGCGGCGAGGGCAATCCCGATGAAGGCGACTTTCAGCGCCGTGTTGACGACGATCACCTTCGATCCGAAGCTCGGCCCCCAGATCCCGTACTGGAACGGGATCGAGCGCTTGAACGTCGACACCGCAAAGGAGACGATGCCGCCGAGCAGCATCGTCGCCACCGCCTCACGCGGCGTGAACGTCCCCCCGATCATGGGGGCGACCGTCGCGGCGCCGGCGGTCGTGTCGACCGAGAACACGGCGACGACGGCGACGGCCGCCCCCGGAAGCCCGACGAGCGTCGCCAGCGGATCGGCCACGGCAGTGAGGGCCGTGAGGTCATAGCGACCGACCAGCACGGTCACGAGGGCGTACACCGCGGCCAGCCGCGGGACGATCCGCCCGAGGGTCGGTGCCGTCCGCTCCCAGGCGACCGAAAGCGCCGCCCGGATCGACGCCGGCCGGTCGCGGTCGGACGGCGTCGCGGCGCCCTCGCCACCGTCGCCCGCGGCGACGCTCCCCGTGGGCGACGAAAGCAGGACGGCGCCGGCGATCACGCCGGTCAGCGTGATCCCGAGGGCGACGCCGGCGCGGGCGCCGACGTACAGCAGCCCCACCTCCGGGCCGAGGATCGGGATGAGCACCGGGACGTAGAACGTAACGACGTGCTGGACGAACCCGAAGAACGTGTTGATCGTCACGGCGATCAGCGTCGCGCGGTCGTCGAGCGTCCCCGACTCGCGGAACTCGGCGAGCATTCCGTAGCCCGCGGTGGCCGAGGCGGCGGTCGTGAGGATGGCGGTTCCGACCTCGTCGGGCAGGTTCGCCGGGCCGGTGAGATAGCGGGAGGCGCCGGCGACGCGCTCGATTGCGCCGAGGGCAACCGCGAGGTTGGCGAAAAACACCCCGCCGGCGACGAGCGCGACGATCCGGCCGATCCGGGGAGCGATCTCGCCGAACAGCGCGAGCAGGTCGCCGACGCCGTCGCCGCCGGCGGCCGCGAGCGCGACGGTCGCGCCCGCGAAGACGAGGACGACTGCCAGCGTCGGATCGAGACGGTCGCCGAGCGGGGCGACCCGTCCCCCGAGGGCGACGGCGCCCCGGCGGAGCCTCGTCGCGACCGAGCGGACGGCACGCGCCGGACCGGGTGACACGCCCGACCCTCGGGCCGCGACGCCCTAAGCCGCGTCGGTTCGGGCGAGATCGGGGCGTCCCAGCGCCCGGGTGATCGGGGCTCCGGCTCCGCGGCCGCCGACCGGTCAGCCGACGAACAGCCTGATTGCGCCGAACAGCACGAGCACGCCGAGCACGTCACAGACGTTGGTGACCACGGGGATGACGACGTCGTCGGGGTCGAGGCCGAACCGGTAGGCGACGAAGGTGGTCACGAGCGTCACGACCACAGCGAGGACCGCAAGCGCGGCGCCGGCGGCGACGGCGACGGCGATGACCGTCGTCACCGGGAGGCGCGTGCTGCCCACCAGGGCGGTCAGCAACCAGGCGCCGGCACCGATCACCGGAAACACCGTGAGCGCGAGCGCGACGGTCGCGACGGCGTTGCCGACCAGTTCGTCGTCGTCGGGGGCAAACGAGAGCGTCCCGAGGTGAAACGAGGTCGACAGCCGCGCCGCGAGGATGCTCCCGAGGTTGCCGGCGGTCCCGATGGTGACCGGCACGAGCACCAGAAGCGAGGGCGAGCGCAGCAGGTCCTCCTCGAACCCCCCGAGGACGAGGCCGCTGAACAGTTCGATCAGCGTGAGCGCCAAAAGCACCGGCAACATCGCGCGGGTGATCGCCCGGACCGTCCAGTCGGTCGCCACTCAGCCCCCACCCCCGAGCGCGAACACGACCCGGACCGCCGTGAGCAAAAACAGCATTCCGAAGACGTCGCCCGTGGTCGTGACGACGGGGCCGACGAGCGTGTCGGGGTTGTGCCCCTTGCGGTAGCCCGCGAACACGACCGAGACGACGACGGCGGTGAGCGCGACCCCCGAGAGGATCCCCGCCACGAGCGCGACGCCGACGAGCGTCGGCAGGGGGGCGACCCGCTCCCCGAGCGTCGTGAGGATGACGAACACCGCGACGGCTGCGAACAGGGAGGTGAGGATGCCGTTTGCCAGCGCCGCCGTCGCCGCCGCCGCGAACCGGCGGTCCGCCTCGGAGATCCGGGGTTCGATCAGCCCCTGGTGGAGCGCGGTCGCCAGCCGCGCCCCGAACGAGCCGTAGACGTTCCCCCGGGTGGCAAGCAGCGCGGGCACCAGCACGAGCAACCCGGGGACCGCGCGCAACTCCGCCCGCATCCCGCCGAGGACGACCCCGGCGATCAGTCCGCCAACGAGGCTCGCGCCGAGGGCGGGGAGCGCCTCGCGGTACGCCCGAACGGCGACCTCGCGGACGGTCATTACCGACACCGAGGACGGCGGGGGTAAAAAGTCGGGCGACCGCCGCGTGGCGGTCACGTCGAAAAATCAGCGAGTGAGAGCAGAAGGGTACCAGTAGTTGAAAACACGGTTTCTTTATTCAGTTCCGCTACTGAATTTGGCGGGACTCAATTGTGTAGTAGGTATGAATGTGAACCAACTGCCAAACCACTGTATTACTTCCAGGCATTATTTCACATAGAGGTAAGGTATTAACCCAAGCCGTTTGACGGAGTCCCATGGAACAAATAGCGGAAATTCAACTCGGGATTTTGTTTGTTCTATTCGGCGGTTTCATCCTCGTAGACCCGAACAGCAGTCTCCCACTGGGTTTCCACTTTTTGATTATGGTTATTGGACTCTTTATCGGGATTGATGGTGCTCTCAATTCATAGTGGCACCAGCTGCCCAAGACTGGCAATCCAATTGAACTACGTGCTACTTGACTGCACAACGTGATTTGTGAGTTCCCTGAACGTAGCGACTGTTTCAGCCTATCTTCTGAATAAAGAAACCGTACTGCCAACTACTGATGCGGAAACGGCGACCGCGACGCGATCAGTCGCCGAACGGGCCCATGCCGCCCATGCCGCCCATGCCGCCGCCGCCCTCGTTCTGGAGCTTCTTCATCATGCGCTGCATGTCGCCGTCGCCCATCCCCTGGAACTGCTTCAGGGTGCGCTCCATCATCTTGTGCTGCTGGAGGAGTTCGCGGACGGTCTCCTCGTCGGTGCCGGAGCCGCGGGCGATGCGGCGGACCCGGGCGGCGCCGACGACGCGGGGGTTTTCGAGTTCGTCGTCGGTCATCGAGTCCATGATGACGTCGAACTGCCGCATTCGATCCTGGGTGACGTCCATCGCGTCGTCCGGAAGCTGGTCCATCAGCCCGCCGCCCAGGCCGGGGATCATGTCCATCACCTGGTCGAGGGGCCCCATCTTGTTCATCGCCTCCATCTGCTTTTGCATGTCCTTGAGGGTGAACGACCCCTTCATGATGTCCTCGGGGTCCCAGTCCTCGTCCTCGGCCTGGGTCTCCTCCATCGCGCGCTCGACGCGCTCGGACAGCTGCTTGAGGTCGCCCATCCCCAGCAGGCGGGAGATGAAGCCGTTTGGCTCGAAGCGCTCGATGTCCTGGACCGTCTCGCCGGTCCCGAGGAACCCGATCGATGAGTCGGTCTCGTTGACCGCGGTCAGCGCCCCGCCGCCCTTGGCGGTCCCGTCGAGTTTGGTGATGGCGACGCCGCCGATGCCGATGGAGCTATCGAACTCGCGGGCCTGCTCCTTGGCGCCTTGCCCGATGGCGGCGTCGAGCACCAGCAGGGAGAGGTCGGGCTGGACGACGCCCTCGATCTCCTCGATTTCGTCGATGAGGTCGTCTTCGAGGGCGTGCCGGCCCGCCGTGTCGACGATGTGGACCTCGGCGTCCTCGGTGGCCTCCAGTCCGTCACGGGCGATCTGGACGGGATCTTCCTCCTCGGGGTCGCCGTAGAAGTCGACCTCGGCGCGCTCGCACATCTGCTTCGCCTGGTCGTAGGCGCCCGGCCGGAACGTGTCGGTCTGGATCACGGCGGGGCGGAGTCCCTTCTTCGAGAACCACCAGGCCATCTTGGCGGCGGTGGTGGTCTTCCCGGAGCCCTGCAGCCCCGCGAGCATGATGGTCTGGGGTTCGAGGGGGATCTCTGTCGACTCCCCGATCAACTCGACCATCTCCTCGTAGACGATCTTGAGGACGTGGTCGCGGGCGCTCGTGCCACCCGGGGGGTCCTCCTCTAGCGCCCGGGCTTCGATGTTGTCGGAAAGCTCCATCACGAGGGAGACGTCGACGTCGGCCTGGAGGAGCGAGCGCTGGATCTCCTTGACGACCTCCTCGACGTCGTCCTCGTCGATGCGGGACTTCCCCTGGAGTTTGTCCAGGGTTCCCCTGAGGGAACTCCCGAGGTTGTCGAGTACCATTACGGCGGCCTACGGGGTGGAGCCGGTAAAGGCTTCGTTCGTCTGTCTGTGCCGGGCACGGCCGGGAGCCATGGGCTGGACGGGCTGGCTGTCCGGTCAGAAGACGGCGCCACAACTCGGGCACGCGTTCGACTCGCGGTCGACCCCGGACCTGCAGTTACTACAGTATCGGTCCGACCCGGTCATGAGCCGCCGCCCGACCGGCCGATCGTCCTCCGGGCCGAGATCCGTCCCACAGTCCTCGCAGTAGCTCGGGGAGCCGTCGTGTTTCGACGAGCAGACCGAGCAGACGCGAACCGTCTCGGGCTCTTCGTCGTCCTCGGACGCCTCGTCGTCGGGGTCACTCGTGAACAGAACTACCAGCCCGTAGACGACGACGCCGAACACACCGGTCAAAAAGGTCAGTACGGCCCAGAAGCCGCCGTGGCGCCCCCGCCTGCTCGCGTCGATGGCGACCGCGAACGCGAGCATCCCCCAGACGAACGCGATGAGGACCAGCATCCCGGCCATGCGGACTGGTTCACACCGATGGCCCAAAAATCGTCCTTCGATCGGATGCCGCCGACCCCCGACCCCATCCGGTAGCAGAAGCTAAGGCCCCGGCCCGCCGGCGATGGAGTATGGACGTCGAACCCATCGTGGTACTCGATCACGTCGCCCACGGTATGTCGGCCCGGAACTGCGCCGAAGCGCTGCGCGAGCGGCTACCCGACACCGAAGTCGCCCTGGCGGAGACCCGAAGCGAGGCGGTCGAACTCGTCGCGGGCGCGCCGATCGTGGTCGGTCTCCACCCCAACGAGGCCGTGCTCGACGCTGCCGCCGACCTCCGCCTGTTCGCCTGCGGTTACGCCGGGGTCGACCACCTGCCGCTCGACGACTTCGCCGAGCGGGGGGTCGCCGTCACCAACGCCGCCGGCGTCCACGCCCCCGGCGTCACCGAGCAGGTCTTCGGCTGGATTCTGGAGTTCGCCCGTCGCCTCGATCGGGGACGACGCCAGCAGGAGCGCCGGGAGTGGCGGCGCTACCAGTCCTACGGCGAGGTCAACGGATCGACGGTGACCGTCGTCGGCCAGGGGGAGATCGGGACGACGATCACCGAGCGCGCAAACGCCTTCGGCGCGCACACGGTCGCCGTTCGCCACTCCCCGGAGAAAGGTGGTCCCGCAGACGAGGTCCACGGCTACGACGCGGCCCCCGAGGTGTTCGCCGACGCCGACTACCTCGCCCTCGCCTGTCCCCTGACCGACGAGACCGAGGGATTGATCGACAGTCGGGCTTTCGAGGCTCTGTCGCCCGAGGCGGTCCTGGTCAACGTCGCCCGCGGGCCCGTCGTCGACACCGACGCGCTCGTGGACGTCCTCCGGTCGGGCCGTATCCGCGGCGCGGCGCTGGACGTGACCGATCCCGAACCGCTCCCCGAGGAGCATCCGCTCTGGACCTTCGGGAACGTCCGCATCACCCCGCACATGGCCGGTCACACGCCCCGCTACTGGGAGCGGGTGGCGGGGATCCTCGCGGGCAACGTCGAGCGGGTCCGCGAGACCGGCGCCTACGAGGGACTGGAGAACCAGGTGCAGTAAGCACCGAAAGTCGGCGGCCGAGGTGTCGGTGTCGGTGCCGCGTCAGTCCTCGCCGAGCAGGTCGGCGACCAGCGCCTCGGGATCGAACCGCCGGAGGTCGTCGTACCCCTGGCCGGTCCCGAGAAAGAGGATCGGTTTGCCGGTGACGTAGGCGACCGAGATGGCCGCCCCGCCCTGGGAGTCGGCGTCGGCCTTCGTGAGGATCGCGCCGTCGATTTCGGCGGCCTCGTCGAACTGCTTGGCCCGCTGGACCGCGTCCTGGCCGGCGACGGCCTCGTCGACGAACAGCGTCATGTCCGGGTCGACCACCCGGTCGATCTTCTCCAGTTGCGCCATCAGGTCCGAGGAGGTGTGCAGGCGGCCGGCGGTGTCGCCGAGAACCACGTCGATGTCGTGGGCCTCGGCGTACTCGACGGCGTCGTACAGCACCGCCGCCGGGTCGCCGCCCTGGTCGTGGGAGATCAGTTCGTGGCCGAGGTTCTCGGCGTGCTTGCTGATCTGTTCGTTGGCGCCCGCTCGGTACGTGTCGCCGTTCGCGAGCACCGTCGAGTAGTCCCGCTTCTCGAAGTACCGCGAGAGCTTCGCGATGGAGGTCGTCTTGCCGACGCCGTTGACGCCGGTGAAGACGATGACGACCGGCTTGTCGGCCTCGGCGATCCGCCCGTCGAAGTCGAACTGGCCCACCGAGATGACCTCCAGCAGGGCGTCGTGCAGCGCCTCGGTGACGAGTTCGCCCGTGCTCGTGACCTGGGCTCTGGTCTCGCCGATCAGCTTCTCGCGGATCGTATCGAGAATCTCCTCGGCGACGTTCATCTCGACGTCCGACTCCAGAAGCGCCATCTCGAGTTCCCAGAGGGGGTCCTCCAGGTCCTCCTCCTCGATGATGATTCGGCCGGTCGCGAAGGCGGCGGCCTTTCGCAGGGTGCCAGGGCCGTCCCCGGCGTCGTCGGCGTCGGAAAGCGCTTCGCGGGCGCGCTCGTCGCCGATCGCGGGCGCCCCCTCGGCGTCCGCGTCGTCGCCGGTGGGGGTGGCGTCCCCGCCGCCGGCCGCGCTCTCACCGTCGTGGGCGGCATCTGCCGACGGCTCCGACGCCTCGTCCACGTCGCCGTCGGGGTCCCCGGTACCGGCCCCCGTCGGTTCGGCATCCGGCGCCTCGGCCTCGGGGTCCCCGGCCTCGTCGTCGGCGTCGACTACCGCTGTCTCGGCGTCCGGGGATTCGGCCTCCACTTCGGAAGCTTCGGCCTCGGCTTTCTCTTCGGCCGTTTCCTCGACGTCGTCGCGGAAGCGGCCGAGTTTCTCTTTCAGTCCGTCGAACATCGCGTCACTCGTCCGGCTGACCCTGCTGTTGCATCTGCTGCATCTGCTGTTGCTGGAGCTGCTGTTGGAGCTGCTGGGCCTGCTGTTCGATCTCGTCGCTCTCGGATTCGAGCTCCGAAACCTCCTCCTCTAGGGTCTCGATGCGGTCGTCGATCGACTCGCGTTTGAGTTCGAGCGACGAGACGGCCTGCTCCTCGTCCTGTTCGGCGGCGACGTCGGCGCCGAGTTTGACGATGACCTCGTCGATGTCCTGGACCTCCGCGCGGAGGTAGGCGCCGCCGCCGAGCGGGACCTGCACCGTCGAGCCGGTGTCGAGCGACTCCAGGGCCTCGATGGCCTCGTCGATCTCACTCTGTTCGGTCTGTAGCTCCTCGATGTTCTGGCGGACTTCCTCGATCTCGGTCTCGATCTCCTGGAGCTCCTGGGAGAGCGCCTGGAGCTGCTGACGGCCGCCTCCGGCGCTCATTGGCCCGTCACCCCGTCGATGTCGATCTGGGTCCGCTTCAGGCCGTGTTCACTGCCGAGGTTGGCGTAGACGCGCTCGCGGGCGACGTCGTCGTTGGGCGCGTCGACCACCTTCTCGAAGTTGCTGTACCCGTCCCGGGACTGGAAGCGACCGCTCACCGCGAACTCACTCATACGCTTACTGTCGGCGGTCCCGCGGGAAGTATCTTCCTTTCCGTGCGCGGGGGTCACGCGTGACGCCCGCCGCCAATGCAACGTCCCGGTGATGCTCCGGACGCGAGGCTCGACGGCTTGCGACGTCGGTTGTCGACGGTGCCGTGCTCTCGGGACGGCGCCGTCAGTCGATGAACCCGAGCGCGTCCTCGATGCGGCCGAGCTCCGGACCGGTGGTGTCGGTGCCGACGACGTAGCCGCTGTCGTTGGCAGCGAGCCCCGAGCCGACGAGCGGGGCGCCGTAGTTGACGGTCCCGATGTCGGCCCGGACGTCGAGCAGGTCTTCAAGCGCCTCCAGTTCGGGCTCGCGGGACTTCGGGTGACAGAGCACCCCCTCGTTGGTCGCGACGGCGGCCATCCCGACCGTGGTGACGTCGGCCAGGCGCCCACGTTCGACGGGGACGTCGAGCGCGTCGCCGACGGTGTCGACGGCCTCGTCAGGGAGGTCCGGATGGACGTAGGCGCCGTAGTCGTTGGCGAGTACGACGTTGCCGGCGGCGTTGATGCGCCCGGGCAGCGTCTCGACCGGGCGGTCGACGGCCTCGGCGATGGTCGTCACTTCCCGGTCGGTCGCCCGGCCGGAGAGCAACAGGCCGTGCTCGTTGCCGACCGCGAGCGCGCCGACGGTGCCGGAGCCGCCGACCGTGGTGGCGACGGCCGGGACGTCGAACTCGTCGACGAGGTCATCGCGCAGGTCCCCGTCGACGTCGGGACGCACCAGCAAGCAGTCGTTGGTCGCGCGCGCGAAGACGCCGACGTACGAGGATCCAGCGAAGGAGGCGCGAAGCACGTTACTCTGCGGGCTCGGCTTCGACGACGGGGTCGCCGTCCTCGACGAAGCGGGCTGCGCGAACGCGGAGCTTTCGCGGCGGGCTCTGTCGTCCGTTCGCCCAGACGGCCTCGTTGATCGCGGGGTCGAGGCGTACGTCTTCCTCCTCGACCGCAAAGTGTTTCGCCAGGTGGGAGCGGACGGCGCTCATCGCCGCGTCGGCCCGCTCCTGAACCGGGGCGCTCTTGACGTCGCGCAGGGGAACGGTTACGACGCGTTCCTCGAAGTCACTGGCGCTCATTCGTCGGTGTCACTCCGCCGCCAGTGCCGACGCTTGGGGTTCTGGGTGACCTCCATGTCCGTCTTCATCATGACCCACGCCGGAACGCGGCTGTTCTGTCGTTCGAGCTTCGCCAGCCGCTTCTTTTTCGCCTTCGACTTATTGCCCATAGTGGAAGTGGGTACCGCCGCTCGGCTTAAATTCTTGTTCCTTCGGGCGCGCCCCCGCTTTCTCGTGGCACGCTCCCTGCCATTGGGGGGTGTGTCGGCCGGCGGCACGCTCCGATCCCGGTGGCCGCCGACCCACGCACCTTGTGATCAGCGTTGATTTTATCATATTCTGGTGGGGTTTAGAGGGACTGTGGCGCCTATTCCTGGCTTTCTATAGAAATCAGAATTGATAATTAGGGGCGTGGATTGATACCGGCGCTCGGTCTCTCGACGGTAGGGGATGAGTCTTGGCAGGGACCTGCGGATGCGGGTCCGAGTAGTCGATCTGCTCGCGATCGCATCCGTGCCGGCGGTACTCCTGGGCGTGTTCGCGCTGCCGCGGTCGACGCGGCTGGCGCTCGCGCTCCGGTACGTAGAGCCTTCGATACAGACGGCGTACACGATGCACTTCGTCCACCTCCAGGTTGAGCACCTCCTGACGAACGTCGTCGCGTACTTGCTCGCGGTGCCACTGGTGTACCTGCTCGCCGTGCTCGCCGGACGGCGACGGTGGTTCTACGCCGGGTTCGTCACGTACCTCGCCGTCTTTCCGTTCGTGCTCTCCGGGCTCAACGTCATCCTGCCGAGGGCGCGCATCGGATTCGGCTTCTCGGGGCTCAACATGGCGTTTCTGGGGCTCCTCCCGGTGGTGTTGACTGCCTACGCGGGCGACGCGTTCGGTGGCGTCGACCTCGACGACGCGCCGCTTCTGTTCTTCGCGGGCGCGGCGCTGGTCGGCATCCTCACTGCCTCCTACGCGTCGGCCGGTCCCCTCGTGGCGGTCGGGGCCGTCGCGGCGGGAGCGCCGTATCTCCACCGGATGGTCGCGCGGCGACGGCTCCGGCGGGCGTTGCGCGATGCGAACCCGGCCGTCGGGTACGCCGAACTGTCGATCGGCGCGATACTGGTGTTCGTGGCGCTGCTCGTGGCCGCGTTCCCGGCCCATCCGGTCGGCGAGGGGAGCGTGCGGAACGTCTACCTCCACGTGCTCGGGTACGCGATGGGGTTCATCGTTTCCTTCGCGACGTTCCGGCTGCAGACCTGGCGCCGGTCGGCCGGCCAGGTCGCCGGTCCGGTCCGCACTGACGGCGGCGCCGCTTCCCGTGGCGACGGCGCGTCCGACGCCGACCGCGACGCAGCCGACGACGAGGGATTCGAGGGCTGACAGGCGGCACTGCGTTCCGCGGGACGACGTGCCGCACACCCGCTGCCCGTCCCGCGACGACGGTTACGTCACGGGGACAGGTCGTCCCGTCACCGCACTTGAAGGCTCGCCGGCACTGCCGGTGTCCCGCAATCGTCGGCGAAGGCCCCGGGCCGCTCAGAGCGGAAACCGCGCGACGGTCGAGTAGCGCGGTCCGTCCTCGGCGAGCCGGGACTCCTTCAGCCGCACCTCCTCGACGGGGAACGTGCCGACGTCGGGGTCGTCCTCACGGACCGCTCGGGTCACCCGCTCCTTGCCGCGCGCGTCGTTCATCCGCGCGAGGGTGACGTGCGGGGTGAACTCGTGGGACTCCGGGTCGAAGCCGAGCGCGGTCGTCTCGCGCTCGATCGACTCGTGGAGCCGGGTCAGGTCGCCCCTACCCGCCCGGAACCCCGCCCACACGACCCGGACGTAGTCGAGGTCCGGGAACACGCCGAGGCCGCCGACCGCCGCCTGGAACGGGTCGACGCCCGCCTCGGCCACCGCCGTCCCGACGGCGTCCTCGACGCGGCCGAGCCGGTCGGGGTCGACCTCGCCGAGGAACTTGAGCGTGACGTGGGCGTTTCCGGGGTCGGTGACGGTCAGCCCCGCCGCCGGGCGGAGTCGATCCTGGACGGCGGCGACCGACTCGCCGAGGCGATCCGGGAGGTCGACGGCGACGAACGTGCGCATGGGCGATCCTGCGGGGTCGATCCGGATAAGCCGACCGCTGGCACAGACGCCGACCGACGCGCGCGGCCACGACGTAACCCTTACCCCCGGTCGCCGCCAACTTCGCGGTATGACAGACGACGGCGACCGACCGTCCCACCGCTTCTCGGAGGGACAGGGAGTCGACGCCGATTACGACGAGTTCACCCTCGACCCGCCGGAGCTGAACGTCGACCCCGCGAAGGTCGATCCGGTCGACTCGCGCGTCCTGACGGACATCCTCGACCGGCGCAACGTCGACCCCGACGAGGTCGACGTGCAGTCGCTCATCGACGTCGGGCTCTCGTACATGCAGATCAACCGCTTCGAGGAGGCCACCGAGACATTCGAGCGCGCCGCCAACTTCGCCCCGGAGGACTCACTCGACGCCCAGGAGGCCTGGGTGAACAAGGGCGCAGCCCACGCCGAACTCGAGGAGTACGACGAGGCCATCGGCGCCTACCGCGAGGCGATCCGCATCGACGACGACTCCGAGCACGCCGCGACCGCCTACACCAACCTCGCCTACGCGCTCTGGGAGTTCGGCGAGACCGAGGAGGCCCTGGAGCAGGCAGAACGGGCCGTCGAGGCCGACCCGCGCTTCCCGCAAGGGTGGTACAACCGGGGATTCTTCCTGGCCGAGCGCGGCCTCTACGAGGAGGCCGTCAACGCCTTCGACAACGCCATCCGCCTCGGGATGCGTACCGCCGGCGTCCTGGAGGAGAAGGCGCGGGCGCTCGAAGAACTCGGCGAAACCGAGGAGGCCGAGCGCGTCCAGGAACAGGCCGACGAACTCCGCGAGCAGGCCGAGCAGGAACTGATCGAGGAGCAATAGATGCTCCTCCGCGAGCGCGAGACGCCCGAGGGACTGCTCGTGTCGGTCTGCGATCCGGACTGTCTCGGCGAGACGTTCTCCGAGGGCGAGGTCACCCTCGACGTGACCGAGGAGTTCTACGGGGGCGAGGCGGCGACGACCGCCGACCCCGAGGAGGTAATCGACAGCCTGACCCGGGCGATGACGGCGAACATCGTGGGCGAGCGCGCCGTCGAGGTCGCAATCGAGGCGGGACTGG